>Ga0209514_10008505_pt1 | contig 11629 bp, 10 predicted proteins | sample Subgrocontami58m_FD_187452 | JGI IMG/M metagenome (GOLD analysis project Ga0209514, IMG submission 187452) | Subsurface groundwater microbial communities from S. Glens Falls, New York, USA - GMW37 contaminated, 5.8 m (SPAdes) (version 3) | ecosystem: Environmental > Aquatic > Deep subsurface >...
TAGAAGGCCGCCTGCACCCCGTCGCCGTGGTGCGCGTCGATGTCCACGTAGGCGACGCGCAGGCCGCGGTCGGCGAGTAGGCCGCAAACGATCGCCGGGTCGTTGTAGACGCAGAACCCCGAGGCGCGATCGCGCATCGCGTGGTGGAGCCCCCCCGCGCCGTTGAACGCGACGCTGAGGCGCCCGCTGAGCACCTCTTCCATCGCGACGAGCGTGGCGCCGGTCGTGAGCAGCGACGCCTCGTGCATCCCGGCGAAAGGCGGCGTGTCGCCGGAGGGTGAGAGGCCCCAGCGCGAGTGGTCGCCATCGGGATGCGCCGAAGCGCGGGCGACCGCGTCGACGTACGCGGGTGCATGGATCCGCTCGAGCTCCGCCCGCGTCGCGTCGCGAGGCGCCAGGAGGACGGCGCCCTCCTCCTCGAAGGCGCCGAGCTCGACGAGCGTGTCGTGCACCAGCGCGAGCCGGCGCGGCTTGAGCGGGTGGTCGTCGCGGTAGACGTGGGCGGCGAGCCGCGGATCCCAGAGGAAGCCCGCGCTAGTCAGCGGAACCTCCCAGGGATCTCACCTCTAGTCAGCGGTGCGCCCCAAGATCTCCATGAGCTCGCGCCATTCACCGGGGGACATCGCTGATCCGGCACGCGTGACCCGCTCACCCGCAAGGAGCTGTCGCACGACGGCGAAGGCCTTGCCCGAGAGCGTCACCGCCTCCTGGCGATAGTCCACGAACGCGTCGTGCGTGAGCGGCACCCAGGCCTTGATCACCTGCTGGATCGCCTGGGCGTAGACCCGGATCTCGTATTGGGCGTGCGCGTCAGCGCGCAGGCTCACGTAGTGGAGGAGGTTGTGCAGGTCGATCTTCCAGTACATCTGCGTGTAGAGATTGACCGAGAGGCTCATCCGCGCGAGCTCGCGGGAGAGCCCACTGTCGGGCTCGTCGGGCGCGCCGGCGAGCAGCTCCTCGTAATGGCCATAGGCAAGGGCTGCGTCGTCCTTCAGGAGCTTCAGCACGGCGCGGGCGCGTGCCGGCGAGAGCGCCTCACCGCGACCCTGCCGGTTCGCGGTCGATTGCGTCGCGAGCTGCTCCGGCTCCGGGAAGTAGAACTCGCGATCGAGTACTGAGAACCTTCCGCTGACCTCATTCAGCGCGGCGACCCTGTGCCGCACATGTTGCCTGGCAACGAAGATCGGCATCTTGAGATGGAGCTTGATCTCGCACATCTCGAACGGCGAGGTGTGCCGGTTGCGCATGAGGTAGCCGATGAGTCCGGCATCGTCGCGCGTCCGCTTCGTGCCCGCCCCGTAGGAGACGCGCGCCGCCTGGACGATCGCCGCGTCGTCGCCCATGTAGTCGATGACGCGGACGAAGCCGTGGTCGAGGACCGGGATCGGCGTGTAGAGGAGCTCCTCCATCGCCGCCACCGTCGCGCGCCGCGTGGGCGCCGAGCGCTCGCGCAGCGAGGCGATCTCGGCCTGCTGCTCGGGCGTCAGGGGCGAGGGGCCCTCCACGGCGCGAGTGTAGTCAGCAACGCGCCTCGAAGCGGAGCGCGACACACCGCACGGTGGACGACACATTGCACGGCGGGCGACCGGTGACAGCAGACCGGCGGGCCGCGGCGCGTGGGCGCCGGGGGCACGCCCCGAACGCTCGCTACGGGGCCGTGGTCCCGATGATCGCCATGCAGCCGGAGCGGAAGGCCATGCGCTCGACGCGGAGCGGGAGCGAGCCCGCGAAGTCGTCGAGGCTCTTCTCCACCTGCGCGGCGAGCTGGTCCCGGATGGCCGGCGGAACCGGGCCGAGATCGAGCCCGCGAACGTGCATGACGAGCTTGCCGCCGGTCGCGCCGGCGATGATGTCGGCGCGACCGGGCACAGTGATCGGACCGGCCGACGCCTGGGCCGAGAGGTGGAGGCCGGCACCATCCACCGACACCGCGAGGTTCGTCACGCTCACCGGACTGCCCTGAAGCTGCGCGAGGCCGCTCCCCGCCTCGGCGGTGAGCTCTCGATCGGTGACAACGAACGCCGCGGCCTGACCTCGGTTCTGCGCCGCGAACCCGTTGAGCGCCGCCCGCCGCTCGGTCAGCGCACCCGAGGAAAAGACGCGGCCGGGCGACTCGGCACCGCACACGCTGGTGAGGACGTCCGGGGCGGCAAAGCCGCTCGTCGAGAGCGTTCCGGCCGCGGCGACCTGCACCGGCAAAGAGGTACGGACGAGATCGCCGAGCGCGAGCGCCCGAGTGAAGGTCACCGCGAAGTCCCGGGTCTGCCCGCGGAGGCCCTCGGCCTGGATCGCCGCGCTCGGCACGGCCTGCGCGGCGGTCAGCATCAGCGTGAAGTTCCCGGGGACGACGTCGCCGATCTCCACGACCCCGCCCGTGACGGTGCAGCCCGGGATCTGCCGTGCGGTCGCGCCGCAGGAGAGCCCGCGCGGATCGAGGATGACGAAGCCGACCCCGGCCGGCGCCGTGAACCGGAGACGCGGCGTCGGCGGCTGCTGCACCGGAGGCGGCGCCGGCGCGGTTTGGGTGACCTGCGTCTGCTGGTCCGCGCCGACGGTCACCGGAGGCCCGCCCGAGACGGCCTGGACGACGACCTCGCCCTCCGAGGTCTTGATGGTCGTCACGGTCTGGCCGTTCACGACCTCGATGAGGGTCTCGAACGCCGTCCCCCGGACGACCGCGGTGGTGGTGGGCGTCTTGAGCTGGAACTTCGAGGCCTGGGTCTTGAGCTTCTCGACCGACGCCCAGGTCCGACCGGCGACCTGCTCCAGCTCGACCTGCAGTCCGTCGCCCGGCGTCCGCACGAGGCTCGTGACCTTCACGAGCGCGCCGGGCTCGAGGGTGAGCGACGAGCCGTCGAAGAAGGCGAGGACGGCGCGACCGGTGCTGTTCGCGCGGACGTTGTCCCCCGCGCTGACGACGTCGCCGTCGAGCGCCGGCGCGAAGTCCGCGCCGCCATGCTGGGCATCGACGTCGCCGCGGTAGACGGCGATCGTCGCGGCATCGGTCGCCGCGGTACCGGTGGCCCGTGGGTAGTAGAGGAAGACGCCGGCGGCGACGACGACCACGAGCAGGCCGACGAGCACCTTCTTCACGGTTCCACCCCTACCGTTCGACCTCCACGGCCGCTAGGGTACCCGAGGTCGTCTGGCGCGTCACCAGTCAACTCCCACTCCGCACGTAGGATTTCGCAGAGCCAGTGGTCGTGCCAGCGGCCGTCGCGCCACATCTGCTCGCGCTGAACGCCCACCTCGCGGTAGCCGGCCTTCATGAGCGCGCGCTTGCTCCGCTCGTTCTCCGTGAACGCGCTCGAGGTCAGCTTGTGGAGGTTCAGCTGGCGGAAGGCGTAGGCGGTGCGCAGGCGCATCGCCTCCGAGCCGTAGCCTTTCCCCCAGCAGCTCCGCTCGCCGATCACCGACCCGGTCGAGGCGTGCGCGTTCACCCAGTCGATGCCGTGGATACCGGTCGCCCCGATGGCTCGGCCCTCGGCCTCGATGATCCAGTACACGACCGTCTTCGACTCTCCGGTGCTCTTGAACCACTCACGCTCCATGTCGAGCGCCACCGCGAACTGCCGCTTGAGGTACCGGGTCACCTCCGTGTCGGCGAGCCAGGCGACGAAGCGATCAGGGTCGCTCTCGTCAGGAGGTCGCAGCGTCACGAGCGCGCCGCGGAGCACGGGTCCGAACATGAGGGCAGTATGAGCGGAATGGAGCTCCGTTTCCTCGGCGGGGCGAGCACCGTCACCGGCTCGCAGCACCTCCTCGTGAGCGACCGAGCACGGGTGCTCGTGGACTGCGGCATGTTCCAGGGCAGCCCGAACGAGTCGGCACGCAACCGCGTCCCCTTCGCCTACGACCCCGCGGACATCGACGCGCTCGTCCTCACGCACGCGCACCTCGATCACTGCGGGCTGATCCCCCACTTCGTCGCGGAGGGCTTCAAGGGCCCGATCTTCGCGACGAAGGCCACGATCGAGCTGGCCACGCTCGTGCTCCTGGACTCGGCGAAGCTCCAGCAGGAATTCGTCGACCGCGAGGAGCGTCGCGAGCAGCGCGATCCCGCGCGGGCCGCGCGCGACGAGCGGCGCGAGCACAAGGCCTTCGACACGGCGATCGCCGAGGCGGCCGAGCGCGACCCGGAGGTCCTGCTCCGCTCGCAGGCGCCGCGCCTCCACCTCGACCCCGGCACGCCGCTCTACCTCGAGGCCGACGTGCTCGAGGCGATGCGGCGCTTCCGCCCAGTGGACTACGGCGTCGAGCTCGACGTCGCGCCCGGCATCCGGGCGACGCTCTTCGACGCGGGGCACATCCTGGGCTCGGCGATGATCCGGATGCGGGTGACCGAAGGCGGGAAGGACACCGTGCTCGTCTTCTCAGGCGACCTGGGCCGCTGCGACACGCCGATCATCCGCGACCCGACCGCGCTCACCGATGCCGACCACCTCGTGGTGGAGTCCACCTACGGCGGGCGCGAGCACGAGCCGGAAGAGGAGGCGTTCCGGATCCTCAGCGAGACGGTGCGCCTCGTCGCTGACCACAAGGGCGTCCTCCTCGTCCCGTCTTTCGCGATCGGCCGCACGCAGGAGGTCGTCTACCAGCTCGACCGGCTCATCGAAACGGGCAAGATCCCGCACCTGCCGCTCTACCTCGACTCGCCGATGGCCTCGAAGGCGACCGAGATCTACCGCCGTCACACCGAGTGCTACGACGACGACACGAAGGCCCTCCTCGCGCGGCACGACGACCCGCTCGACTACCCGGGCGCGATCGTGACGGGCGGCGCGGAGGAGTCGAAGAAGATCAAGGACGCGCCGCGGCCCTACCTCATCGTCGCGTCGAACGGGATGCTCACGGGCGGCCGGGTGCTCTACCACCTCCGCGATCTCGTCGACGATCCCACGGCGGTGATCCTTTTCGTCGGCTACCAGGGCCAGGGCACGCTGGGCGCGCACCTCCAGCAGGGGGTCAAGACGGTGACGCTCTTCGGCGAGGAGCGCCGGGTACGCTGCGCCGTGCGCTCGATCAGCGGCTTCTCGGCGCACGCCGACGAGCCCGAGCTCCTCGAGTGGATCGGCCGCTTCGCCAAGGGCAAGAAGGCCGGCGACCCCGGCTTCCCGCGGACCGTGTTCGTCGTGCACGGCGATCCCGAAGCGCAGCAGGCGCTCGAGCCGAAGATCAAGGCACTCGGCTTCGCGACGAAGGTGCCGGTCTGGCGCGAGGTCGTCCGGCTCGAGTGAATGCGAATCGCACCCGTGTCTCTCCACGGGTGCGATTCGCGAGGGTGGATGGGGCTGCCGGAGTGCGGTCACCGGCGGCCACCGACACGGTACCGCCGGGGCGGCCACGAAGCACTACCGCAGCTGTGGTAGATCGTCCTAGCGCACGCACCGGGGTCGCCGCGTTGACAGCGGGGGAGCGCCTGCCCATCGTGCTCGGTGGTGCGACGATCGCCCAGCCCGGCACGTCTGGCGCTCCTGCTCGCGGCCCACCTCGCCGGCGTCGCCGTCGTGGGCGCGGCGGACTACGTGAGCGGACCCGACTTCGACCTTCGTCTCCTCTACCTCTTCCCGGTCGTGAGCGCCGCGTGGTTCGGCGGTCGCGCCCTCGGTCTGGCGATCGCGGTCGCCACGACGCTCTCGCTCTTCCTCACGAACGACTACCTCTCAACGGCCGCGATCCGGGGGATCGCGATGCCGCTCTGGAACACGATCAGCCGGCTGGCGATCTACGGCGTCGTGACGGTGCTGACCTCGGAGCTGCGGCGCCAGTCCGATGCCCTCCGCGTGCAGAGCGAGGAGCTGCGGCACGAGGCCGAGCTGCGCGAGGAGTACATCGCGCTCTTCGTGCACGAGCTTCGCCACTCCGCGGCCGCGATGTCGCTCGCTTCCGCCTCGCTCGCCTCCTCTCCACGGCTCACCGCTGAGGAGCGCTCGTTCCTTGGCCGGCTCCGTCAGCAGGCCGGCGATCTCGAGCACCTCGCCGGGCACCTCCTCGCGATGGGCCGGCTGGAGGGACGAGCGCGCGCGCTGAATCTCGTCACCGTCGACCTCGACGAGCTGGCGGCGGCGGCGGCGGCCGAGTGCGCGGCGCCGGAGCGCGTGGACGTGCGGCCGCTCGGCCGCCCAGCGTTGGTGCTGGCCGATCCCGAGGACCTCAGGCGGGCGTTCGACAACTACCTCCGCAACGCGCTGAAGTTCTCGCCGCAGACCTCGTGCGTCATGCTCGAGGTGATCGAGCGTGGCGCGCTCCTCGGGGTCGAGGTCAGCGATCGGGGCGCCGGGTTCGAGCCCGCCGACGCGAGGCTGCTCTTCCGCAAGTACGGGCGGCTGCGCGGCTCGCAGACCGGTGGCACGGACGGCGCGGGTCTCGGGCTCTACCTGACCCGCCTCATCGTTGAAGCGCACGGCGGGCTCGTCGAGGCCTCGAGTCCGGGGCGGGGCGCGGGAGCGCGCTTCCGGTTCCTCCTGCCGCGCGCGGATCGCGCGGCACCGGCGGGCCACGCGGACCACGACCCGATCGAGGTGACCGATGCCTGACCGGATCCGGGTCGTGCTCGTCGAGGATCACCCCATCGTCGCGGAAGGGCTGCGGCTCACGCTGAGCCGGCACGATGATCTGAGCGTCATCGGGACCGCGGAAACGGTGGCCGACGCCGCGCGCCTGGCGACCGAGCTCCGGCCTGACGTCGTGCTCCTGGACTACCACCTGCCGGACGGGACCGGCGCCGAAGCGGCGCGCGCCATCCGCGTCGCCGCGCCCGACGCGGTGCTGGTCATGCTGACCGCGGACACCGGCGACGACGCGATGCTCGCGGCGATCGAAGCCGGGGTCTCGGGCTACGTGCTCAAGTCTGAGGCGATCGCGGGCATCGCTGACGCGCTGCGGCGTGCCGCAGCGGGCGAGATGCTCGTCCCCGCCGCCGCGCTCGCGGGCCTCCTCGGCCGCCAGCGGCAGCGCGCGCAGCGGGACGCGCGGCGGCGGGAGCTCCGCGAGCGGCTCACGCCGCGCGAGACCCAGGTCCTCCAGATCATCGCTCGCGGCCTCGACAATCGCGCGGCCGCCGGACAGCTCGGCATCAGCATCGCCACGGTCCGGGTGTACGTGCAGAACGTCATTGAGAAGCTCGGAGCGCACTCGCGGCTCGAAGCGGTCGTGCGCGCCAACGATCTCGGCCTGGTCGATCAGTAGCCGCAAGGCGCGCCGCGGCGGGCGCGCCGGCCGACGCGACCTCGCCGGGGCGGTCAGCCGGGCGGGAAAGCCGCCTGGAGCTCGCGGACGTGCTCGCGCGAGTGCCGCGCCTGGTAGTCGGCGAGCTGGCCCGCGGTGACCCGGCCGTGCGTGCTGTGCGTGCCGCTCCGCTCCGGCGCGCCCGGCGCGTCGAGGAGCCGCACGAGACGCATGTGCTCGGCCGCGATGCGCGCGGCGCACTCCGCCGCGTCGCGCGAGCCCCGGCGCTCGCGGACCCATGCGTCGGTGTCCCGGTCGGGAAACGACGGGTCGCTCTCCTCGACGCACCGTCGCACGCGCTCGGCGAAGAGCTCCGCCGTGTCGGCGACATGTCCGATGAGGTCGAGCCACGTCCAGTCGGCGAACGCGATCGCCGTGAGCCGGGCGGCGGGCACCCGCCGGACGATCGCCGAGATCGTCGCGGCGTCGTCCATGAGCGAGAACGCCCGGTCGTCGCGGTCCATCGGCTCAGCGACCTCCTTCGACATCCACCATGCGCGTGAAGAGATCGTAGGCGGACTCGATGTCGGCGTCGGCCGTGCCCGCGAGGCGCTCGGCCGCGAGCCCGAGCATGAGCGCATCGACGAGGAGCGCGACCGACGCGGCGTCGCGCCGGCCGCGAGCCTCCGCGACGACGTCGCTCACGAGCGCGCGGCGCTCGGCGAAGGCCTCGGCGAGCGCACCCCGGCCCTCGCGCGAATCGGCGGCCAGGACCTCGAAGAACAGCCGCCACTGGCGCTTGTCGCCGAGCGTCTTGTCACGTGCCGCCGCGAGCCCAGCGAGCGCGCGCGCCCGCGACGGCCCGCGCACCGCATCGAGACGCTTCCGGAGCCGCGCGAGCTGCTCGTCGAGCATCGCCCGCACCACCGCCACGAGGAGCGCGTCCTTGGTCGCGTAGTAGTAATGGATGAGCCCCTGCGCCACCCCGGCCTCGCCGGCGATGTCGCGCATGGACGTCGCCGAGTAGCCGCGCCGGCCGACCGCCTTCCGGGCGGCGACGAGGATGGAGGAGCGGCGGTCGAGCGGCACGCTCCGACTCTACGCGGCTCGTCGCTGTGCGACAGTTCTCTCACTGCTGTTGGAGGGATACCGTGACGGATGTCGCCGAGCTGAAGGCCCGCGCCGCGCAGGTCATCGACGCGCACGCCGGGGAGCTCGAGGCGCTCGGGCGGCGACTCTTCGCGATGCCGGAGCTCGGGTTCAAGGAGCAGCGGACCGCCGCGGTCGTCCGGGAGTGGTTCGACCGCCTGAGCCTCACCCACCGCGACGGGCTCGCGATCACCGGGAGCCGCGCGGACATCACGGGTGGCGCGCCCGGGCCGACGGTGGCGATCCTCGGCGAGCTCGACTCACTCCTGTGCTGGGATCACCCCGACCGCGACCGGGCGACCGGCGCGGTCCACGCCTGCGGTCACAACGCGCAGCTCGCGATGATGCTCGGCGCGGGACTCGCCCTCCGCGAGGTCGCGCCGGGGCTCGCCGGCCGCGTCGCGCTCCTGGCCGTCCCCGCCGAGGAGTACGTCGAGCTGGAGGAGCGGGTGGCGCTCCGCACCGCCGGCAAGATCGAGTTCCTGGGCGGCAAGGCCGAGCTCACCAAGCTCGGCGTCTTCGACGACGTCGATATGGCGATGATGGTCCACACGACCTCGGTGCCCGAGGACGGCCTCCTCTCGGTGGGCGGCACCGGCAACGGGATGGTCGCGAAGTTCGTCAAGTACGTCGGGCACGCAAGCCACGCCGGCGGCGCCCCGCACCGCGGGATCAACGCGCTCTACGCCGCCCAGATCGCGCTCGCCGGGATCAACGCGCTCCGGGAGACCTTCCGTGACGAGGACCACGTGCGGGTCCACCCGATCATGACGAAGGGCGGCGACATCGTGAACGCGATCCCGGCCGACGTGCGGCTCGAGCTCTTCTGTCGCGCGGCGACGATCGAGGCGATCGTCGCAACGCACGAGAAGGTCGATCGCGCGCTCAAGGCCGGCGCGCTCGCGCTCGGCGCCGAGGTCGAGATCACGACGCTCGCCGGCTACCTCCCGCTCGGGCACGACCCCAACCTCGTCGCGCTCTTCCGCTCGAACGCCGAGGCGATCGTGGGCAAGGACCGGGTCACGACCCGCGGCCACGGCGGCGGCTCCACCGACATGGGCGACCTCTCACACTTCATGCCGGCGGTCCACCCCTACACGCGCGGGGCGACCGGGGCCGGGCACGGCGCCGACTACCGGATCGCCGACTACGGCCAGGCGGTGGTGAACCCCGCCAAGGCCCTCGCCTTCACTGCGATCGACCTGCTCGCCGACGGCGCGCGCGAGGCGAGACGCGTCAAGGCCGCGTTCGCGCCGAAGATGACCAAGGACGAGTACCTCGCCTACGTGCGCCGCTACTCGACCGTCGCGCGCTTCCGCGCCGCGGACGTCTAGCGCCGAGCGGACGCGTCCCTAGACGGTGCCCTCCTCGAGAGAGGCGAGGCGGTCCGCGAGGTCCTGCGAGACGAGCGCCTCGACGAGATCGTCGATGTCGCCGTCCATCCGGCGGTCGAGGCCGGAGAGGTTGTAGCCGAGCCGCTTGTCGGTGAGCCGGTCCTGCGGGAAGTTGTACGTGCGCATCTTCTCGGCACGCTCGCCGCGGCCGATCTGCGCGCGGCGGGCGGCGCCCTCGGTCGCGTCGCGCTGCTCCTCGCGATGCGCGAGGAGGCGCGCCCGCAGCACCGTCATCGCCTTCGCCTTGTTCTTCAGCTGCGATCGCTCGTCCTGGCAGGTGACGATGATCCCAGTCGGCAGGTGGGTGATCCGGACCGCCGAGTCGGTCGTGTTCACGCCCTGGCCGCCGTGGCCGCCGGCGCGGTAGACATCGACCTTCAGATCGCTCTCGTCGATCGCTATGTCGACGTCGTCGGCCTCGGGGAGCACCGCGACGGTCGCGGTGGAGGTGTGGATCCGGCCCTGCGCCTCGGTGAGCGGCACGCGCTGTACGCGGTGCACGCCGGACTCGAACTTCAGCCGGCTGTACGCCCGCTTGCCGGCGATGCGGAAGATGACCTCCTTGAAGCCACCCTTCTCGGAGAGGCTCTGCGACAGGAGCTCGAGCTTCATGCGGTGGCGCTCGGCGTAGCGCGAGTACATCCGGAAGAGGTCGGCGGCGAAGAGCGCGGCCTCCTCGCCGCCCTCACCGCCGCGGATCTCCACGATGACGTTCTTGTCGTCGAGCGGGTCGCGCGGCACCAGCAGCGCGCGAAGCTCCTCGGTGAGTCGCTCGGTGTCCGAGGTGGCCTCCGCCTCATCCTCGCGCGCGAGATCACGCAGATCCGCGTCGTCGCCTTCCAGGAGCGCCTGCGCCTCGGCGAGTCGCGCTTCGGCGCTCCGGAGCGCGCGCACCGCATCGACGATCCGCTGCAGCTGTGCGAGCTCCTGCCCGAGCGGGCGGATGCGTGAGGGATCGGCCGACGTCTCGGGAAGCGCAAGCTGCCGCGAGATCTCGTCGTAACGATCGACGACCTTCGAGAGACGAGCGCGCAGTCCGGGCGTGAGCTCGCTCATGCGTGCGCTCGATCACGGGGCTGGTGTCGCGGACTGAGGCGCATGTTCGTGCCGCCGATCGACGTTGGCTTCCGGGATGGGTGCATCGTGCTCACGTCGCCACCACAGGCACGGCGTCGCCGGCGAGCGCCTCCTCGAGCGAGGCGATCGCGACCTCGATCATCCCGTCGTCGGGCCGGCGCGTCGTGATCCGTTGGAGCAGGAGCCCCGGCGCCACGATGACCCGCACGAGCGCGCTCCGCTCATGCGCGGCGCCGAAGCGCAGCACCTCGTACGAGAGCGCGGCCACCGGGAGCACGAGGGCGAGGCGGGCGAAGAGGTCGATGGCGAGATTCGTCCGCGGCAGGAAGGCGAAGAGCGCGATCGAGAGGACAACCACGAGGAGCAGGAACGCCGTACCGCACCGGGGGTGCGCGGTCGGATACGACCGGACCCGCTCCACGACGAGCGGGTCGCCGTGCTCGTGGGCGTGGATCGTCATGTGCTCTGCGCCGTGGTAGGCGAAGACGCGCCGGATGTCCGGCATGAAGGAGATCGCGCCGAGGTAGCCGAGCAGGAGCGCGAGGCGCACGATCCCCTCGGCGACGTTGAGCACGGCCGACGATTCGACGAGCCCGCGGAGCGCCGCCGTGGCGAGGTAAGGCACCCCGACGAAGACGAGCACGGCAAGCACACCGGTGACGAGCATGATGCCCGTGCCGCCGGCCGAGCCGAGCTGCTGCTCCTCGCCCTCGAGCTGGACGTCGGCGGAGCGCATGAGCATCCGCAGGCCGTGCGAGAGCGACTCGGCGAGGACGACGATCCCGCGGACGAGCGGCGCGCGAGCGAGGCGCGAGCGCTGGAGCGGCGAGTCGAGCGCCTCA
>Ga0209514_10008509_pt1 | contig 11626 bp, 9 predicted proteins | sample Subgrocontami58m_FD_187452 | JGI IMG/M metagenome (GOLD analysis project Ga0209514, IMG submission 187452) | Subsurface groundwater microbial communities from S. Glens Falls, New York, USA - GMW37 contaminated, 5.8 m (SPAdes) (version 3) | ecosystem: Environmental > Aquatic > Deep subsurface >...
TTCAAATCATTTTCTGTTAATCATGATATTGATACGATTGTGTGGCCAAATAATGCCGATTTTTCACCCGACTTCCTCTATGAGATAGGCCGAGAAGTGAGCGAACAAGACGCTTCAGCCGACGCTCGAAACTCGCGCGGCTGACCTTTCCGATAGGCGAAAAGGAGATTATAGAATGTCAAGATCTAAAATGTGCGATCTTGACGGCTGTGAGATTAACATAGATCAAGCAATTGGATTACGAGATTCCGGTCTGAATCGTAATCTTAAGCATAGGAATATGTTATGAAATTTGAGTGGGACAGGAACAAAGAGAAGCTGAATATTAAAAAGCATGCAATTTCTTTTGACGAAGCCGTTACCGTGTTCTATGATCCCTTATCGGCAACGTTCGCTGACCCGGACCACTCCATCTCAGAGGATAGATCCATTACCGTCGGTTATTCATCTCAGGGACGTCTGCTTGTTATATCGCACACGGAACGGGGAGATACGCGATGCGGATTATCAGCGCGCGTCCTACAACCGCATCAGAGAGGAAAAGGCATGAAGGCTAAAGTAATAGAGGAATTACGTACCGAATATGAGTTTGATTATTCGAAAGCTGTTCGTGGGAAGTACTTCAAAAGACTGTTGGAGGAAGGCGCTAATGTGGTGGTCTTAGAGCCTGAAATTGCCAAGGTTTTTACAAGCTCAGCTGCTGTAAATGATGCATTGCGATCTCTTCTTGAAATTACGCGATCCACTCAACGCCTAACAAAGCACTCAACCGGTCGTGCTAAAAAGCAGCGCGCCGGTTAGCTTCCCGCTGGCTTTGCAACAAGCAGACCTTAAAGGAGAACAAAGATGAGCGAAAACAGCAAGTGCCCGATAACAGGTGAATCCGGTAGAACCACTGCCGGCAGAGGTACAGCGAACCGCGACTGGTGGCCTAAACAATTGAACCTGGGCATCCTTCATCAGCATGCGCCGACCTCCAACCCGATGGGCACCGATTTCAACTACGCAGAAGCATTCAAGAAGCTTGATCTGGCCGCCCTGAAAAAGGACCTGTGCGCACTGATGACCGACTCGCAGGACTGGTGGCCAGCCGACTGGGGCCACTACGGCGGCCTGTTTATCCGCATGGCCTGGCACAGCGCCGGCAGCTACCGCACCGCTGACGGACGTGGCGGCGGCGGCACCGGAAATCAGCGTTTTGCACCAGTCAACAGCTGGCCCGACAATGCCAACCTCGACAAGGCGCGCCGGCTGCTCTGGCCCATCAAGCAGAAATACGGCAACAAGATCTCCTGGGCCGATCTGATGATCCTGGCGGGCAATTGCGCACTGGAGTCGATGGGCTTCAAGACCTTCGGCTTCGGTGGCGGCCGGGTGGACATCTGGGAACCGGAAGAGGACATCTACTGGGGATCCGAAGCCGAATGGCTGGGCGACAAGCGTTACAGCGGGGATCGCGAACTAGAAAACCCACTGGCCGCCGTGCAGATGGGCCTGATCTATGTGAACCCCGAAGGGCCCAACGGTAATCCGGACCCGGTGGCCTCGGGCCGCGATGTTCGTGAAACCTTCGCCCGCATGGCGATGAACGACGAAGAAACCGTCGCGCTCGTCGCCGGCGGCCACACCTTCGGTAAGGCACACGGCGCGGGCGACCCAGCGCTGGTGGGGCCGGAGCCCGAGGCCGCTCCGCTCGAAGAGATGGGGCTCGGCTGGAAGAACGCTCTGGGCACCGGCAGGGGTGGGCATACCACCACCAGTGGTATCGAAGGCGCATGGAAGCCGAACCCGACCAAATGGGACAGGGGCTACTTCGACATGCTGTTCGGCTACGACTGGGAGTTGGTCAAGAGCCCCGCCGGCGCCCATCAATGGCTGGCTAAGGACGTCAAGGAAGAGCACATGATTCCGGACGCCCACGACCCATCGAAGAAGCACCGGCCCATGATGACCACGGCCGACCTGTCGCTACGTTTCGACCCGATCTATGAGCTCATCTCACGCCGCTTCCACCAGGATCCGCAGGCTTTAGCCGCAGCATTCGCCCGCGCCTGGTTCAAGCTGACCCACCGCGACATGGGGCCCAAGTCCCTCTACCTTGGCCCTGAAGTCCCGGCGGAAGACCTGATCTGGCAAGACCCGCTCCCCGCTGTCGATCATCCCCTGATCGATTCCAAGGACATCGCCGGCCTCAAGGCCAAGGTTTTGGCCTCGGGCCTGTCGGTTGCGGAACTGGTCTCCACCGCCTGGGCCGCGGCCTCTACCTTCCGAGACTCGGACAAGCGCGGCGGTGCCAACGGCGCGCGTATTCGCCTGGCGCCGCAAAAGGACTGGGAAGCCAACCAGCCGGCGCAACTGGCGAAGGTGTTGGGCGTGCTCGAAACCATCCAGCGGGCCTTCAACGGCGCCCAGACGGGCGGCAAGAAAGTCTCCATGGCGGACCTCATCGTTCTGGCCGGCTGCGCTGCCGTTGAAGCGGCGGCCAAGGCTGCCGGGCACGCCGTCGACGTGTCTTTCACCCCGGGCCGCACCGACGCCTCGCAAGATCAGACCGATGTGGAATCGTTCGCCGTGCTGGAGCCCCAGGCCGACGGTTTCCGCAATTACCAGAAGAAGGCATTCACCGTGTCGGCCGAGGAAATGCTGGTGGATAAGGCGCAGCTCCTGACCCTGAGCGCGCCGGAGATGACGGTGCTCGTCGGTGGCCTGCGCGTGCTTGGTGCTAACGTGGGTCGATCGGCGCACGGCCTGTTCACGACACGGGGCGGAACCCTCACCAACGACTTTTTCGTCAACCTGCTCGACATGGACACCCTGTGGAAGGCCACGTCCGATGCCAGGGACGCGTTCGAAGGGCGCGACCGTAAAACAGGCGACCTCCGGTGGACCGCCACCCGCGTGGACCTGGTTTTCGGCTCCAACTCGCAGCTGCGCGCCCTGGCCGAGGTCTATGCGCAGGACGATGCGAAGGAAAAGTTCGTGCGCGACTTTGTCGCGGCCTGGAACAAGGTCATGAACATAGACCGCTTCGACCTCATCCGATAGTGGCATAAGCGTCTTTATGGGCTCCTGACTGGGCGGAAAGAACAGTAAGCTAACACCGGTTTCAGCGGACGGCATACCGTCGCCGCTGAACCGGAGCGATGGCTCGGACGCTTCGTGCCGAGCCATCGACGCTGCGAATTCCCATCCACCTGCCGCTCCTGCGCTGCGCGCCAGATTCAGGATTGATTATTTGCTTTACTTAAAGCTGGTGGTGCTGTAAAAAGTCCCCACGGCCGTTACCTAGCAAAGGTGGCAATGTGTAACTATTTATAATTGCTTGATTTGTGATCGTAACCCGGAATGAGGAAAAAGGAATAAGCTAGTCATGCCGAAAAGGAAGGACCTAAATAAGATACTGATCATTGGTTCCGGGCCGATCATCATCAGCCAGGCCTGCGAATTCGACTATTCCGGCACCCAGGCCTGCAAGGCCTTGAAAGAAGAGGGTTGCGTGGTCGTCCTGATCAACAGCAATCCCGCCACCATCATGACGGACCCGGAAACTGCCGACCGGACCTATATCGAACCCATTACCCCGGAAGCGGTGGCCAAGATTATCGCCCGGGAAAGGCCGGACGCCCTGCTGCCTACCCTGGGCGGACAAACGGGCTTGAACACGGCGGTGGCCGTGGCCGAAAGCGGCGTTCTGGAACGTTACGGGGTGGAGATGATCGGGGCGTCGCTGCCCGTTATTCAAAAGGCGGAAGACCGGGAGAAATTTCGCGACGCCATGAAGAATATCGGCCTGAGGGTACCCGAGAGCGGTTTTGCCCGCACGCTGGAGGAGGCCTTTGCCGTTGCCGCCCAGATCGGTTTTCCCATCATTATCCGGCCTTCTTTTACCCTGGGAGGAACGGGCAGCGGCGTGGCCTACAACCGCGAGGAACTGGCGGAACAGGCCAAGGCCGGGCTGGATGCCAGCATGATCCACGAGATCATGCTGGAAGAGTCGATCCTGGGCTGGAAGGAATATGAGTTGGAGGTGATGCGGGACCGCGCCGACAACGTGGTCATCATCTGCTCCATCGAGAATTTTGACCCCATGGGCGTCCATACGGGCGAGTCCATCACCGTGGCGCCGGCGCAGACCCTGACCGACCGGGAGTATCAGCAGATGCGCGACGCGGCGATTGCCATCATGCGGGAGATCGGCGTGGAGACCGGCGGCTCGAACGTCCAGTTTGCCGTCCACCCCCAGACGGGCGAGATGACGGTGATCGAGATGAATCCGCGCGTTTCCCGCTCTTCGGCCCTGGCTTCCAAGGCCACCGGCTTTCCCATCGCCAAGATCGCCGCCAAGCTGGCCATCGGCTATACCCTGGACGAGATACCGAACGATATTACCAAAGAGACTATGGCCTCTTTTGAACCGACTATCGATTATTGCGTCGTCAAGATTCCCCGCTGGACCTTCGAGAAATTTCCGGAAACGGAAGACGTGCTCACTACCTCCATGAAATCGGTCGGTGAGACCATGGCTATCGGCCGGACCTTCAAGGAGGCCCTCCAAAAAGCCGTACGCTCCCTGGAAACCGGCCATTACGGACTGTCCGCCGCCTTGCCGCCCCAGGCCGATCAGGAAGAATTTCTGCAGGGCCGGCTGGCAACACCCAATTCCCAGCGGCTTTATTTCCTGGCTGCGGCCCTGCGGCAGGGCATGACGATCGAGAAGATCCACGAGTTGACCCGGATCGATCCCTGGTTCTTGAACCAGATCAGGGACATTATCGAGGCGGAGAAGACCATTGCCGGCTCGCCGCCCTCGCCGGCCCTGCTCCGGGAAGCCAAGAGCTGGGGTTTTTCCGACCGCCGTCTGGGTGAATTGTGGCGCCGGAAAGAGGAGGATATCCGCCAAATGCGTTATGACGGCAATATCACTCCGGTTTACAAACTGGTGGATACCTGTGCCGCTGAGTTTGAGGCCTATACCCCTTACTATTACTCCACCTATGAAGAGGAGGATGAGGCGAATCCCTCCGACCGGCGGAAGGTCGTTATTCTGGGCGGCGGGCCGAACCGCATCGGCCAGGGCATCGAGTTCGATTACTGCTGTGTGCATGCTTCCTTTGCCCTGCGGGAAGAGGGCTGTGAGAGCATCATGGTCAATTCCAACCCCGAAACGGTGAGCACCGACTACGATACTTCGGACAAACTCTTCTTCGAACCTCTCACCCTGGAAGATGTGACGCACATTATCCACCGGGAGAATCCCGACGGCGTCATCGTCCAGTTCGGGGGGCAGACGCCCCTCAACCTGGCCAAAGGGCTCGAGGCGGCGGGGGCCAAAATCCTGGGAACATCGCCTGATGCCATCGACCGCGCCGAAAACCGGGAACGCTTTCAGGAGATCGTGCGGCGGCTTGACCTGTGCCAGCCCGATAACGACACGGCCACGGATATTGCCGGGGCGGTACAAGCCGCGGAAAGAATCGGCTATCCCGTTCTCGTCCGGCCTTCCTACGTGCTGGGGGGGCGCTCCATGGAAATCGTCTACGATGCCGATACCCTGAGCCAATTCATGGCCAAGGCCATCCTCGCTTCTCCGGACCATCCCATCCTCATCGACAAGTTCCTGGAGGACGCCATCGAGGTGGATGTGGACGCCATCAGCGACGGTGCGGAAACCGTGGTAGCCGGGATCATGGAACATATCGAAGAGGCCGGCATCCATTCGGGTGACAGCGCCTGCGTTCTGCCGCCCATCACCTTTTCCCGGGAGATGCTGGAGACGATCATCGCCCAGACTAAAATGATCGCCCGGGAACTGCATGTAGTGGGCCTCATGAATATCCAGTACGCCATCAAGGACGGCACTCTTTACGTGCTGGAAGTGAATCCCCGGGCCTCCCGCACCATACCCTTCGTGAGCAAGGCCATCGGCGTGCCGTTGGCGAAGCTGGCCACCAAGGTCATGCTGGGGCGGACGCTCAAGGATTTGGGCTTCCTGGAGGCGCCGCAACCGGCGCACATTTCCGTCAAGGAAGCGGTATTTCCCTTTAACCGGTTTCCGAATGTGGATATTCTCCTGGGGCCGGAAATGAAATCGACCGGCGAGGTCATGGGCATCGATCGTTCCTTCGGCCTGGCCTTCGCCAAGTCGCAGATGGCGGCGGGTTTCCAACTTCCCCGGACGGGGCGGGTGTTTATCAGCGTCCACGATTCCCATAAAGACAAGATCATCCCTATTGCCCGTACCTTTCAGGAGCAGGGCTTTCAGATCCTGGCTACCCGGGGGACGGCGGCGCATTTGTGCGAAAGGGGAGTGGCGGCGGAAACCATCTTCAAGGTGAGCGAGGGACGGCCGCATGCGGTGGATTACATCAAGAACGGCGACGTCCAGCTGGTCATCAACACGAGCGTGGGGCGGAGGTCCAATATCGACGCCTATCATATCCGGCGCGGCGCCTTGGTGTACAATGTGCTCTACACCACTACCATTGCCGGCGCCCGGGCGCTCGCCGAGGCCATCGCCGCCCTCCAGAATGAGGAGTGGCAGGTGATGACGCTGCAGGAATATCATCAAAACAGGTAAGGGCTATGGGTAATAGGTGAAGGGGAATGGATTATAGCATGGAAGATGATAATTCAGGCAAGCCGCGGGAGGAATGCGGGGTTTTTGCCGTTTATGGGCATGAGGAAGCGGCCCGGGTGGCTTTTTTCGGCCTTTTTGCCCTTCAGCACCGGGGACAGGAAAGTGCGGGGATTGCGGCGGCGGACGGCTGCCAGGTCGTGGAACGCAAAGGCATGGGGCTGGCTTTGGAAGTATTCCGGGAGGATACGCTGTCCAAACTGCCGGGCCATCTGGCCATCGGCCATGTGCGGTACTCCACCACCGGCTCTTCCGTGATTTCCAATGCCCAGCCCTTCCTGGTGCATCACGGAGATGAATACTATGCCCTGGCCCACAACGGGAACCTCGTCAATGCCCATCTCCTGCGGGCGGGACTGGAAGAAAGCGGTTCAATTTTCCAGTCCACCATGGACAGTGAAGTGATCGTTCATCTCATGGCGGCGCATCTCAAGGACGGCCTGGAGCAGGCGGTGGTCAAGGCCCTGACCCCGATCGAGGGAGCCTACAGCATCGTCATGCTGACGCGCAATAAGGTGATTGCCGCCCGCGACCCCCGGGGTTTCCGCCCCCTGGCACTGGGAAAGTTAAACGGCGGCTGGGTGGTGGCCTCGGAGACCTGCGCCTTTGACCTGGTAGGCGCCACTTATGTGCGGGACGTGGAGCCCGGAGAGATCATCATCATCGACAGCAAGGGCCTGCACAGCCTCATGCCCTTTCCGAAGGTCAAACCCGCCCACTGCATCTTCGAACTGATTTACTTTGCCCGGCCCGACAGCCAGGTTTTCGGCCAGAATGTCTATCTCTGCCGCAAGCGCTTAGGACATTACCTGGCCAGGGAATATCAGCCGGAAGTGGATCTGGTTATGCCCTTTCCCGATTCCGGTGTGTACGCGGCCCTCGGTTATGCGGAGGAAAGCGGCCGGCCCTTTGAGATGGGTATGATCCGCAATCATTACGTGGGCCGGACTTTTATCCAGCCTACCCAGCCCATGCGGGACTTCGGGGTGCGGGTCAAACTGAATCCGGTGCGCCCCCTGCTGGAGGGGAAGCGGGTGATGATCGTGGAAGATTCCATCATCAGGGGCACCACCAGCCGCAACCGGGTCAAGCACCTGCGGGAAATCGGCGTCAAGGAATTGCATATGGTGGTGAGCTGCCCGCCCACGACCTATCCTTGTCCCTATGGAATCGATTTTTCATCGAAAGGCGAACTGATTGCCGCCCAGAATGAAAATGCGGCGGCGATCGCCGAATTTATCGGCCTTGACTCCCTGCACTACCTTTCTCTGGCCGGCATGCTGGAGGCAACGGGGATGCCGGCCAATAATTTTTGTCTGGCCTGTTACGACGGCCAGTATCCTCTGGTACCACCGGAAAGCATGGGAAAATTCTGCTTTGAAGAGGGCGCCTGAGTTAGAGGAATAATGCATATGCAGGAAGTGTTTCAGCGTTACGGCGAGGATCTGAACAAGGTGGAGGAGTGCATGGAGACGTGGCTCCGTTCGGACATCCTCCTTATCCCGCAGATCATCCGGCATATCATCGGCAGCGGTGGCAAGAGGTTTCGGCCGCTCCTGCTCCTGGCGGCCGCCGATCTTTGCGGCTGCCGGGAAGAGAGACGCTACAACATGTCTGTGGTCATCGAGTTTTTGCATACCGCCACCCTGCTCCATGACGATGTCATTGACAACGCCGATCTCCGGCGGGGTAAAGTGTCGGCCAACAACATCTGGGGCAATGCCGCCAGTGTCCTGGTAGGCGATTTCCTCTATTCCACGGCCTTCAAACTCATGACGGCGGACGGCGACCTGGCGGTAATGAAGCTGCTCTCGCAAACCACCAACACCATGTCGGAAGGCGAGATCTTCCAACTGGTCAAATGCGGCAATATCGACCTGACGGAAAACGATTACCTGGCCATCATCGAGATGAAGACCTCCATTCTCATCTCCGCCGCCTGCGCCTTGGGTGGGCTCTTGGGCAAGGCAACGGATGCCCAGGTGGAGGCCCTGGCAGGATTCGGCCTGCGGCTCGGCTCGGCCTTTCAAATCACCGACGATACGCTGGATTACGTGGCCCGGGAAGAGGAATTCGGGAAGGCCATCGGCAAAGATCTGGCGGAAGGAAAGATTACCCTGCCGCTCATCTATGCCCTGAAACAATGTTCAGCCCCGGAGAAAAAGCTGGTCGAAAGGGCCGTGCAGCAGCAGGAAGAAGGTGAACAGGCACTGACGGAAATCATGACCATGATCCGTGTCCACAACGGGGTGGATTATGCGCTCTCCAAGGCCAAGGCCTTCATCGATGAAGGCCGGGAACTATTGCACATCTTTCCCGAATCAGAGGCCAAAACTGCTCTCCAAACCATCTCCGGCTACGTCATCGAACGCCGGCTTTAACGTCTTTTCACGCCGTTAGAAATCTCTTGACAGTCAGTTGCGGTAGGTACCATGGCGGCATCGCGCGGCAGGATTTTCCTGATCATTGCTCTTCGGTCTGCAAATAAGCGACGATGCTTTTGACTTTTGCTTCCAGATTGGCCAAATAGGCCGGCAGCGGCTGCTTCGGCAGCGGCAGGGGATCATATTCGATTTCCCTGATCCGGGCCATCACCCGCCCCAGGGCCTCATTTTCCTCTTGCCAAAATTTCTGGACCAGGGCCTTGAAATCCAGGGATTTTTCAATAGAGCGGCTGATAAATGATTTAGCATCCTCGCCCAAATAAACAAAGCGGTGTCCCGGGCAAAGGATTTCCACCTCCAATGCCGCAAGACGGTTTAAAGAGCCAAGATATACCCCGAAATCTGTCAAACAGGATGAGGCGCCAAATTCCATATTACCTAAACTACCGGCGGCTTCCGAGGCAATGAGGATTTTCCTTTCCGGTATATAATAACTCAGAAAGTCCCAAGTATGACCTGGTGTGGCAAGGGCTTGTACCGTCAATCCCTCTTCCAGTTCAATCACCTCGTTATCCTCAAGAACCATGTCCACTGTAAAAGGTTCAAAGGCGGCATCCAGCAGCCGCGATTTGTCAAGGGAAGGCAGAGTATTGGCAACGTTTTCACTGAGACTCCGGATGAGGCTCACGGCATTCGGCCTTTTGATTATTTCGCTCGCCTTCCTCGAAGCACCGACACGCAAACCGGGAAAGACGCTTTTCAGGTAGGAGACGGAGCCGCAGTGGTCGAAATGCATATGGGTGAGGAGCAGCAGGTGAGGATGGGTTTTTCCTAACGCGGCCCCGATTTCGTCTTCATAAATCTTTCCGAGTTTGACCACGCCAGCGTCAAAGATAACCGGTTTCTCTGCTTTGAGAAGGTAAATAGGACCATAACTCGACCCCAAAACATACAGCCCCTTTCCTACTTCTCCCGTCCGGTTAAAAATCAACTTATTTCGCTATCCTCTTTTCCCTTAAAATATTTTTCCAGGATGGCATTAATATCGAAGACCAGCACCTCCGTCAAGATTTGTGTCCTTACGTAGGCATTCATAAAGGCATCACTTTTGCTCAAGAGACGAAGTCTTTTTATACAATTCTTACTAATTGCCGTAAGGTCATGCCGCATCTCGTTCAATAGCGAATGGACCTTATCCAGGTCTCCCTTCTTCAGCCAATAGATGTTCATTAAGAGGCGAGACCGGGCTTCGATTATATCCATAAATGGCTCAATCCCTTGAAAATATATATAATATCGTTTAGCCCCTTCACAATACTCAAAGATCGACATGTTGGTGACATATTGCAGGGCATTTTGCACCGTTGTCTCGGAGACATATTGTAGCCCTTCTTTTTTTACATAGATTGCGGTAACCTGATCGTAAGAGTAGAACCTGTCCATCTCTTCCAAAAAAGGGAGGAGCGGCTTAATGGCACAACATAAAACATTCTCCCCTCCCAGAGGACAGATCTCACAGGTCTTGAAGGCATCGTCTTGCCTTATGTGCAGGGGCAGTTTGTCCGGATTAGCCCAATATTCATCGGCAAGATGCTGAATGCGCTCTTTCGATAGATCGATAACCAGGCCATCAGCAAAATGAAGATACATGCCTTCACGCTTATGCATATCAGACGCCACTCCAATTTGGATTATTTTGTGCCCTGCCCGGAGGCAACTTCATTTATAGCTGACGAGGCCAGCAAATATTTTTCGTTTTGCTTCATTCCTTTTATTTCTCTTTCTCTCATGGCCGCCGTGCTCCGGTTGTGGCCGCTTTCCCGATAAATCAATCTCACCGGCTGGCGTGCGCGAAAATATTTGGCCCCTTTGCCATTTTTGTGCTGTAAGAAACGTCTTTCAATGTCGGTCGTTACCCCTGTATACAGCGAATTGTCCGAGCAAAGAATGATATAAACTTGCCAGTCCATTTCCGGTATTGGTTTCATCTATCCTTTAATAGAACAAAACCCCGCTCAGATATAAGGCGGGGTTTCGTAAGACAAGATCGCCGGTCCGCTATTGATTACTTCTTGGAAGCCTTCACCGCTTTTTTGGCGGCAGTTTTTACCACCGTTTTGGCCGCCGGTTTGACCGCTTTTTTTGCCGCTGGCTTTGCCGGCGCTTTGGCCGCCGCTTTCGGGGCGGCAATCTTTGCCTTGGCACTACCCGCTGCGGCCTTGGCTGCCCCGCCCCCTTTCACCGCCTTGGCAGTACTGCTGCCCGGGTTTGCCTTCACTGCCGCTTTTTTTCTTGCCCTGTCGGCAGCGAGTTTGCCCTTTGCCATTGGTTGATTGCAGCAGACGACCGCGATATCGGCACACCCGCAAACTTCATCTACCGTGACGACCAGACCACACGCCGAGCAACTCAATAAATCTCCCTGCTTTGACTTTGCCATGCCCTTTCCTCCTTTTTTGTCTTCAAACAGTGCCACCGGATGCGGCGATGGATATAATTATAGGCAATAATTAGTTATTTGCAACAGCTTATTTGATAATTTTAAACGATAATCTCTAATTTCTCACCTTGGCCCGCAAAATGAATTGTTCTTCATCGGGCAAGAGAT
>Ga0209514_10008510_pt1 | contig 11626 bp, 9 predicted proteins | sample Subgrocontami58m_FD_187452 | JGI IMG/M metagenome (GOLD analysis project Ga0209514, IMG submission 187452) | Subsurface groundwater microbial communities from S. Glens Falls, New York, USA - GMW37 contaminated, 5.8 m (SPAdes) (version 3) | ecosystem: Environmental > Aquatic > Deep subsurface >...
TCCGTCAACGCTTGGGTAGAAAATTTTTTGCCCAACGCTCGCTCGCTGCCGCGCACGAATCCTGTTGACGGGTCACACAAATTGTGGCGCACCCCGCAAAGACTCTTTGAGAAATTGCTTTCAGGCGCGGTGGGCGATGCGCTGGAAAATTGGGAACGAGATCGCAAGATGAAAAAATTCCGGTCTCAAATGCGCGGCTCAAACTCGGCGGCGTTGTTGGATGAGACTCAAGTTAAAGGTCACTTCAATGATTACGGCAGTCGGGCGTTGAAGGACTATGAAGATCGTTGCGCGTTAGCCGGTTTATGAAACTCGCCATCGTCTCGCCTTATCCGCCCGAAATCTCCGGCGTGGGTCAATACGGCGCGCGCTTCTCGCAAGGGTTTGCGCGCAGTGTCGATCAGGTCGCGGTCTTCGCCAACCGGGTGAAGGGCGCGCCGCTTGAGGATCACATTGACGGTGTCACCGTGCATCGTGTGTGGGATCGCGATCACGTTGCCGCTTCGCCGTCCATCGTCCGCGCCCTGCATCAGTGGAAGCCGGACGCGGTTTGGTTCAATCTCGGTCTGTCTATGTTTGGGCGCTCGCGCCCGCATAATTTTTTTGCGCTCACCGCGCCGATGCTCACCCGCGCTTCGGGCTTGCCGACGATTGTGACTTTGCACGAAATTTTTGAAGCGGCGAATCTTCAGGCGTTGGGCGCGGCGAATGGACGCCTGACACATTGGGGCGGGCGCGCCGCGACGCGTATGATATTGCAAGCCGACACGGTGTGCTTCACGCTTCAATCTTATTTGCAAATCATTCAAAGGCAATATGGCAAACGCAACACGGCACACATTCCGCACGGCGTATATGATCGTCCGCACTTTTCGTCGTTGCCTGATCAAAAACGGATTCTGATCTTTGCGACCTACGCCCCATACAAAGGATTAATTGATCTGATTGAGATTTTCAAAAAATTGCGTGATGCCGACTCTACTGTGCAGCTGACGATTGCCGGCAGCGATCATCCGCGCTTCCCAGGTTATTTGGCAGATGTGCGATCACGCTATAACGACGTGGATGGGATCGAGTGGCGAGTCGGAATCCCCGAACACGATCTGCCGTCACTGTTTAACTCGGCGCGAGTGGTGGCGTTGCCCTACACGGCTACCACGGGGGCGTCGTCGGTGGCGCATCGTGCCGCCGCGCAGGGTCGCCCGATGGTCGCTTACGATCTGCCTGATCTACGAACCAGCGCAACAGAAGATCGATTGCAGATCGAATTTGTTCCGTCCGGCGACAAAGAATCTTTTGCCAAACGATTGCGCGAGTTGCTCGACGATCCGACACGATGCGAAATAATTGGTCGGGCTAACGTGGCGGCGATGCAGTCCATGACTCTGGAGATGATGTGCCATAGGTATCTACAAATTTTTGAGCAGGCGATGAAGCGAACCGCTCAGCCGATTATGATCAAGCCTTCGGTGGAGCAGGATGTATAAGAACCTGTGTAAATATAACTTCCCTACTTTACTACTCGGGTTGGTGTCAACGAATGCTTCGCGCAACCGCTTCGCGTAAACGGATACGGGGCGCGAATCCGTTTATCCGTTATGTATCCGTTGACACCGAAACAAGCCCATTATGTTCACGAAAATTTCCCGAAGACTCTCCCCAACCCTCCTCTCTCTTTTTATCAACATCCCTCTCATCCTCTTCGGTCTGCATCGTTCCTCTTTCGACGCTTACAACCACATCTTCTTCGCCGATCATTATCGCCAACGTTGGTTCGATCTGATCGAGCCGCGTTGGTTCGGCGGATTCAACGTTGTTTCATATCCGCCCTTAGTGCATCAACTGATCGCGCTGATCTCGTTGCCGTTTTCGATTTTGTTTGGCGTGTTCGGCGTTGCCCCAAACGTTTCGCGCTATCTCGGCGAAGAGATTGGTTACGTGATCGTTTTGCTAACCGTCTTGGCGTTAATGCCCGTTGCCGTGGAACGCTTTGCCAAAATTTTTGTACCAAGCCGCGCGGCGCGAACCGCTTCATGGTTATCGCTTGCGCTTCCGTCGTTGTATCTCACGGCGTATTCGTTTGGGCAGTTGCCAACGTTGATGGCGAGCGCGGCTTTGATGTGGGCGATGGGCAAAGGATGGGACTATGTGCGCGATGGTCGCAAGCGAGATTTGTTCTCGGCGATCTTGTGGGCGGGCGTCACCGCTTCGGCGCATCATGCGGTGTTGTTGTTTGCGTTGATCGCCGGTGGGGCGATGGTGATGAAGGTTTATGCACCACACCTGACAGGTCTTGCAAACCTTAACGCCCGCCAAAATTTAAACAGACCTGTCAGGTGTGGTCAAACGGCGACTCGCTTGATGATCTGGGCAACCCTCTCCGCCGCGTTTGCCGCCGTTGTGATCTATCCGTTCATTTTGTGGAGTCGCGGCTACACACCGCAAACGCCAATTGATCATTTGAGTCGGCACAACCTTTTCGCCGAGTGGAGCGCTTTCTATTATTTCTTCGCGCCGATGTATGGTGTGTTTTTGTTTGTGCTGCCGATGATGATCATTCGCCTCGCCACGTCATTGCGAGCGTTCTTTGCGAAGCAATCTCGAAGCGTGACCGAGATTGCTTTGCGAAGCACTCCGAGCGGAGCGAAGGAGCGAACGCAAAGGGCGCTCCTCGCAATGACGAATCGACTCGCAATGACGAAACGATTACGCCATCTTCCTCTTCTTCTCGCCTCGCTTCTCCTCTTCACGCTTGGCTTGGGCGGCACAACGCCATTGCCGTCTCTGCTCTTCGGATCGAATTGGGAATGGCTGACATATGATCGTTTTTCGTTTTGGTGTGGGTTAGCTTTGTTGCCGTTTGCGGGGTTGCTGTGGCGCGCGAAACCTAAATTACCAATTACGAATTACTTCTTGTTCCTTTCATCTTTTCTTTTTTGCCTCTTCGCCGCGTTTTCATCCGTCATCATTCATGCCCAACCGCAAGAATACGATCTGGAAAGGATCGCGCGTTTTCTCAATCAGCAGAGTGAACGTTATTTGACATTCGGCTTCGGTGATCAAACGGCGAGGCTTTCTGTGTTAACTAATGCGGGAACAATTGACGGTTCGTATTTCACGGCGCGCACTATGCCCGAATTGCGCCGAAGCGGGATCGGTTCGCTCGATGGCGCGTTGTGGAATCCGCAAGGCGTGGCGGCGATCAAACCGTTCTTAGATCACGCGCACGAGTGGGGCGTGCGTTGGGTGTTCACGGCGCACATTGACTACACGGTTGCTATGCTCAATGCCGATTGGGAGTTGATGGGCAAGATCGCGCCGGGCGTGTTGATGTGGAAGAATCGAAATGATGTGAAGACTGATTGGGTCAGCCCCGCCGCGCAAGCATCACCCGATCTTGTCGCTTCGATCTGGTGGGGTGTCGTCCCTCTCATTACGCTGGTGATGGCGTTGTTATTAAATGCAGAGACGTTCCAGCGGAACGTCTCTACGAATTAAAAATTACTCTGCGCGTCAATCATCCCATTATCGCGCGCGACTTTATCAAAGTAGCGATAGGCGAAGGAGGCGATCAAGCCAAAGGCGAGGGTGATCACGCCGAGGATGGCGAACAGTTGGATGTCGGAGAATCCGGCTAATGTTGGAAAGGCGGCAGCCCCTGATCCGAGAAGTGATCGGCGTATCAATTCCAGCCAGTAGGTCATCGGCATGATGAAGCCAATCGGTTGAAGAATCGTTGGCAAGATCGTGATCGGAAAGATCGCGCCGCTAAAAAGATAGAGCGCGGCGGCGACCGCTTCGCCAATGAACCACGGCTCGGTGCGAAGGGTGAGCGTCCACATGCCGAGCACGATCCCCATGAACGTTAAGCAGGCGACGCCCAAGATCATCGCGGCGAGGAGCATGAGCCAGTTGATGCTTAAGATGTTGAGCGGCACTTTGAAAAACAACACACCTGCGCTGAGAGTGATGAACACGGCGATGGTGCCGGTGATGAACCGGGCGACGGCGCGACCCAGCAAATATACCGGGATGTTGATTGGCGCGATGTAGAGATATTTGAGTGAGCGATACCGTTCGCGATCATCCAAGATCGAATACGACCCGCCCGCCATGACCGCGCCGACGTAAATGTAGAAGGCGTTGCCCAAATAGATGTAACTGTAGATGGGCGAGTCGGCGGCGTTGCGCGAGACGGCGTTATACATGAAGACCAAGATCATCACGCTGGCGATGGGCTTGAGGATCGAGAAGACAAGAAACAGAAATGGATCTGTCCAATTTGATTCGATCTGCCAGCCAAGCCAAGCGGCGGGGAAGAAGGTGCGGCGGAAAGTCTTAAGCATAATAAGTAGCCTTTGAAAAGGAAATAAAGGGAACAGGGAAATAAGGGGAACGTGTTTCAGGTAAATTGCATTTTATCTTCTACGATCCGTCAACGTCCCTTCTTCAATCGCTTTTCTCTCAATGACACTCAACGCATACTTGGCGAGGAGGATGAACATAACCGCCAAGATCATCAAGGCGATGATCTCGATCTCGACTGAGATGAATCCAAGCGCGGGACCACTGGCAAACGAGAGTTGACGCATGGCGTCTATGCCGAGTGTGAGTGGTAGCACCGAAGCGATGAGGGCGACGGCGAACCCGAAACTTTTTACCGGGAAATAGAAGCCCGAAAGAAAATAGACGGGTTCTTGAAACAGATTCACGACCTGCCACGCATCGCGCCCAAAAAGTAAAAACAGAGAAGCAAACACCATTCCCAAACCGTAGAGGGCGGTCATGGTGAGCATGAAGATGGCGAAGAGCTGAAGGAAGCTGGTGATGGCGAAGTGCACTTGAAAGAACCACGTGCCAAGCACGATGATCACAAGTGCGCGCAAGGTGGTGGCGAACATGCCGCCGATTGCCATGCCGAGCAGAATCGCCATCATTGGATTCGGCGCCATGATGTAGAGGGCGAGATTGCCATTTTCTTTTTCCCAATACATCTGCGCCGACATGCTCCACATCACGTTCATCCAAAATGCAGTCATCGCGCCGCCGACGATGACAAAGCCGATGTAGTCTTCCGGCGCATTCATGGCGCGATAGACAAAGACATAGCCGCAAGTAGCGATGAATGGCAGGAACGTTTCAAAAAATATCCACGACTTCTCGCGTTGCTGACCGATGATGCGTGGGTAGGCGCGGGCGATGATCGTCCGCAAGAACAGCCGCCAGCCGCTGTCGGTTTTAGTAATTGCAGTTATTGTCACGTCGTCACCTTTTCTGCTTCTGTAATGCTCATGCCGACCAGTTCGACAAACACATCTTCTAAAGTCGGTTCGCGCTTTTGCAAGTTGATGACGTGCGCGCCGTGCGCGGTCAGCGTACTGAGCGCACTGCCAAGCACATTGTCAGCATCGAGAATTAAATCAATCTCCGATTTGCCATCCACCGCATTGTGAGTCGCTTGACGCACGCCGGGCAAGTCTTTCACCACACTCAACGCGCCGTTTTGCAAAGGTGTTGTGTCAAGGTGGAAGATCACATCGCGCTGTAAATGCTTTTTCAAATTCGCGGGCGAGTCGCACGCCAACACTTTTCCGGCATTGATAATCGCCACGCGATCACAAAGTTCGTCTGCCTCTGCCATGTAGTGAGTCGTTAACAGCATGGTGCGCTGCGGTTGCTCTGACACCCAGTGGCGCACAAAGTTACGCACGTCACGACTCGCGTTCACATCCAAACCTAAAGTGGGTTCGTCGAGGAAGATCACTTCGGGATCGGTGATGAAACCCCGCACCACATTCATCTTCTGCCGTAAACCTGTCGAGAGATCGGAGGTTTTGGTGTTGGCGCGATCCTTTAGACCGACTATGTCGAGAAGGGCGTCAATGCGCTTGAGCGTGGTCTTGTTGTCAATCCCGTAGAACTGACCGAACATCCACAAGTTCTCGCGCACGGTGAGCAAACCATAACCGGACGATTCGCCGCCGCTGACCATGTTGATGCGCGGGCGCACCGTCTGCGGTTCTTTAGCAACGTCGTATCCCGCCACGAAGGCGCGACCGCTGGTGGGCGCAAGTAGCGTCACCAAAATTTTGATGAGCGTTGTCTTGCCTGCGCCGTTAGGTCCGAGCAAGCCGAAGAACTCGCCGCGCTTGATGTCCAGATTCACATCGAGCAGGGCAACGCGCTCTTTCGCCTCGTCTTTCTTTGCGCCGCGAATTTTATAAATGCGTCCGAGTGATTCAGTTTTGATAGCGGAGTTGTCCATAATTTTTTATAGCCTTTCCTTCCTTTCCATGTTTCCGTTGTTTCCTTTGGAACTAAAGGAAACAACGGAAACAAAGGAAAGATGCGGTAAGAATACTTCTAAAGCAAAAAGCCGCGAGACATAAGTTCTACGGCTTGGAGGGAAAAAAAGCCGCGAGCGCCAAACAGTGTTGCGCTCACGGCACGAAGACTTTTTAAAAAGCTTCTACATGCGAGAAACGCAATCTGTCACAACAAGCACTTCATATACAGTTGGTTGAATCATTGCGTTTCTCCTTTCGTTTAAGTTTTGAAGCGCGGGGAGTTTACCATACACGCCAAGCGCGAGTCAAGAAAAACCTCAGCGTAGATTTTCTGGAATTCCAATTCAGTCTCGTCTATAGTAACCCTCGCTTCTCGTATAATAAATATACATGCTGGACTTACGCAAGACAAGAGGATTCCATCACGAATAACACGAATGAGCGAATATCACGAATGTTTTTTTATTGCTCTATTCGTTAAATTCGTATATTCGTGACATTCGTGATTAAAGTGCGTAAGCCCTAACATGATTAAATAGGTCAATGAGTTGATTGCGATATTTGTCCCATCCTTATTAAACTGTATCTATGATCACAACCACCTATCGCACCGCCGATGAATTTCTTGAACACGCCGCGCCTACGCTCGAAAAGGACGAAGCGGCAAACAATTTAATTCTCGGCATGAGTTTGCGGATTAAAGCGTCGCCGCAGGCATTTGAGACCACGCCCTTCTTCGCCATTGTGACAGATCGTGATCGGGTGATCCTCTCTGCTGTGATGACTCCGCCGTTCAGGCTCGTTCTTTCCAGCGACGCCGACGACTACGGTGACGCCGTCAACTCCTTTGCCAAAAACCTTCTCTCACGTCACCTTCCCATTCCGGGCGTGACGGCGGCTTCTGCGCTGGCGGGGGACTTTGCCGAAAAGTGGTCGCAGATCGTTAAAGTTAAATATCACGAAGGGATGCGTCAACGCATTTACGAATTGCGAAAAGTGAACCCACCGCAATGGGCGCAAGGAGCGATACGGCTAGCGGCGAGAAGCGATCTTGATCTGGCGGAAGGGTGGGCAATCGCATTCAACGACGAAGCCCTTGGCACACCGGCGGGAAACCTTCGTGGCTTTGTGGAACGCAAGATCGAATCGCGTGAGCTGTATTTGTGGACTGACGGGAGTTCAATCGTCTCCATGGCGGCGACCACGCGCCCCACGCGGCACGGAGTCGGCGTCAACTTGGTGTACACGCCGCCGCCGTTTCGCGGCAAAGGCTATGCCTCATCGTGCGTCGCCGCGTTGAGTCAATCGCAAGTAGATTCGGGCTATCAATTCTGTGTGTTGTATACCGATCTTGCCAACCCCACCTCAAACAGCATTTACCAGAAGATCGGTTATGCGCCGGTGTGTGATTCGGACGAATATATTTTTGAAAACGATCTTTAAACAAAACCCTAACACTTTCTGAACAAGTCCCCTCTATAGTTGAGCGCATGACCAACATTCAAAACGCTTCTACGCTCATTGCAGTTCCTCATTCTGCTCCAACGGTGGTTGCTTCTACGCGGCGCGCCACTAGGTTCTGGCACACTCTTGCCCTCGTCGGCGTGATGGGCATTGCGCTTTTCTTTCACGTCTATCAATTAGATCGTGAAGGCTACGGCAATATGTATTACGCCGCCGCCGTGAAGAGCATGTCGCTCGATCTCAAAAGTTTTTTCTTTAACTCATTCGACACGGCGAGCTTTGTCACCGTAGATAAACCGCCTCTCGGTTTGTGGATGCAAGTGATCAGCGTCTGGTTGTTTGGCTATAGCGGGATCAGTTTGATGCTGCCGCAAGTGATCGCCGGAGTCTCCTCCGTTGCGCTATTGTATGCGTTGGTGCGCCGCGTCTTCGGGGAGTGGGCGGGGTTGATCGCCGCGCTGGTGTTGGCGGTGACACCGATCAGCATCGCCGCCAATCGCAACAACACGATGGATAGTCAACTCGTCTTCACGTCATTACTCGCCGCGTGGGCGATCTCGCTTGCCGCAGAGCGCGGCAAGTTGCGCTGGTTGTTGCTCTGCGCGTTTTTCGTCGGCGTGGGCTTCAACATAAAAATGCTGCAAGCCTACATGGTCTTGCCCGCGTTCTATGCCGTTTATTTTTTAACCGCCGCAACGCAATGGTGGAAACGCATCGTGCATTTAATCATCGCCACAATTTTGTTGATCGTCGTTTCGTTTGCGTGGGTGATCATTGTTGATCTCACGCCGCCCGAATCGCGTCCGTTCATCGGCAGCAGCACCGACAACACGATGATGGAATTAGTGGTTGGTCATAATGGGATGGCGCGAATCGGTGGAAGTTTGCGCGGCTTGTTGAGACCGAATCAGGGCGCGGCGCCGAATCAAAATCGTCCGCCTCAAGTGGGCGCGCCGCCGAATCAAAATTTCAATCCACCGCCAAATGGCGCGCCGCCGAATCGTCCACCTTATCCGCCGCCGAATCAAAATCGTAATCAACCTCAACCGCCTCAGCCGCCTCAAGGTGCGCCGAACCCGGGCAGCGAAACGGGAACAGAAGGCATCTTCCGTTTATTCAATCAACAACTCGCCGCTCAAGCAACGTGGCTTCTGCCTCTTGCCCTGTTCTCTCTCGTTGCTTTGCTGGCGCGCCTGCCGTTCAGCAACGAACATCGCGCCGCGTTGATGTGGGGCGCGTGGCTGATACCGCAAGTGATCTTCTTTAGCTACGCCGGACTCTTTCATCGTTACTATTTAGAGATGATGGCACCGGCGATAGCCGCGCTCGTCGGTGCGGGCGTGATGCTGATGTGGAACAGCTACCGCGACTCACGGTGGCGCGGTTGGCTGCTGCCTGTGGCGTTGATCATCGGGGCGGCAACCGAGATTTTTATTTTGCGCGACTATGCTGACCAGCGGCGGTGGCTCACGCCGCTCATCGGCGGCATCACCGTGATTGCCTGTGTCGGGTTGATCATTCTGCTATTCAAACGAGTCGTCATCGCCTCGCGGATGTTTGTCGTCATCGGCGTGTTGGTTCTGCTCGTCGCCCCGATGGCGTGGAGCGCAACGGTGTTCTTGGGCGGCGACGCTGGGCTACCATTCGCCGGACCGGAATTGTTGTCGTCTCCGCGACGTGGCGGCAACTCGCCCAACGTAACTCGCTTGACGACGTATCTCGAAGCGAATCGCGGCGGCGCAAAATTTTTAGCGGCGACACTCAACGCCAACTCTGCCGCGCCGCTCATCATTGAAACGGGTGAGGCAGTGATGACGATGGGCGGCTTTAGCGGGCGCGATAACATTTTGACTGCGCCCGAACTTGCCGAGCGTGTGAAGAGTAATGAGGTGCGATTCTTTTTAGTGCCGCGTCAAGATAATAAAGGAGGGGGATCGCCCGACAATAACGATCTGACGCACTGGGTGAATCAAAATTGCCGCGTCGTCGAGCGGTCTGTGTGGTCAACGCTCGACTCGCCTTCAGGAGGGGGACCCAACGCGGGCGGGGGAACAGATTTGTTTGACTGCAAGAGGTAAGATCGCCGAGCGAATAAATTCGCGGCTACACAAAAACAAAACCCGCCTGCGCGGGTTTCCGCCGAACGAATCACAACCTTGCCCCGCACACCCGTTGAATCCACGCCAGACCGCCTTCGTGAATCTTGATGCTCGTATCAAAAAATTGATCGTTATATCTCCCTGCCACGGTGATCACGGCAAACTGGATCGCCATCACCACGCTCAACGCGATCCACAGATACACAGCCACCATCCAATCGTCGGGGATGCGGACTCCGATTGGCAGCCCGATCCACACCAGCCCCCACACGATCAGCGCGATGCTCGCTACGATCAGCATGATGCCAGCGATGACAGTGCTTAACGTAAAGGCGATTGGGACAAGTGTAATGGTGATAAAGGTAAACTGAAAAACGAGATCGAAGGTCTCGCAAAAATAAAGCGCGACGATATTGTTGAGCGAGGCTTTGGTGTCCCCCATAAGAATGCCAGTCAACGTAGGAAATATCGGCACGCCGAAGATGACTAGCAGAATCCAAATCGCGGGGTGAGTGATCCACTTGCCCAGATAGGCGGGTAAGACAAAGATGCCTACTAGCACAAAGACGATGGAGAGGATGACGCGCAGAGGGTAGAAGAGGAACTTGTTGTTCATTGGCGCGGGAAGAATTTTATCTTGTCTGTATTTAAAGACCTCGCGGGTTTTTAAAACCCGCGAGGCCTGCTTTGCATGACGGAAACGATAAGAGGAGTTTATTTTTCTTTTGACTGCCCACGTAAAAATTCCAGTAGCCTATCAAGGCTTCTTCTCGATCTCGTTTAATACTTGCATCACCTTTGGCATCGGGTCCTGCCACAACCAATTCACATTCAACCAAAAGTTTTTCAACACCCGCGACTGATACACGCCGTCGTTCTCAATCGGCACGGGTTTATATTTCCCGTCTGCGCCCAATTGATAAAAATCTGCGCGGCGGCGTTTGGGGCGTGGGTCAATAATCCAATACTCGCGCACGCCCGCTTCTTCGTACTCTTCAAATTTTTCGGCGCGATCACGTCCAACACTGTCATCCGAGATCACTTCAATGATCAAATCCGGGGCACCGTCAAAATATTTTTCTTGCCATTGCCCCAAGCGCTCGCGTGTCACAAAGAACAAATCAGGTTCACGTCCAGAATTTGGGAGTTTAGCCTGCGCCGGACCAGACATGAGTCGACCTAAATCGTGCGCTTCCACAAAGAACCCCAGCAACCTATTGAGAAAATCTACGATCAATTGATGAAGTATGCTCACTGTCATCGTCGTAACCACCTCTCCGTTCACCCATTCGGCGTGATCATCTTCGCCAAAGCGATCTAAAAATTCTTCATACGTCATTCCTAATTTTTTGTCTGCGGGTGCTACATTCGGTGGCGCAATCGTCGTCATCGCTGCCTCCTTTCCACTGATGCCATTCTATAACAAAATCCGTTTTACATCTCATCCCGTTTGCGAATCAACGACGCCGTCGGCTTAAACTCTATGCGCCACAAAGGGATACATAGAAGAGCCGCGACGCAGGTGAGGAGGGATGCGGTGAGCATCGGCGCGTTGGGGCTGATCTGTTCAAAGAGCAAACCGGCGGCAAGAGGTCCCAAGATGCGCCCCAGTCCTTGAATCGATTCGGAGAGTCCAATCGTTTGCCCGCGCTGTCCGGGCGGTGAAGCGTAAGTGAGCAACGCCATCATCGCCGGTTGTGAGATGCCGCCGCCAAATGAGATCAACGGCGTGACGATGAGCGCGGGTAAAAATAAATTGACACTTCCCATCACACC
>Ga0209514_10008512_pt1 | contig 11624 bp, 12 predicted proteins | sample Subgrocontami58m_FD_187452 | JGI IMG/M metagenome (GOLD analysis project Ga0209514, IMG submission 187452) | Subsurface groundwater microbial communities from S. Glens Falls, New York, USA - GMW37 contaminated, 5.8 m (SPAdes) (version 3) | ecosystem: Environmental > Aquatic > Deep subsurface >...
GGGCGCCTTTCGGAGAGATCAGCGCCGACTTACGTGCGGCGGCTACGTTTCGTTCGTAGCCGCGAGCGTCAGCTCGCGCTGGCTCTCGAGCAATTGAGTCAGTCACTTCGTCTGAGTGGCTGCAGACATTACGCGAGCACCGCTTAGCCAAGGCTCATAGCGGCTCCCCCAGGAGAGGGTCACTGCATAGCGGGGAGTCAGGTTTTGTTCTCCCTTTTCTTCCGAACGATCGGGGGCGTGGCGAAACGGTTGCAGCGTGCCGACCAGCGTCGAGGGAACGAAAAGCTCTTGGGGGAATAGATCCTGAATCCTCCCTGCCAACCGCGGCTGAGGGAGAGGGCGATTCTCGCGATGGTTGCGGTCTTTCAAGAACGGCTTTATCACTCCTCGACAAATGGCGTAACGCGCGCTGTCCGGGTACCTGGCGCGCAGTTTCTGCGCGTCACGCCCAGCATCGACAGCGAACAACCGCGAGGCGCGGCTGGGCTTGGCTCTTTTCGAAGTCTCCCCGTCGAATTCCAGCACCAGGTACAGCAGAACAGCGGGTCTGGACTGGTAGTGTTCCCGGGCGTGAGGGTGGTCAGCGGGCACGCTGCAATCGAATCCGAGTTCCTGCAGTTTTGCCGCGTTCAGCCAGGCCGCCGCCCCATACTCGCGGTCGTCCTCGGCTGTCTCGACTTCCCAGCGAAGACCGAGGAGAAGCGCTGTACTATCGTCAGAAACCGCCTCCAACCGCACCTCACGCTCGGTCAGTTCGAGGGTACCGCCGGGTGCGCTTCCGCGGTTTTGCAGCGTGGAAAACACCGCCCAGGAGTTGGCTACCAGCACCACGGCCGCCGCAATCAGTACTAGTGGGCGAGTCATGCCTCCCTCCCTTCGGTCGATCGCTGGCGCAGGCGCCGGAATACAGTGAGCAGGCCGAGAGCCACCAGGCCCAGGAGCAGGAAGAACAGGTACTTTGGCATCCAGTCCCACCACCAACCGTGCAGGCAGGCAAACAGGAAGGCGACAAAGCCTGTTGCGCCCATATTCACCAGCCCGTTCCGCCCGAGTCGGACTCCATGCCACACAATCCCGGAGCAGAGCGCCAAACCGGCGAGCTGATAGAGGGTCTGGACCATGCGGGTCGAAGGCCCCGGACAGCAGAGGTCGGCGGACTTGGACAAGACCAGCAGCGCGATCAAGCCGACGCCGGCTCCGCAGAAGCGAAAGACAAAATCGAAGTCATAAGGATTGCGGCCCCGGCTCAGCGTCGGCACGGCATAGAGCACGGCTGCGCCAGGGAGGAGATACTTAATCCGATCGAAAAAACTCAGCCAGAAGAAACCTTCGCACGTGACCAGTATCGCGGCCGTCCAGACACAGAGCAGCACCAACCCTGCTCCCAGGAGCAGCCGCAGCCCGAAGGCATACGCGATCAGCACGGCAAAAGCACCCCAAACCAGCAGCGCCTGCGGTGAGGGTACCGTATTGAGAATCCTCCCCAATGTGCTCAGTCCCAAGACGACCGCCATGACGGTTGCCGCACCGAGAAGCGCGATATAGTAGGAAGCAACGCTTCGGCTGGCGCAAACGGAGGTGGCTGCCAGCAGTCCCAGCGGAACCGCCATCAGCACGCCCACTTGAACGACCGAAGGCAGCCCGCCCCAGATCCGTTGCAGAAAAAGGAACAGCGCGAAAAAGAAGGCGACGCCGCCCAACAGCGACACCAGGCGCATGCCCCATGAAATCCTTTTGCCTGGCTCGCTGATGTCCGCGCCGAACTGCCGGCTCAGATCTGTGAGCACGCGTTGCAGGTGCGCATCGAGATGCGCGCGCTGTTCAAGGGTGAGGGTCAACCCTTGCTCCCGTTCGAGCTCCGCCAACTCACTGCGGAAGGCGGCGATACGATCCGCCCGGCTCTGCGCGACACGTTGTTGTTGTAGATCCACAACGCCACACCCGCCCGCGATGGCGAGCAGTTTCAGGTGGTGACACCAGTGAACGACGAACGTGGCCCGGAAGCAAGCGCAATTGATCGAGAGGCAGCTTCCCGATGAAATCGCCCAGTCACCTGGCTGGCCCCCAACTCAGGGTAAAGCTGATCCACCTCGTTCTTCGAAACTGGTTGCAGTGCTCTCTGAGCATGGCATATTAGGTCGCGTCCAAGCTGGACCGGCAAAAGCCGTCTCCAACGAATGGCAACGCGGTCGGATCGGCTTTTCAAACTGGGCGTGGTTTTATTGGCCACGCCCGACTGAGTGGTCGGCCAAGTGACGCGAGCGCAGGGCTGGGTTCAGTATCGGCCGCGTGCAAGTAGCCGCACAGCAAGTGGTTAAGCCAGTTTAGCTCAGTGGTAGAGCTACGGTTTTGTAAACCGTCGGTCGTCGGTTCGAATCCGACAACTGGCTCCAATTCGTGGACAGGAGGTTGATCGTCGCGGAGGGGACCGCATCAGCTCGGAGTATCTGGTTCCCTGGTAATGATGGAAGCCCACGCGCATCAAGACGCCAGCCCCCGGCACCACGACGACTTTGGTTTCCCGGATTTCGGCTGCTCCTGTTCGATCCCCTGCGCCTGAGCCCACATCTATCGCCCTCTCGCTGGAGGCTGCCAATCCGTCCGCAACGCCGGTGTGGTGACGCGAATCGCCCGACGGCCCGCAGCCGCCTTGATCGACAGATCGCCCCCCGCCCACCTAGGAATCTTATGTTGACAAAAGCGAGTACAATGGAGTAGTTTGTCAACCCATGAACATGGAGCTAAAGAGCATCTTCGCCAAACGGTTGGCGCAGGCCCGCAAGATGCGCGGACTATCCCTGAGAGAGTTGTCGCAGGAAGTGGAGGGAGTCGTCAGCTACGCTGCCCTTCACAAATACGAAAAGGCCGAAATGCTGCCCGGAAGTGACGTGCTGGTGGCGCTAGCGAGAGCGCTGAAGCAGAGCGCGGACTTTTTCTTTCGCCCCCAGACCGTTTCACTCCAAAAGGTCGAGTTTCGGAAACGCGCTACCATGCTCGTAAAGCAAAAAGAGGCTGTCATGGAACAAGCACGCGACTTTTTCGAGCGATATCTGGAGGTGGAGCAGTTGCTCGGTTTGGACGTGGGCTTCAACAATCCGTTGGCCGCCATGGTCATCTGCGCGCCTGAGGACATCGAGGCTGCGGCGGAGAAACTGCGCCAAGAATGGGATCTGGGCGGGGGGGCTCTGCCCAACGTTCTGGAGTTGCTCGAAGAGCGTCAGGTAAAAGTCTACGATCTGGAGGCGCCGGACAAGTTCGACGGCTTGTCAGGCTGGGCTGGGGAGATTCCCGTGGTGGTGGTGAACCGACGGTTCCCTGCCGACCGGAAACGCCTTACCGCCCTGCATGAGTTGGCCCACTTGATTCTGGAGTTCTCCAAGGGCCGCTTCACTCCGCGGGAGATTGAGCGCACGTGTCATGCGTTTGCCGGAGCGGCACTAATGCCCCGGGACGTTTTTCTTGCGAGGTTTGGAGGAAAACGCGATGCCGTCAGTTGGAACGAGCTGTTCGAGTTGAAACGCGATTTTGGCATCTCCATCGCTGCCATCATGGCACGGGCGCGGAATTTAGGACTCGTCACCGAGGAGTATTACGTCCTTTTCAACGTCGCGTTGAACAGACGGGGGTGGCGCAACCCCGAACCAGTGCAGTTTGAAGGCCAGGAGCAATCCAACCGGTTTGAACAACTGCTGTTTCGGGCGGCATGCAGCGAGTTGGTCAGTCTCTCGAAAGCCGCGAGCCTCGCCGGCAAGCCACTGGCGGCGTTCCGGGACTCCCTCCAGCTCGTTTCATGATTCTCGCGATCCAGGACGCAAACATTGTAATCGACCTCCACAAGGCTGGCTTGTTGGGGGTGCAGGGGAACGTGGCCGAGTGGTGTTTGGACTGGTATGGCACCTATGCTGGCGGGAGTACGACCGACCCACGAGGTCCGAATGAGGGCTCGCTCCACGTCTATCGCGGGGGCAGTTGGGCCACCGTCGAGGGGGGCTGCCGTTCGGCGTTTCGGCTCGACTACTCCTACGACGACGGGAACAGTTTCATGGGGTTCCGGCCTGTCCTGGCATCAGGCCAGCCGTAACGGATTAGTCAGAGCTGGGCAAGGGGACTCTGTGGCGCGCCGACCGTCCGGGCAGGTAGGGTGCATCGTCCCGAGCCATGGCAGGCAGGGGCCAAGTCCCAAGCAAAAGACCGCCCTTGCGCAACGGGGCGGAACGGCTGTCCTGTTCACGCGTCAACGATCGCGTTCTACGCCTGGCCCGCCACCCGGCGCGAGAAGAAAACGGACAAACCGTAGGCGTTTTCTGACACTCTTGCGGCGCTTTGGCGCGTTTTACGTTTTCAGGAAGAATGGCGACAACGCCCAAGAATATGCGGTTAATGTTGTGTTATCGCGCAACAGTCCGCAAGGCTAGAAACGGTTTCCTAAACCGCGCGTCCCCGTTCAATTCGGGGCAGGGGTGCCAAATTGTAACGTTCTTATCCTGATTAACTCAAGAAAGCTCCTGGCCCACGGCGAGGGCTTGCTGAACTGTAGTCGCAGTCCTCGACGACGAACGCCAGGACGCGCCACCACGTCGAAAAACACTCGCAATCCGTCGCACTTGGGCTATACTGGTTCGCATCAATGCAGAGTTCAATGACGACAGCGAAAAGACCGTGGCCAACGCTGGCCGGACGCTTGAGTCATGCGCTAACGTCGCGCGAGGAGGCGGTGCGCCAACTCCAGGTCACGATGCCGATAACCAAAGTCGCTCAAGCCGTGTTGCTGAGGAGCAGAAACGCCTCATTGAGTGGGCCGAGAAAAACCGGAAACTAGCCTCAAGCTGCCGCCTTCCACCCTTCTTCGCCGAAGGGGGTGAGCATAGAGTCTATTTCCAGAAGAGTGGGGCTCGTTACCTGAAGGCCACCCGCACGGATCGACACAGAGGCTACGGGATTGCTCTAGGTTCCTTTGTGCACGGGGCAACGCCATCGGAGTATCTGGACCGTCTCGCCCTTCAGAACCAGCTTTTCAACGATGACATCCGTCTTGAATGGATCGTCTCCAACGGCAGCCGCCCGATCATCATCACGTCCCAGCCTGCGATCAAGGGCGTCCCTCCAACCCAGGCCGCGCTGGACGAACTGATGCTCGGCAAGGGCTACGAGAAGCTCGCTGACGGCGCATACTACGACGGGCAAGCGGGTCTGCTGGTCTTTGATCTCTTTCCGCGTAACGCGATTCTGGCGTCAGATGGGCATATACTCGATTAGTTTCTTTCCTGAAAGCGATGACGTCTATGGCAAGGATATTGACTTGGCGGGTCGGTTGCAGAGTGTTGCTAAGAGCAGGCAGATTGTGATTAATCGGGCATTTTATGAGAGGGTTAAGGCAGCGTTTGAAAAGAACGGAAACAATGATGATTTCACGTGCGTTCGGCGAATCGTTTGACCGACCCAAGAACCCGTGAAGGGATTTCAACAACCAGTGGACGTTTTGAAGTTTCCGAATATCTAAACCACTCGTACACCGCGACAGTGTTGAGAATCATGGTCGTCCTTTGTCACCCGATTTTTGTAAGCCCGTTCAGAAATGTGCCACGACTCAACACAACTGGGCACGACGTTTTCTCAGGGGCCGGTGTGACCCGGCTTACTCCAGACCACTCGGGGCGACCTGGCACGGCTCAAGCCGTTGCGTAAGAATAGATTCCTAAACCGCGCATCCCCGTTCAATTCGGGGCAGGGGTGCCAATCCACACGAACATGTCGGTCCGGGCCTTCGAGCGCGGCGCTTACGGCGAGAATGGGTTTTCGTGTGTTTCGTGGTTAAACTCCCCAATCTGGAAGGGGCCGCAGGGGTGCGGGCTGGTCGAGCGCAACGGTGCGAGCCGGCTCGCCGTCGCGCGCGGGCGGGAAAGCGCCAGCGACACCCCCTGCGGCCGCTGGTGGGAACACCATCGGGGCACGACCCCGGCGGCGATGCTGGACAAGCTCCACCCAAGGTGCGTCAGACTCGCGAGCAACGTGCGCTGCGTTTTCCGGTTCCGGCGCGGCCCTGGTTTGGGGCTTGCTGTCAAGGTAGGCATCCCGCCCAACAACAAACACGAGTGTGGCCCGAGAGGTGGAACGGTCCTACTACACGGTTGTCCCAGTTACTTCGGTTGAGGAATTATGCGGTGTTCAAGTTCGCTCCCGCGAGATTTGCTCTACTGAGTTTCGCGCCTATGAGTTACGCCACCCACATGGATAGGGAAGGGAACGGACTTGGGTCCGCGGATGCTCACTGAACGCGTCCCGATTGGTGGCGATCGCTGACTCGATGTTGCTCCGCGTGAGCCGGGCCAGCCCACGCTGGCGCAACGATTTCGCATCCTGCTCCGGGTGTGGGCTTGGCAGGTCGAAGCGATAGTCAAGACACAATCGCGACTCTGACGGGGGCGATCATTTTGTCCGCGCCGCGCGGAGGGCTTCCGCGTAGGCCGGCCGTAGCTTCACCGGCCCGCCCTGGTCCGACCACCAGCGCGGAGTCTCGGTGTAAATCCAGACATACTCGTCGGCTGTGGCCAAAGCCGCACGGACGCTGGTCTCCAAAGCCCCAGGAGTGAAGTAGTTCTTCGACATGTCCTCGACGTTCCAACCGTGCTTGCGCCAGTCGTTGTCCATCCACACACCAAATCCCAGCGAGACGCTGCGATGGTATTTCTCCGGATCCCGCACGATGGGCAGCAGGCTGGAGCGCATGGTCTGGTAGGCGGCAGTGAATTGTGCCGCTTCCATGTAGCCGTAGGAAATCTCGTGGCCGTCCACCAATCGTGTGGACCCGTGCGCGGCCTCGACAAGTCCATCCATGAACGGCGCAAGCAGCCCGTAGTGACACTCCGCCAACGCTCGCCGCCCCGCTCCCGATTCCAGCCACGGCAGCGAGTAGCCAAAGGTGAGAAAGACCGTCAGACCCGGATAGCCTTCCTGGAACGTCTCCATGACCTCTCGTCCCCGCCGACGCGCCTGCGCGGCATAGATTTCCCAGGATTTCGTTTTCGCGTCACGCTGTTTGCGGTAGTCGAAGAGGGGTTGGTTGTATTGCTCAATGTCGAAGAGGAGGCCCGGACATTTGCCAGCCCGAGCCAGCCGGGCGGCCAACCGGCAATTGCTGAGCACCGCGGTGTGGTCGTCGAACCAGTCTAGGTTGGCCGGCGTGGTGTTGAACCGAAGGAAGTTCTGTTTGAAGCGGCTCGGACGGATCGCCTTCAAATCCGCGAAGGCCCGCTTCATATCGGCTTCCGTGAAGGCGTTCGTGCTCCATGAATCCCAGGTGAAACTCCCCTTGCGCCCATCGGCGCGCTCGTAGCCGGCATGGAAAACGCAACCGTCGAAAGGTGTCTTCTCCATCTCCCCAAGGTGCCGGCGCAGAAACGCTGTGTCCGGTTCGTCCCAGCCGAATTCGATCAGTTTTTTCGACGTGGATTGGGCAGCGCCGAGGTCGGTGGCCACCAGGCAGCCTACGAACACCGCCAGCGCGGAATGGTGACTTCGAATCATGCCGTCGGGTTTAGCAGAAGCCGGCCATCGGCTCGAGTTTTTTCCTACAGCAGACAGCAGACCGGTCTGCTGGAAAACTCTTGACCCGACTCGGACATCGGCAGAACGTGCGCAGTCATGGACCCTGGTTTCATTTAGAAACGCTGGGCAAACGCCATGCCGAAGAGACCCTGCAAGGCCGTTAACCTCACGATCCGTATCCCGCGACAGGAGCCGCTGGGCGGAAACACGGGGGGCATTAGTACTACGAAGGAAGCGAGACCGATATTCTGAAGCTCGAGCACCCATGAAACCCACTCGCCTCGTCATAGCCGCTGCACAAATGAAATTCCGCACGGCCATTGCTGACAACGTCTCCTGGATCGTCGAGGCGATTCACTCCTCGGCCAAAGCAGGCGCAGAGGTGATCCTGTTCCCCGAGTGCGCGGTGACAGGATATAATTGCGACTTTACCGCGGTTTCGGCACCGGAGGTGAACGCCGCTCTCCGGAGCATCGCCCGTGCGGCTCGCGTTGCGCACTGCCATGTGCTGGTGGGCAGCCCGACCTTCGCGGGACGTAAGAGGTTCAACTCGATGGTTGTGTTCGATCGTCGAGGACGAACCGTCTTCTGCTATTCGAAGATTCACCTGACGGCGCAAGACGCGCATTTTTTCACTCCGGGAAACGCGCTGGCGTTCTTCCACCTCGCCGGTGTCCCGTGTACGGCGATCATCTGCCACGAGCGGCGCTATCCGGAGTTGGTGCGCCTGCCCGTGATGCTCGGCGCGCAAATAGTGTTCCATCCCAATGCCGGGCTCGACTCGCTGCGTGTTTCGAGGAGCAAGCGCCGTGGCCGCGACGGAATACCGATCCGCGCGTTCGAGAACGAGGTCTATTATGTGTTCGCCAACTCAGTTGGGCGGCAGGGCGTCGGCCAATGGTCGGCCGGCGACTCGAAAATCGTGGCGCCGGACTCGCGCGTGCTCGCCCTGGCCAACAACCGCGACGAGACTGTCATCCAGGCCGAACTCGACCTCTCGCGCGCCGGCCGCAAGTACGCTCGCGATGCGCTGCAAAAACCGGCCTTCCTACGCATCCACTGGATGGCCATGCTGGCTGCGTGCAGACGCCAACTCCGGTAACCTGACACGATACACTCATGAAAACGGACGTTCTTCGATTCATCGGCCGCCTGGTGCTCCTCGTTTCTGTGATGCCGGTATTTGCCGGCCCACAGGTGGCGACTGATTCCAGCCTGCTGCATGACAAGGCAGCCTTTTTCCAACGCGATCTCCTCGACAAACACTGGCTGGACGGCCTCTACGTGAGCATCGTGCCTTCCGCCCCGTCGGGCACGCGGTTGCCGCATACCGTAAATCAACCTGGCAACGTGATTCATTCGGGGGTCTGGACTGGCCGTTATCTTGCCGGTGTGGGCTATCAGTATGCGGTGACGCGCGACCCTTGGGCGCGCCGGCACGGGGGTGACATTCTACGGACGCTGAGGACTCAGCGGGAAGTCACCGGAAAGCCGGGGTTGTTGGCGCGCGGCTACGTTAAGGGACACGGCCCTGTCGAGGATTGGGAGCGCAAGGGCCAGGACTCGCCGGAGTGGCACCAGGGTCAGGGCCGCTTCTCCGATTACCGCTGGCACGGCGACGTGAGCGTGGACAACTTCAACGCGGTGCTTTACGGCTACGCGATCTATTACGATCTGGCCGCCGACCAGTCGCAACGCCAGTTCATTGCCGAGGACGTGGACAAGCTGATGACGCACCTGCTGGACAATCAGTGCCGCATCATCGACGTGGACGGCGAAGTGACCCTGTGGGGCCACGTGGGCATCGATCGTGACTTATAACCTGATCCGTTACGAGAAGGACGCCGAGCCGCTGAAGATGTATCGGAAATGGGTCGATGAGCTTTGGGAGATGAACTGGATGGAAGGCAACTCTCTGTTCACCTGGATGACCTGCGCCCTGCTGCCGGACTACCGCGCGCCGACAAAACCAGGCCTGCCTGCAAGCGAACCGCGCGAAATCCCACATGCCCAGGAAGCCATGAGAATGGCTGTGGAAACGCTGCACTTGTATCCCGTTGACCGAGTGCTACGGCCGGTCATGAACTCACTGCGCACAGATATCGAACCTAATCCGTTTGCCCGCGGCGAGAAGCTGAGTGCCCGACCGCTCCCGATCAACCAGCGTCCGCTCGACAACGAATACGCCTGGAAAGGCAATCCATACCAAATGGATGGCTGGCTCAAGCCGATTGTCACCGCATTTCAGTTTTCGTGCGACGATCCTCTTGTGGCCTGGTTTTCTGACAGCACGGGCGCCGTGTTCATGACGCTGGACGGCGGGAAGGAGTGGCGGAACGTCAGCACGGGGCTGCGCGGCGCCCGAACGCAGAACATTGTCGCTTCCAGCCGGCGCACGTTCGTTCTTCATGCCCAGACCGACCAGGGCATTTTCCTCAGCCGCGATGGCGGCATGAGTTGGCGGCCGGTTCCCGACCCGGAGGCCGTCAAGTTCCCGGTGTCCGATTTCACACAGTGGCTCCGGATCTCCGGTGATCTTTCCTGCCGGATTGCCGAAGCAGGGCAGTTGGAGGTCAGCCGAGATCAGGGTCGGACGGGAGCGCCGAGTATGAAGGGGTGGCGCATAACGGGGTTGAGAAGGCCCGGGCCACGGATGGCACTTTCAAGACGGGCAATCCCGGAATTGGGGAGTACCTCGTTTGCGAAAGCGGCCAGGGCATTGGCTCCAACTCCAATTTCGGATTCTCCAGTTTTACCGCAAGGGGGATTGAAGGGGGCGTCGCCGGGCAGGCTCCTGTCACGGGGCCGCTCAGAGCATCCAGCAATCCTAATTACTTCCAGGACGCGAGCGGACACCCGCTCATCCTGTGCGGATCGCAAACGTGGAACACGCTGCAGGATTGGGGCACCAGTGGATCCGTTCAACCGCTGGACTTTGACGCCTTCGTCGGGTTCCTCAAAGCGCATGGACACAATTTCACTTTGCTCTGGCGTAGCGAGTTGCCGAAATTCAGCAACCTGCCAATCACGGCCACCAATCCTCCGGATTTCGCGGTAGGTCCGCATCCCTGGGCGCGAACGGGCCCCGGGCCTGCAACCGACGGCGGATTGAGATTCGATCTGACGACGTTCGACCACACCTATTTTGATCGGTTGCGCGCGCGGGTGGAAGCCCTGAACCGCGCGGGTATTTATGCCGGTGTCTATTTGTTCACAGGTGAATTCCTGTTGCGTTTCCGCTCACCAACCGACGGTTACCCCTTTTCGGGACCCAACAACGCCAATGGAGCGGATGACGGCTACCGCGGCGGACCGGCCGAAAGCGGGCTCGCCTCGGTCACCATGACCGCAACGAACTTCATTACCGATTTGCAGGACGCCTATGTCAGGAAGACCATCGACACTTTGAACGACTTGCCGAATGTGCTATGGGTTGTGTCCGAGGAGGCCTCAACGAAATCAACCTGGTGGAATAACCACTTGATTTCGTTAATCCGAGCGTACGAGCGGCATAAACCCTGCCAACATCCTGTCGGATAGGCAACACTCGAAAGTCCCACGGACTCGATCCTCTACAACTCGGATGCGGACTGGGTTGCCCCGTGGGCCTGGATTTCTCCCACCACCTCGTGTGGAACCGGCATTCCCTCCTGCAAAGTCAACATCAATGACAGCGACCACAGTTACTTCGGGATGTGGAATGATCCGCCTCAAAAAAACCGGAACTATGCGTGGGAGAACTTTATGGCGGGCAATCAAGTGCTGTTCATGGACCCATACCTTGTCTATTACCCTCGTGAGAATCGGAACCTGTGCGTTTCGCCGGTCAACGGCATCGGCCGCAGGCCGGACCCGCGCTGGGAGAATTTCAGGAACAATCTCGGATATCTCTTCAGTCCGCCATTCAGTGGAGACGCCGTCTTGTACTTGGTGGACACCATGGGCCACAGGCAAACGTGACCGCTCGATTCGGTGAGAGCGTGTGCACCGTCTTCTATTGAGGCTGCGCGGGCGCGTGCCTTGATGGTCACTTTGCCGCTCTCCGGTTAGGCCATGACACAAGCAGCGTGTTGCTTCGC
>Ga0209514_10008514_pt1 | contig 11623 bp, 8 predicted proteins | sample Subgrocontami58m_FD_187452 | JGI IMG/M metagenome (GOLD analysis project Ga0209514, IMG submission 187452) | Subsurface groundwater microbial communities from S. Glens Falls, New York, USA - GMW37 contaminated, 5.8 m (SPAdes) (version 3) | ecosystem: Environmental > Aquatic > Deep subsurface >...
CGAGCGACGCCCGGCCGGCGAGATCACAGGCTTCTTCATGCCGCGCGGAGGGGCGCCTTGCCTTGCCGACGCCTATAGGGGTTACCTGGAACGATTCATCACCTCGCAGCGCTTATCCGACGTGTTTCTGCTGGTCCCCGGCGCGGAGAACGACTATTGCGGATTCGGCCGATGGACTTTGGCCAGGCATCTCTCGCCGGCGCTGCTGGTGGCGGACATTCTCGTGGAGATCGAGCACGTTCTCCAGGTGGTGGGAACTGACGGCGCTGTGGATCGACTCGCCGAGGAGTGGCAACGTTTCGTTGCGGACGCCACTTCGCTGGACCAGTTCCATGCCGAATTGTCCCGGTTTGTCGAGCGGTTGGGGGCCTTGCCGCGCAACCGCGATCCATTGAGCTGTCCGCGGGTCCTTGTCACCGGCGACTTCTTCACGCGGTTCAATCCGTTCTTCATGGGAGGCGTCCGGGATGTTTATACCCAACGGGGCATCATTCTCAAGCCGGTCGATCTCACCGACCTGTTTCTCTATGTGGCCCATCACTCGGTGGCGGAAACCGCCTCCCGGTGGGGCCTGAAGCCGGGGGGCTTGGCTCTGGCGAAAGCCTGCACCCGAGTTTTTCAGGCGGACGGGAAGGGCTATCTGCAGCACTGGTTCGCCTATCAGGCGGAGAGCCTATCCGGCGAGTATTACCGGTCGATCTTTCAGAAGAGCGGGCTGCTGGTGGCGGGCCCCAAGGATGTCTCGGCTCTGTTCGAGCAGGCCGCGCAACACGTCTCCCCCACGCTCTTCGGCGAGGTCATTCCCACGGTGGGCGATGGGTTGAAGGCCGAGAGCGATGGCTACGACGGTGTCATTGTTATCGGGCCGTTCAACTGCCTGCCGTTCCGGGTCTCGGAGGCGATTCTCAAGCCGCTCAGCCTCCAGCAGGGAATGCCCGTGCTGACCTACGAGAGCGACGGCTACGCGGTTTCGCCATCGGTCCTCCGCCAGGTGGACGTGCATATCCAGCAGGTCCTTGAACACGCCGCCGCAAAGGATTCTGAGGAGAGCCATCCCGAGAATGCTTCTGGGGTTCACGCCTGACTATCGCTTTGGCGGAGGGCATCTGGTTCAGCCGGGGGCGCCGGCATCATCGAGCGATGAAAAGAGCGCCGACATTTCTGTCGGCGAGAACGCACCCCCACCGCCGAGCCGACAAGAATGTCGGCGCTCCCAGGGAGGTCAATGACGCGGAGCGAGAGCAACAGCGCCACGAAGCCGGAAGGCGGCCTGGCACCCGGTGCGGAATCGGCGAATTGACGCACTTGCCGGAATGGCGGAGGTGGTTTAGTAGTATCGGATTGCGCGCAAGCTCAACAGAAGAACGGTCGGCCCATCCGGGGTCCTCACGTTGCACAATGAAAATCCATGGCAACATGGAGGGGCGGTGAAGTCAAGAGCGAAAGTGTAACCCAGCTAATTGATGCCATTAACGAAACAAAAAACGTCTGGTCGGGAGTCAACAGTTCTTGCCGCCAGGGTTCGCCTGGGTTAAACAATGCGCTCGTTTTGATCAAAAGTGCGGCTAATGTTTTTAATGTAGTTTAATTTTACATCGGATTTTGCGTAGATCAGGTTATAATCAGTCAGACGCCTCGAACCGGCCCGCGCCGCATGCGGTCCCGACGCACTCCTGGCCGGCCTAACCAGTCCTGTTTCCATGTCAGACATCTTCCCCAAGTGGAGCAACCGGCTCCCGCTGCAAGTGATTGCGGGCGGGTTGCTGCTGGCCACGTCCTTGACGGCGGGCATCTGGTATTACTTCACGCCGAAGTACACCCGGGTGGGCTACCAGCCGATCCAGCCGGTGACTTTTTCCCACGCGACTCATGCGGATCAGTTGGGGATGGATTGCCGGTATTGCCACAACGGGGTCGAGACGTCGTGGTATTCGAATGTCCCCGCGAGTTCGCTCTGCATGAACTGCCATCTCCAAGTGCTGAAAGACGATCCCAGGCTGGCGCTGGTGCGCGAGAGCGCGCAACCGGGCGGCCAGCCCATCCCGTGGATTCAGATCCACAAGCTTCCTGATTACGTCTATTTTAACCACTCGGTGCACGTCAACCGGGGCGTCAGTTGCTTCATGTGCCATGGGCAGATCAACAAGATGGACGAAGTGCGGCACGCCCAGCCGTTCAGCATGACGTTCTGCCTGGATTGCCACCGCAATCCCGCGGCCAACCTCCGTCCGCCCGCCGAGGTCTATAACTTGAACTGGAAAGCCGAGAGCCAGTCCAAGCAACTGGCCGATGGCGCCAAGTTCGTGCATGATTGGAAAGTCAAGTCCATGGAGAACTGTTCCGCGTGTCATCGATGAATACCATTTCCTCTCCCAGCCCCGCGCCGGAGCACGGCGCCAAATACTGGCGCAGCCTGGATGAGTTGGCGGACACTCCGGAATTCCGGGAGTGGGCGGATCGCGAGTTTCCCGAGGGCGCGACCGAGTTTACCGACCCGGTGAATCGACGGCATTTCGTGAAGATCATGTCGGCCTCGTTCCTGCTCGCAGGAATGGGTCTGACCGGTTGCCGCCGCCCCGAGGAGAACATTATGCCGTTCTCCAAGATGCCGGAGAACTACGTCCACGGAGTTCCGCAGTATTTCGCCACGTCCATGCCCTCGCGCGGCAGCGCAATCCCTCTGGTCGTCAAGTCCCACGAAGGGCGTCCGACCAAGATCGAGGGGAACGCCGAGCATCCGATGCACCGGCTGGCGGGGGACGAAGCCTCGGCCGCGAAACATGGCGCCACGGATGTTTTTGCCCAGGCCTCGATTCTGAACCTCTACGATCCGGACCGGGCCCAGCGGTTCACACGGAAGGGGGAAAACATTTCCCGCGAGGCGGCCCTTGATTTTCTTGCTCAGACGGCGCGGCAGGCTGAGGCGGTTCAGGGCAAGGGGCTCTGTTTCCTCCTCGAGCGCGGGAGCTCGCCGTCCCGGGAGCGGCTTCAGAAACTGATCTCGGCCAAGTATCCCCAAGCCCGATGGTTTGTCTATGAGCCGGTCGATTTCGATGTCCATCGCCAGGCCGCGACCCTGGCCTTTGGCCAGCCGGTCAAGCCTTTCTACAAACTGGAGACCGCCCAGCGATTTCTGTCCTTGGATTCCGATTTCCTGGCCTCCGAGGAGGATGCCCACCGGCTGATTCGCGGCTTTGCTCGGAGCAGGCGTCTTCGGCAGTCCGGCGACGACATGAGCCGGCTTTACGTGGTGGAGAGCCTGTTCACGCTTACCGGGGCAAGCGCCGATCACCGTTTGCGGCTGCCAGCCAGCCAGGTTTTCCCGCTCACATGCCTCCTGTTTGCGGAACTCATCACACAGACCAAGGCGGACGAGACGAACGACCAGATCCGCGGGTTCAAGGAGTCATTGCTCAAGCTTGGGGAGGCCGTCAAGGCCCATCAGAAGTGGGCTGGCGAGTGTGTCAGGGACCTCATCGCCCATAGCGGACGGAGTGTCGTAATCCCCGGCTACCGCCAGCCTGCCGAGGTCCACTTGCTGGCCCAGGCGTTGAATTTCCATCTGGGCGCCGCTGGTGGCGCAGTGGACTATCTTCCTTCTCCGGAAGCGACCGAGGGGACCCTGTCTCAGCTAGCCCAGACGTTGAATGCCGGCGAAGTTGAGACCCTCGTGGTCCTGGGTGGCAACCCCGTCTATAACGCCCCGGGCGACTTGGATTGGGCGAAAGCCCAGGCTAAAGCCAAGACGGTGATCCGCCTCGGTTACTACGAAGACGAGACGTACGCTGCCTCGACCTGGCATTTGCCCCAAGCCCACTACCTGGAATCATGGGGCGACACTCGGACGGGCGACGGTTCCGTGGCCCCCGTGCAACCGCTGATTCAGCCGTTGTTTGGCGGACTCACGGAGCTGGAAATACTCGCACGCTTGGGTGGGCTTGCCTCCACATCCCCCCACGAGATCGCCCGCGATACGTTTAAGGAACGTTCCCCCGATGCCTTCTCCGAGGACAACTGGAAGAAGTTCCTTCACGATGGTTTCCTCGCCGGAAGCGCGGCCAAGCCGGCGACGGTCGAGTTCAAGTGGGACAGCGTTGCGCCGTTGATCCTGGCCGCCAAAGCGGCTCCAGCTCCGAGTCCGCACAGGCTCGACGTGATTTTTCAGCGGGATTACAGTGTGGATGACGGCCGATATAACAATAACGGCTGGCTGCAAGAGCTCCCGGATCCCATCACCAAGATTACTTGGGACAACGTGGTCCAGTTCAGCCAGAAGACCGCGGCGGACCTGGGGATCAAGGTGGAGGACCAGAACAAACTTGTCCTGCGGACGCCGATCGTGCGTGTGACGGTGGGAGGCCGCTCGATTGAAGGTCCGGCCTGGATCCAACCCGGGCTTGCGGACAACGTGGTGGCGGTGACTCTCGGTTATGGGCGGTCGGTGCCCGGACGGGTGGGGCGGGGGACGGGCTTTAACGCTTACCCGTTGATGGCCTCGGCCACGCCGACGATTGCCCTCGGCGCGGACGTGCGGCCCACGGGCGGCACTTACCCGATCTCGTGCACCCAGAACCACTGGTCCATGGAAGGCCGCCCCATCATCCGGGAGGCGAATCTTGAGGAGTACAAGGCCAAAGGGCACTTTGCCAAGGAAATGGACTTGGAAGAGCCGCCGATCGCCCAGCCGCTGTACCCGAACCCGCTCGATGTCCCGAACAAGGATGGCGTGACACCGAAGCAGGACGCGACGCACTGGTGGGGGATGTCAGTGGATCTGAACGCCTGTGTGGGCTGTTCCGCCTGCATGATCGCCTGTCAGAGCGAGAACAACATCCCGATTGTCGGAAAAGACCAGGTCAACCGGAACCGCGAGATGCACTGGATCCGGATCGACCGCTATTTCACCGGAGCGGTGTCGGACCCACAGGTGGTCAACCAGCCGATGATGTGCCAGCACTGTGAATCCGCGCCGTGCGAGAGCGTCTGCCCCGTGAACGCCACCGTACACGACAATGAGGGCCTGAACCTGATGGTCTATAACCGGTGCGTCGGCACTCGCTACTGTTCGAACAACTGCGCCTGGAAGGTGCGGCGCTTCAACTTTTTCGACTATAACCGCCGGCCGATCGACCGATTGTACAAGAGCCCCCTGGTGACCTCCACCGACGGCGAGTGGGAGGTGAAGCGCTGGTGGAAAAACCCTGACCGCGGCAGCCGCAAGCAGGACGAATGGGACCTGCTCAAGCTGGCCAAGAACCCTGACGTGACCGTGCGTATGCGGGGTGTCATGGAGAAGTGCACGTATTGCATCCAGCGCATCGAACAAGCCAAGATTAGTCAGAAGGTCAAGGCGGGCGCATCGGGGAACGTGGAGGTGCCCGATGGCGGCGTGAAGACGGCCTGCCAGCAGGCGTGCCCTGCGGAAGCGATCGTTTTCGGCAACATCAAAGACCCCAACAGCCTGGTGTCCCAGGCCAAGGCGATGGACCGGACCTACACCGTGATGGAATTTCTCGCCACCAAGCCGCGTACGACCTACATGGCGCGCGTGCGCAATCCGAATCCGGCCATGCCCGATTACTATGCGACTCCCCTCAGCACGAAGGAATTTGCCGAGCACGGCTTCAACTCCGGGGCTGAGGCCCATGTCACCCCGGGTGCCGAGCCCACTCATGAGGCTGGGGCCGATAAGAAAGGAGCGCACTAATGGCTGAGGCATCCCATTCTCTCAAGATTGCCCCCCCGCCGCAGGAGCTTGAGCGCATACCGCTGGTGCGGAACCAGCGTGGACTGGGCTGGCTTTCCGACGCCGTAGCCGGTGTGGCCGAAGGCAAGACTCCCAAGTGGTGGTGGATCGCGTTCGCCACGAGCGCGGTGGTCATGTGCGTCTGCTTTAGCATGATCGCCTACCTGATCTCCACCGGTGTGGGCGTTTGGGGTCTGGGCCATCCGGTGATGTGGGGCTGGGCCATCGTCAATTTCGTCTGGTGGATCGGCATCGGGCACGCGGGAACATTGATCTCCGCCATCCTCTTTCTCCTCCGGCAGCGCTGGCGGACCGGGGTGAACCGGGCTGCCGAGGCCATGACCATTTTCGCCGTGATGTGCGCGGGCATTTATCCGCTCATTCACATTGGGCGCGTTTGGCTGGGCTGGTGGCTGTTTCCCATCCCCAACTCGAACAGCATCTGGCCGCAGTTCCGTTCGCCGTTGATGTGGGACGTGTTTGCCGTCTCGACCTATTTCACGGTCTCCCTCCTGTTTTGGTACATGGGGTTGATTCCGGACCTGGCCGTGATGCGCGACCGCGCCAAGACCACCCTGCGGAAGTTTTGCTACGGTCTCTTTGCGCTGGGTTGGACCGGCTCAAACCGGCATTGGAGCAACTACGAGAAGGCCTATCTGATTCTGGCGGGCCTCTCGACGCCGCTGGTGCTCTCCGTGCACAGTATCGTTTCCCTGGACTTCGCTGTCTCCCAACTCCCCGGCTGGCATACGACGATCTTTCCTCCTTACTTTGTTGCCGGCGCGATTTTCTCCGGGTTTGGCATGGTGCTCACGCTCCTGATTCCTATCCGGAAGATCTGCAAGCTCGAGGATGTGATCACGGTCCGGCACGTGGACCTGATGTGCAAGGTGACACTCGCTACGGGCTCGATCGTCGGGTACGCCTACGGGATGGAAGTGTTCATCGCGTGGTACAGCGGCAATCCTTACGAGAAATTCGCGTTCTGGAACCGCGCCTTCGGCCCTTACTGGTGGTCTTATTGGATCATGATTTCCTGCAACGTCATCGTCCCGCAGCTTTTTTGGTTCAAGAAGATTCGTGAGCACATGGTGATCGTGTGGATCCTGTCGATCTTCGTGAACATCGGAATGTGGTTCGAGCGGTTTGTCATCGTGGTCACCTCCCTGAACCGCGACTTCATCCCGGCCAACTGGGGTTATTACATGCCCACTTGGGTGGATATCTGCACTTATGTGGGGACGTTCGGTCTGTTCTTTACGCTCTTCCTTCTGTTCATGCGTTTCCTGCCCATCATCGCCATTGCGGAGGTCAAGGGTGTCACCCCCCAGGCGGACCCCCACCATCCGTTGGGCGGCGCCAAGTGTGGAGGGCATCACTGATGACTGCTGACTTCCAATCTCACCCCGACCGCAGGCAAGCCCCCCTGTGTCGTTGCCCTCTGGAGGCCTATCGATGAGTGCTGCTGCAAAACCGTTCGGCATACTTGCTGAGTTCGTCACGCCCGCCGACGCTATGCGCGCGGCCGAAAAGATTCGCGACGCCGGTTTCTCCCGCTGGGACGTGTTCACCCCCTATCCGGTGCACGGGATGGACAAGGCCATGGGGCTGAAAAACTCCAAGGTGGGTTGGTTCTCGTTTGTCGGAGGCGTGACCGGGTACTCTACCGGCATGCTGATGATCTGGTTCATGAACAAGTTCGACTATCCCATCCCCGTGGGTGGAAAACCGTTGTTCAGCCCGTTCGGGGCTTTTCCGCCCTCGTACGAGCTGACGATTCTCCTCGGCGCCTTCGGCGCGCTGTTTGGCATGCTTTTCTTGAACCGTCTTCCCCGTTTGCACCATCCTTTGCTCAAACACCGCCGGTTCGCGCTGGCGACCCATGACCGGTTCTTCCTCGTCATCGAGTGTGACGACCCCAAATACCGGGAAGTTGAAACCCGCAAACTGCTCGAGAGCCTGGGCAGCCCGCGCATCGAAACGGTGGAGGATTAACCATGCGCTACTTTCTAGCGGGTTTTGCCTTTCTGGTCGTGGTCATCCTCGCGGTGGCCGGGTGGAGGGGTAGTCTCACTCGAAGGCCGCCGATCGAGATTTTCTCCGATATGGTGCGCCAGCCCAAAATCCGCCCGCAGACTTCGTCGGAGTTCTTTCAGGACAATCATCTGGGTTCCCGAGCGATCATCGAGGGGACCGTCGCGCGCGGGGCCGCCTACGAAGACATCCCGCTGAACACGGGACGCGTAACCGGCATGACGAACTTCGTGGAACTGAACCCGCTTCCGGTCAACGCCGAACTCCTCGCCCGGGGACGGGAGCGCTTCCAGATCACCTGTCTCCCGTGCCATGGCGCGCAAGCGGACGGCAAGGGGATCACGACCAAGTACGGCATGGTCGTGATCGCCAACTTGCACGATCCTCGTATCGTCAGGATGGGGGACGGCGAGATCTTTAACACGATCTCGAACGGCAAGAACAACATGCAGGGGTATGGGGCGAATGTGACCATCCACGACCGATGGGCAATCGTCGCCTACGTGCGGGCCCTGCAGTTGAGCCACTTGGGTGCTTTGGACGACGTTCCGGCCGAGCATCGGGCCACTTTGAAGAAATAGCTATGAGCGCGCATTCTCCTTCTACCTCGGGCGACGGGCTGGACCTGGCAAGGTGGCGCAACGTGCCGAACGTGCTGATTGGCGTTGGTGCGGTGGGCGCCCTGATCGGTTGCGCGATTGATGTCAGGCAGTTCGGCTACTCCTGGTTGCTGGCCTTCATGTTCTTCCTGAGCATTTGCCTGGGTTCGCTGTTTCTGGTGCTGGCTCATCACCTGTTCGACGCGGGTTGGTCAGTGCCGATCCGGCGCACGTGCGAGCATCTGTCCTCATCCCTGTTCCCGTGGATGGCTGTTTTCTTCATCCCGATTGCGTTGCTGGCGCCCAAGCTCTACCACTGGATGCAGATCGAAAATCCCCAGGCGGATCACGCGCTGCATTCGAAGTGGCCCCTGTTCACGCCGGTGATGTTCTACGTCGCATCGGCCTTCTGCTTCCTGGTTTGGTGGGGGCTGACCAACCGGTTGCGGCACTGGTCGCTCGAGCAGGACAAGTCCGGGGCCGCCGAATGCACCTTCCGGATGCGGAAGTACTCCTACGTGGGCATCTTCCTTTTTGCCATCACACTCACGCTGGGGGTGATCCTGTGGATGAAGGGCCTGACGCATCAGTGGTTTTCCACGATGTATGGCGTCTATTACTTTGCCAGCAGTGTCTGGGTGACCTTGGCAACCGTTTATTTTATCATCATGGTCCTCAAACGCGCGGGAACCCTGAGCGCCGTTCTCCATGAGCACCAATTCTATTTTCTGGGGACTCTGCTCTTCGCATTCACGGTCTTCTACGCCTACATCCATTTTTCGCAGTATTTCATTATCTGGAACGCGAACCTCCCTGAAGAAACCTACTGGTATGTCGTGCGCGAGAAAGGCTCCTGGCGGACGCTGGGGTTGGTCATCATTTTTGGGCATTTCTTCGTTCCGTTCCTTGCGCTGCTGCGAATCGACCTCAAACTGACTTTCTGGTGGATGGCCCCCATTTGTGTGTGGGCCTGGATAATGCATTACGCCGACATCTCCTTCAATATCATGCCCGTGGCGCACCCCGAGGGGTTCCCATGGCGTTCGGTCTGGCTGGATCTGGCGTGCATGGCGTTGATCGGAGGCGTTCTGACCAAGGTGTTCCTCCATAAATTTGCCGCCCACGCGCCCTATCCCACACGGGATCCCCGGCTCATCGAGGCGATGGGCGGATTCCATCCTGTCGCCTGCGCGATTTCTGGCGGGGAAATGGACGAGACGGACGAACTCGCAGACGAGGGCGTCGAATCCAACGAAGGTGCCCAATGAGTAGCTTTTGCTGTCACTCTAACAAAGCCACAATCGCCGCCTATTTCGTCGGAATTGCCGGCACGCTGCTGATTGTGGGCGCGCTTGCCTGGCTGATCATCCAAAAGACCCGGCCTGCTGGAGTGGACCAGGTGCGTGTGGAACTCAGGACCAAGAACCTGGCCGAGATGCGTGCCTTGGACAAGGCCGCTCTGGAAACGTATGGATGGGTGGATCAAACGAAGGGTCTTGTTCGCCTGCCTGTGGACCGGGCGATGGAGATGACCATCGCCCTCTGGCAGAACCCGGCGGCAGCACGCTCGAATTTGCTCGATCGTATCGAGAAGGCGACCGCCAAGCCACCCGAGAAGCCGAATCAATACGAGTAGGCCTGGCCCGGTAGTTTTTCCACCTCGCAGCCGTATTTGCATGAGTTTAAGCACGACCCAAACCCCGACTCCTAACGGAGGTCCTGACGCGGACGTTTTGCCCCCGTTGACGCCGTCCGAGGCGGACCGATCCTGCCGGTGGCCCGTCTTGGCCCTCCTGGTGATGGGTGCGACCTGGCTCCTGCCAGCGGGCGTGTTGGCGATGCTTGCCTCCATCAAGGTGCATGCCCCCGGCTTCCTGGCCGGATGTGCTCACTTGACCTACGGACGAGTGCAACCCGCAGCTTGGAACGCGTTTGTGTATGGCTTCGCTTCGCAGGTCGGACTGGCTCTGGCGGTCTGGTTGACGTGCCGGTTATCCCGAGCCCCGCTCGCGGGTGGACGGGCGATCATCGTGGCGGCGTTATTCTGGAACGTAGGCGTGAAGATTGGGATGCTCTCCATCCTTTTCGGTTCCAGCACCGGGGTGGAGACTCTCGAGTTTCCGCAGGCGGCCTCTATCACCATGTTCGTTGCTTACCTAATCATCGCCGCTTGGGCGGGTGTGACTTTTCATCAGCGGCGTGAGCGGGCGGTCTATGTTACCCAATGGTACCTCCTGGCGGCGTTGTTTGGCTTTCCCTGGTTCTACGCCGCCGCCAACCTGCTTGCCGTGTTCGCTCCAGTGCGCGGCGTCTTGCAGGCCGCTGTCCAGGCATGGTACGCGCAGAACCTGTCCGTCCTCTGGCTCGGCTCCCTGGGGTTGGGCTCGCTTTTCTATTTTGTTCCGAAGCTAACCGGCCTGCCGATCCCGAGCCGAAACCTTGCGGTCTTCGGCTTTTGGACATTGGTTCTGTTTGGCGGCTTCGGGGGGTTGCAGCGGTACTCCGGCGGTCCGTTCCCGAGTTGGATGCTCAGCGCCAGTGTCGTGGGTGGAGTACTGATGCTCGTCCCGGTCCTGGCGGCGGCCCTCAACCTTCTTCCCATCCTGCGGCGCCGGAGTGAGATCACCCCCGCCCATCCCGCGCTCAGGTTCCTGAAGTTCGCCGCGGGCAGCTATTTCCTGGGTTCGCTCTTGAGCGTCTTGACTTCCTTTCCATCCCTGCGTCTTGCCACGCAGTTTACGCTGGCCACAACGGCTGTTGATCAACTCCTGCTGCAAGGGTTTGCTGGCATGGCGCTCCTCGGAGGGTTCTACTTTCTACTGCCCGTGCTCGCCGGACGAGAGCTTCCTTCGCCCGCGCTGGTGCGGGTCCATTTCCGATGCGCCGCCGGTGGCGTTCTCCTCCTCTTCGTCACACTCGGCGTCGGTGGGCTGGCGCACGGTGCTGCGATGAATGACGCTGCGGTTCCGTTCATCAATGTCGTGAAACGATACTTGCCATTCGTCGGGACCGCTAGCCTGGCAAACCTGATCCTGCTCGCCGGAGATGTCGCGTTGACGATTAACCTCATCTGGTTGCTCGCGCGCGTCTGCCGGGAGTCATGCCTGCCCGCCGTCAAAGCCCTTTTGCAGCCCATCCCCGCGGAGGTGAAAGCGTGAACCACGGTCCTCTTCTTTTCTTAGGAGTGTTCCTTGCGGTCGCCGCTTCGTGGTTCGCCTCCGTGGTGGGTCCTCACCTCCAGTTC
>Ga0209514_10008521_pt1 | contig 11616 bp, 9 predicted proteins | sample Subgrocontami58m_FD_187452 | JGI IMG/M metagenome (GOLD analysis project Ga0209514, IMG submission 187452) | Subsurface groundwater microbial communities from S. Glens Falls, New York, USA - GMW37 contaminated, 5.8 m (SPAdes) (version 3) | ecosystem: Environmental > Aquatic > Deep subsurface >...
ATTCAAAACTCAAACACAAAGCTTTTTCAAATTAGTTTTAAAAATGGCGCGTGTTAGAAATACAGCATCGCCGTTAACAGAATTTTTAAGTGTTGTTGTTGGGGCAGCAATGATATATTATGGCGGCGAACTAGTTCTTGTTAGTAAAACTCTAAATGCAAGCGAGTTCATCGTATTTCTGCTTGCTATATTTCAAATGATGCCGCCGATAAAAGAATTGAGCAGCGTTAATAATAGAATTCAGGAATCCAGTGCAGCTGCAGAAAGAGTTTTTGAAATTCTTGATACAGAACCAAGAATAAGAAATATCGAATCTCCCGTATCAGTTACTGAATTTAAAGATACGATCGAATTCCAGAATATATCTTTCCATTATGATGATTCCGATGAACTTGTTCTGGATAAGGTAAATCTACAAGTTAAGAAGGGAAAGGTATTAGCAATTGTAGGCAGCAGTGGCGCGGGTAAAACAACTCTTGCGGATTTACTACCACGTTTTTTTGATCCTACAGATGGAAATATTTTGTTAGATGGAATTGACATTCGTACTATACGCTTAGAAGATCTGCGTAAGCTTATGGGAATTGTTACACAAGAAACTGTTCTCTTCAATGAATCCGCACGAAATAATATTGCTTATGGTTTGGATGACTGTTCGGAAGAAAGATTAGTGGCTGCAGCAAAAGCTGCTAACGCACACAATTTTATTTTAGAACTGCCAAATGGTTATAATACTATTATTGGTGAGAAGGGGACAAAACTTTCCGGCGGTCAGCGTCAGCGGATCTCGATTGCCCGTGCATTATTAAAGAATCCTCCTATTATGATATTTGATGAAGCAACATCATCGCTTGATAATGAATCGGAAGTATTGGTTCAAGAAGCTATAGAAAGATTAATGCACGACCGCACTACATTTGTTATTGCACATCGTCTAAGCACAATTCGAAATGCAGACAGAATAATTGTGCTTGACCGCGGAAAAATTGTTCAAGATGGAAAACATGAACAACTTCTTTCTCAAGAGAATGGTATTTATAAAAAATTATATGAATTACAATTCAGAGATTAGATGATTACAAAGTACTTTACTGGAATTAAAACGATTGATAAAATTATTTTAGGATTAATCCTACTTTTTGCGGTTAGTCTTACTAACTCAATTTTCATAAATCAGATTGGCTTCTTCTTTCCGCTTATAATTTTAGCATATCTTTTGGTAATAAAAAAAGATAATAGATTCGAGAAGAATGGTCTTGAATTAGTTTTTATTCTTTTCCTTGCAACGGAATTAATCTCTGCAATATTTTCAGTTGATCGAGAATATGCATTCAAATTATTTTTTAAGAGATTAATTCTTATCCCGGTTGTTTATACAATAGTTGCAGTAGCAAACGATTCTGATAAAGCGAAACTTATTTTTAAGTCCTACATCGGCGCAGCCCTAATTACTATGTTATTGTACATAATATTTGCTTATGAACACTTCATAGCTCAGTTATACAGTATTGAATTAAAAGGTCCTTCGCCATTTCAGTATGTTATGACTGCGGGTGGATTGATGAGTTTTACTATGATTTTTTTCTTTGCATTTATGTTAAATGAAAAGACAAAAAGTGCAATCCGGCTTTTCTATCTATTTGCTTTCGGTGTTGCAGCTGTTGGTCTATTTGCAAGTTATACTCGTGCAGCCTGGTTAGGAGGAGTTGCCGGTATATTGATGATCGTTATCTTGAAACGTAAATGGTTAATTCTTGCACCTTTAATTTTGGTTTTACTTGTGGCATTATTCTTTTTCAAAAGTGAAAGCAAGGTATATGAATATGTTATAAAGGATAATCAATTCGTTCAAACAAATGTTATTAAAACGGATGGACGTGCAATTAGAGTTATATATGAAGGAGATACCCTCTTAATTGCTGATTATGAAAATGGAGTTGTTGCATATAGAGATGGTAAGGTAATCCAGAAAATTGAAACACCAGCTCCGGTGACACAAGTAAAAAAATGGCAAGATAATTATTACATAGCCTATTTAGCAGATACAAGGATTCTATTACTAAATAAAAAGGCTAACGGGGCGTTTCAATTAGGTAAGACTTTTACCTCACCCGGTAAGACAACTTTCTTCAAAGTGTTACAAGGCAAATTTTATATTGCAGATCAAGACAGCGGACTTACGATATTTCAGAATCCATTAAACCTTGCCGAGAAAATTACATTTAAGAAATTAAATGGTATCGAAAGTTTTGATGGTAATTCAACCCAATTTATTTCATTTACACCGGATGACCATAAACTTAAACTTTATACGTGTATGGATGGATTACCTGTAACAGCAGTAGATTCATTCGATACAAAATCTATTTACGGATTAGTTTGGCTCAATAGGGACCATTTATTTTTTCAAGGCGGTAAAGAGTTTGTGCAGTTTATAATATCAAATAATAAGTTGAGGAAAGTTGTAAGTCAGGAGCTAATCGGCACAATCCAATTGGCTTTTAACAATGAAAATATTTTCGCTTGTACTCTTGATGGAAAAATATTGAAGGCCGATATTGATTCTTCGCGTGTTGGTATATTTAAGCAAATATCCTCACTTGGCTATGCACCCTTTGATTTTATTAAATCCGGAAATAAATTTTATACAGCATTTAATAAAAGGAATCGTCTTGCTTCAATCTACGATCCCTATCATGAAACTAACATTGAACGGATGAATATTTGGCGGACAGGATTCAAAATTTTAGCCGATCATCCTTTGTTTGGTGTTGGAGATATTGATCTTGGAAAGTTATATGCTCAATATAAAGACAAGTATCTCAAAGAGAATTTTGGACATATGCACAACAATTTTGTTCATCTATTAGTTATACTGGGAATAGTTGGTTTTGCAGTAGTCATGTTTATGTTGTTCAAGATATTTCAACTACATCTAAAAATATATAACACCGTAAAAGATATTCCATTTGTATCTTCTTATGCATTGGGTGCAACGGCAGCTTTTGTAGGATTTCTATTTTCAGGACTTGGCGAATGGAATTTTGGCGATCAAGAAATTATAACTATGGTTTGGTTTTCTCTTGGTTTGAATATTGCATTTTATAAATCATATCTTAAAGACACAAAAACAAATTAAACTTAAGATGGCTGAAAGCATTAAAATATCATCAATAATAATTGCACGCGATGAAGAAGCAAATATTAGTCGTTGTATAAAAAGCCAGATGGATGTTATTGACGATATTATTGTTATTATAGACTCAAGGACAACTGATAAAACAATACAGATAGCTTCATCATTCAAAAATGTTAATTGCGAGATTGTTGAATGGAAAGGATTTGCAAAAACTAAGATTTATGCTTTGTCTAAAACAAAATATGATTGGATTTTCTGGATTGATGCCGATGAAGAAATTACTCCCGAACTAGCGAATGAACTGATACAGTTCAAACAATCTACAACAAAGTACCATGCCTACGATGTAGCGCGTAGAGCATTTTTCCTTGGTAAATGGATTAAACACAGTGGGTGGTATCCTTCCCGTGTTACAAGACTTTTTAACAAAAAGTTTGTATCATTTAATGAAAAAGAGGTGCACGAGCATTTAAAAGTTGAAGGAACTGTTGGTAAACTTCGAAATGATCTTAATCATTATACCGGTCCATCAATAGAAAATTATTTTATCAAGTATAATACTTATACTTCACTTGCGGCTAAAGAACTATTTGAGAAAGGTAAAAAAGCAACAGTGATTGACATACTCATCCGCCCAATTTTTCTTTTTTGCAAAATGTATATCTTTCGATTAGGATTTTTAGACGGACTTCATGGATTGATACTGGCTGCGTTCTCATCTTCGTATGTATTTACAAAGTATTGTAAACTTTGGGAATTGAATAGAGAAAGATCAAAATGACGATTGGGATAATTCCAAATATTACGAAAAGCGATATTCTTGATATCGTAAAAAAAATTATTGTACAGCTTCAACAAAACGGATTCAGTTTTATCTTAAGCGAGTCTCTTGTTGAAAATAAGAATCAATTTGACAATGCCGCTAAGTTTCAATCTCCTGCAGATCTGAGCATGAATTGTGATATGGTAATTTCTATTGGTGGCGATGGTACAATGTTGAACACAGCGTTTGAAGTTAGAAACTCAAGTACTCCGATAATTGGAGTTAATTTTGGAAAGTTGGGTTTTCTAGCTGAATTTGATCTTACAAGCTTTACCGAACTTCTTCACGATATAAAAACCAAAAATTATACGATTGAAGAAAGAATGGCTTTGGTTGGAAGCAGCAACGGGAATAATAATGAATTATATGCTATTAATGATATAGTAATTGATAAAGGTCCTTGGCCCAAAATGATTGAGCTCACCATCAAAGTTGATGATGATTATGTTTCTACTTTTTCAGCAGATGGTTTGATAATTGCAACACCAACCGGATCAACCGGTTATTCTTTGTCAACGGGCGGGCCGATTGTAAATCCGAAAGCAGATGTGATAACACTTAGCCCGATTGCACCCCACACTCTTACTATGCGGCCGTTAGTAATTTCCAGCGGACAGAAAATAACAGTGATGATTAATTCTCCATCAGAAAAAATTCAAGTAAGCTGTGATGGACAACGAGTTAACTTTTTTAATTCACCGGCTCAGCTCACAATTGAAAAAAATAAACAGCCGGTTAGATTAATTCATTCCAACCGTACTAACTATTTTGAAATCCTACGCAATAAATTGTATTGGGGACTCGACGTTCGTAAATCGAATAATTCTAAATAGAGGCAGTAATGAAAAAGCTTATACTTTTTTTGTTGATCCTATCCACAGTAATTTATGCGCAAGAAAAAAACAAATTGGTTACAGATAAAAATTCCGGTAAACCAATGCTCATCGGTCTTTGTGATAGGACCGCATTTGCAGATACGAGTTTTTCGTGGTGGTTCAATTCAGAATATGATTATTACCCGGCCGATTCTACAGCAGTAACAAGATTCTCAAAAAAACTTCAAGATGTAAAAATTACAATTGTAATGGGTACCTGGTGCAGTGACAGCAGAAGGGAAGTACCTAGATTCTATAGAATATTAGACCAAGTCGGTTTCAATACAAAAAATTTAACTCTGATTTGTGTTGATAGAAATAAAACAGCCCCAGATAACCTTGTTGAAAAACTCGATATCAAATTAGTACCGACTATTATTTTTATTAGGGATGATAAAGAAATTGGAAGAATAGTTGAAACGCCTAAAGAAACTTTAGAAATAGATTTGGTAAAGATAATTGTTCAATAACAAAAAACCCCACATAAGCGGGGTTTTTTAGTTTCTATTATTTTTGAAAACAGGTCAATTATTACTCGTAGCTACTTCGGTAACTTCAACTTTCTCTTTGTAATTCTTAGGTTTTTTAGATGATCCATTTCCATTGGAACCGTTAGAACCATTTCCGTTCGAGCCGTTACCATTAGAACCGTTACCGTTATTCTTATTAACTAATTCTATTGGAATTTTCAGATCCGGTTTTACTTCACCGTTATGTGCTTCCCGGTAAACAAAGATCTCACCTTTATAATTTTTCATCACAACTCTATCTTCATCACGATGCAGTACATATTGCGGAAGAATCGGTATCTTACCGCCGCCGCCAGGCGCATCAATTACAAAATGAGGTATTGCAAGGCCGCTTGTATACCCGCGGAGTTTCTGCATGATCTCAAGACCGGTTTCAAGTGATGTTCTAAAATGATTAGCGCCGCGTGTTTCATCTGCCATATATAAATAGTAAGGTCTTACTCTAATTTTAAGAAGCTTCGTAAAAAGTTCTCTCATTACTTCAGCATCATCGTTTACGCCTCTCATTAGAACTGCCTGGTTACTTACCGGGATACCGGCGTTAGCGAGCATCTCGCAAGCCTTGGTACTCTCAGGCGTAATCTCCCACGGGTGATTAAAGTGCGTGTTAACATAAACAGGGTGATACTTCTTAATCATCTCTACCAATTTAGGTGTAATACGGTGCGGAAGAACGCACGGCATTTTAGAACCGATACGGATTATTTCTATATGTGGTATTTGTCTCAGTCTCTTTAGGATTTTTTCCAGCATGACATCCGTAAGCATTAATGGATCGCCGCCGGACATAATTACATCACGGATTTCGGTATGCTTTTCCAGATACTTGAAAGCAGATTCGAGTTCTTTCATTGAAATTTTATCTGAGTTGCCTACTTTTCTTTTTCTAGTACAAAAGCGGCAGTACATTCCGCATTGGCTTGTCGTTAGGAATAACGCCCGGTCGGGATATCTATGTGTAATATTAGGAACGGGGCTCATTCTATCTTCTTGAAGCGGATCTTCAAATCCATCCAGATCATCAAGTTCGGCTTTATCCGGTACACATTGTTTCCAAATCGGATCGCCCGGAGATCTAATTAGACTAAGATAGTATGGATTAATACGAGCTTGAAAAAATTCATCCAAACCTTCTGCTACTGTTCTGTCAATCCCAAATTTTTCCACAAGTTGATCAACAGAGTGAACACTGTCTCTAACCATTTGCTGCCAGAGTTCCATGATAGTTGCCCTTTATATTATTCCTTTTTATGTTTTTATATATTTACCAAATACAATCAAATTATCGTTGATTGTATAAAAATCTTTTATCTGGGCGACAATAGAATAATTATTCCTCATATAAAAATTTCTTGTAGCGTTGTAAACATCTTTGGAAGATGTTTCAGCAAGAATCCATCTTCCTTTCTTTTCTTTTACAAAATTTTCTGCGTGATCTAACAATTGTTTTCCAATTCCTTTATTCTGACCGTTATTATCTACAACAATCCAGAACAGATCAAACACTCCATCAGTTAATGCTCTCTTACCTGTACAATGATAACCGGCAATTTTTCCATCATTTTCATAGATAAAAACGTTGTAATACTCATGATTCGGATTTCCAATGGCTTCGTCAATTAATTCAACTGCAACTTTCTTCTCATCATTACTAAAATTATCTGTTTTATTAATGATAGAGACTAATTGTTCCCTATCGTTAGCTTGCAGCTTGCGTATCATAAGCTATTCTCTTCAATGCGAACTTTGAAAGTGTATAAAGCAATTGATCATAACTAATTCCTGCTGCCGCTGCTGCACGAATAAACCCTGTATCCGGAGAGATATCCGGATTAGGATTGACTTCAATTACGTAAGGAACATTTCTTTGATTTAATCTAATATCTACGCGGGCATAATCTCTGCATTCTAATGCTTCAAATGCTTCGTGTGCCATTTTCTCAACTTTTAGTTTTATGTTCTCATCCAGATCAGTCGGACACTTTGGAGTTGTATGCTTAAAATAAGTACTGTCCGGTGACCACTTAGCTTCATAAGTAACTATTTTAGGAAGATCATCAGGCAATCCATCAAAACGGATTTCCGAGATCGGAAGAACTTTATCACCAAGAATTGCAACATTTAATTCGCGGCCTTCAATGTATTCTTCAATCAAAACTTCCTGGTTGAAAGAAGTGTAGAGATAATTTAATCTTTCTAACAAAGCTTCGAAATTCTGCACAACTGAAAATTCCGAAATACCGATGCTTGCATCTTCACGTGCAAGTTTTAGTATAACAGGAAATCTTAAAGAGAATTTATTCTTATCCGGGATTTCATTTACTTCGGTAATAAAATGTTTAGGGGTTCTTATACCATGTGATTGAAGAATCTGTTTTGTTCTGGATTTGATCAGGCAATTACCAAGAGCAATAGCTCCGTTACCTGTGTATGGTATTCCAAGAATATCGAAAAGTCCCGCGATGTAACTTTCCAAATTTGTATTGCCTTCGACAGATTCAACGAAATTAAAAATTGCATCCGGAGAATAATTTAATATTTTTTTAATTGCACTCTTGATATCGCTGTTAACGGCAAGAGTTTCAACGTTCATATATTTCTTTGAGAGGGACTTCTTAATCAACGCAATCTGTTTTAGAAATTCCCTTTCGGAAAGATCAACATTGTCTTTTGAGTCGGATATATTTTTACCGAGATAGTTGTCGTAGTATCTGGTCGGTTCATTATAACAGATCAATATTTTTTGTTCGAAATTCATACTAAGCTATATCTTCTTGCTGCAGTGAATAAAACTTTGTTTATCATTTCTTCATAGGATAGACCGCTTGTTCTTGCCGCTTTAGGAAAACATGAGTTGTCCTTTGGATCGGGAAGAATGCCCGGTAGTGGGTTGATTTCAATTATATTCGGTTCGCCTTTTGCATCAAGACGGATATCTATTCTACTCCAATCGCGGCATCGTAAAACTTTATAAGTTCTTAATGCTATGTTTTTAATTTTTTTCTGAAGTTCTGTATCTATTTGAGCTGGGCAGGAAAAGATATTCAATGGGTTATCACGTGTATCAACAATCCATTTTGCTTCGTACGAGTAAATAGGAGCTAATTCTTTCGGCAACTCACTTAAATTTATCTCAACGATAGGTAAAACTTCGGTATCCTCACCATTGCCAATAATAGCAACGGTAAACTCACGTCCCGGAAGAAATTCTTCAACAAGAAACGGTTGATTATAAGTCTGAAGATTGTTGGTTAAATACTCCGTTAGTTTATCTGAACTGTGTAATATGGAAGAATTGAATATTCCTTTACCTGAACCTTCCGCAACAGGCTTAACAATTACAGGAAATCGTAAGTCAAAATCGTTCAAATCGGAAATTGTTTCCACAAGTAGGAATTTTGCAGTTGGTATTTTATAATATGATAAAACTTCTTTTGTCCTGGCTTTGTCAAGACAGGTAGCTAAGGTTAAAGGATCGGAACCAGTGTAAGGAATTTGTAACATGTCTAGCATTGCAGGTATCTGAGCTTCACGACTTATACCATTTGCGCACTCAGCTACATTAAAAACTAAATCGGGTCGTAACTTTTTAAATTTTTCGAATGCATTTTCGTCAGCTTCGATCAAAGTTACATCATGAAACAGTTCCAAAGAATCTTTTAGAGCATTAATCGTCTCGATAGTATCCCACTCGGCATAAGTTTCGTTGTAAGAAATTGATGAATTTGAGTTTAGGGTGAGAGATGTTCGGTCGGAAAATTTTTTTTCTTCCGGTTTTACGTTATATGTCAGAGCAATTTTTAATTTTTTATTTGGTAGATAGGAACTAATAACATTTCCTTAATTTTTTCTGATTGAAATATAACCATTTAAAAATTTTATGCAAGAAATTGTTCGAAAAATTTTTTGAAAAAATATTTTTTGGCACGACTAATGTAGAGGCGAAAAAAAATATTTATGACGAAGAAGTCCGAGGAAAATTTTTTGAGAGATGGTTATGCTGTCTGTGCGAAGTGAATATGATCGGAATAATTTTCCACAAGAGATTTTTTTACGATATAATTTTTCTGACTGGAAAGATTATTATCATTCTCAATAATATTAAAAGCTGTTTCTCTAGCATCAGATAAAATTTTTGTGTCTTCAATAACATTTGCATACTTTAATTCAGGTAAGCCGCTTTGTTGTATACCGAAAATATTTCCCGGTCCGCGTAATTTTAAATCTATTTCGGCAAGATCGAACCCGCTTGAGTATTTAATCATCGAGTTCAAACGTATTATGGATTTATTCCGTTCAATTTGCTCAGGAGATAGATAATCGAAATTGAAATTAAATTGATTTGATCTGACGGCCAGCTCATCTTTAGCAACAAGCAAGCAGAAAGCTTGTTTATCGCTTCTCCCAACTCTTCCGCGTAGTTGATGGAGCTGTGATAAACCAAATCTGAATGCATCGTTGATCACAATTATGTTCGCATCCGGTATGTCAATCCCGACTTCAATTACCGTGGTTGAAATGAGTACATCATATTTCTTAGCAGCAAACTCGAACATTATCTTTTCTTTCTCTTGCCAACTCATTCGCCCGTGGATTAAGCATAATCTCAAATCCTTTAATTGATTTGTGCTTAGTTCATTAAAATATGTTTGAGCTGCTTTCAGTTCTATTTTTTCTGATTCTTCCACTAGAGGGTAGACTAAAAACGTTTGATAACCGTTTTTAGCTTTTGTTTTTATGAAATCATAAATATCAGGTAACTTGCTCTCACCACGTAAATATGTTTTAATTGGTTTTCTATTCAATGGCATCTCATCAATAACAGAAATGTCAAGATCACCATAAATTGTCATAGATAATGTACGCGGGATAGGTGTTGCAGTCATTATAAGAACATCAGATTGAAATCCTTTCTGAACTAAAGTGGATCTCTGCATTACACCGAAGCGATGCTGTTCATCTATAACAACCAATCCGAGTTTATGAAACTCCACATTTTCTTCAATCAATGCGTGAGTGCCTATAATTATATTTGTCCTTCCTCCCCGGATATTTAGTAAAACTTTCTCTCGTTCTGATTTTTTTTGTCCGCCGATTAATTCATCTACTATAAATCCGAACGGCTTCATCATTTCAGTAATTCTCTTAAAATGCTGATCGGCTAAAATTTCTGTCGGCGCCATAAGGACTGCCTGATAACCGTTCTCGACTACGATCAGCATGCTGATCAAAGCAACAATAGTTTTGCCGCTTCCAACATCACCTTGTAATAGCCGGTTCATCGGTTTGCTGCTTTCAAGATCTTTTCTAATCTCACTTAAGACTTTCAACTGTGAAGCAGTAAGAGTAAAGGGCAATGACTTTAGAAAATTTTTCAAAGGAAGTGCTTGAGCCTTAAATGAAAAACCTTTTTTCTTTTCGCTGTAAAATTTCTTTCTTAATGCTACAAGGCATTCAAGATAAAATAGCTCCTCAAACTTCAGCCGGTGTTTTGCAATTTCTAAAGAAGGGTAATCTTTTGGGAAATGCATATTCTGGACTGTTTCAGTCACAGCAAGAAGATTTTTTTCTTTTACGATATGATCGGGAAGGGTTTCGGTTAAATCTTGAGAAAATGTTTCAACAGCTTGATGAATAATTCTCCGCAAACTTAGATCGCCAATATTTGTTTCTCGCAGCTCTTTCGCCATTCGGTAGAATGGAATAATCTTTCCTGTATTTAAAAATTCCTTTGATTCTTTTTCTGCCAACCTGTCAAAATCCGGATGGACGAACTGCAAATGTCCGTATTTAGTTAGAACCGGTTTAGCCGAGATTGCGAAGTGATCGCCGGTTTTGAATACATTCTTGAAATATTTTGCACCTTGAAACCATACACATTCAAAAAATCCCGAAGCATCTTTCATCCGTACTTTAAAAATTTGTTTCTTATGATAGTAATGAATCTCAGAGTCAATCACCTGACCGATTATAGTTACTTCACCCTGGTAACCTTCAATTAAATGTTGAACAACCTTAACACAGTTTAAGAGAGTAGAACGGTCAAGGTATCTGGTAGGAAAGTAAAAGAGCAAATCTTTTATAGTGTTTATTCCAATCTTGGAAAACGATTCAGCCCGTTTTGGCCCAACGGATTTTAAGTATTGGATAGATGTAGAAAGTTTTTCTGGCATGAATCAAATGATTTTGTTATGAATTGTTGGAAATATAAATAAAAAAATGGAAGGTGAGAAGTATATTACTCGTCTT
>Ga0209514_10008530_pt1 | contig 11607 bp, 12 predicted proteins | sample Subgrocontami58m_FD_187452 | JGI IMG/M metagenome (GOLD analysis project Ga0209514, IMG submission 187452) | Subsurface groundwater microbial communities from S. Glens Falls, New York, USA - GMW37 contaminated, 5.8 m (SPAdes) (version 3) | ecosystem: Environmental > Aquatic > Deep subsurface >...
TATCAGTTACATGGAATCAGCGCCACCGTTCGGTGAAATGCACTGGGATAAATTGGCATTGGAAGACCGCTGGATCCTCAGCCGGCTGAGCCGCACCGTATCCGGCGTTTCCTCGGCTCTCGAAGACTTTCAATTCGAAGAAGCCCAACGGCTCATCTACGATTTTCTCTGGGGTGAATTCTGCGACTGGTATATCGAACTTGCCAAGATACGCTGGCGTTCCGGAAAAGAAAAGGAACTGATGCCCCTTACCATTCTCTCTTATGTGCTGGAAACTTCGCTGCGCCTGCTTCATCCGTTCATGCCCTTCGTCACGGAAGAGTTGTGGCAGAACCTAAAACGGGCTATTTCGGTAAATTGGGAGACCGGCGACTCCATTATGATCGCCCCCTATCCTGAGGCAGATAAGGATGCGGTGGATCCTGAAGCCGAGCACGTGATGGCGGCAATAATCGAGATAGTCCGCTCCATTCGTAACGCACGGGCGGAGTACAAGGTTCCGCAAGCACAATGGGTGGATGCCCGCGTTTACGCCAATAAGCTTACCGAAGCGATAACGCCTTATAAATCAGCAATCGAGTCATTAGCCCGGGCTAAACCCGTCACAATCCAAAGAACCAGGGGCGAGGCTGAGATTAAGAACGCTCTGGTAATGGTGATGTCGGAAGGCGAAGTCGTCATTCCGATGGAAAGCATGGTCGACGTCGAAGCGGAAAAACAGCGCATCGCCAAAGAAATAGAACAGAACCGGGCGGAAATCGGCCGTCTCGAATCTCACTTGAACAACCGGTCATTCTTGACGAAAGCCCCTCCGGCGATCGTGAATAAAGAACAGGAAAGGCTGACTGTCATAAAAGACAAACTGGCCCGGTTAGAGCAGGAACAAGCCCGCGCTCAAACGTGAGCGGAAGGGACGATCTCGATAAATTCCTCCGGGAAATTGTGCCGGCTTAACTGCAGGGCGAGGCCCTGATTGTTCAGCCAGATCAAAGCCTTTCTGGTGTCGCTGGCGATCCTGGCTTTATCGGAATTCTTCACGCGGAATTTGAAAAGCCAGTAAGTAAATTCTTTCAGTTCCGTCAGACCGGTCGATTCCGACTGTGGGGAACCTTTTTCTTGCCTGAAAGTTCGCAGTAGTATGGCCTTCGTGGCACCATAGACACGACGGTACGCTTCGTTAGTAACAAAATCGCTTTCCCTCGTAAAGCCGGCGGCGTGTCTCTCCTTTCTGACCTCCTCCTCGATAACCAGGAGCAACGCTTCTTCGACGGTTACGCCGTAGAAGAAGTTGAGATACTGATGGTGCTTCTTCCGTCCGAGCAATTCTTCGAACTCACCATCCGAAAGTGCCAGCGGCGGCTCGCCGTGAAAGAGAAACGCCATCAATTCCACCTCAGGAATAAAATCTTTTAACGCTTCGCACAACCTTTCCGCCACGAGCAGCCAGTCTAGAGCTTCATTGGCGATCAGATAACGGAAGGAACGGCCGTTATAGGTTTCTTCGGGCAGGTCCCAAAGCCGTATCGACTCCAACAGAGCCACATACCAGTGATTGCCGCTCAGAATGGCTTCCCTGAAATGCCTTGTTGCCTCAGGTTCGTATTGGGCAGCCTCGGATGATGAGGGGTCTTGTGTATCATGCACCATATTGAGGCTATTTTAACACAATGTCCCGAAGCGTTTCCCGCCGCGTGTCATTGCGAGATTCGGCATCTAGCCGAAACGAAGCAATCTACATAAATCGTTTTGTATTTGGTGATTCGTGCTTCGTATTTCGGATTTAGTTAATTTGGTTATTGTAAATTGGGAATTGGTTATTTTTTGGTTATTGTATCTTGATGTTTGGGATTTTGGTCTTAATTGCTGACTTTTGAGCTTTAGCTTATTTCTTCAACTTCCCTAGAAATTCCTTCAGCGTTCTGGTATTCAGCACATCTTTCGCTTCGCACCACCCGCGCCGGGCAATCCCGATGCCGAAACGCATAAAATCAAAGTGCTCCACGGAATGGCTGTCGGTACTCATGATCATTTTTACGCCCAATTCCCGGGCGTGGTAGATGTGTGTATCCTTGAGATCAAGCCGGCCGGGAGAGGCATTTATTTCCAATACAGTACCGGTACGGAGAGCCGCTTTGAAAAGCTCTTCCATATCCACCGCCACCGGCTCCCTGCCGGGCAGGAGACGGCACGTCGGGTGGGCATACATATCGACGTTCGAATTTTCCATCGCTTTGATAATGCGCCCCATCATCTTTTCCCGGCTTTCGTTGAACCCGGAGTGGATCGAGGCGATAACAAAATCAAGTTTCGCCAGTGCTTCGTCGGGCATATCGAGTTTGCTGTCCGCATGGATATCTACCTCCATCCCCGTCAGTACTCGGATCCCATTCAGCTTTCGGTTCAATTCTTTTATTTCCGCAATCTGTTTATCGAGACGCTCGACGTCCAGCCCTTTTGTGATTCCCAGCCCGCGCGAATGGTCGGTTATGGCAATGTACTCATAGCCCCGTTCCTTCGCCGCCGCGGCTTCGTCTTCAAGACTGTCGCGACCGTCGCTCCAATCAGTATGCACGTGCAGATCACCCTTGATATCGCCTGGCTCGATCAGCCTGGGGATTTCTCCTTTTGCCGCCTTTTCAATTTCGCGTCCCGCTTCCCTTATTTCCGGCGGAATGTACTGCAGACCCAAACGTTTATAAAATGCCTCTTCGGTGGCGAACCTTTCCAATTCTCCGGTCTTAACGTCGGTAATGCCGTATTCGGAAAGACTGAATCCCTGTCGCAGTGCTCTCTTCCGCAATATTATGTTATGTTCTTTGCTGCCGGTGAAATACTGCAGCAGGGAACCGAAGGCTTCGTGTTCCATAATACGCAGGTCGACCTGTAGGCCGCCGGCCACTCTCACGCTGGCCTTGGTCGGCCCGCGGGCGATCACTTCTTTGACCACAGGCAATCTGGTAAACGCGTGGATCACTGCCCGGGCGTCACTGGCCGTACCCATGAGGTCGATGTCGCCAATGGTCTCCCGGAAACGCCGCAGGCTGCCGGCGGCAACGAGGTTTTTTAGACCCGGGACGTCCTTTAGCTGTGCCGAGATTTCGTCGACGACGGCTAATGCTTCGCCGATGGGAATTCGCTGGTCTTTGTTCCGCAAGGCCTGAATGTTGTGCAGGATATTTTCGGCGGTCTTGTCGCCCATGCGGTAAAGCCGGCTTACCCGCCCGCTGACGATAGCGGCTTCGAGTTCTTCGATCGAGCTTATGCCAAGTTTGTTGGCGAGCAGATTAGCCGTTTTCGGCCCGACTCCGGGGATATCGAGGAAAGTCGTTATGCCTTTGGGGAATTCCTTTTTGAGGTCTTCGAAGAGTTTTAGCTTTCCGGTTTTCACGAGGTCAATAATCTTCTGTTCGATGGCCTCGCCCACGCCGGGGATTTCCCTGAGGTTCTTGCCTTCTTTGACAACCTGCTCGAGCTCAACCGATGAATGCTCGATGGAACGGGCCGCCTTCTGATAGGCACGGATCTTAAAGGGATTCTCCCCTTTCAGATCGAGAAGGTCGGCAACGTCATAAAAGACCTTGGCAATTTCCGCGTTGTTCACAGTTTTATTTTATATCATCTGGATAACGGCTGAGTTTACCCCGTACCGCGATACGGGGCCAGTATGACATTTAAGATGTCACTTGCTGCCGGGCACCATTTTCGTCGATATCTAAAAGGCGTGTGTTATTTCGATAATCTTCTCCCAAAACGTCTGGAGCATTTTTAATGGAGGAAATGTTAGGTAAATAACGTTTTCACGGAAGGTGTAGTTATGTTGTGATTATAGGTGTTAACTAAAGTAACAAAAATATTACATTGGCTAATCCGGCAAGGAGAAAATCGTGTTTGGGGGGTAAAAATGAAACATCTTAGATACGCCATGACTGAATTCCTCTTTAAAAGACAGCCTTGTATCGAAAAGACAAACTGGAGGTTAAAGCAGCTTTCATTACTGATGACCGTATTCCTGGCGGCCACGGCAGCCGTTCCGTTCTCTCCCAGCCCGATAAAAGCGGCGGACCAGGCTATCGTTCCTTCCGATGGCTCGCCTGCCCGATTCGAATGGTTTCATGCCGTCCAGGAATGTACGGCTATTGGCTATCACGCTGCTCAAACTTTTACTCCGTCAAGTTCCCATGCAGTCAAACAAATCAAGCTGAAGCTTTGGAACCATAATATTTTCCTGAACGGTATGTTAACGGTCGGTATCACGGCAACGGATATTAACGGAATTCCTACCGGCAATTTCCTCGCTTCCGGGACGATGCCCTCGACCTTGGTAGGAGATTACTGGACAACAGTAACGATCGACATGGATCCCGGTTGCCAGGTCTACGCCGGAACAAAATATGCTATCCGGGTGGATTCTACAAACTTTGCTATCGAATCACAGGTGGATACTTTCGGGACCGCTTATACCGGCGGCAGCTTTCTTTCCACTGACCGGAAAATGACTTATTGGGTCGATCACGGCAACTCCTACGATATTTGGTTTGAAGAATGGGGCATGTCTTCGGGTACCGTTCCACCCTCGGTTAACACCGCTGAAGCTTCCGACGTTGGAACTGGTGCCGCCATACTCAACGGAAATCTACTCTCTCCTGGTTCCGGTGCCAACATTACGCTACGCTTTGAGTTCGGATTAACTACGAAATACGGTACATTTGTCCCATCCCTGGCATCCGGTAACGGCACTTTCACCGCAAACGTGAGCGGCCTTACGCCCAATACCTTGTATCACTACAGAGCGGCAGCCAGCGACGACAGCGCAGGTACAAACCACGGAGCCGACCAAACTTTCACTACCTCAAGCGGTCCGCTTGTCCGGTATCAAATGTATTCGGCTAACGAGGACAGTACGGGAACCGGTTATCATGCCGCTCAAACGTTCACTCCACAGGTCACCCACATTGCCAAGCAAATCAAGCTAAAGCTACTTAACATCGATAATTTCTTCACTGATAATTTATCAGTCGGGATTACGGCAACGGATGCCTACGGAATGCCTACCGGCAATTTTCTGGCTTCCGGTAATGTAGCCGGCACCGCTATAGGCAATGGGTGGACGACTGTAACAATCGACCTGGGCTCAGGGTGCCCGGTCGACGCAGGTACACAGTACGCAATCCGGATTGATTCTCCCAACCCGGATGCAGTCTATGCCCGGGTGGATATTTCCGGAGACTATTATACCGGCGGGATTTACGTCTCAGCTGACCGGGATATTAATTTTTGGGTCGACCATGACCGAACTTATGACATATGGTTCGAAGAATGGGGAATTCCCTATGAGATGGTCGCTCTACCTCAACTAGTGCTTCTTGACCCCCCGCAAATTCAGGAATAAAGACAAGTATCGGCGAAGGGAAGAGGTACCGGGATTGCCACGTCGCTTCGCTCCTCCACCGTATCGAGTACGGGGCAGGCTTGTACCCACCTTAATCCTCTCCCGTCAAAGGAGAGGAACAAATAAAAAGAATGACAGTTATATGGATTGCCACTGGCGATGCCCTCGCAATATGTGTACTAGTTTAGTTTTTACTTATTACTTTTTAGTTATGGCGTTCAATACCTGGTGCGGGATGCCCTTCCTCCAGTTCGTTTATCTGATGGACTAACGGCTGAAGACGCTCGAGTGCTTTATCGTTGGAATCAACCAGCTTTCCAAGCCATTTAAACATAGTTTTTCTTTACCTATCCCCTGCCCCGTTTGGTTTTTGTAATTTGGTTTTTGGTTATTTTTTGGGATTAATATCTTGGTGTTTGGGATTTTCGTCACTCGTGCCTCGTGCTTGTTTCGTATTTTGCCCCGCTGGGCACCCCGTATGAAAATCGGAGCGATATTCGTATTTCGGATTTATCGTGTTTGGTTATTGCATCTTGGTTATTGGTTCTTCGTCTGGTTGGTTCTTCGTCTTGTTGCGTCAAACCCTCGTGTTTGCTAAACTTGTCTGGTTTTGCGGGCCGCTAGCTCAACTGGCTAGAGCAACTGACTCTTAATCAGTAGGTTCCGGGTTCGACTCCCGGGCGGCTCACCACTGAACACCTTCATATTCGTAATCGCGAGGAATAAATTTATGAACGTTGATTTTGCTTTTATCTGCGACTACGCCGAGGCACGAGAAAAGATAAACGCCTTGGGCATCGGTTTCGACACCATTTACGCCCCGACCCTTCCCGCCCTTCATGCCCGTTTTTATGTGGTGGCTCAATTACGATTCAGCTCTTCAGAAATCGGGGTTAAGGAATTGAATATTGAACTTATCGATGCCGACGGGAAAGACGTCATCAAGCCGGTTGTCGGGCGAATACAGGTGGATCCACCACCCGAGGGAACGTTCGATAAAACCGCACGTTTTACAATGGCTTTTGACGGTATTGAACTCAAGAATTACGGGGACCATGTGATACGAATCAGGATCGACGGGAAGGAAATCGTTAATATTCCCTTGAAAGTTGTCGAACCACCGAAAGCTGGTTAGAAGACTCCGTGTTCAAGGCCTAGTCAGCCACCAACGTTATTTCGGTATACTAACGAACAAAGACTCTTCTATTGGCTTGCGTTTTGAAGGTTGAGGACATAGAACGCTGTTGCGTTTCATTGTCAATGTATCAAACCCACAATAAAGTTCTGCTATTTCTTCGTGACAAGCATTACTTACTATAACCATGGCTCCCCTAGAACTCGCTTTATGACAAGCTTCCGAGAGACGAATTTGATCAGACCAAGAGAAGCTCTTTTCGTTATATTTACGGAAACCATTGTTATTATGCATCGTCGTATAAGTAGGATCGCAATATATTAAATCTCCCCGTCCGGCTTTTTTCAGCGGTTCTTCGAAGTCTGCGCTCAATATGTTCGTTCCTTGCAAAGCTTCAGATGCCTTAACAAGCAAACTTTCTCTCCAAAGAATCTCAGTACCTCGCGCGTAGTTGCCAAAAGGGACATTGAATCGACCGTCAGCATTAACTCTATAAATGCCTCCGAATGCGGTTCGGTTCAGATACAGAAATCTGACAGCTCTATCTATGCCGTCTCCAGGATTAGAATCCCTCATTTCATAGTAATGGTTTGAGTCTATTATAATTGGCTTAAGTCGCCTCAACACTTCCGTAACGTTATCTCTTACCTGAACGTAAGTGTTTATTAAATCTTTATTAATATCCGACAGCATCGCAGGCCGGAATCTGAAGTGAAAATATGTTGCTGCTCCGCCAAGAAAAGGTTCAATATACCGCCTGACTTTTATTCCGTCCAGTTCACGTTCCAGTACTGGCGTCAGCCACCTCTTTCCCCCTAGCCATTTGATAAACGGACTAACTCCTGAATTGAAGGAATAGTCCATATTTTCACAACCTTCTTCCGAAGCCTTAATCATATTCAACGTAGCTATTGATTGCTCTTTTCCTTCAACAACTTGATTCTTTCTCGAATACCGTATTTTTCAACAATTTTTACAGTCGAGCTAGGCACCAATCTCTTCCAACGTTCATCGTTCTCAAATATCATTCTCCTGATCGTCATCCCATCAATTTCCTTGACACTATCCTCCCACAACACAACCACTTTGTAGCCAGCCTTTTTTAATATTTCCACCTTATACCGATTCCATTCTTCACAAACCGTCGTGAATATCGGCACTCTTTTGGGAAGAAAGTCAGCCAAACAGTCCGGGATTTCTATAGGGAAAGGAATAACGTCGAATTGACGAGACGTTATTCCATGATCTATCAGCGTTCCCTTTATCATCTCCAATCGTTCGTTGTACGTCAAAGGATTATTCATATCCTCGTGCCGATGAGTGGCTAAAGGGCTTTCTACCAGATGTCGCACGTTAAATTGGGTAACCCCAACCCATAAAAAATCGCACTGAGCTTTCGCCCCAAGAATATACTTTAAATGCCCGTTATGCAGAGGTTGGAATCGCCCATGTACCGAACCTTCAGGATATTTCATGCCAATTCCTTAGCCCAAATAATCTGCAAAATTCCAAGGACATGCTTGCGACCAGAGGCTATCGAAGTAAACTTCAAGCGGATAATAGTAAGATTGCACAGTTCTATTCGGTGATGGCGGATTGACTACGTGCAACTGGGGACACTGTGAACCATCCCCTTCTCCCCAAATGTTATAGCTAAATAAGCAAATGTTATCGTCAATGAACATTAGTCTGAATACCGGATCACATTCTTCAGAATAAAAATGAACTTCTAAGTTTAATGCCCTTTTTTTCTTCAGACCAGCTATTCTTCTTAAAGACTCGATCGTGATGTTTCTGTACTCATCTTCAGGTTTATTAAATCTCTTAGCAGCGAGTGTCAGTCTCTTGTCGGTCGGATTACAGAGCAACAGTTTAATAGTGTCTTCCTTCTTACACCTGACTAAGGCTGCCTCAAACTCATCTAGGCGCGAGAGTTTTGACGCACCTATCCCAAGAAACTTTAGCTTGTTATGTACTAATTTCAAAGAGTCTTCATGTGAGATACCTTTGGCAATTTCTCGGTCAACTCCTCGAATTCCAACATTCCAGAATCCGTATAATTGGCGCCACAGAATTACTATCAAAATGCTTAGAGATAATGGAATAGCTAATAACCACCAGATAGATTGAGCAGTGGCGATTATAAAAAAGAAGAACCCGGTATTAAGTATGGGAATAAATGCAATTAGTAAGGGCAAGTATCTAGTCGGCGTTCTTGGGTCTCGCCTACTTACCGATGAAGAGACTTTTGTAAAAAGCCAGATTGCTGCTAGCGTTGCGAGATTTCCGACTACACCAAAAACGACCGTAAATATTATGTTGCCCATACTAAGCCCCCCTTGGGAATCGCCCTGAACTACCATCCCCTCCGCACCTTTTCAAAATCAATTATCATCCAGGACCAATTCTCGAATTCATCGCGCCTATTTTCTATCTCATCCAAGGTTTCAAATTTAGAATCCATCAAGAACCCACGTTCACCGACCACGTACTCATCTGACGCCAAAGAAACGTCATACACGACGCCGAGATGTTGTTTACTTACTTCTCGCCTATCGTCATAAAGCAGTCCCTTGAAGGATAAATCACTAATTTTGTTGTTTGGCAGTCTGATTTCCTCTTCAAACTCACGTTTCATCACGAAAAATGCAACTTCTGGGTCGAAAATATCGAACATTGGTAGTATATCGCGCTCATTTAAATGTCCCCCGAAAGGTATAGAGTAAACTCCGTGCAATCTGCTCTCCGGTAGCCGCTTGGTTCGCTTATAGGTAAGATATTTATTGCCAAATCGAATAATAAATGCGGATACCAGCTGTATTACACTAAAATCTTTCTCCGCTAGGCTACGTCGCATCGGTCTCAACTCAGCGATAAGATCCCAACGGTTATCTGGTGGAGTAATCTTAAGCCCTGGTTTAGGCACATATTTCTTCAGCGATTTTCTTGAAAATACTACTATGTCTTCATCCATTAACGATTTCTTAAAACGTGGCGCTATATATTCTTTATCAGAGTTCTGCCACTCCCTCAACCCAAATCTTCCAGCAATGCTACGCATGAAAAAGGAATTATCTCTTTGACTTAATATATCGGTGGCTAATCTTGCCCGCATAGATTCGACCGGGGTCTTTCCCTTGCTAATAAGCCAGCCTTCTCGCAGGCCAATTTCCGTGATTTCTTCAGGAGACAATGGTCTGCGAATTGAATTTAGAACTCTATAGGCTACATCTAAAAAGTGTCCCATTTATCCTTTTTTGTACTCAAAGCAAAAACATTATTGCTGTAACTCTATATTTAAAGCTTTTTCTTGTCAATTCTCAAATCCCGGGCGGCTCAGAGATAAACCTCTTCCCCTGCCACCTGCATTTTGCTAAAATCCCACTAGCATTGTGATACAGTAAACAATCGAATCTAAATATTTTCGTGGAGATATAAATTGCTACAAACAGGTAACAAGGTTCGTGCAAAAGCCGGTGAAAACAAAGGTAGAATTGGAAACGTGGTCGGTTCAATCCCCCTGCTGAACCCAAACCCGATCAAAATGATGGCGACCGAGAGGGAAATGGCGTCTCAAGGAAGATCGATAATCTGGACCGTAAAATTCGATAACGGCAACGTCGATTCATTCGAAGAGACTGAATTGGAGCCCGTTTCCGGTTAGCAAAGGAAACGGATTTTTACAACGACAGCAAGTAGGGGACTAAAGCCAGCGCTCCTACCAGGGCAAGTAGCGTTCCGCCAATCCTGAGGAACCAGATTCGGAACGGCAGTCCTAAATTAACGAGTATCTTCCATTTCAAATCATACGCGTAGTCCCAGACCGCTATCGGCCGGGCAAACACCGCCAAAAGGATACCCCCCACCAGATAGACAACCCCGAAGGCAAGCTCCCAGAACATACGTCAGCCGTCCGATTTTTCTTTAATCGCTGCCCAGATCAGGGCGACCAGCCATCCGATGCCCGTCCAACCGCCAAAAATATTCAGCAGGATTATTGCGAGCCGCTGTCTCTTCCGCGTCGCCACCGCGATGATAGTCGGCAAAAAATAGACGATGGTTCCGAAAAACCAGAACATCATTATGATAAGGAGCGGCAGCCCGTATAAAAAGTGAAACATGTTTAACTAACCCTTCCCCATTGTATCCTGTTCCAGACACGCGACAAAGTTCCGCAACGTCCCGATCTTCTCTATTTTAATTTCGACGACGTCGCCGGGGTTGATGCGGCCGATGCCTCCCGGGGTACCGGTAGAAATCACGTCGCCGGGCAGCAGCGTCATCACGCGGGAAATAAAACTCAACAGCTTCGGTACGCTGAAAATGAGGTTGCCGGTGTTGGAGGACTGTTTCACCTGGCCGTTGACCCAGGTCTCGATTTTGAGATTGTCCGGCGAAATGCCCGTGACGATCCAGGGGCCGAGCGGCCCGAACGTATCGAATCCCTTGGCCCGCGTCCACTGTCCGTCCTCTTTCTGGTAGACGCGTTCCGTGACGTCGTTAGCACAGGTGTAGCCGAGGATATAGTCTTTGGCCTTGTCTTCCGGCACGTCTTTAGCCTTCTGGCCGATAACCACCGCCATCTCGCATTCATAGTCGACCCGTCCGACCGAAGATTTGGGGATCATGATGGTTTCGTCCGGTCCGATCACGCAGGTGGATGGCTTCAGGAAGATGAGCGGCTCCTTCGGGGGACTGAATTCGGAGAATTCTTCGGCATGGGCATGATAATTCAGCCCGATGGCCACTATTTTCGAGGGGAGGCACGGAGCGAGCAGCTTTACTTCTTTCAGTTTATAAGTCGTACTATCGGTCTTGAATCCGGCCCCTGTACCCTGCAGCAGAGCGTAAGGGTTGCCGCGAGCGCCCAGGACAGTATTCCCGTCCAATACTCCGTATTTGACCTTACGCTCCGTAGCAAAACGAACGATTTTCATGACTCTAATATATCACTTTAATAAAAAGTCGCGATACGTTTTATGCGGGAACAAGCATACGGATTGCTTCGTCGCCCCGATTTTATCGGGGCTCCTCTCAAAAACGTTCTGAAAGGTAGTTCGTTCTCTGGATTCCGGCCTTCGCC
>Ga0209514_10008535_pt1 | contig 11603 bp, 10 predicted proteins | sample Subgrocontami58m_FD_187452 | JGI IMG/M metagenome (GOLD analysis project Ga0209514, IMG submission 187452) | Subsurface groundwater microbial communities from S. Glens Falls, New York, USA - GMW37 contaminated, 5.8 m (SPAdes) (version 3) | ecosystem: Environmental > Aquatic > Deep subsurface >...
AGCTTAAAGAATAAAAATCTCAAATGCATCTCGCCAAAGTTTACTCAGCTGAACTCGAGGGCATCAAAGGAAAACTTATTGAAGTGGAGGTCGACTTAAACGTCGGCCTTCATAGTTTTAATATTGTGGGATTGGCCGACAAGGCGCTTTCAGAAGCCAAAGAAAGAGTCAGTTCCGCTATTAAAAATAGCGGGCTTAAACCACCAAACAAAGAAAACAGAAAAATAACCGTCAATCTCGCCCCGGCAGATATTAAAAAAACCGGATCTCAATATGACTTGGCCATAGCCGTCGGGTATTTATTGGCGACTGAACAAATTAAAGCGCAGCTTGGCAAAAATCTCTTTCTTGGAGAGTTAGCCTTAAATGGCGACCTCCGTCCAATAGCCGGGGCTCTTAACTTTGCCACTTTAGCCAAAAAAATTGATATCACAAACGTATTTCTTCCTGCGGTGAATGCCGGTGAGGCGAGCCTTGTTGATGGCATCTCTGTTTTTCCTATCAATAATTTGGCCGATTTAATAAATCACTTGGAAAACTTGAATCCGGTTGCTCCTTTTATTAAACAAGATTTCATTCCAGAAGAGATTTTGTCTGAAGTTAATATAGAAGATGTGAGGGGGCAGGAGTCGGCTAAGCGGGCTCTAATGGTGGCGGCCGCCGGCGGACACAATATATTAATGAGTGGTCCGCCTGGATCCGGGAAAACAATGCTTGCCAAAGCTTTCAACTCTATCTTACCGCCATTGTCACTAGAAGAATCTATTGAGGCTTCTGAAATTTGGAGCGCGGCAGGATTGCTCTCGGGCTCTCACCTTAGAAACAGACCGTTCCGCATGCCACACCAAACAGCTTCGCCGGTAGCAGTGATTGGTGGCGGCCAGAATTCAAAACCAGGAGAAATAAGCCTGGCTCACCGAGGCGTTTTGTTTCTGGATGAGCTTCCAGAATTCAGAAGAGATCTTCTAGAAGCCTTAAGACAACCGATGGAATCAGGAGAAATAACAGTATCCAGAATTAAGAATAACCTTACATATCCAGCCAGATTCACTCTAATTGCGGCAATGAATCCTTGCCCTTGTGGGTATTGGGGAGATATAGAAAAAGAGTGTAAGTGCAGCGCATATGAGGTATTTAAATATCAGAAAAAAATATCAGGGCCGCTTTTGGACAGGATTGATATTCAAATTAACGTCCCGCGCATCAAACTTGATGAATTAAAAATTCCGAGTTTAAAGATTAACCGAGAAAATATAAGAGATAAGGTTATGAAGGCCAGAACTATTCAACAAGAAAGATTTATGAACAACGGTCTCAATATCATCACAAATTCAGAGATGAGTTCAAAAACAGCAGATAAACTAACAAATCTGACCAATGGAGCCGAGCAACTTATAAAAGAAATATTTGATAAAGTACACCTATCAACTAGAGGTTATTATCGTATACTTAAAACCGCGCGCACTATTGCTGACCTAGAAGAGAGTGGGGCTGTGGAGGCTCCTCACATTTCTGAAGCTTTTCAATTGAGAGTCAGAGAAAGATAAAAACCAGTAGAAAAAATGGATAAATTATTAAAAGGCATACAACCATCCTTAAACCAGCAACAACAGGAAGCCATCTCGCACGGGGAGGGTCCTCTTTTAATTTCTGCAGGCGCTGGCAGTGGGAAAACCAGAACTCTCACTCAAAGAGTAATTAAACTTGTTGGTAACGGCGTCACTCCGGAAAGAATTGTTGCCATTACCTTTACTAATAAAGCGGCTGACGAAATTAAGGCCAGGCTCCGTTCCAGTTTTAAAGGCTTGGAAGTCCTACCCTTCTTGGGAACATTCCACTCTTTTGGTGCCAGAATATTGAGAAACGAAGCACAGCTTGTAGGACGGGCGAATAACTACGTGATTTTTGACAATGACGATTCGGAAAAGATTATTAAGAAGACTGTCCGCGATATGGAGCTTTCAACCGAAAGGTATCCAGTGGGCAAGGTGCAAAAGAAAATTTCTTTCATCAAAGACGAATTGGCGGATTCTTCGGAACTGGAAGAACCTTTTAGGAGTATTTTTGAAAAATATGAAGAGAGATTAAAGCTTCAGAACGCTTTTGACTTTGATGATTTAATAGAAAAACCAGTCAGGATTTTACAAAGAAATAAAGAGGTTTTGAAAAAGTATCAGGATTGCTTTGAATATATTTTGGTAGACGAATTCCAGGATATTAATACCAGCCAGTACGCCCTTGTAAGGTTGCTGGCGCATAAACATAAAAACCTTAATGTGGTGGGAGACGACAATCAATCCATTTATAAGTTTCGCGGAGCTGATTTCAGAAATTTTCTTAATTTTGAAAAAGACTGGCCGGAAGCGAAAATAGTCCATCTGGGAGAAAATTACCGCTCCAGCAAGAACATAGTTGATGCGGCGGCGAGCCTCATTAAAAACAACAAACTCCAGCGCCCAAAACATCTCTGGACCTCTAACGATGGAGGAGAACCAGTAATAGTTCTGGCCTCATGGAGCGCGGAAGAAGAAGCCCTTAAGATTGTTGATGAATTATTGAAAGGCAATTTAGGCAGCTCGGCAATTTTATACAGAACCAATGCTCAATCGCGAGCCATTGAACAAGCTCTCAATTTTAACTCTATTCCATATGAGATTTTTGGCGGTCTAAAATTCTATGAAAGAAAAGAAATTAAAGACATTGTAGCCGCTTTGCGCTACGCCATGAATCCGCTTGATGAAATTAGTTTAGAGCGACTCCATAAAACTTTCCGCAAAAAAGAATTTCTGGAACTTCAGGAAAAGCTTCCTGCCTTAGGAGAAAAACTATCCCCGATTGAGCTTATCGGTTTTATTATTAAAACCAGTCAGTATGAAAGTTACTTAGAAAATAAATTTGATAATTACGAAGAACGACTTGAGAATGTTGCAGAGCTCATTAATTTCGCCTCTAATTTTCAGACCCTCATTGAATTTGTGGAACGCATCTCGCTCCTTGAATCCAGCGACAAGATTAAGCAAGACACGAACATAAAGAGAGTAAAGTTAATGACAATACACCTGTCTAAGGGTTTGGAGTTTGATAATGTTATTATCGCAGGCGTTAATGAAGGCATAATCCCACACCAAAGATCGCTTTTCTCCAACGATGACATAGAAGAGGAAAGAAGGCTGATGTATGTAGCCATGACAAGGGCTAGACATAAGCTAACGCTAAGTTTTTATGGCTTGGCCTCAAGATTTCTACAAGAAATACCGCCAGAACTAATTGAGTTTGATTCTAAAAATAATTTGGGAGACGAAGACGAAGTAAATCTAATTTAATGGGCCGACGCTTAGGACAACACTTTCTTACCGATGAAAATGTTTTAAAAACTATTGCGTCGTTGTCAGAAATAAAACCCACCGACTCCGTGATTGAAATAGGTCCTGGGCACGGCGAACTTACTAAATATCTTGCAGAGAAAAAATCTAAAAGCCTCACTCTAATAGAAGCTGATAGAGAGCTTGCTTCAGCTCTTAAAAAGAATTTCTCCGAAGCCGAAATTGTAGAGGGCGACGTCTTAGAGGTTTTGCAGAAAACAGTCGCGTCTTTCAAAGGAAATTATATCGTGGTTGGCAACATTCCTTACTACATCACCGGTTACCTATTCCGCATTATCGGGGGTTTGGATAAAAAGCCGAAGACAATAGTTTTCACTGTTCAAAAAGAAGTGGCTTTAAGAGTCTGCGCCCAGCCGCCACAAATGAATCTGCTCGCCGCCAGTGTTCAATTTTGGGCTGAGCCTACATTAGAAATTATTGTTAAAAGAGGTTTGTTTAGTCCCCCGCCTAAGGTTGATAGCGCGGTTATAAAACTTTCTATTTTGCCGGAAAAATCAAAAACAGAAAATGAAAAATACTACGAATTTATTAAAAAGATTTTTGCTCAGCCAAGAAAAACAATCCTCAATAATTTATCCAATGGCTTTGATGTGACAAAAAATGAAGTGTCAGAAAAGCTGGCGCGAGCAGGAATAAAGCCTGGAGACCGCCCGCAAAATCTTACCATTAACAAAATAAGTATTCTCGCCACTGAATTTTACGCCAAAAAGTAGTATTATTCAGATAATAAATATTATATGGATGAAGAGAAAATAGACTTTTTAGGTCCGGCTTTCATAATGGCGGCAATTGCGGCTCTTATGAGTGATTTTACTTTTATTTTCTTATTAGCGTTGCCTATTCCAATAATAGGACTTGTCATCACGTTAATGGTTATAATGTTCCATTATTTTGCGGGACTTATTGTGTTGTTTTTTGTGTTTCTAAAACTCAAGCATCTTATGCCAAAGTTGGTTCTTTTGTTCTCCATAATTCTTCCGTTACCGTTTCTCTCCATTGGTATGGTCTTGGCTATTATTCTCCAAAACCGAATTATAGAAACCATAGTAACTCAGGCGGCCCTTACAGCAGTTACAGTTGCGACTGGTGGCGCCGGAGCAGGACTCCAAGCTGGTGTGACGGCGGCTAGGGCTGGGGCGGTAGCGGCCAAAGTGACAGAAACGGCCACGGAAACAACTAGGGCCGGTACATTGGGCTCTAGGGCTGTTACTATAGAAAAAGAGGCTACATTAGGCTCTGAAAGAGTGGGCGGAAGCGCGGCGGAAAGAGAGGTTGCTCCCAAACAACAAGAAGACACATTTGAAGACAAGTTAAAAGATAAGAAAGAAAGGCTTGATAGGATTTTAGAAAAAGTACACGAAAAAGACGACCAAGAAGACGCTAAAAGAGCCGATGAGGCCAGAAAAAAAGAGGAGGAGGAAAATCAATTATAAAATGGTATCATTTACTAAACGGATGATGAAACGAATTGGTATATTTGCGGGTATATTTTTGATAACTTTTCTTTTTTTGGCGCCTACGGCGGCATTTGCTGCCGAAGGAACCAATGCACCTACCACTGCTCAAAAAGAAGCATGCGCCAAAGTCCTTGGTGTAAAAATTGATGACGCTAATTTTGTCACTCTATGTCTAAATTCAACTGCTGCTGCCTACGCCGTTGGTCAGGCTACCATTCAGACTACAGCTGGTACTCAAGCTGCTGCCAGTGGCGGAGGTGGAGGAAGTATTTTAGGAACGATTCTTGGTTGGGGATCCGGACTTATTCAAAGTACGGTACTTGAAATCATTAATTTTTTAATTGGTGGTGTTGTGAAAATATTGGTGTCGTTAGCAATAATACTTGTGAAGTGGGCTATTGATATCAACTACACAATAACTAATGCTAATAGTGAGAGTCTTGCTTATTTTGGTTGGGGGCTTACTCTTAATTTTGCCAATCTCTTATTTGTTTTGGCTATTGTAGCCATCGCTTTTGGGATAATGTTTCGCCGAGCCTGGGCGAAAAAATCACTCCCAAAGCTTATTATAGTCGCTTTGCTTATTAACTTTAGTTTTTTTATCGCTAAAGAGTTAATCACTATAGCCGATAGTATTACCAAGATTTTTTTAAATACTGGCACGCTTAATTTGAAATCATTTGCTGATTTCTTTACCGGCGATAGCGTATGGAAGATTAATTGGAACGACCCTAAGGTCTCTGCCGGTAGCGTCATCGCCGCTCAAAGCGCACAGCTTTTCGGCCCGATTTTTGCTATTGTCTTTGGCTTTATAGCATTCCTCACTCTTCTCGCAGTCGCGGTCGCCTTTCTCGTAAGATATGTAAGCCTTACAATTCTCCTTATTCTGCTTCCGCTTGCTTTGGGCATGAGCTTGTTCTCAATTAAAGTGGGGAAAATGCCAAACGCATGGCAAGAATGGCAAGACAAATTTTTAAAATGGCTGATTTTCGGACCAGCTGCGGCCTTCTTCATCTATTTATCGTTTGGGATTCTTAAATATCCTCCGGCCACACCAACTGGTGGACCTATACAAGTGTTTGGGAGTGAAATAGGAAACTACATAGCAATTATCGGCATACTTCTTGGCGGACTTATGGTGGCTAATAAACTTGGCGTTGCTGGTTCAGGCATAGCGCAATCTGGAATAAACCAAGCCTTCGGACAAGGCAGTAAGCTTATAAAAAGAGGGCAACGAGCAAATGAGGCTAGTATGAGACAAAGGACGTTGGCTGGGATGGCTCCAACTCGTCTTCAAAAAGCATTAAAACCTTTATATAAGGGCTTGGCTAGCAGCACCCAAGCTACACAGAAACAGGTAGTAACATCATTTGGTGGGAAATTTGAGGCTCCAAAAATTGATAAAGACGAATTAAGAACTGCTAGAATAAAATTTATAAAACACAGGGCCGGAAAAGACCCAAAGATAATACTTGACCTCTTCGACAGCGAGATTGATGAGATAGCTAAAAATGGCTCGCATCAAGACCAATTAGACATCAATGATTTATTGAATAAGGTGAGGGCAGCCGCTTTGCTTACTCCACTTGCTCCGAAAGAACAAGGAAAGTTTGATAAATTAAACGATAATATAACAGACCGACAAAGCAAAAACACGTGGGCTGTCTAAAACGAGGGATTTATTAAAAATTGAGAAAGGAAAATATGAAAGAGTTATCGCAAGAAAAAGTCATAGAAAAATTTGAGTCATTGCCAAAGGAATTTCAAGATTTGATCTTAAGCGACAAGCTGTCTGGTTTTATTTCTAAAATGGCGGCTGAAAACAACTTAAAAGAAGAAAAATCACAATTATTCTCAGTTATTATAGAAGATTTTATAATGGGCCTTTATGACGAGAATGAATTAATAAAAGAGTTTAAAGATGTCTTTGGGATACAAGAGATGACGACACATAAAATACTTTCAACCTTGAAAACTGATATTCTTTCGGGTGGGACTCAACAAGAACAAACGAAAAAAGACTTTAGTGTTCAAAATGAAGCAATCAGCAAGCCTCAAGTAGAACTAAAGCCAAGTTTTAAAGAGTCTGTGGTTACATCTTCCAGTCCAAGAGCGGAGGCCGCTCTGGGCGAGATAATTCATCCTGCGCCTTTTGTGCTTCATGAGGAGAAGCCAATGGAGGGAACACAAAGCGCCCGCCAAGACCTTTCGGTTCAACGGCCAACTTTCTATAAGCCGGCTTTTGGATCTGGAGGGTCCAGATTTGAATCTTACGCCAAGCCAAGGGCGGCTACAGTTGAACTGGGAAGCATAGAGACTAAAAAAGACTTGTCTGGTTCCATAAAAACATCCCCGCAACAAATAAGAGTTGTTCATTACTCCGAGTTTAAGACCGAGGTTAACCCGTTTGGTGGCCAACCAACGATTCCATCCAGTCCAATGCCTACAAACAATAAGCCCGCGCCAAGCCCAGTTGCAGACAAGATTCAGCAAACGCCTCAACCTCCGCTTACATCAATACATCCAAACAACATCGTTGATCTAAAGGACTTGCCATTAGAATAATTCTATAATTCAATCGATAAATATGCAGTTCCAAGTGCCACAATTCATAGAAACCGAAGACACAATAGTTGGCCCGCTTACTTTACGTCAGTTTATTTATGTGGCAATCGGGGTAATTATAAGTTTTGTGCTCTTTTTTATTCTTCAAGTTTGGCTATGGCTTATAATAACAGTTTTTTTAATGGCGATAAGCGCTTCCTTGGCCTTTATTAAGATTAATGGAAGGTCAATGTCTGTATTTGCTCAATCTACTTTTGGCTATATTTGGAGCCCAAGAGTTTATACTCTAAAGCCAAAAAAACAAGAACAAAAATTTGGCGGCGCTAGTCTTAAGCCCGCTCCCGCACAGACATCTTTCGGAGGAATAAGAAATCTTCTTGATAAAATGACTACTTATAAGGCCGCTATCCCAAAGAGAGAAAAAAGCGTCAACAATACAGACTTTGGAATTAGCAGAGAAAAAATTAAACAAAAATATGAAGTTGTCCGTAAAATTACTGGGGACAAAGAAGTTGGTCGCAGAATTGATTATAGGTAGTGTGAATCAATTTCTAATTAGACTAATTGCTCTAATCAACCTAAGCAAATCCCAATTTCTAAGGAATTTAGATTGATAATAACTCCTAGTGTATAATGAACGCATGGCCGAATCACAATTTGCGCGTGCCCAAGACTTTGTCCAGATTAAGGACATTAAGGAGGGCGTGGTCTTGTTAAAAAATGGCGGGCTTAGAAAGGTCATCATGGTTGATGGGCTCAATTTTGATTTAAAATCAGAGGATGAACAGAGTGTTATAACGTTCGCTTATCAAAACTTTTTAAACTCTTTAGACTTTCCAATCCAAATCAATATCCATTCCAGAAAACTTAATATTGAAGATTATCTAAAACGTCTAGACGAACGACAAGCTAAAGAAGAAAATGAACTTCTTAAAACCCAGATTGGTGAATACAGAGAATTTATAAGATCTTTTATTGAGTCTAATGCCGTGATGACTAAGAACTTCTTTGTGGTCGTGCCCTACGATCCGGTTAGTCTGCCATCTGTAGACAGCTCGCTTTTGCCAAAGTTCTTGGGTGGCGGTTCGCCGAGTGTTGTTGCCCCAGAAGAGATTCTTCCTCGTAATAGAGAACAACTTCATCAAAGAGCAGAACAGGTTATAAGCGGCTTAAGGCAGGTTGGGTTGCGGGCCGTGAGCCTAGAAGATCCGGAACTTCTGGAACTTTTTTATAATTTTTACAATCCAACCACTATTGAAAAGAGAGAATTGAACAACGTTGGCCGCGACGGTTCTTCTGGAAACGTTGAAGATATTGTTGCGCCTGCTTCTTTGGAAGTTAATTCAAACTACTTAAAACTTGGTGACAAGTTTGCCAAAAATCTTTTTGTCTTGGATTATCCCAGATATTTATCCAGTGGATGGTTCTCTCCGGTAATTAACTTGCCTGAACTTTGTGATGTTTCAATATTTATAAATCCGGTTGATACGGCCATAGCTCTCCGAAAGCTTAGAAGGAAGGCAACTCAACTGGAGTCGCAAATGATGTCAAATCAGGATAAGGGATTAGTCAGAGATCCGGCGCTGGAAACTGGGTTCCAAGACGTAGAGAGCCTCAGAGATTCTCTACAACAAGCCACGGAAAAACTTTTTGATGTGGGAGTATATATGACAATATACGCTGATTCCGAAAAAGACCTAAATAGGCTTGAAGCCGAAATAACAAATCTTCTTGATGCCAAACTCATTAATATGAAGCCTGCTAATTTTGAGCAAACTAAAGCTTGGTTGTCTGTAGCTCCACTAGGAATAGACAACATGAATATTTACAGTCCATTAAACTCTGGGCCGGTTTCTTCTTTCTTCCCATTTGTTTCGCTTGATCTGACATCCGAAGATGGAATTATGTACGGTGTGAACCGCCACAACAACACTTTAGTTATTTTTGACAGATTCTCGTTGGAAAACGCAAATATGGTTGTTTTTGCCAAGGCTGGATCTGGGAAATCTTATGCAACCAAGTTGGAGGTCATCAGGTCTATGATGCTTGGAACCGACATAATTGTTGTTGACCCCGAAAACGAATATATATCAATGGCCAAGGCGATTGGCGGCAGCGTTTTTAAAATCTCGTTGGATTCGGAAAATCATATTAATCCTTTTGACATTCCTGCTGTACCGAGCGATGAAAAACCGGGCGAAGTTTTAAAATCTCACATTGTTAACATGGTGGGACTTCTTAAATTAATGCTTGGCAAAATATCTTCCGAGGAAGAGTCTATATTGGACAGAGCAGTCACCGAAACTTATGCGTCTCGCGACATAACGGCCGACAAAGATTTTTCTAAAACCGCTCCACCGCTTTTGGAAGATTTGGAGGCGGTTCTCGCTGGAATGGAAGGAGGCAAAGGAATGGCGGAACGTTTATATCGTTTTACTAAGGGGAGTTATGCTGGTTTTACCAACAAGCCGACCAATGTCAATATTACAAATCGCTTGATAGTTTTTTCCATCAGGGATCTTGAGGACGAGCTTCGTCCAATAGCTATGTACATTATTTTGAATAATATCTGGAATGTGGTTCGGGCCGAACTTAAAAAGAGGGTTATGATCATTGATGAGGCTTGGTGGATGATGAAATATCCTGACTCGGCTTCTTTCCTTTTTGGGTTAGCCAAGCGTGGTAGAAAATACTATTTGGGAATTTCTACCATCACCCAGGACGTAGAAGACTTCTTAAACTCGCCGTACGGCAAACCAATTATCACCAACTCATCTCTGCAACTACTTCTGAAACAGGCTCCGGCAACAATAGATATAACGGCCAAGGCTTTTAACCTAACGGATGTTGAGAAAAACTATCTTATGGAGTCTGATGTGGGCCAAGGATTGTTTATAGCCGGCTTAAAGAGGGCTGCTATTCAAATTGTGCCGTCTTATTTTGAGGACAAACTCATTACTACCAACCCAGAAGAAATACTGGAGATGAAGCAGAGCGAAGAAGTATAATATGCAGGATGTTTATTAATACTGCTTTAGCAGCAAACGACGGCTCGGAAATTGTAAAGGCTCTTTACGGTGTAAAAATTATTGGCGATGTCAGTATTGGCGGCATTTTACCGTGGGCATTTGGAATTGGAGGTGGAGCAGCTCTTGTAATATTTATGTATGCCGGCGTGTTATATATAGTTTCGGCCGGAAACCCATCCAAAAAACAAGACGCTGTTGGAAGAATTATGGCGGCGGTTTATGGATTACTGCTTTTGGCAACTGGCTGGATTATACTCAATATAATTAATCCTGCCATATTAAAATAAGGATATAGAATAATATCTATTCTATGTTAGAAATTTTTACCACCACGTAACGTTCTCCGCCATTCCCAATGCTTTCTGTTATAACATCTGGCCTCACCGAAAGCTCTGCGTGTATTATCCTTCTTTCGTATGCGTTCATTGCTGGCAAACTTACGGGCTCTTTGGTTGCAACCGCACGCCTCGCGGCAGCTCTCGCCAATTCCAAAATTAATCTTTCTCTTTCTTTACGATAACCGTTGATGTCTACAAGTACAGGATAAACGTCGTGCTTCTTAGCCAGCAACCTTACGACTCTGTTTAAATTAATAACAAGACCAGGAAGCCTTTCTTGGGTTAATGTTGGGTCTTCTAATGTCAAAGAAATAACTTTGTTTCCAGAGTCTACTTCTATGGAGAAGTTGGCAAATCCCATCAGGCTAACTAATTTATTCAGTTGTTCCCTTAGATTCTCCATGTTTAAATACTTTGTTTATGATAACCTGCTGGACCGCCGAAAATACAGTCGTGGTTATCCAATAAAGGCCTATAGCGGCTGGCATGCTCCAAAGCACAACAACTGTTATAAATGGAGCCACAAAAACCAGGCTTTTGCCAATACGCTCTGCCTCTGTCTGTGTTTCCCCTGGCTTCTGCTCAACCATGGCAAGCTTAGACTGAAAATACTGTGCTATGGCCGCCAAACCGGTAAGCAACAGGCTGGCCTTCGTTAAGTCTATAAAGTTTAAAAATGTGTGGTTTATTGTTCCGGGCCTTGGAATAAAAGAGTAGAGAGAATTCAAAGACACGTCGGTGATGCCAGTTTTAAAAATACCGAAGAGCGCGAAAAGAATCGGGAGCTGAATTAAAACCAGAAGCAGAGGCAAAGCGGGATTAGCCTTATGC
>Ga0209514_10008541_pt1 | contig 11596 bp, 6 predicted proteins | sample Subgrocontami58m_FD_187452 | JGI IMG/M metagenome (GOLD analysis project Ga0209514, IMG submission 187452) | Subsurface groundwater microbial communities from S. Glens Falls, New York, USA - GMW37 contaminated, 5.8 m (SPAdes) (version 3) | ecosystem: Environmental > Aquatic > Deep subsurface >...
CGAGCTTGGCCAGGGCCTGCCGATGCGACGATTGCTGCAGGGAGATGTCGGTTCAGGCAAAACGGTTGTGGCCGCTTGTGCCGCGTTGATGGTGTTGGAAAGCGGGTTCAACGCGGTCCTGATGGCGCCTACCGAAATTTTGGCGGAGCAACATTTCACCACGTTCGAACGGTGGTTTCAGCCTCTTGGCATCGAAGTTCGGCTCCTCACAGGACGGCGGAAATTGGATGGCTCCGAGAGCGAAATGCCTTTCGATGCCACCCAAGGCCGTTCCACGCGGCGCCTCACGATTGGAACGCACGCGCTCATCGAGGAAACCGTTTCGATCAATAATCTCGGCCTCGTCATTATCGATGAACAGCACAAGTTCGGCGTCGCGCAGCGCGAGACGCTCGTTCGCAAAGGCAAATATCCGCATTTGCTGGTGATGACCGCGACGCCAATTCCGCGGACACTTGGTTTGACGCTTTATGGCGATTTGGATGTTTCCATTCTGCGCGAATTGCCAGCGGGACGGCGGCCGATCAAAACTCATGTCCGCACCCCGGAAACGTTGCCGAAGGTTTGGGAGTTTGTGAGGCGAGAACTGTCCCGCGGCCGCCAAGCTTACGTGGTTTATCCGCGCATTGATCAGGACGACGATTTGGAAATCAAGTCGGTCACACGAGAATGGGAAGCATTGCGGCAATTGCTGAGGCCTTATGATGTTGGCCTGCTCCACGGGCGCATGAAAACGGAGGAGAAGAGCGAGGCGATGGCCAAATTCATCAAACGGGTTTGGCACGTTTTGGTGGCGACGCAAGTGATCGAGGTCGGTTTGGATGTGCCGAATGCCACCGTGATGGTCATTGAAAACGCGGAGCGGTTCGGGTTGTCGCAGCTGCACCAGTTGCGCGGACGCATTGGGCGTGGCGGACAAGAATCCGACTGTATCCTGGTGGCATCTGCAAAAACGGCGGAGGCTCAAAAACGTCTGAAGATTCTGGAGCGAACCAGCGATGGGTTCCAAATCGCGGAAGAAGATCTGAAACTGCGCGGTCCCGGTGATTTGATTGGCTCCGATCAAAGCGGCATGCCGCCGTTGCGTTTTGGAGATTTGATTAACGATGGGCAGTTGGTTCTGCTCGCCCGCCAGTTGGTGTGGGAGGCTCGAGCATAGGAGCGCGGACAGCTTGTCCGCGCCCAGAACGTTACCCAAAACAGTGCAAGCGGCGGGCAGGCTGCCCGCGCTCCTAGATGCAGCGAACAGGAGCAGGCACGCTTCACGTGCTCCTGTCTCGGGTCATTACGATTTTCCTCAGAAATGAAGGTCAAAGGAGGTAGGGCGAGGGCCCTCTGCAGTTCCGAAAATGAATAGGAAAAAGCCTGCTTCTCAAGTGGTCGCTGAAAAGAACGAATGGCATCACCGGGTTTCTGCCGTGGAGAAAGCCCAAGGATTCAAGGGATGGTACACACGAGGATTCCTTCCGCATTTCGATGCTCCGGGCGTGTCGCAATTCGTCACTTACCGGCTCGCCGATTCGCAATGTGGAGCATTACCGACGTGTGGTGCATTACATCGAAAGTAATCCGGTGAGAGCGAATTTAGTTCGCCAGCCATCCGAATGGCTGTGGAGCAGCGCCCGCTACCGTGGTTGCTATGGAGCGGATGAGCTGCCACGGTTCCCAAAATAAAAGCACCGAGGGATAGGAGCGCGGACAGCTTGTCCGCGCAAAGAACGTGAAAGGCGCGAGTGCGATTCAAACGGAAAGGTGTGGGGACAAAGTTGTGCGCACAGCTGTTTCTTCGCGCGGACAAGCTGTCCGCGCTCCTGAAGAGCGTTGCCTCTCGGCGTGTGGCGTGGTAACTGTGCGGGTCATGCCTACCACAGGGGCGATCGTTAGGTTGGTTATTGTCGCGCTCCTCTCCGCGTATCTCTTCGTGAAGGGCCGCGAGAGACGTCGGTTAAAACGCGAAGCTGACGCGGCGTATCGCGCCAAATGGCCTCCGCAGACAATCGATGTTTCTCAGTTGTTGCCACGGGTTCAATCTGTCCGTGGAGACCACACCACCAAAACGCCAGTTTCGCGAAGTCAGATGTTCTCGAGGCGAGGCTTGCTTGCTTTAGCTCGAAAGGCTGTTCGAGGCTTTCCCTATTTTCTGAGTCGGCAAGGGGACGAGGCCGAATCTCAGCGTGTGTTTCGGATCAATCGCTAGGCCGGAGCGCGGACAGCTTGTCCGCGTAAAGAACGTAAAAGGAGCGAGCGCAACTCAAACGAAAGGTGTGGGGATGAATTGTGCCCGCAGCTGATTCTTCGCGCGGACAAGCTGTCCGCGCTCCGCTCCGCTCCTATTTCGCGCTGGCGGCTGCGATCTTCGTTTCGGGCGCCTTGAGTGGCACCGGGATAAATTCCTTCAGCAGTTTTCCGGAAGGGAGTTCGAAGATACGCAACTTGCCGTCGTAACCACCTGCGGCGATCTCGTTTTTCTTGGGATTAAATTCCACCGCGAAGGTTGCTCCCTCCTGGCCTTTCAAAGTCGCCACGCGCGAGCCGTCGCTGACTTTGTAAATGCGGACTTCAGGCGAGACGCCGCCGACGGCGATTTGGGCGCCGTCCGGGCTGTAGGCGATGGCGTAGATCGGCCCGGGCTGCCGTTCAAATTCCCGCACGAGATTGACATCGTTATTCGCGGCGGTCCGGCCTTGGTTGTCCGAGATCTTGTAGACGCGGGGAATGGCTAGATCGCCCCCGTAAGCGACCTGATCTTCCTTCGGGTTTCGGGCCATGCAAAAGACCGCTTCGAGCAGTTTGTTGATGTCGTCGATGAATTGGCCGTTGGACGCGTTGATCATCTTCATGGCGCGATCGCGACTGCCCGTGAGCAACCGCTGGCCGTCGACGGTGAACGTCGTCGCAAAAACCCAGTCACTGTGGTTGTCAAAATGAAGCAGCTCCTTCCCATCCTGCACGGCGACAATGCGGGCGATTTTATCGGCGCCGCCGAAAGCGATCTTCTGTCCGTCGGGCGAGAACGAAGCGCCGTACAATGAATCGGACGAATATTTGTAGGCGTGTTCGAGTTGGTGAGATTCGGCATTCCAGACTTGGATTTCGCCGAAAACTGAAGGAGCGCCGCCGCTGACGGCGAGAAGTTTGCCGTCTTTGGAGAAAGCGATCGATTCAATGCGCGGTGATTCGCCGACGCAACGGGCGGCCAGGCCGGAGCCATCCGCGTGATGAAGGAGAACTTCATGATAACCGGAAATCGCGAGCCATTGGCCGTCGGGAGAATAGGCCAACGCGGAGATGACCGGCGCAGAGGCGTAGACTGGCGGGCCTTTCAATTTGTAAGGGTTTTTTTTGTCTTCCGGCGTGTCATCGATTGCGCCCTCGCGAATCCAACGGGCGATCAAGGCGATTTCATCCTTGCTAAGTGGATCGCCTTTCTTGGGCATCTCCGGCGGGTCGCCGCTGATTTGCTCGATGAGCAAGCTTTTCTCAGGCTGGCCCGGCTGAATGGCAGGACCGGTTTTGCCGCCCTTCTTCATGGCCTCGATGGTGGTGAGGTCGAGTTCGCCTTTGACTTTGCCCGGGCTGTGACAGCCTTGGCAGCTTCGTTTAAACACGGGCAGGAGGTCCTGGTAATAGCTGACCGGTTTAGTGTCTGCGCGGGAGGAACCGGCCGCGGCCAGAAGCAGTAAGGGAAGGATCGAGCGGGACAGCATATTGAATGAGCGTAGCGTGGAGGCTGAGTTCGGCTGGTGAGTCAACGCATCGTCCAGGAGTTCTTGGGTGATTGGGGCAGTCTTCACGGCTGGGCGAGCGTTGGGTCGGGCAAATTCTGCGGCGCATTCACGGTCAATTGGACTGGCTCCGATTGATGCGTGTAAAAGCGGTTTTTGAAAAAGCCTTTGCCGCCGATTTTAATCTGGATTTCCTTGCCGGCCGGGGCTTTCTCGGATGCAACCAGCTTGATGGCAGCTTCGCTTTTACCCGGAGCGACTTTTTCGATCGAAGCGGTGATGCCTTCGGGAACTCCTTCAAGCGTGATTTCGATTTCACCGTCGAACCCCGCGCGGCGTCCGGCCTTGACCACGAAGCTGGCTTCGCGCGCGGCGGAATTGGCGGAGGAGGGGAGCGCAGTGACCGAGAGCCGGCGCAGCGTGGTCGAAAGCACAAACGGAATTTGATCGACGGAAATCGGAAAAGCATGGCTGTACTCGATGACTTTCTCTCCAGTGATCGTGGTTTCGCCGCGAATCCAAACCGGGCGCGTGCCGATTTCCGCATCGTTCTTCGCTTTGAGCTTCAATTCGCCTGTCGTTTCATTGGCTTTGATCGTGAGCGGCGCCGCGTCGAAGCTGCGGCTGATCGATTCGCGGTCGCTGGTGTAACCCTCGGCGGCCACCTGAATCTCTCCCATGAATCCGGGTTGTCGTTGGACCAAAAAACGAACGACGCCTGTTTCGTCTTGGTCGAGAACTGCGGCCTGGCTGAGCAGATCAACCTGGAATGGGGCGCGCTCGAGCACCGTGATAAAAGCATTTGCCACCGGGCGATCGCTCGAGAGCGGTTCGGCGCGGCGGGCGCTGGTCGACGTGTTTCCGGACCGGGCTTCGAGTTCGAGCGCATGAAAACCAAGCGGCGCATCTTCTGTTGCGGTCAGGATCAGCATCGCGACACTGGGAGAATTCGGGCTGAACACAACCGGCTCCGCAATCAGTCCTGGAATCGTCCTGGCGAGATTCACAACGACCGTTTCATTAAAGCCGTCCACTCGCGTGAGCTGGCAGCGAATCGGCGTGTGGCCGCCGCGATGAATTTGAGGATTGTCCGGAGCGAATTGGAGCGCGAAATCCGGCTGCGGCCGCCGCACTTCCAAACGATAAACGAAATTGGGCCCGCCTCTCTGCAGCAAATCTTCCACTCCGATCGTGTAGTCGCCTTCCTCGGCAAAGGTCCGGTCGATCCGAGCATCGGCTTCGGCCGCGTCATCATTCTTTTCGAGCACATTGCCTTTGCTGTCGCGGAGCGTGAGCAGTGCATCGAGCGGCGAACCGAAACGCTCGGCCATAATCTCGAACACGAGCCGCTCGTTTTTCTTCGCGTGGAATTTAAAAGAGTCCACATCCTTCTCGGTTTGAATGCGCCCGTTGAGCGCGACTGGCGGCGTAATGGCATTGGCCTTCTCAGTCGGCTGGTTCGGTTCTGCCTCGAGGAAATCGGGCAAGTTCGAAATGACAAATGGAATTGGATTCGAAATCCCGCGGGAAGTTTCGATCCGGATTTCCTGCCGGCCGAGCGGCGCATCGGGAGCAATTTGAAGGCTTGCTTTTTCCGGAGAATTCAAGTTCGGACCGGCCAATTCAAGCTGAACCGGACGACCGCGTTGGCCGCCAATCGGGAAATGCGAACGGGCGAATGGAAACATCCCAGCGGAAAGCCGGTAAGTGAATTTGGGTCCGCCCTGGAAACGGAAATCGCGCACTTCGATGAAGTATTCACCGTCCGCAGGAATCGTGTAATCCAACAACGAATCCAAGCCGAGCGAATCTTCGTCCCGAGCCACTTCCTTGCCGGCGGAATTGAGCAATACGAGGGAAGAATCGAGCGACGAGCCAAAGCGCGCGGCTTGAACTTCGAAGACCAAATGCTGTCCCTGTTTCGCGGCGAATTTGTAAGAATCAGTTTCGGCGGGTGCGCCGATGCTGCCGCTGATCGTGCACGGCAGTGAGATCATTTGAGCACCCTCCCGCGCGTGCGGTCCGGCCTTCTCAGCAAGTTCAGGGAGAGCGCCGACATTCAAAAAGATCGGATCAGAGACACCCGTTGAAGTGGCGACTCGAATCTGTTTTCGACCGAGGGATGCATTCGGCTTAACCGCCAGACGCACGACCAGCCGCTTCGAATCTTGTGGAGCAGCGGCAGAAATTCCGCCGCGTTCGGACTCCACGCGAATATCTTGTTCGCTCGGGGGAACATTCGTGAAGACCAGGTTTGAATCGGTCGTCAGGAAACGCGGCGCGCCCGCCAGGTGCTCGCCTTTGAATGACAGTTCGACGCTCGCGCCTCGCTGGACCCATTCGGGGGTGACGGTATTGAGCTTCGGCGCTGCTTGGCCGAAGGTGGAGCTTACTCCAATTACGAGCAGTGGGAGGAAACAGGCTTTCATTGAAGCTCGGCGAGAGGGATGAGCAGGGCAGACCGTGCTACAAGGAAATCAGCTGCTATCATCCGAACAATTCCGGAATCGGTTTAGCCTGGACCAGCTCACGCGGTTGGTTCAGGTGATTGAAAACGATGGTCGATGGATCGATGCCGAGAGAGGTGTAAAGCGTCGCCAATAATTGCGTCGGGTGAACCGGGTTTTCCGCCGGCGATGAACCGGTCGCATCCGATTTTCCGTACAAGGCGCCGCGCCGAATTCCTGCGCCCGCAATCAGCGCCGTATAACAATATGGCCAATGATCCCGTCCATCCGGCGCGTTGCCATTGCCCGAAGTGCTGACACCAAGCCGCGGCGAGCGGCCGAATTCACCAATCGCCAGAACCATTGTTTCCTGGAGCAAACCGCGTTGGTCGAGGTCTTCGAGGAGCGCAGATAATCCGCTGTCGAGCTTCGGGCAATGCAAATTCCGCAATGGGCCAAAGTTCGCGGCGTGGGTGTCCCAAGCATCGACGGTCGGGTTGCCATTGGCGACGGCGGGCCAGTTCATTTGCACGAATCGCGTGCCGGCCTCGACCAATCGTCGCGCCAGCAAACAGCCTTGGCCGAAGGTATGGCGCCCGTAACGGTCGCGGGTTTTGTCGGATTCCTGCGTCAAATCGAAGGCGTTGCGGGCGCGGCCAGAAAGAATCAGATCGAACGCTTTCTGGTAATACGCGTCCAGCGCGTATTTCGAAACAGACTTTTCAATCTCGGGCATGGCGCGGTTCACGCGATCGAGCAAGCGTTCGCGCCGTTCGAGACGTTCTTTCGAGACGTCTTTGCGCAAGGCGAGATCGTCGAGGTTAATTTCCTTGGCCGGATCCTGATAAAAATAATACGGATCGAACGCGGGGCCGAGGAAACCGGCGGTGCCGCCTTTGCCAACGACATTGCTCTCTTGCAGAGGGCGGGGGAGCATGACGAACGGCAGCATCGAAACTTCGGGCGGCTTCAGACGCGTGATCTGCGATCCGATGTGAGGAAAATCATTCGGCGCGGGCGGTTCGAGCTGGCCGGAAGGTGAAACCCGGTCTGGCGTGTAACCGGTCATCATCTGATAAATCGCCGCGGTGTGGTTGAACAAACCTGCCGGAGTGTAACTGACCGAGCGAATCAAGGTGGCTTTGTCCATTTGGTTGGCCAAAAGCGGCATGACTTCGCTGAGCCAAATGCCCGGCACGTTCGTCCGGATCGGCTTGAACTCGCCGCGAATATTCGAGGGCGCGTCCGGCTTGGGATCCCAAATATCGATGTGGCTCGGCCCGCCTTGGAGGAAAAGCAGAATGACCGATTTCGCCTGGCCCCAGCCGTTGCGCGGCGCTCCTGAGGACAAAACTTTTTCGGAAGCGGCTTGCAGGCGAAAGATGTCGCCTAAAGTCAGTCCGAGCAATCCGGCGCCGCCAACGCGCAGGAATTCACGTCGAGAAAAACCGTCGCAGGTGCTGCCAGGTGTTCCGGGAATCGATAACATAAATGCTTCCTTATCGGTTGAACAAAAAGGCCGAGCTGTTGAGTAAAGCCCAGGCCAGGTCTTGCGCCACCTCCAGCCGGGAGACGCCCGCTGGGAATTCCACCGTCGCAATTTCTTTTTCCGCCGGGAACCGGCTCAGACAGGAAAGATAAACGTCCTCGACCAGCTTCCGATTGTCCCCGCCCGACTCGCTGAATGTTTGCATCCGGTTGTCCGGTGCGCTGACGGCGTCGCCGATCATCTTTCCATTGATGAGATTCATCGCGTGCGACAGCGTCAGTTTGCTGGTGCGTTCGCATTCGCAGGCCGATTGCCGTTTGGGGCGGCCGAACAGCGTGAGGAAATCGTCCGTCATTCCATCCGGGAGCTCGACGGCACGCATACCCTTCGGCGCGCCGGTGAACGATGGGCGATGGCCCGTGGCAATCGCGATCGCATCGAGCAGTTGTTCCGCGCTGAGCCGCCTCGGGAGGGCGTGCGAGAAATTAACCGAATCATCCTCGTTCCATGTGTTGGCGCGGAAGGACAGTTGGTAGGTGCGAGACTGGCAAATCGTCCGCATGAGCTGTTTCAGATCAAACCCGCTCCGGATGAAATCTTCCGTCAGCCCATCGAGCAGGGGCGCGTTGCTCGCCGGATTGCTGCCGCGAATGTCGTCAACCGGATCGATGATGCCGCGTCCGAAGAAATAACTCCAAAGGCGATTCGCCATCGATTTGGCGAAAAGCGGATTTTCCTTCGACGTGAGCCAATCAACGAAGGCGTCGCGCCGATCGGCTTCGGCAGGCGCCTGGCCGTAGGGAACCCGGGGCCCAACCACCGCGCCGGTTTTCGGATGAGTGACTTCGCCGCCATTGTAATTTTTATAAATGACTTCTTCACCCGGCATGGTGCCGCGCTTGATCGCCACCTGCGCGAAATACGCGCCGAACTGGTAGTACTGGTCTTGCGTCCAGCGCTCGAACGGATGGTCGTGACACTTGTTGCAATTAAAGCGCGTTCCTAAAAATGTCTGGCTGACGTCCTCGGTAATTTTGTCCGGTTCGCGCAGAACGCGGTAATAATTCACCGCCGGGTTCTTGAACGAACTGCCGCGGGCCAGCAGCAAGGTGCGCACGAATTTGTCATAGGGCGTGTTGCGGGCGATCTGGTCGCGGATCCATTCGCGGTAAACCCACACGCCTTTTTGGCCGAGCGTCTCGCTGTTGCATTGGAGCAAGTCGGCCCATTTATTCGCCCAACACTCGGCATAACCGGGCTTCGCCAGCAGCTCCTCGATCAGCTTGGCACGCTTCTCCTTGCTCGGAGTCGGATCTTGCATGAACGCGCGAACGCGATCAGGTTGTGGAATCTGGCCAGTCAGATCGAGCGTGACGCGGCGCAGGAATTCCGTGTCGGTGCAAAGCTCCGACGGAAGAATTTTCATCTTGCGCAATTTCGCGTTCACGAGCCCATCGATGTAGTTGTATTCAGGAACGTCCGTCCAGGCATACGCCGAGCGATCTCCCATCACAGCGATTTGTTGGGTGGCATAATTCCCTTCGTAGCGGATCAGCACCGCGGCTTCGCCGCGGCGAATGCCTGTCACCAATCCGCCCTCTTTCACCTTCGCCACGTCTTCGTTGTTGCTGGTGAGAACCGCCTCGTCCGTGACATCCCGCGTCGAACCGTCCGGATAATGCGCGAGCACAACGATCTGCTGCCGGCGTCCGGGCAGGTCGAGCCGGATCTCAGCGGGCAAAACTTCCACCCGCGTGGCCCGGGCCTTGACCGGATCCTCGAAACGCGTTCCCTCAGCAATCCATTGGCGGAGCAGTTGGAATTCGGGTGAACCCGGCTTGATCACTTGCTGACCTTCGTGGGGAACTTCCGCTGTCGGTTTCAGCAACATCAGGCTTTGATCGACATCCACCCGATTGAAGCGCCGGCCGGCAATGTCGTTAATAAGCGCCTGGTAATCGTAATCGGGATCGTAGCCGCGCAGCGAAAGTTTGAAGCCGTTTTTGCCTTTGGCCGAGCCGTGGCACGTTCCGGCGTTGCAGCCGACTTTGCTGAGCACAGGCTCGATGTCGCGGACAAAACGGACGGGCGGGTTCTCGGCGTTCAGCACTTTGACGAGCAGATTTGCGGAATGCCCCGCGGCCGTCACAACAAATGCCGCATCGCCGGCGCTTTTTGCATGAAATACATTTCCGGCGACGGTGGCCTTGTCCGATTCGCTTTTAAAGCGGGCCTCCGGAGTCAGGTCGATCTTTTCGCCGGTTGCAGTTTTTCCCCAGACCAAAACTCGCCGAGAATCACGCAGATCCGTCAGGCTGAGAGAGGGCGGATCGACGATCAAGGATTGAATGCTCGGAAGCGGCGGCGGGTCAGGGAGCGTTTCGGTGCTGGGCGTGGCGGCGGAAAGAAGAATGGGAAATCCCCAAACGAGGCAAAAGGATAGAGCTCTCATGGCAACAGCTGAAACAGCCTGATTCTTATCCCCGTCACCTTCTCATAGCGCAAAAGTCATTTCAACAAATTTTGTCCGGGCATGGCCAAATAAGGTGAGGCGCTGTTTTGGGCGAAGCACTCAGCGCGGCATCGTGGGCGCTCATTCGTCCTCCGTAACAATGCCGCGGAGGCCGGAGGTGACGAGGCGGAATGAATCTTGCAACCGGGCGAAGGAACGGGTCCTCAGTCAAACGATCAGCCCGTTTTCTGCGGATAGAAATGCCGGAGTACCTGGCTTTTATCCAGGTGAGTCAGATTGAGCGACACGTTCTTTGTGATCTTGGCTCGCGACTGCGCCGGTAATTCGTCCAGGATGGATTTATTGATTTCGTTGCTGGCTGCGAGGTAGCAACCGTCAAAATGGTTTGCCGCGATCAGCGTGTTGATTCGATCCGCCAGCTGGCGCACCAAGCGCCGGCGCATTTCCAGTTCGATGTTATGTTGCTCGCCGTCGGACATGTCACTGCGCCCTTCGCCAGGGCCGTTTCCTTTTCGGTAACGTCCGGCCAGATCGGTCGTCAGATTGACCAACTTTTCTTTCCCTGCGATCGTCTCGAATTCTTCGATCAGGTCGAGCCGTGGTGTGCTATGAAGTTCGTTTTCCTCGACGCGGAATGCTTTGAAAGTCCCGAGGTCCACCAAGACAAGCAATTTGTTTTTCATAATTCAGTTGCTCAAGCAGAGGCATTTGGCCCAGCCCTCACTTGGAACCTATCACAGGATGATTAAAGACGGTAGATGGTCGGTGCGACGGTGGGACCGTGCGACCGTGCGTCGGTAATACGATCCCACCGTCCCACCGTCTTACGGTCGCACCGTCTTACGGTCGCACCGTCCCACCGTCGCACCGTCCCACCGTCGCACCGTCTTACCGTCGCACTGTCCTACCGTCCCACCGTCTTCCCCGCTTGCGGCGGGGAACCGGTTTTGCGAAACTCGCCCGCCTATGAAAACCCGCCGAGGAGTCGCCCAAGCTTCACGGTTTGTGATCGGTCTCGATTTCGGGACGCTCTCCGCTCGCGCTCTTTTAGTCGAGGCGCGGACCGGCCGCGAGCTGGCCACCGCGGTTCACGACTATGGGGAAGGCGTCATCGAAACGGAATTGCCCGGAGACCGCCGGCGGTTGCCCGCGCGCACGGCGCTGCAAAATCCCGCTGACTACCTGGAAGCAATGCGGGTGACCGTTCCGCAGATCGTACGGGAGGCTGGAGTAAACCCGGAAGACGTGGTCGGCATCGGTGTTGATTTCACGTGCTGCACGGTGTTGCCGGTTACCGCCGCGGGAGCGCCGCTCTGTTTCGAACGCCGCTGGCGAAAGAATCCGCACGCCTGGGTTAAACTGTGGAAGCATCATTCGGCGCAACCACAGGCTGATTACATCAACGAAGTGGCGCGCCGCCGGCAGGAATATTTCCTGAATGTTTATGGCGGGAAATATTCGA
>Ga0209514_10008542_pt1 | contig 11593 bp, 6 predicted proteins | sample Subgrocontami58m_FD_187452 | JGI IMG/M metagenome (GOLD analysis project Ga0209514, IMG submission 187452) | Subsurface groundwater microbial communities from S. Glens Falls, New York, USA - GMW37 contaminated, 5.8 m (SPAdes) (version 3) | ecosystem: Environmental > Aquatic > Deep subsurface >...
CTGGTATGTGGATCTTTTCTTCGCTTGGATTCTTTGGATTAATATTTGCGTTTTTACTTAGACGTAGTGAATTGGGAAGTCATGGTCATGGACTCGAAAAAGGAATCTCAAAAACAGAATAATTTTTATTAAATTGATTTTGAAAAAAGTTTGATTTCTAGATGAGATTAATTAAAAAACTGATATTTATTTCCGTCTTCGTTTGTTGTGGTACTGCTCTAAATGCTCAATCATTTGGTTTCGGGTGTTTAGGTCTAAGCGGGTTCTATGCAGGGTTCTCAAAACAAAATTATGATAATCCCGGATTGAATGATTACATCAGCCAAAGCCAAACTATAATTACTGATAAAGTAGAATTTACACAAGGAACCGGTTACAGGATCGGTGCAAATTTTTTTAGAGCTAAGTGGGATAAATTCTTTATCTCTGCAAAAGGTTATTATCAATTCCTAAAGGAAGAACATGAAATCTCCGGACAGTTCCAAAGCGGCGGTTTGATAAAAAGTTCTTATGAACAAAAAGAAAGATACCGGTTAACTATGAATCATTGGGGTGTTGGTGTTGATTTAGGTGTTCCATTATTTTGGATTATAGATTGGAAAATTGCTGAAGCCAATGTTACATTTTATAATACTGAATTTTCTCAAGAAACATTTTTAAGCAGTGTTTCTCAAGGTGAAATTAAATTCAAACCTGATAAAAATAATATTGGATATTTTATTGGAACGGGACTTATTCTACATCTTATTCCTGATTATATCAGTTTAGAAGGAACTGCCGGTTTTAATATTATTCAAATTGATAATCTTAGTAGCGAATCGGGAATTACAGTACCATCAGCTTCTTCCAAAAAAGTGATAGATAAAGGAAACTTAAGTATTACTTTGCAGCTAAATGTAGGATTTCCACTATAACAAGAAATCACCTTATTCCAGAGGGATAGCTTTGCAAGTAAACATTGCTAAAACGCCCCTTCTCTTTTTAAGAGAAGGGGGCGGGGGATGAGTTCAGAGATACTTGACATATAATTTTTATACAACCTCTAAAAGTCGTGGCTATGCAAAGTCTAATAGTGAGTAATGTTACTTATTAATTCTAAAAAAATTCTTCACAATTAGTTGGAATAAATTACTATGAAACTATCAAAACTTGACAAAGCTTCGATCATTGCAATCCGCGATTGCATGGGAACGCACCCGAATGAATCCGTTCTAATTGTTACGGATGAATTCAAAAGAAAAATTGGTTACTCACTTTTTCAAAATGCAAAACAACTTGGGCATGAATCAGTTTTTCTTGAATTTAAATCGAGAGATATGCACGGACAAGAACCTCCTCGTCAAATTGCGGAAATGATGAAACTGTTCAATGTTGTTTTATGCCCGACTGCAAAATCTCTGACTCATACAAATGCCCGCAGAAATGCATCGGCACTTGGTGCACGCATTGCTACGTTTCCCGGAATAACCGAAGATATTATGATACGCGGTTTGAATGCTGATTATAATAGAATTGCAGCGCTTACAATCAAACTGCAAAAAATTATGAACAATGTTAATATTGTTAGAGTAACTTCTGCTATTGGAACTGATATTACTATGAATATCTCCGGCAGAAAAGCTTTACCAAGTAAAGGATTATTCCACAAAAAAGGTGAAAGCGGAAATCTGCCGACCGGTGAAGCATACATTGCACCGTTAGAAGGCAAGACCAATGGAGTTTTTTTTGTTGACGGTTCTATGGCAGGCATAGGAGTTGTAAAAGCGAAACCTATTCGGATAGAAGTTAAAGATGGTTATGCTGTAAATGTGTCCGGCGGAAATCAGGCAAAAAAATTGGATGATACATTAAATAAGTTTGATAAACTTGCAAGAAATATTGCTGAGTTTGGAATTGGAACAAATTATAAAGCAAAACTTAGCGGTGTATTACTTGAAGATGAAAAAGTTATGGGAACTATACATATTGCTTTAGGGGATAACAAATCTATGGGTGGATTGGTAGATGTTCCTATTCATTTAGATGGTGTTGTGAAGAAACCAACTGTTTATTTTGATGAAAAAATGATAATGAAAAATGGAAAACTGCTTATATAATTGATTTTCAGAATTTGAATTTATTCCCGCCTAAAATTTTGAAATAAATAAAATTGAAAAGCCGCTGCTAATTTTCGTATATTTGCCGACCAAAAAATCCCAAGAATAAATGAAAATACTAAACCAACTCAACGAAGCACAGCGTCAAGCTGTTGAATATAATTCCGGTCCACATATGATTGTTGCCGGAGCCGGATCCGGAAAAACACGCGTTTTAATGCATAAAATAGCTTTTTTAGTTGATAAAGGATTAGAACCATCAGAAATTCTTGCCTTAACATTTACTAATAAAGCAGCCAAAGAGATGAAAGAAAGAATTAAAGGGCTGATTGGTAAAAAGGCAGAAAACCTCTGGATGGGGACATTCCACTCTATTTTTGCACGAATATTAAGGGTTGAATCTAGCCATATCAATTATAAATCTAATTTTTCAATTTATGATCGGGAAGATTCACAATCGCTTGTCGGCAATATTATGGCAAATCTTAATATCAATATTGATAATCTCTCTCCTAACGGGGTTCAGCATAAAATCAGCTACTTCAAAAATCAGATGGTTACACCTGAAGAATTTTTGAAACACCTTGCTACTACTCCTACAGATAAAAAAGTCGGCGAGATTTATATTGAATACAATAAAAGATTATTTGAAAACAACGCTATGGATTTTGATGATCTGCTTCTAAAACCGATTGAACTTTTTAAGAACAACGAAAAAATCCTGCACAAATACAAAAAGATGTTTAAATATATATTGGTGGATGAATATCAAGATACGAATAAAGCTCAGTACGAACTTTTGAAAATGCTAAGTCCTCTTAAAGACAAAGTTTGTGTTGTTGGAGATGATGCTCAGAGTATTTACAGTTGGCGCGGCGCTGAAATAAAAAATATGCTCAACTTTAAAAAAGATTTTAAGGGATCAAAAATATTCCATTTGGAACAGAACTATCGTTCTACTAAAATGATTTTAATGGCGGCTGATTCAGTTATAAAAAATAATGTTGGACAAATTCCAAAAACTCTTTGGACTAACAACAATGACGGTGAAGAGCTTACAGTGTTTAGAGCATCTGATGAAAAAGACGAAGGTTTCCAGATAGCAAAAAGGATTAAGAAAGAAATATCTACGCGTAAATTATCTTTGAACGATATAGCAATCTTTTATAGAATAAATTCTCAGTCACGGGCTCTTGAAGATGCTTTCCGTAGAGAAAAGATTCCTTATAAAATTGTTGGCGGAGTGGAATTCTATAGAAGAAAAGAAGTGAAAGATGTTGTAGCGTACTTAAGAATGTTATCAAATCAAAATGATGAAGAAAGTTTATTACGTATAATGAATTTTCCTCAACGGGGGATTGGTAATACTTCAATTTCCAAAATGATTGCCTTTGCCCGCAAACTTAATCTGTCTCTTTTCACTACTATGTCTAGAGTGTTTGAAGTTATTGAAGTGAAAGAAAGAATTCAAAAAAATGTTAAGCATTTCAAATTGCTTCTCGATAAATACATTGAACTAAAGACTAAACTTTCAATTGGTGAATTAACTGCTGCTTTGGTTGATGAACTTGGTATCCTTAAGATCTTTAAGGAAGAAGGTACTCAAGAATCAATGGCAAGGTATGATAATATACAAGAATTAATTTCAGCAGTTCAAGATTACAGCAAAACAAATCCTAATGCTTCTCTTGATGATTTTCTTTCTGAAGTTTCACTAATTGCCGGTGTTGATCAATATGATGAAAAAGTAAATTCCGTAACTATGATGACGATTCACAGTGCAAAGGGTTTGGAATTCCCGGTCGTATTTGTTACCGGGTGTGAAGAAGATATTTTTCCGCTTAGTCAGAAATTTGATAACGATTCTAAGTTGGAAGAAGAAAGAAGATTATTCTATGTTGCAGTAACGCGCGCAAAAGAAAAAATATTTATAAGTTATGCACGTTCAAGGTATCGTTTCGGTGAAGTTGCTTATCAAAGCAAATCAAGATTTTTAGATGAACTGGATGAATCCACATACGAAGAAATGAACGGAGCCAGCGGCAGGAAATCCGGCAGAAAGAAAAAAACTTTCTATGATGAATTTTATCAGGGTAGTTACGATGAGTATGATCAGGAACGACGTTCTCTTCGGGTCGGAAGCCGTGTAACACATTCTGTATTTGGAATCGGTAAAATTCAACAAATTACCGGTGTTGGTGATATGCAGCGTGTTACAATTGCTTTTGAAGAATTTGGACCAAAACAATTATTAACAAAATTTGCTAATCTTAAACTAATATAATTGAATAGCTAGAAAATATTTTTTTAATGATGAAGTTTTTAAAATCTTTGTGAGTCTTTGTGTTCTTAGTGCCTTAGTGGTGAAGTTTTGAAATAAAAATATTCTTACCACAAAGACACAGAGGACACTAAGAAACACTAAGTATATTCTTGATGGAGACTTAATATGAAACTTGGAGTCCTAACCGGCGGCGGCGATTGTCCCGGTTTAAATGCTGTAATAAGAGCCGTTGTGAGAAAAGCGATGCAGTCTAATCATGAAATTATTGGTATCAAAGAAGGGTGGAAAGGAATATTAGAAAAAAAATATATTAAACTAGATCGCGATTCGATATCCGGAATTTTACATCGCGGCGGAACCATTCTCGGTACTTCAAGAACAAATATTTATAAAGTGGAAAATGGCGAAGCAATTGTTATCGCCAATATGAAAGAAGAAGGTCTTGACGGTATTGTTGCTATTGGCGGAGAAGATACTCTTGGCATTGCATCTAAATTATTTAACGCTGGGGTAAAAGTTGTCGGCGTTCCCAAAACAATTGATAACGATCTCAACGCAACCGATTTTACATTTGGTTTTGATACTGCAGTCAACATTGCAACAGAAGCTATTGATCGCCTTCATACAACAGCAGAATCTCACAATAGAGTTATTGTTGTTGAAGTTATGGGTCGTCATGCAGGGTGGATTGCTGTTTATTCCGGAATGGCCGGCGGTGCAGATATTATTTTAGTTCCTGAAGAGCAATATGATATTGAAGAAGTTTGCGATCTATTAAAGAAAAGACACTCTGCAGGAAAAAGTTTTAGTATTGTTGTTGCATCTGAAGGTGCTGTTGCAAAAAAATCTAACGATGGTAAAGAAGGGGACATGATTCTTCAAGATCAAAAATTGGATTCTTTCGGTCATGTACGTCTTGGTGGAATCGGTTATATGTTAGCTGAAGAAATTGAAAAAAGAACCGGCTTTGAAACCCGTGCTACAGTTCTTGGGCACATTCAAAGAGGCGGCAGTCCAACTGCATTTGATAGAGTATTAGCAACACGTTTTGGTGTATTTGCTGCTGAGCTTGCAGAGAACGGGCAGTGGGGTATGATGGCTGCATTAAAAGGTAATGAGATTGTTGCTGTTAGTCTTGCAGAAGCTACCGGACAATTAAAAACCGTTGATCTTAATTTATTGAAAGTAGCAGGTACATTTTTTGGTTGAAAAATATTTTACCATTCACAATTAATAACTCATATTACCCAAATTATTTTTTTTAGTAACCCCGACATTTAGAGATTGTGTGATAAACTGATGCTTAAAAAACTCACCCTAAATCCCCAATGCTGTCAGGTTAGGAAGAGAAACCGTTGAAACGGTTAACAATTTTTGTTTATTGTTTGTCTTCACACAGATAAATCCGTGTGTTAATAAAATAACACCTCGATTCATCGAGGTGCAATAAAGCTGCTAAAATATAATCTAACTGTTTCACCTGTCCCTATGGGAACAGTTTATAATCACACACAAAATCATTAACCTGACAGCATTGCCCTAAATCCCCCTCTTAAGAAGAGAGGGACTTAGAATTCAGCTTGTTTTAAGCCCCTTCTCTTTTTAAGAGAAGGGGTTGGGGATGAGTTCAGATACTTGACATATAATTTTAACACAGCCTCTTAAGGATATACCCATAAAAAATACTTGCTATATTAAGGTAATACCCTTAATATTCTGTCGTAAAAATAAGGATATAACCTTATGGATGATCTAAATAGAAAACTTCTTATCGAGCAGATCGATAAAAAGATGGCAAAATTCTCTGTATTAACAGAATCTGATCTTCCCCCAAAAGGATGGATCTATTCTATCAGAACAGCGCTTAATATGTCCCTTGCTCAGCTCGGTAAACGGCTTAATAAAACCGCCCAAAGCGTTAAAGAAATTGAAGAGCGCGAGCAGAATAAAAGTCTAACTCTAAAAAGATTGATTGAAGTAGCAGAGACGCTCAATTTACGTTTTGTTTATGGATTTGTTCCAAAAGATTCATCTCTCGAAAAGATGATTGAGAACCGTGCGCTTCAAGTTGCCCGCGAAATTGTTATGAGAACCTCTCATTCAATGTCTCTTGAAGATCAGCAGAACAGAGATGAAAGATTGCAGAAGGCAATTAAAGACCGTGCAGAAAAAATTAAACAAGAAATGCCGAAGTTTCTATGGGATTAGATTTAGATTATGTAGATGGACAGACTCCGATTGATGAAGATGAGAAAAAAGATCTGCTTGTAAATACAATTTCTACTCTAGGCGAGCTTGATGAATTTGAACAGCTCAATGTTGAAAAGGCAATCGAATGGACATTGAAAAGAAAACTAGATCTTAATAAAATTCTTACTGAAAATTTTGTAAAAGAATTACACAAGAGAATGTTCGATGATGTCTGGAAATGGGCTGGTGCTTTCAGAAATTCTAATAAGAATATCGGTGTGGATAAATTTCAAATCGGTATCATGCTACGGGATCTCCTTGATGATTGCAAGTATTGGATCGAACATAAAACTTATGCCGAGGATGAAATTGCCGTCCGCTTCAGCCACCGTATCGTAAACATTCATCCATTTTCAAATGGCAACGGCAGACACTCTCGCTTGATTACGGATATTCTGGTTAGTCATGGTTTAGGAAAACCTCATTTTACTTGGGGCAGTAAAAATCTTACAAAAAAAGGTGAAGCCAGAAGCAATTATTTGAAAGCGCTTAAAGAAGCCGACAACGGCGATTATAAATTATTGATTCAGTTTGCAAGAGAATAATAGCATTAGTGGTTGTAGAGACTCGCCGCGGCGAGTCTTTACTTTGACTATAATATTCACGCAAACTCTAAACGTAGTGTTTGATAATTGTATAGCGAAATTTATTTCGCTCATAAATGCTGTGAAAATATTATTTTTTCCGCAATTAGCGAGATGAATCTCGCTTTACAATTAACATTTTCACACATCCTCAAAAGGTGGCGGCAAATTATTCACACCGCATGAAAAATTTATTAAATACCTTAAAGATTTTTCTTGACAATGATATTCTCTCCTTTGATCATAATATTGCTTGCCCGGTATCTTTTTGCCGGGCTCTTAGTGCTGTTTGTAGAGACTCGCCGCGGCGAGTCTCTACTTTGTCTATAATATTAATACAAGCTCTAATGGTGGCGGCAAATTATTTACACCGCATGAAAAATTTATTAAATACCTTAAAGATTTTTCTTGACAATGAGATAACCACCAGTTATCTTGCACACGTTACCAGCCGAAATAACAAGATTCTAAAGTGAAAGGAATGTATTTACAATAGGTAATTAATTAGATATCTTGTTCATACATTAACAAAAAAGTTTTTCTTTAATACTAAACCAGCCAACAGCCGAAAAAAATACAGCCGGTTATTATTTATTTTATAACTCAATGAGAGGGCGTTTATGCAAAACAAATTTATTTAATAGGTACCAGCCGATAACAAAAAAACTTAACAATTTAATACAGCCGAGTTATTTATATTTTATAACTCATTAAAGGGTGCTTTATGAAAAACAAATTTATTTTACTATCACTAATTTTTCTTTTGTGCATTGGATCTACACTTTATGCACAAACTGCGCCAGTATTGGCAGCTATTGAAGGAGGTGCATTAGCTTATACGGAAAATGATGTAGCTACAGCAATAACTGCTTCAATTACTGTGAGTGATGTTGATGACCTAAATGTTTTATCAGCGACTATTCAGATAACAGGTAATTATCAGAATGGTCAAGATATACTAAGTTTTGTTGACCAATTAGGAATAACTGGTGTATGGACAGTAGGTACAGGCTTGATGACCTTAACTGGTCCAGCATCATTAGCAGATTTTCAGACAGCATTGAGAGCAGTTAAGTATCAAAATACAAGTGATGATCCTAGCGTATTAGCTAGAACAGTTAGCTTCACTGTTACTGGTGACGATGGCCCTAGTAATACACCAACAAGAGATATCACTGTTGCTGCAGTAAATGATGCACCAGTATTAGCTGCTATTGAAGGTGGTGCATTAGCTTATACAGAGAATGACCCAGCGACAATTATTACAAGTGCTATTACAGTGGCTGATGTTGATGATACAAATATAGAATCAGCAACAGTTGTAATTACGGGCAACTTTCAAAGTGGAGAAGACGTATTAAGTTTTGTTAACCAACTTGGTATAACTGGTACCTGGACTGTGGGTACTGGAACGATGTCCTTAGCGGGCTCCACAACAAAAGCAAATTACCAAACAGCGCTGAGAGCAGTTAAGTATCAAAATACAAGTGATAATCCTAGCGTTTTAGCAAGAACAGTTACATTTACTGTGAACGACGGTGATGTTAATAGTAATTTACCAACAAGAAATATCACTGTTGCAGCGGTTAATGATGCACCAGTATTAGCTGCAATTGAAGGGACTGCATTAAGTTACGCTGCAGGCGCTGCTGCAACTGCAATTACTTCTGCAATAACTGTTAGTGATGTTGATGATACGAATATAGAATCAGCAACTATTCAGATAACTGGTAATTATCAAAATGGACAGGATGTTCTCAGCTTCGTTGACCAACTTGGTATAGCTGGTACATGGACTGTGGGTACAGGTTTGATGACCTTAACTGGTTCCACAACAAAAGCTAATTACCAAACAGCATTAAGAGCAGTTAAATATCAGAATACGAGCAGTACACCAATCACATCATTAAGAACAATAAGCTTCAAAGTAAATGATGGTGATGCTAATAGTAATATTCCAACAAGAAATGTAATTGTTGTGTATTATGCACCTATCAATGGTTTAACTGGTGTTTCTGTATTACCAACTTTAACATGGACAGCTGTTGAAAGCGCAGCTTATTATAAATTATATGTTGATGATGCAATTGGATTTGGTTCAGCAAATTATAATGGCGTTAATGTTGGTAATGTTACAACTAAGACTTTTGATGCTACAATCACAAATTTTCCACTAATAAATGGAACTTTGTATTATTGGAAAGTGGAAGCTTACACTGGAGGCAATGCGTTAATATCAACAGAAGGTACTTATCATTTCACAACTACACCGGCAATGACAGTAAGTCTTTCAACGCCAACCAATGATGGTACAATCTATTTAAGTCCTGCTTCTTACTCATGGTACTTAAGTACACCAACAACCGGTTTAACATTTGTTCTTCAATATATGATCGCTGCTTCAGCACCAACTGCAGAAAGTGATTGGTCAGGTGCTACATCAGTAACTACAACTAGTTTGACTTCATCTAATGCTGTTCTCTACGGAAAAACATATTACTGGAGAGTTCTGGTTAAAAGGACGACACCATTAATTCCTGGTGAGACAGATTATCTATATTATCCAGCCCCAACAACATTTAGCAAATTTACAACTGCGGGTGGTACTTCTGTAACTGTAACACCATCCTGGCCAATAAGTGCAACTGTATATACAAATGCACCAACACTTTATTGGTATCTTGATCAGTATGCTAGTGGATTAAAATATCAAGTTAAATATGGTACATCATCAACTGATACAACACCTGCAGATGGGGAATTGGATTCAGGTACAAAACTTCCAACCGATGTAAATTTGATTGCAGATGGTTCCAGTAATTTATATTTAACACTCCCAACTTTAACTCCTGGCACACAATATTTCTGGCAAGTTCGGGCTTACTATGCAGCAGGTGATCTAGATGCAAGTCCTGGAGATCCTACTACAGGGACAGGCGGTTTTTCAGCATGGACAACTCCAACAAGCTTTACAACAAATGGTACAGGTACTGTACAGATACCAATTCCTTCATATCCAACTGGAGGAGTAACAATTTATACTACTACACCAATAATATATTGGTACTTAAACACAGCAGCAACAGGTTTGTATTATGAAATTGAATATGATTTATTGGCTAATGCATTAACAAGTGGTGTTAATTCTGCAGATGAAACAACAACGATTCAAGATCAAATGTTCAAACAAATGCCTTCATTAACTCCAGGTGCAACCTACCATTATAAGGTTAGGTCTCACACTTCATCTACATTGAATGCTGGTACTAAATCTGGTTGGTCTGATGAAGCTACATTCATTGTTGCAGGCGGAACAACAGCAAGTTATGCAGTTGCAAGTTATCCGATTGGTAACCCGACTGTTTATACAAATCAACCGACACTTTACTGGTACTTAGAAGGAAGTAGTTTAGGTATAAGCAGCTATATAGTTAAATACAAAAAAACTGCTGCCCCAGCAGATTGGACTGCAGCGCTTGGTGGTCCCAATACTGCGAATGATGGTCAATACACAGGACTTAGTACTGCAACATTTAGTAAACAAATAACAACTGATTTAACTTATGGAGCTACTTACTATTGGGCAGTTTATGCAACCGGTACAGCTAATCCAATCAATGCGCTTGGTGTAGGTTCATTTACAGTAGTTGGCGGAACAGGTACAACTACGATAACACTATCAACACCAACAGATGCTTCAACTGTATATAGTACATCTGCAACACTTAATTGGTATGTAAATGGATCAAGTGCGGGTATAACAGACTATACTGTTCAAGTAAGTCAATCGGATGTTTTTGCTTCATACTTTTTTAATGGTACAGTAACAGCTCCGTCAACTTTCAAAGCTCTTACTGGTTTAACAAACGGCGCTACATATTATTGGAAAGTAAAAGGCAATTATGCAGTCGACCCTTCTACAGCTTGGTCATCAACATTTTCTTTTACAGTAAATACAGGTTCACCATCAATAGTTCAACCATTGGTTGGCGGTCCTAACAATGTTACAGTAAATACCGCATCACCAACGTTATCATGGGTATTACAAGCACCAACCGCCGCTAACTCAACATATGAAGTACAACTAGCCGAGAATCCAAATTTCCAGAGTGCAAAAACATTCAGTTCTTCTAAATCAAATATGGTAGTAAGTGGTTTAGCAGGCGGGAAGAGCTACTTCTGGAAAGTTCGTTCAAGAGATGGAACCGGAAATACATCATATTATTCCGGTACCGGTCAGTTTAGAGTAAACAGTTCAGTAACGGCAGTAGAAGAAAAAGAAGTTATCCCAACTCAATTTGAGTTATCACAAAATTATCCGAATCCATTCAATCCAAGTACAAGGATTGCATATGCACTTCCACAGAATTCATACGTAA
>Ga0209514_10008546_pt1 | contig 11589 bp, 7 predicted proteins | sample Subgrocontami58m_FD_187452 | JGI IMG/M metagenome (GOLD analysis project Ga0209514, IMG submission 187452) | Subsurface groundwater microbial communities from S. Glens Falls, New York, USA - GMW37 contaminated, 5.8 m (SPAdes) (version 3) | ecosystem: Environmental > Aquatic > Deep subsurface >...
GGTTCGCATAAGTTCGCGCCGCAGTTGAACTGCGGCGCGAACATAAACCGCGTCGGGAACTACTGTGCCACTTCGTCATTGCGAGCGCACTTCGCGAAGCAATCTCGGTCGCGCGATGAGATTGCTTCGTCGCAAAGAACGCTCCTCGCAATGACACATGAGTAGTTTGATGAGCAACACTACTCCTCTGCCAAAAATTTATTTCTCCCTCCTCAGCCCGCGCTGGCGCAAAGTGCTGGGCGATCTGTGGAGCAACAAACTCCGCACGTCGCTCGTCGTCTTGTCTATCGGCGTCGGCATTTTTGCGATGGGCACGGTGACGAGTCTCTACATCATTTTGCTCAACGACATGAACGCCGATTATCATTCGATAAATCCGCAAAGCGTGATGATCGGCACCAGCGGCTTCACCGATGATCTGCTTCACTCGATCAGCCGCATGGAGGGCGTGAAAGATGTCGAAGGGCGCACGGGCATATCCGCGCGCGCGTCGGTATCACCGGAGAAATGGTTCACGATCAACATCACCGCCATCCCGCCGTTGAGTCAGATGAAGATCAACCGCTTGCGATCTGATTCTCTGCCAAGCGAATTAAACGATCACGAGATTCTGATTGAGCGCTCGACGCTACCCATCTTCCCTGTCAAACAAGGGGACACCGTCACCGTTGAGTTGCGCGACGGCACCAAGCGCCTGCTGCGCGTGGCGGATGTGGTGCATGACGTGTCGGGCTTCCCTGGAATTTTGTTACAACAGGTTAACGCGTACGTGAATCTGCCCACAGCCGAATGGCTCGGCGGCGGAAAAAATTTTGATCGGGTGATCTTCACGCTGACCGAAAAACAGGGAGACGAAGCCCACGTTCGAGCCGTGACCAAATCGATCACCGACAAGCTGGAGAAAGACGGACGACCTTTCTTTGCCAGTATCCCGCCGACTACTCTGGATAAGCACCCGGCTAGCTCTGCCCTGGAACCGTTATTGGTGCTGATGTGGGTCATGGGTTTGCTCTCGGTGGCGTTGAGCGGTTTTTTGGTGATCAACACGATCACCGCTTTGCTGGCACAACATGTGCGGCAGATCGGGTTGATGAAAACCATCGGCGCGTTGACGATCCAGATCGTGATGATGTATGTGATTCTGGTGATGGGCTTTGGCTTGCTGGCGCTGCTCGTCGCCGTGCCTGCCGCGATGTACATGACGAATGATCTGGCGAGCGGGTTTGCAAATTTTTTTAATTTCAATCTTGCTACGACGAACGGGATTCGTTATCCGACCGAATCATTGATCTTGCAAATCGTCTTGGCATTGCTCACGCCGGTGTTGGCGGCAATCGCTCCGGTGTGGAGCGGCACGCGCGTCTCGGTGCGCGAAGCGATTAGCGAGTACGGGTTGGGCAAAGGGCGCTTTGGCAAGAGCCGATTTGACCGCGCGTTGGAGCATATCAATTTTTTCTCACGCCCAATTTTGATTTCGATCCGCAATACATTCCGCCGCAAGACTCGTTTGACGATCACCTTGCTCACATTAACTCTCGGCGGCGCGATCTTTTTGGCGATTTTAAATTTTCAGGGATCGTTAGCGATTGCCATTGACGAGGCGCTGGGTTATTTGTTGACCGATGTCAACGTGGGGTTGGGACAATCGTATCGCATCGAGAAGATCACGCAGATTGCCATGAGTTCGCCCGACGTGGCGAAAGTGGAAGCGTGGGGACAACTCACGGCGCAGCTGCTCTCGCCCGATAAAAAAACCAACTCCCAAGTTATTATCTTCGCCCCGCCAAACGATTCCACGTTGATCAATCCGGTGTTGCAAGAGGGTCGTTGGATTTTGCCCGATGACGAAAATGCCGTGGTGATGGGTCCGCAAATGATCATCCAACGCCCCGACCTCAAAGTGGGCGACACCGTCATTCTTAAGATCAACGACAAAGAATATGATTTCAAAATTGTCGGACTATACAAGTTGCTGGGCAACGTAGAACCGCCTGTACTGTACGCCAACAGTGATTACGTTTCAAAGATCGGCGGGCAAGTAGGACGCAGTAACAGCTTTCGCATTGCTACTTACAAACACGACGACGCCACTCAAGAGCGTGTGGCGAAAGAGATCGAAGCCAAGTTAAAAGAGTCGGGGGTTCAAGTGCAGCAGGTGATCACCGGCAGTTACATTGTCAACATCAACAACGGTATCAACGCTTACTTCGTCGGCTTTGCAATGATCATGGCAGTGCTGAGCGCGGTGGTGGGCGGCTTGGGCTTGATGGGAACGATGAGTATGAACGTGATCGAGCGCACACGAGAGATCGGCGTGATGCGCGCTTTGGGAGCGAGTGACTTGGATGTATTGAAGTTGGTGATCACCGAAGGCATGATGATCGGCATCATCAGTTGGGCGCTCGGCACGCTTGTCGGTTTGCCCATCACTTACTTCTTCGATGTGGTCATTGGCTACGCCTTTGTGCGCGCGCCCATGCCGTTTGTGTTTTCGGTGTGGGGCTGTGTGGTGTGGTTGATCTTCGTGGTATTCATCGCCTCCATCGCCAGCGCAATACCGGCGTGGAATGCTACGCGATTAACCGTGCGTGATGTGTTGGCGTACGAATAATTAATGATTAAAGATCAAAGATTGAATCATTAATCTTTAATCTTGAGCCTTTATTCATCAAAGGAACAAGCCATGAACTCCAACTTTGAATCATCTCTCCGTCCTTTCTTCAAAAAATTCCTCAACCCGTTTATGCTGCTGATGTGGCGACTCGGTTTGGGTCCCGCCCTCAACATATCGCCCAAGTATGGCGGGCGCATCATGGTGTTGACTCACATCGGGCGCAAAAGCGGGCAGCTGCGGCGCACCCCGGTTAATTACACCGTCTCAAATGGCGAACTCTACTGCCTCGCCGGATTCGGATCGATCTCCGATTGGTATCGCAATATGCTTAAGAATCCAAACGTGGAAGTGTGGCTGCCTGAAGGTTGGTGGCGTGGGATTGCGGTAGAGGTCGGCGACGATGATCCGAGTCGGTTATCGCTGGTGCGGCAGTTGCTGATAGATAGCGGCTTCGCGGCGCATGCCTTTGGCAGAATCGATCCGCACACGATCAGCGATGAAGAGTTGGAACAGATTTCAAAACCGTATCGTTTGATTCACATTAAACGTGAAGAGGCAAGAACCGGGCGCGAGGGTCCGGGTGAATTAAGTTGGGTGTGGATCGCGGCGACGGCGATCTTGTTGTTCATGCTACTTAGACGAAAAAAATGATCTGACGTTTATCACTAGCGCCATGAACACCGCACAACTTCCCCGCCATAAACCCAGTCCGCTCGAAGGCGTGCTGGCACTGCTCGCCGCGATTCTCGTCTTCACCACACTCTCGCTCAACGAATCGTCACTGCACATCAGCTATCGCGAAACGCTGGTGTTGCTCTTGCTGATCGGTTACGCAATGTGTCACGTCGCCAAGATTCATGATCGGCAAGTGAAGATCGTTTTTTCATGGGGGCATCGTATCGTGTTATCGTTGCTCGGCATCATGAGCGCCATCTTTGTCATCGCCCACCTTTTCGGTTTCGATCTGCCGATGGTGAAAGATGATCGCCAAGCGTTGGTGATGCTCGCCGCGACGATGTTGGTGAAGTGGATGTTGACGGCAGGACAGAGGATGGCAAAGTAGTCCTCACCCTCAAGCCCCTCTCCTGAATTGACAAGCACAATTCTGGAGAGGGGAGTCTTCTCCCCTCTCCAGAAAATGCCTTTGGTTTTTATTTTCGGGAGAGGGGGTCGGGGGGTGAGGAAATGTGGTAAAACATTCTCGTGTCCCTCCCTCAAAAAATCTCCTCCGCCCTCGCCCACCGCGACTCTCTCCTCCATTCGACTCACACGGATGCCTATCGCCTCATCCATCGCGCCGCCGATGGATTCCCCGACCTGACCGTTGATCGCTACGCCGATGTTTTGATCGCCAACCTCTACAGTGCGGGACTCAAGGTGACGCCGCCTCTCAGCCCGTTGCGCGAGATCGCCGAAAAGACTCGCGCCCGATCTGTTTACATCAAATATCGCCCCACCGAAGCCAGCAAACTTTCTAAAGCGCAACTTGATTCCCTCGCGCCACCCACACCGATCATCGGCGACCCCGTTGATCAAGTGATCGTCAAAGAAAACGGAATCAAGTTCATCATCAAACCCGCCGATGGTTTAAGCACCGGGTTATTTTTAGACATGCGTGAGATGCGGGCATGGGTGCGCGACAATGCCAAAGATAAAACCGTCTTGAACTGTTTTGCTTACACCTGCGGCTTCGGCGTCGCCGCGCTCGTCGGCGGGGCAGCACGCGCCGTGAATCTGGACATCTCAAAGAAGTATCTCGAATGGGGAAAAGAAAACGCCACGCTCAACGGCTTCACTCCCGATCCTAAAGATTTTATTCGCGGCGATGTCTTCGATTGGCTGAAACGATTCGGCAAACGCGACCAGCAATTCGACATCGTGATTCTCGATCCGCCGCCCTACTCCACCACAAAAGAATCGCGCTTCTCAATTCAACGCGATTACGCCGATCTCGTGTCGCTCGCCGCCAAAGTTGTTGCGCCGAATGGCTACTTAATCGCTTGCGCCAACGCGGCAGAGGTAAGTGAAAAACAGTTTGTGAGTCAGATAAAGAAAGTGAACAGTGAACAGTTATCAGTAAAGATCGCAGACATGAAGCATGAACCAGAAGTGGATTTTCCGAGTGAGGGGGAGCATTATTTGAAGATATGCGTTTGCAAAAAAAGTGGTTGACAACATTACTCAAATTAAAGATAATGTAAGCATATCCCCCCTAGTAGCCCGCAGTTCGGCGAAAGGGTACGAAGCCGCCGCAGGGCGGCTTCCGTGTTTTATTATGAAAGCAAACGTCTACGTAGATGGTTTCAATTTGTATTATGGCGCGGTTAAAGGCACGCCTTATCGCTGGCTAAATATCGCCCGCTTATGTGAATTACTATTGCCCAACGATCACATTCACACGATCAAATACTTCACGGCATTAGTTAACCCGCGACCTCACGATATTGATCAACGCGCACGACAACAATCCTACCTACGCGCTCTCCGCACTCTTCCGAACATCTCAATTGTTTTAGGCGGTTTCTTAACGCACGAAGTAATGATGCACTTAGCGCCACCTGCTACAGGCTTTGCCAAAGTCATCAAAACAGAAGAGAAAGGTTCTGATGTCAACATAGCGACTCACCTTTTGGTAGATGCCTTCAATAATGACTTTGAAATTGCGATTGTAATTTCAAATGATTCGGATTTACTACTCCCCATCCAAATCGTAACGCAACAATTCCATAAACCTGTTGGGTTACTTAACCCGCAGAAATATCCAAGCAAAGCATTGCAACCTCACGCAACATTCATTAAACAAATCCGCTCAGGTGTTTTAGCCAAGAGTCTGTTCCCCACAACTCTTACCGATAAACGCGGCACATTCTCCAAACCTGCATCATGGTAAAGCCGAGTCCACTCGGCGTAATTTTGTAGCGGCGCATGAATAACACAGACCCTTCGGGTTTCCAAAACCCGAAGGGTCTTGCGCTATCCATGCCATTTGTTTTAAATCCCCAACAAAGACCTGTGAGGTTTGGCGAAACATCACAGGTCTTTGTCATTCAAAAGTGGATACTAGTCATCCGAGATACTGTCATATATCACTAGTGACTATGACAGAGGAGTAATAGGCTTACCTGATAAGACCGACGCGGTTTTGCGAAGCACGTCGGTCTAATGAGCAAAGAGGCTAACTATGACTGAGAGAAAAAAAGTAACGATTGATGCTAACGAAGGGGCGGCCTACATTGCCCACCAAGTAAGCGAAGTGATCGCCATCTACCCCATCACGCCCTCGTCCTCAATGGGCGAATGGGCTGACCAATGGTCGAGTGAAGGCAGGAAAAATATCTGGGGCACGGTGCCATTCGTGCAAGAGATGCAGAGCGAAGGCGGCGCGGCGGGCGCGGTGCATGGCGCATTGATGACCGGCGCGCTCACCACCACCTTCACCGCCTCACAAGGTTTGCTGTTGATGATCCCCAACATGTATAAGATCGCCGGAGAATTAACCTCAACCGTCTTTCACATCAGCGCGCGGGCAATCGCCGCGCACGCCCTTTCGATCTTTGGCGATCACTCCGACGTGATGGCAGTGCGCCAAACCGGTTGGGCGATGTTGTGTTCCAACTCGGTGCAAGAGGTGATGGACTTTGCCCTCATATCTCACGCCGCCACGTTAGAAGCCCGCGTCCCCTTCATGCACTTCTTCGACGGCTTCCGCACCTCGGCTGAGGTGATGAAGATCGAACAGCTGAACGAGGATGACATCCGCACGATGATTGACGATGAATTGGTACGCAAACATCGGGGGCGCGGACTCTCGCCCGAGCGGCCGGTGATGCGGGGTTCTGCCCAAAACCCGGATGTGTTCTTTCAAGCGCGTGAGGCTTCGAATCCTTATTACTTCGTTTGCCCGGCCGTGGTGCAAAACACAATGGATCACTTCGCCGAGATCACTGGACGACAATATCACTTATTCGAATACGTCGGCGCGCCCGACGCCGAGCGCGTCATCGTCAGCATGGGCTCGTCGTGCGAAGTGATTCAAGAGACGGTGGAATTTTCAACAGCGCGCGGCGAAAAAATTGGTTTGCTCAAAGTGCATCTCTATCGCCCCTTCTCCATTGAGCATTGTGTCAAAGCCTTGCCCGCCAGCGTCAAAGCCATTGCCGTGTTAGATCGCACCAAAGAACCCGGCAGCGCGGGTGAACCGTTGTATGTAGATATGATCACCGCCCTGCATGAGGGATTAGTTAATGGACTCGCCCCTTTCAAGGTGATGCCGCGAATCATCGGCGGACGCTATGGACTCTCTTCAAAGGAATTCACACCGGCGATGGTCAAAGCCGTTTACGATGAACTGAAGAAGGAGAAACCCAAGAATCATTTCACCCTCGGCATTTTAGATGACGTGACTCATTCGAGTCTTGCTTACGATAAATCGTTCAGCACCGAAATGCCCGGCACGGTGCGCGCCATGTTCTACGGTCTGGGCGCAGATGGCACGGTGGGCGCCAACAAAAATTCGATCAAGATCATCGGCGAAGACACCGACAATTACGCGCAAGGGTATTTTGTATACGACTCTAAGAAGTCGGGGTCAACCACCAGCTCGCATCTGCGCTTTGGACCCAAACCGATTCATTCGTCGTATCTCATCACGTCGGCGAACTTTGTTGCCTGTCACCAATTTAATTTCCTTGAACGATTCGATATGCTAAAGAATGCCGAAGAGGGCGCGACGTTTTTGCTCAACAGTCCCTTTGGCGTTGAGGCAGTGTGGGATGAACTACCGCGCAAAGTGCAAGAGCAAATGATCGCCAAGAAGATTCGTTTCTATATCATTGACGGTTACAAAGTGGCGAAGGACACCGGCATGGGCGGGCGCGTCAACACCATTATGCAAACGTGCTTCTTCGCCATCAGCGGCGTCCTTCCCAAAGACGAAGCCATTGAAGCGATCAAACATTCCATTGAGAAGACCTACGGCAAACGCGGCGAAGCAGTCGTCGCCAAAAATTTTGAGGCAGTAGATAAGACTCTGGAGAATCTACACGAAGTTAAATACCCGAACAAAGTAACCAGCGAGATCGAAATGCGCCCGCCTGTAGTGGCGGCGGCACCGGAGTTCACGCAGAAAGTGATCGCCAAGATGATCGCCAGTGAGGGTGATGATCTTCCTGTAAGCGCGTTGCCCGTTGATGGAACTTTCCCCACCGCCACATCACAATGGGAAAAGCGCAACATCACGCTAGAGATTCCGGTGTGGGATGCCGAAGTGTGTATCCAGTGCGGCAAGTGCGTCATGGTCTGCCCGCACGCCGTCATCCGCGAAAAAATTTACGACCCCAAACATTTGGCAGGCGCGCCGGACACATTTAAGTCTGTTGGAGCGAAGTGGAAAGAATTTGACGGTTGGAAATATTCGCTGCAAGTCTCGCCCGAAGATTGCACCGGCTGTTATTTGTGCGTGGAAGTGTGCCCGGCGAAGAACAAGAGCCAAGCCGGACTCAAAGCGATCAACATGATGCCGCAGCCGCCGATCCGCGAAGTTGAAAACGACAATTGGGATTTCTTTTTGACCCTGCCCGAAGTGGATCGCACGCTGTTGAATCTGAACTCGGTTAAAGATTCGCAACTGCTGCGCCCGTTGTTTGAATTCTCTGGCGCGTGCGCCGGTTGTGGTGAGACGCCCTATCTCAAACTCATCTCGCAACTCTACGGAGATCGGACGTTGGTCGCCAACGCCACCGGCTGTTCATCCATCTACGGCGGCAACTTGCCGACGACTCCGTGGACGCAAAATAATGAGGGGCGCGGACCGGCTTGGGCGAACTCGCTCTTTGAAGACAACGCCGAATTCGGTTTAGGTTTTCGACTCACGCTCGACAAACAAAACGAATACGCGCGCGAGATGTTAGAGAAGTTAAGTGATCAGATCGGCAAAGAGTTGGTCGCCGAAATTTTAAGCGCCGATCAATCGAGTGAAGCGGGTATATTGCAGCAACGGGGAAGGGTCCAGAAACTTAAAGAACAATTATTAAGGATTAAAGATTCCACGCAAAGCGTCCAATCCCCAATCTCCAATCTCTTAAGTGTCGCCGACACTCTGGTCAAACGTTCGGTGTGGATCGTCGGCGGCGATGGTTGGGCTTATGACATTGGCTATGGTGGTCTGGATCACGTTCTAGCGTCAGGGCGCAACGTCAACATTTTGGTGATGGACACCGAAGTGTATTCCAACACCGGCGGTCAAGCTTCTAAATCTACACCCCGCGCGGCAGTTGCCAAGTTTGCCGCGGCAGGCAAAAGTTTACGCAAAAAAGATTTAGGCATGTTGGCAGTTGGCTACGGCAACATCTACGTTGCCCAAATTGCTATGGGCGCCAATGACGCGCAGACGATCAAAGCGATCATTGATGCCGAAGCCTACGATGGACCTTCGTTGATCATCGCTTACAGTCACTGCATCGCGCACGGTTACGATATGCGTAACGGGCTCGATCAACAAAAGAAAGCCGCCGCATCGGGTTACTGGCCCCTGTATCGTTACGATCCGCGACTCGCCAAAGAAAACAAGAATCCATTCCAACTCGATTCCAAAGCGCCGAGCATCACGCTCGATAAATTTGTCTACAACGAAGGGCGCTATCGCATGTTGACCCAGACCGATGAAGGTCGCGCCGAAGAATTGCTGAAGCTGGCGCAGGAAGATGTGAAGGAACGTTGGAAGATGTATGAAAGGTTAGCGGGAATAGAAGCAAAATAGAAGCGTATTGCGTATTCCGTAAAACGTAACGGAATACGCAATACGAAATACGGAGCAAACTAAATTTATGCCCGACCTCTCCACCACTTATCTCGGATTAAAACTCAGTAGCCCGCTCGTGCCGTCGGCCTCACCGTTGTCGAAAAGTATTGACAACATCAAACGCATGGAAGACGCCGGTGCCGCCGCCGTCGTGATGTATTCGCTCTTTGAAGAACAGATCAATCAAGAGAGTCACGAGCTCGATTATTACCTCACGCATGGCGCGGAGAGCTACGCCGAAGCGACGAGCTACTTCCCCGAACCCAAAGAGTTCACGCTCACCCCCGATCAATATCTCGAACATATCCGCAAGGCAAAAGAAGCCGTCAAGATTCCGATCATCGGCAGCCTCAACGGAGTTTCCACCGGCGGCTGGGTCAAGTACGCGCAGAAGATCGAGCAAGCGGGCGCGGACGCTTTGGAACTCAACATTTATTTCATCCCCACCGACCCCCTGCTCTCCAGCGTAGACATTGAATACAACTTACTTGATCTGGTGAACGATGTGCGGCGCACCGTGAAGATTCCCCTCGCCGTGAAGCTCAGTCCGTTCTTCACCAATTTAACCAACGTCGTGCGCCGCCTCGACGAAACCGGCGTCAACGGACTCGTGCTGTTCAACCGTTTCTATCAACCTGATATTGATCTCGACTCACTCGAGGTAGTACCGCGCGTGACTCTCAGTTCGCCCTTCTCGCCTCACGCCATGCGTTTGCCTCTGCGCTGGATCGCCATTCTCTACGGACGCATCAAAGCTGATCTCGCCGCCACCAGTGGAATCCACAACGCGCAGGATGTGTTGAAGATGCTGATGGCGGGCGCGACGGTGACGATGATGGCAAGCGAGTTATTGAGCAACGGCATAGATCGGCTCAAGGTGATCCGCCAAGACATGATCCAGTGGATGGAAGAACACGAATACGACTCGGTGGCACAGATGCGCGGCAGCCTGAGTCAACAATCGGTGAAGTTCCCCGCCGCGTTTGAACGGGCGCACTACATGAGGGCAATTACAAACTACGAAGTGCCGTGGAAGTAACTTTCTCAAGACCGCGTCGGTTTTAGAAACCGACGCGGTCTTTTTTTATGGATATAATGCACGCTATAAGGAATCACATCTCATGTTCAATCGCACTATCGTCATAGCACTATCCACACTCATCATCGCTGCTCTCGCCTGCAACGCGCCATTCGGCGACAGCGGGCGCGCCGCCTCACTCTCGGAATTACGCAACTCGGTGCAGAGCAAAGGCGATGCCAACTCGCAATTTAAACTCGCCACCGACGGCGACAAGATCATTTCCAGTGGCGGCGTCAAAACCGGAAACGATTCGCGCGTGCGGATCAGCGTCACCGATGGCACCATCATCCGGCTCGGCGACAACACCGAATTTGTGCTGAAAGAACTTTCGGCAACGTCCAACGATCCGATCACCAACATCACACTCGTCTCCGGCAGAATGTGGGTGGCGGTGACGAGCGCACTTGGCAACGGCAAGTTCGATGTGAACACGCCCGTCGGCGTTGCCACCGTGCGTGGATCATTTATGAGCGTAGAAATTTTTCAGGCGACAGGGCAGATGATTGTCACTTGTCTGGAGGGGCTGTGTCGTTTGGCATCGTTAGCCTCAGGACGATTCGTTGATCTCAAGACAGCCGAACAATCCGAAATTCCAGGAACAGGTCAAGACCCGACTCCGCCGAAGAAAATTGATCTCAAGCAGGTGAATGATTGGCGGGCGATATTTCCCGAAGCGGCTCAGCATGTTATTGCTGTGGGAACTCCGGGAGCGCAACCTACCGCGACTCGAGTCGGTGCGGGTGGCGCGATCAGTGGCACAGCGGTTGGCGGCACCCCCGTCGCATCCGGAGTCGGACTCACCGCGTGCGATCATCCATACTTCCCCTTACGTCCGGGAGCCACATGGACATATTCTGCCGAGGGTGGAGCCATGACGATGACAGTGACAGGCGTGAAGGGTGATAAGAACAATGCCACTGCCGATATCACGTTTGGGATTGGGCAAACGCAGATGACGCAGAGTATTCAGTGCAGCGGCAGCGGCGGCATTCTCGTCGGCATCCTCATCGGGCTAAACTTGGGGACGAGCGGCAACATGACGATGACACGCAGCAATGCCTCGGGCTCTTTCTTGCCGCCCGCCGATCAACTCAA
>Ga0209514_10008547_pt1 | contig 11586 bp, 10 predicted proteins | sample Subgrocontami58m_FD_187452 | JGI IMG/M metagenome (GOLD analysis project Ga0209514, IMG submission 187452) | Subsurface groundwater microbial communities from S. Glens Falls, New York, USA - GMW37 contaminated, 5.8 m (SPAdes) (version 3) | ecosystem: Environmental > Aquatic > Deep subsurface >...
CCGACTACCAGGCCTGCCGGCGACTGGTCGAGCAGGCCGGTGAGCCACTGGTTATTCCGGCGCCAGTCCTTGTCGACGTGGAATACTGGGTCCGGAAGTGGCTGCACGCTGGCGCCCTAGTGGCGTTTCTCGACGATATTGTCGCCGGGGCATATGAGGTAGAAGACCTCGTGTCTCAGGACTACCGGCGGGTGCGCTAGAGCTGCGATCAGTACGCCGACGCAGACGTTGGCTTTGTCGATGCGGCGGTGCTGGCGGTAGTCGAGCGGTTCAACGAACCGAAGCTCGCAACACTGGATCGCCGCCATTTCGGTATGCTACGCCCCCATCACGTGGACTCGCTTCGACTGCTTCCTTGACCAGTCGCCCGAAGCTTCCGGTGACGCTCGCGACAGCATTTGCACGCTGCTTCAACAATCCCCTAGTGCTTGCGTGGCATTTCTGTATGGCGACCGGTTCCCCCATCATCTGGGTACAGGTGAGTCGAAGTCCTGACATGTATAGCTTTCTGGCCCCAGGATGCCCCACTGCTATTACTGCAATTCCTTCCGCTGCGCGATGCCTCCTACTGAATACGGGCTCAAGGCAGTCCGCCTGAACTGTGCTCTGTAGAATTGGAGGTTACACCAACAAGCGAACCGATCGCTCCCGGTCCCATTGCCGTGTCTTGGCTGCGGCGATGAAGCGTGCTGCGTCACTGGTAGCAACGATGCCAGCGTCTGTCTCAATGTTCGCTTTCAGAAGCAACTCCTGACCGCCCTTGTCGATGGCAATCGCCTTGAGGTGGGCAAACGCGTCCTGCACGAATGCGATAGCGGCGGATTCCCTGGTCAACAGCTTCGCGCCCTCAGCGGATAGCACGACAGCAATCGCATCAAACATGACGGAAGGTGTACCAGCGAGTTGCCCGTCAGCCTCCATGATTGAGCCATCTGCAAGCTTCGCACCACCCACCTTGGGGGCTACGATCTTCACTGTCGCGCCCGCATCGGCCGCAGCCTTCCGAACTTGGTTGACGACCGCGCCGTCTGAGCCGTCTGCGACCAGGATGCCGATTGCCCGACCTTTGAGGGTGTCCTTCATTTTCCCGATGATCTGCAGTGCCGGCGAAGGAGCCAGATCCTGCACGGGTGCTGCAGCCGGCGGAGCGCTTGGCAACGTTTCGAGGGCAAGACCATCGGCCACGCGTTTGGCAAGACCTTCTTCGACAAGGCGCAAATGAGCGACGATTGCCCGGCGTATATGAACGTGCTCCACCTTTGACAGCTCAAAGACCAGCGCCGATGCGATGTGCGCCTGCTCGTACGTGGTTTGGCTGCGGTAGAACTGCCGCGCCTGGCTGTAATGGTCGGCAAAGCTCTCCGCACGGATGCGGCCTTTGTTCCCGCTTCCGTTGGCATTGGCGCTACGGAAGCCCAAGACGGGGTCTTCGCGCGGCGAGTCCTGAGACAAGGAATTGGGCTCGTAATTTACCCGGCCTTTCGGCTGCATCATCTGCATATGTCCATCACGCTGGAGGTTGCCAAACGGGCACTTGGGTGCGTTGATCGGGATCTGGTGGAAATTTGGTGATCCCAGACGCTTAAGCTGCGTATCAAGATAAGAGAAAAGGCGGCCCTGCAGCAGCGGATCGTTGGAAAAATCGATCCCTGGCACAATATTCGCGGGGCAAAAGGCGACCTGTTCGGTTTCGGCAAAGAAGTTGTCAGGCCATCGGTCCAATACCATCCGGCCGATCACTCTTAACGGTACCAATTCTTCGGGAATCAGTTTGGTCGCATCCAGGTGATCAAAAGGAAATTTCTCCGCCTGTTCCTCCGTGAATAGCTGGACGGCAAACTCCCACTCGGGGAAATCACCTTTCTCTATGGCCTCAAACATGTCCCGCCGATGAAAGTCAGGGTCGGCGCCGGCAATTTTGACGGCTTCGTCCCAGATGGTGGATTGCAGCCCCAGCTTGGGCCTCCAGTGAAACTTAACGAACGTCGAGCCGCCCGCAGCATCTACCAGCCGAAAGCTGTGAACACCAAATCCTTCTATCATCCTCAGCGAGCGCGGGATGGTTCGGTCGGACATGATCCACATCACCATGTGCATGGACTCCGGCATCAGCGATATGAAATCCCAGAACGTATCATGGGCTGTCGCACTCTGAGGGAATGCACGGTCGGGCTCCATTTTGACGGCATGAACGAGATCAGGAAACTTGATCGCATCCTGAATGAAGAAGACTGGAATGTTGTTGCTGACCAGGTCCCAATTGCCCTCCTTAGTGTAGAACTTGACGGCGAATCCACGTACATCACGCGGAGTATCGACCGAGCCGGCGCCGCCGGCAACGGTCGAGAAGCGGGCAAACACAGGCGTTTTTTCACCGGCCTCGGTGAGAATCTTCGCGGTCGTGTATTGCGCCAGTGATTCGGTCAGTTCAAAGTAGCCATGCACTCCCGTGCCGCGGGCATGAACGATCCGCTCAGGAATTCGCTCGTGATCGAAATGCATGATCTTTTCCCGCAGTACGAAGTCCTCCAAAAGGTCGGGGCCTTTCACATTAGCCCTCAGCGCGTTCTGGTTGTCGTAAACCGGAATGCCCTGATTCGTTGTGAGCACGGGATGATTGGCGCCGGCTAACTCGTGCCGTTCACCTCCATTTCCCAGGTGGACTTCGCCGTTTGAATTGGATGAACCCTTTTCCTCCTTCCGTTTGTCTGTGTTATTAGCGGTTTTCTTGTCCCTGCTCACGTATTGCGATTCATCCATGGTTATGTTCCTTCCCTGGCTGTTGCCATGTCAATTTGGTTCTTGCAGGTAGGCTTTTCCGCATTGCTCGGAAACCATTTTCCTCCAGCTTCTTTCTGAGTGTCATTTGTTCTCATTATCACGCTTGAACCTTAACGTTCTATTAATTGGCCGGCCTTGCGAGGAATAATCAAGAGACCGCGTGCTGACTTCATCCCGGTAGGGTCTCACAGTCGGCGCCCTGAACCCGCCCTTCGCCTTCGACTTCGACACCTGTGGAGCGTCCAGCGGCTTTGCCGGTCCCGGCACCTGCAATGTCAAAGAGAGCTTCACTCCGACCGCCATCGGCCCCGCCAGCGACACCCTGATCGTCTTCGAATGCCCCGTTGCTGGTGGCTCCTGCTTGCCTATTAACATCCCGCTGCAAGGCAGTGGGGTGACCACGCTCTCGATCTTGTTACCTTGCTTGTCCAATGCACTATCGACTTTAGAACTTTGTTGAGCAATCTAGTAGAATTGCGTTATGACTGAACAACCATTACGACTAACCGCGCAGGCCATGGCCAATGAGTTGGCAAGATTTGCAAGCTATGCTGATGCAGAGTTCTTGCAGAGATACTTCAAAACGGGCAAGGGTGAGTACGGCGAAGGGGACCGGTTCATCGGCGTACGGGTGCCGGCGACGCGAAAGGTGTGTCACCGCTATATAGACCTACCACTTGCCGAAACTAGGAAGCTACTCGAGAGCCCGGTCCATGAACATCGCCTCGCGGGCGCTATTCTTTTGAGTAGTCAATATGAAAAGTCCGATGAAGAAACAAAGCATGCAATATATAGCCTGTATATGGCAGCGCTTCAAAAGGGAAACATTAACAACTGGGATATTGTCGATACGAGCTGTGCACATATAGTTGGTGAGCACCATCGGCACGATGACCGCACAGTTCTTCACAGACTCGCCAGGAGCAGCAACCTGTGGGAACGGCGTGTGGCTATTATCAGTACATTTGCATATATCAAGACGGGTGACGCAAGCACGACACTCCAGGTATCCGAACTTCTGCTTCACGACAGGTGCGACTTGATCCACAAGGCTGTTGGCTGGGCGCTGCGTGAAGTGGGAAAACGTGTCGACCCTCTTTTACTAACGGGTTTTCTTGATAAACATGCAGCAAACATGCCCCGAACAATGCTGAGATATGCCTGCGAAAAACTTGGTAAAGAGCAAAGAGACCATTACTACGGGAGATAAGTGTGACGCTCTGTCCTTATTGATTAGCCCCCTTACGCTGCAAACGTGTTCGTCCCCGGTAAGATCATGCCGGCAGATGTCCGCACACTCGAACTTCTCTACCACGAAACTCGCAGCACGCAGGTCCACCCGCGTGCTGGAAGCTGGCGAATTGCCCGGCGTGCGTTTGTGCATGAGCTTAGAACACTCTATAATGGCCGGGTACGTATAGCATGTCAGACAACAGAGCTTACCGCTGGAAGATTCTCATCGCATCTTATCTAGCCTCATTCGCCTTCGGCATGACGCTTCAAAACGTACCGCCGGTTATGCCTCTCCTAATCGAAGACTTTGGGCTGGCGCACGCCGAGGCCGGCCTGACCATGAGCCTTTTTGCGCTGCCAATGATCTTCTTGTCGATACCTGCCGGGCTCCTCGCAGACCGCTTGGGACCGAAGAGAGTAGGGCTCCTGGCTTTTGTTTGCACCATTGTGGGAAGCCTGGTGGTGGCCTTCAGCACTTCTTTCCCCATGCTACTCGCTGGCCGGGCCATTGCCGGGGCGGGTGCTCTCACGCTGGTCCTCATAGCTCCCCAGTTTATCTCTCAGTGGTTCATGGCCCGAGAACTCGGGACTGCCATGGGAATATGGAATACGGCCTTTCCGCTCGCTACCATTGTCTCTTTCGTTAGTCTGGGCGGTATCGGGCAGGCACTGGGGTGGCGTGCCAGCATGCTGGTAGCCTTGCTCGCGGTAATAATATGCATGGGTGTCTTCTGGCTGCTTGCCAGCCCGGCCCCTGCAACCGGGCAACGGGCGGAGCGCAGAGGCTCGCTTCCGCAGACCATCGGACGCGCCGGCGTCACGATCTGGCTGGTGGGGGCAGCCTGGCTGCTCTTCAACGCTTCGACGCTCTCCTTCATGGCTTTCGCCCAGGATTACTTCCAGTCTGCTGGCTACCCGGTGGTAATGGCCGGTCTCCTATCAAGCATGATGCTGTGGGGAACTTTCGTGGCCGCTCCGCTGGTAGGCGTTCTCCTGGACAGAGGATTGCGCAACGAACTGCTGATGATTATCGGATCTCTCGGGCTTGCAGCGGCTCTCTTCCTGGTGCCGGCAAGTCCCTCACTGGTGGTGCCGATACTCTTGTTCGGCGCGCTGGTTAGCAGCCTCATCGTGGTGTCTATTTTCGCCCTGCCTTCAACACTCCTGGAACCGCGACTCCTGGGGCTGGGCTATGGGATACTCGCGACATGCCTCAACGTAGGGACGACGCTGGGACCCTTTCTTGTAGGCGCCGTCCGGGACGCTAGCGGCAGCTATACTCCCGGGTTCTGGGCGATGTCTATCATGGCACTGCTTATCTCCGTAGCGGCGCTGGCGCTCTTCGCTACCCGAAGCACCATACCCAAGGCCCGCTCAGTTCCTGAGTAAGAAGTACACTGGGCATCGCAGCAACATCGATCCTCAAAAGCTTGATATAGTCCGCGAACTTGGGAAGTGCTGGCCCCGCCACTGGAGATTACGGGTCGAATCCGCACGCCTGGACAACCCACAACTTCACAGACCCGAACTTTTGGGCTAGAATGATTGGTGAGTGCGATCATCATCCGGAGGGAACCTGACTGCACCTGAATGATTGCAGCGTGAGTGCGAGTGGTTTCGCACTCTGAGTCCGCCAGGTCTCGGGGAAGTAGCTGGGAGGATTGAGTTGGAATGAATCTGCGACGAGTAAGCCTGATTGCAGGGGTCCTTGTTCTGGTCGTGTTTGTCATATTCGTGGCCAATCAGACCGCCCAGTTCGTGGCAATGGTCAGCTCCCTTAATCCTACTGCCGGCACGGTCGCGCTGGCCGCCCTGCTTGCGATCTACGCGGCCGTTGCGGTTGTGCCCATAGTCCTTTTTGTCCGATTGCCGCGAACAATCAGCCCGCCTGACGACCAGAACTCGCCTGAATTCGAGGCCTACCTGGATAGGATCAAGTCCCGTGTAGCCTCCAATCGAAACCTGGTCGGCACCAACATAGCCGTAACCGACCGGGCTGGGTTGGAGGCTGCGTTTAAGCTGCTGGACTCAAAAGCAGACAAGATCATCAAGAAGACAGCCTCGGCAATCTTCGTATCGACGGCGGTCTCTCAGAGCGGGCGCCTGGACGGCCTGATGGTCCTGATCGCACAATCGCAGTTGGTATGGAGAGTAGCACGCGTCTACAACCAGCGTCCTTCGGTCCGGGATCTTGTCCGGCTCTACACCAATGTGGCAGTCACAACCTTCGCTTCGGTCCAGATCGAGGACCTGGATGTGGGCGACCAGGTTCAGACGGTCATCGCGCCCGCCATTACGGCCTCGGCGTTCAGCGCCATCCCCGGGGCCGGCGCAGTCGCAGGCATACTGACCCATGCCATGGTGGAGGGTTCAGCGAATGCATTCATGACTTTGAGGCTAGGTGTGATCGCCAGGCGGTACTGCTCATCATACACCGGAGCAAAGCGTCCAATGCTCCGGCGTCTCGCCAGTGCGGAAGCCGCGGCGATGCTGGGGTCAATTGTCGTCGAATCGGGCGCGGTGGTATCGAAGGCAGTCATAGGAGCATTCTCAAAGGCAGGTCGAGGGGCTTTCTCAAACCGCGTCGAAGCGACAAGAGAGACCTTCACGGCTGCCATGAGCTCGCTGGCGGGAGTTAAGGACAGGACTAGCCGGGGAACATCTTCAGTTGGAGAGGCTTTGGGGAAGATAACGAAGAGCCAGCGTTCCCGGCAGGGCCGGAAACCGACCGAAGAGACCGGCGAGCCTGGCATTGAAGCTGAAACGGGGTTAAGGCCCTGAGTCGCGAGGCATCACAGGCCCGGCCTACCGCACAATCAAATTGTACGCAACAGTTCACTCAGGTAGCAATTGCCAGGCGCCCGAACGGGTTGGACGGACGGCGTTGAAGTGCCGTCGGTCCAGGGTTACGATTGTATCCGCTTCTAGACGCTCGGCCAGGGCAATGACCGAGGCGTCAGTTCCCCCCATTGGAAAGTCCGCATACTGCTCGACTAATCCCGCGATGCGAGGCCAATCCTCCGCCGCTGGGGCCTCAACGTCGAACCCAGCTAAACCGGCCAGGAACGCGGCTTCCACTTGAGGTCCAAGACGGCTCCCCACGAGATAAGTCACCTCAGCAACCACCATGGCTGGGATAATAAGCCTTAGACCGGGGGCCTCAAGCACTCTCAGGCAACGCTCGTGGTCCTGATCGTCAGCATCTATAGACGCGTAGAGAGGGCCGGTGTCAACGACGGCCAGCATCGCCCCACTCGCGCTCCAAGATAACCTCTGCTTCACGCGCCGTATCATGACGGCCGCTTCGTCCTAAGGCAGCAAAGGGCAATCGTTTCGGCTCATTCCCCTCGCCCCGGAGGTGGCTAGCCACGGCTTCACGAACGACTTGAGCGGCCGAGCGGTTACTCCGCCGTGCCTCGAGCTCGATCAATCTTGCCAGTTCATCGGGGAAGACAACTGTGGTGCGTTTCATATCCGCATCATAACACATCTCCTGTAATCTGCAACCTCGGGGCACGAACCCGGAAAGGTGCGCTGGCTGCCGGTGTTGTCGCCGATTCCCATAACCAGTGTCCCGGCAAGCTATTGCCCTGACCCACACCTCCCGCAGTAACACACGGGCCGATCTGGCGTTATAACGGTTACCCATGCTCATACGCCAGGGCAGGCCTTTGAGCTCAATGGTATATACCGGCAATGTTTATGTAAAGCCAGTATGGGAAATACAAAGTGGAGGTCAATCTGTGCATCATGCGTTAGCTCGGCTCCGGGCAGCTCTGTGGGGTGTAGTAACCTCAGCCCAAGTCCCCAATGGAGGTCGCCGGAAGAGGCTTGGCGGATTAGCCGTTGGGAGGCAGAAAGGCGGCAGGCGGTCGAGATTCCTGCCGGCACTCCTACTAGCCTGCGCGGGGCTTCTGGTCTTCGGCGCCGTCGCAGCAGCCCTACCTATGGACCCGATCGAGCGCGATATAGATGAAGTCAATCCAATACCTGACTTTAGGGCACCGGCCAATGGGTTCCGGTGGAGCGTCCCGAGCCGGTTCGGAGACCGCGGGCCAGATGGCCTGATCAACTACCACTGGAACCCGGCCACAAACACCTACGATTCGACCTACGTGGATCCGGGTCAATTTCCGGTTAACTTCTACGGTTGTCAGACCCAATCCGATCGAGACAACGGCCCGAGTGGCAACACCTACACGTGGGAAGAGGTGAACGGCAGCTCGGTCATTAACCTGCGAGCGGGCCTGCCGAACGCCTGCGAGTTCACCCACACGGGCTGGACGGGCCAGGGCACCCACACGGTGCGGCTGACGGTCGTAGACTCGAACGGAAACCTGGTCCCAGCCGGGCGGACGGCGCCATTCGTGCAGACGGTGACCATCAAGGACTGGCTCATCGTCTCGATAGGCGACTCCTATACATCAGGCGAGGGCAACCCGGACGTGCAACAGAGGGTGAGAACGACTCGTGTTGAGGGCATGAACGGTGTCCTCCGTGGAGAGGTTCTTTCGCCCGCACGCTGGGAGGACGAGCGCTGCCACCGGTCCGCCAATGCCGCACCGGCCCAGGCTGCCCTCTCGCTGGAGATGGCTGACCCCCATACGTCAGTTACTTTCATCTCCCTGGCCTGCTCCGGCGCTACTATAGCAGTGGACACCTACGACCAGAATGACACGACCAAGCCTCAGGGCAGTGGCATCCTGGGTGCCTACCGCGGCGCAGTTCCTCCCACCGGTGTCGGTTACACCCCGGCAGAACGGCTTCCGGCGCAGCTCCAGGCGCTGCGTAATCTTGTCGGGAACCGCCAGGTTGACGCCCTGGTCATCTCGGGCGGTGGCAACGACATCGGCTTCTTTAACATCGCATCCCTGTGCGTGACCAACGCCCGCTGCTATACCACGAAGGTGACCACGGATTTGATCCCGGACGATCAATCTACGCTCACGCTGGCGGACGTCGTCTACGGGCGCCTCGCTGCCCTGAACGGTGAGGATGGCACATACGATCGGCTGGCCGATGCAATTCACGACCCGGCCTCGCCCTGGCATCTCAACGTGGCGAACGTAGTGCTCACCGAGTACTTTAACCCGACCAAAGACGATCAGGGTCATACTTGTGGCAGGATTCTCCAGGACATCCTCTTCTGGCCGTTCGATATGTCGGCTGCCGAGTCGGACTGGGCGATCAACAGTGTGCTGACCCCACTCAACCAGGCCATCCAGAACGCGGTGAACCAGCAAGCAGCGAAAGGACGGCCCTGGAAGTACGTGGGCAACATCGCAGCCGCTTTTGCCGGTCCGAGCGGCGGCCCCGGCCACGGCTACTGCGCCAGCGACAATTGGGTCCGCACAGCTACCGAGGCCATGTACATACAGGGGCCGTTCCCGCAATACCTCAGCGACGGTTCAGCGTTCATCTGGGGCGAGGTGGAAACCAGGGCGCAGGTGAAAGGCACGCTGCACCCCTCGACTGCCGGACATCGGATCATCAAGGACCGGATCCTGGACAAGCTGGACGACGTACTGACGCCACCAGCCACTCTCCCGACACCACCCGCCGCCATCAGCTTCGATGTCTCCAACACGATAACTAACGCTGATGGCACCACTACCACCAACCTGGCTGGCCCACAGGGTTGGCTCGTCGGCAGTTGTACGGGCACGACATGCACGTCCAACAGGGTGGTGCTTACGATGTCGGCACTGGATAACGCTGCAATCCGCGGGGCAAGCCTCTCGGTGAACGACGTCCCGGTGACCCTGCAGGACGGCGTCCTGCAGTGCCCCGCCGGCCTGGCCTGCGTTAACAGCCTATCGAGCGATGGCAAGACGTACAGGTGGACCATCACCATCAGTCAGGAGGGAGGCTACCGGTTCCGGATTACTGCCAGGGGCGATGACGGCCAGGTAGCGACGCTTTCACATGATGTCCGGGTGGACCTGACCAACCCGACCGTGTCCTCCGTCCTATCTCGTCCTCCCGATCACGCGGGCTGGTATACCTGGCCAGTAAATATCACCTTTGGGGGCCAGGACACGCAGTCTGGCGCCGGGATCGACTTAATCGAATACCGGATCGACCAGACCGACGCTACGCCCTCATATGTCGCCTCGGGCAACCCGATCACAATCTCTACCAACGGCGTCCACACCGTCCATTACCAGGCCATCGATCTCGCCGGCCGCCGGAGCGCACTGGCGACGCTCGAGGTGAAGGTCGATGCCACAGCGCCACAGGTGAGCTGTGGCGCCGCGGACGGGCTGTGGCACGCGAGCAACCTGTCCATTCCTTGCACGGCGTCTGATACCGCCTCTGGCCTGGCAGATTCGGTGAACGACGCCACATTCTCCCTCACCACGAATGTTGCGGCAGATACCGAAACCACGAACGCCTCCACTTCTTCCCGGCAGGTGTGCGACCAGGCCGGCAACTGCGTAACCGCCGGCCCGATCAACGGAAATAAGGTCGATAGGAAGGCGCCGGTTGTCACAATAAGCTCGCCGGTCGCCAGGACCTACGCGCTCGGGGAGGTGGTCACCGCCACCTACACGTGCGAGGACGGTGGATCAGGCGTGACAGCATGCAACGGGACGGTGGCTAACAACAGCCAGATAGATACTGGCTCAGTTGGGACGAAGACGTTCACAGTGAGTGCCTCCGACAGCATGGGTAACGCCATGTCGGGATCGGTTGGATACGATGTCGCTTACAACATTTGCCGACTATATGATTCGACAAAGTCCTACAAGAGCGGCAGTGTTGCCCCGATCAAGCTCCAGCTCTGTAACGCCACAGGCGCCAACGTATCGAGCCTGGAGATTGCGATCACGGCGACCGGAGTCCGGCAGACAAGCTCAGACGCAGCCCAGGCAGTCCAGGACGCCGGGAACGCGAACCCTGACAGCAACTTCCGTTACGACCCTACGCTCGGTGGGTACATCTTCAACCTGGCTACTCGTGATCTGGCGACGGGCACCTACGAGCTTACGTTAACCGTCGCGGGTGACCCCCAACCCCATACGGTGCCGTTCAGCATAAGATAAGATTAGATTTAGCAGCGTAAACGGGTCCGGCGAGCGAAAGTTCGCTCGCCGGACTTACCATGCAAGCCGTGATCACGGCGCCTCGCCCTATTCTTGGGCTGGCAACATTCGGTCAGCTTCGTGGGCGTGAGCTGCTACGCCGTTACGCTCCTATTCCTTCTCCTCAAAGAGATCGGCGTAGAATCTCCGCAGATTATGGTAACGGACTATGTTCTCGCGAACGTTTCCTCCGATTTCAGCGGCCCACGAAGGCCATTCATCCAGGCTGGCATGGATCAGGTATTGGTTCAAAGCGTCCAATACACCGGCACTTTGGAGAATGGGGCTCAGGACCGTCTCCCAGGACCTCAGCGCTTCTGGGTATACTGCTTCTTGCTGCGCCCTCCGAACGGCGCCTGCCATCTGATCAAATTCAGCGCGCGTGATTCCAACCTCTTTCATCCTCTTGCGGACCTTGTCGTCAAGCTTCCTGCCCTGTTCGGTGCGGCGTCGACTGGCGTACGACATCGCTGACGCCCAAAGTGCG
>Ga0209514_10008550_pt1 | contig 11583 bp, 8 predicted proteins | sample Subgrocontami58m_FD_187452 | JGI IMG/M metagenome (GOLD analysis project Ga0209514, IMG submission 187452) | Subsurface groundwater microbial communities from S. Glens Falls, New York, USA - GMW37 contaminated, 5.8 m (SPAdes) (version 3) | ecosystem: Environmental > Aquatic > Deep subsurface >...
CGTTTGGATGATCTTGGGGATGACCGCCAGAACAGGGAAAGGAGATCGATTCACTTTAGACACAGGCACTTCAACATCGAGCAACAATAAATCCACCGGGTGTTGCTCCAGCAAAGGAAAGAGATCGTCGCCGCACCGCACCGTCCCGACAATAGTGATATGCGTTGCGGTGGATAAGCTAGACTCATAACCCTTGATCATCATTGGGTGATCTTCAAGTATGGCGACACAGATTGTATCTGGCATGATGCGTTTGCTCCTCGTTCTTGTTCGCCTCATCATAACAAGATTTAACTTTGAAAACAACTTTTTGCTGAAAATCACGACAAATGTCTATGTTGTGCGCTATACTCACATTTCTTACAAGGAAAATATCCATGACAAAGTTGAAAGTATTAATTGCCGACGGGCTTGCCGACGATGGCATTGCCATCCTGCAACGTGTTGCCGACGTGACATCCAAGCCGAAGATCACAACCGAAGAGTTGATCGCCGAGCTGCCGCAGTATCAAGCCTTAGTGGTGCGCAGCCGCACCAAAGTGACGAAGTTGGTGATCGATGCCGGCACGTCGCTTAAAGTGATCGGGCGATCCGGCGTGGGCGTGGACAACATTGACGTGGACGCCGCCACCGTTAAAGGAATTGCCGTGGTTAATTCACCGCTTGCCGCAACCGTCTCTGTCGCCGAACTCACCATGGGACTCATCATCGCCATGTCACGCGAGATTCCGCGCGGCGATTCAGCGATGAAAAACGGCGAGTGGTTGAAGAGCGGCTTGAATGGTATCGAGTTGTATAGCAAGACGTTGGGGTTGGTGGCGGTCGGTCGTATCGGGGCGGCGGTGGCAGGACGGGCTGGCGCTTTCGGGATGAAAGTGATGGCCTACGATCCGTTTTTATCCGACGAAGACATTCGCCGACGACAAGCCTCACCGACCACGCTCGACGGTTTGCTTGCCGCATCCGATTTTATTTCGATTCACTCGCCATTGACTCCGCAGACCAAAGGATTGATCGGCGCGTCGGCATTTGCCAAGATGAAGAACGGCGTGCGTATTGTGTGTGCCGCGCGCGGCGGCGTGGTGGATGAAGCGGCATTACTCGCGGCATTGAATTCCGGTAAAGTTGCCGGAGCCGCGCTCGATGTTTTTGAAACCGAACCGCCGGGGAAATCGCCACTGGTCATGCACCCGAAAGTGATCGGCACGCCGCATGTCGGCGCGCAAACGGCAGAAGCGCAGAGGCGTGCCGGTATTGATATTGCCGAAGAAGTATGCGCGGTGTTAGAGGGCAAAGAGCCGAGGTGGAGGGTGACGGGTAAGCAGTGATCAAGCGTGCAAAGGTTTAAAAGCAACACGCTGTAAAACCAGAACGCTGAAAGCGCTGAGTGCGCTGAATGTCGCTGAACGACAAAGAGAATTATCAGCGTTCCTCAGCGAAGATCAGCGTCATCAGCGTTCAAAGGTTTAAGAGTGGAAGTAACTCATTTCGAACTTCGTGCCGAACCGACCACACGTTTCTCGGGCGGGGTAAGTTTGTTGCGCCATAACTTGTACTGGCACACCATGTTGATCGCAAAATAGACCAATGTGTTGAAGGCTTGAGGATAACGCGCCGCAAAATGTTTCTGGTGAAAAATTTTCATCGCATCATAGAAGGCGATGATCATCTTCTCTGGCTGCTTGCGAGTGGATGTGCCTTTGAGATGCTTGATGATCACTTCGGGGTAATACACCACGCGGTAGCCGATTCGTTTAAAACGCAGGTTGAGATCAATATCTTCGCCATACATAAAAAACGTTTCATCCATTAGCCCCACTTTGGCTAACGCCTCACCACGCATCAGCATACACGCCCCTACCACTGAATCCACGTCGGCAGTTTGATTCTCATCCAAAAACGTCATGTTGTAACGGGCAAAGATCGGACTGCGCGGAAAAATTTTGGCGAGACCAAAGATATGGAAGAAGGACGTGGCGGGCGTGGGTTCGCCACGGCGGCACGCCAGATCGAGCGAGCCGTTTTCCAGAATCAATTTGGGACCCAATACGCCAGTATCCGCGTGCGAGTCCATATACCCGATCATTTTGCGAAAGGCATCGGGCGGAGTCTCGGTGTCGGGGTTCAACAACATTGCGTAACGGAACTTCGGCGCATCAGGGAAGCCTGCCGCTTTGATGCCCAGATTGTTGCCAAACGAATAGCCGCCGTTTATCTCAGAGCGGATTACTTGGCACCAAGAAAAATTTTCGCGCACAAACGAATCGCTATCGTCGTTCCCGCCGTTGTCCACCACAAAGACTGTTGCCTTTAAACCCTCAATCGCCTTCTGCACGGTGTTGAGGCATGGCGCGAGAAATTCTTTAGAGTTGTGAGAGATGATGATGATGGCTATGTCGTTCATCTGGAAGTTGGACGTTGGAAGTTGGAGATTGGATGCCGCCTCTAACTTCCAACTTCTAATCTCTAGGCTCGTAGTATTTCCCAATAGCTCCACACCCTCGCTTTGAACTTAGCGTTGTCAATCTTTTTCGTCAGCCAACCTTTGAGTGTGCGCGCCAGCCAGAATTTTAAACCGACAACGGTGATGATCTTCAGCGCGATGTATTTGAACACACCGTAATTTTTGCGATAGAAATACGATTGCGTGCGATAGAAGCGAACCGATGACAGTTCGAGATTTTTTGATGTGCTGTGCGCGCCGAGATGGACGATGGTGGCGTCGGGCGTGTAGAGAATTTTCCATCCGTTTTTTTTCGCGCGATAGCACCAATCTGTTTCCTCAAAGTAAAGTTCAAACTTCTCATCCATCCCGCCCATCTGCTCGTAAAGCTCGCGCCGCAGGAAAACGGTTGCGCCCAAGATGTGTTCGGCCTCGCGCACGCGTGTGTAGTCTTCGGGCAAGTAACGTCCGTTCAACGGCGAATCCATTGGCACCAGCATTTCAAAAAATCCAAAGAAGGCTTGCTTGAGATCGGGGAAGTGAAAGGTGTTGTGTTGCAGCGATCCATCGGGGTTGATCGTGTGTGGGGCGATCATGCCCGCTTCGGGATGGGCTTGAGCAAACTCGACCAACTTTTTCAACGCGCCCGCTTGCACGATGGTATCCGGGTTAAGCATGAACATGAACGGCGCGTGGGCATGTTTGAATCCATAATTGTTGCCGCCCGAAAACATTAAGTTGCCCTGACCGCTTAGCAACTTCACCCATTTAAATTTTTCTGTGATTATCTCTAAGGTGTCATCCGTTGAACCGTTATCCACCACGATTGTCTCAACGTCGCTCCCGTCCCAATTGCTTGTGTCGGCTGGCTTGCACACGCCATCGCTGCAATCCGCCGCCCAACCTTGCGGGATAGAGCGCAAACAATCTTCGATCACTTCGGCGGAGTTATAGGTGACGATGATGATGGAGAGGGCAGGGGGCATAACTTGAAAATTCTAGCGTAGGCTTTATTGTGAATAACTCTTTGCAATTTTGGAGTGTTGTGGAGGGGTGGTCTCTCTAATCCGCTGTTTAGCATTTTTTCTGATCCCAACCATTCATCTGCATGGAAACACGGGGGGTACACACGCGCTAATAGTTGAGGTTCGGAACAAAGCTTGTTAGCGGATTAGAGTGCCAAAATTACAACAGTCCTGTCTGTTAGTGAACATTGTGAATAGATGGCTCTTGCATTTCTATCGCCCTATAAATTGCATCAGCCAATCTATAAATAGCGTTATCCACAAAAACGCCCCCGCACCCGCATACGCCGCTAACCACATCTTGATCAACTTGCCCGTCAAAGTTGAAAGCAAAAATTTGTGCAACGGCATCCGCAACGCACCCGCCGCCATGCCCGCCAGATCAAAAAACGGGAGCGGGATGATCGCCAAAATAAAAATGGTTAGCATCCCATAACGATCTGTCAATTGATGTAAGCGTTCATACATCTTGGCATGTTCCACAAACCCTTGACCGGAGAAACCCGCCCCATAGCCAGTGAGCTCACCGATGGTCGCACCCGCACCGGCGGCGACCCCGATCCAAAATGGATCGAGCGCGTTCAATCCGCCTGCCATGAAGACCATACTTAATGCGGGCGCGGGCAGCACAATCGTTGCGCTGCCGATTACGTTGATCGCAAAAATTCCGATGTAACCGTATTGCTTCAACATCCGCACTTCGTGGCGAAGCGAATACACCAAGATCGTAATCGCAATCACGATGAGCAGCACCGCGATTCGCGCCGCCGTCATCTTCCAGTTATTGGTTTTGTTTTCGGTAGTATTCATAAAGGATGAATTATGAAGGATGAAGGATGAACCAATCTTCAACCCTTAATCCTTAATCTCCAATCTCTAACTTCCAACTTCCAACTTCCAATTTCCAACTTCCAACTTCTATTTCCCGATTCTTTCTATCAATCCCCTCACCGTTGCCTTGTCTGTCTCAGTCGGCGCGATGCTTAATGCTTTGTTGGCGTAATCGAGCGCGTTGGTTTTATCACCCTTTGTTAAATATGTTTCCGCCAATGCGCGATACACTTCCCATACATTGAAATTTGTTCCGGCGATCTTCAAAATATCTTGATAGGTCGCAACCGCCGCATCGTAATTCCCCACCGCTCTTTGTGCCGTGCCCAAACTTACGCGCACGGCGACTTGCCGCGAGAGATCGCCACCGCGAAACTTCTCGGCTTCGATAGACTGTTGATAAGCCGAGATCGCCTTTTGATAAGACTCGCGCCGCTTGATCTCGTCTTTCTCTTCGGAGGCAAGTTGAGTCCAAATATCGCCGAGCGTGTTGTAAGTTTCGGTGAGCTGCGGGTCGAGGCTGATTGACCTTTCGATTTTCTTCAAAGCGTTTGCGCTGTCTTTGCGTGCCGCCAGATCGAATCGCGCCACTTCGTTCCATAGCGTCGGCGCGTTGGGGCTGAGGGCGAGCGCGTTGTTGAAGTATGTGTTTGCGTTGTCAATGCGTATCTTCGCTTCGGTAGGGTCGGTGGTAGTGCGCGACCATTGATACGACAGGCGCCCCAAGTTCGCGCTATGGTCGGGGTTGAGCGGGTTTAACGTTTGCGCCTTTTCCAATTCTTTCAACGCCACACTTAAGATCGTCTCGCGTTGAATGCGGTCGGCAGTTTGCGTTGACGATTCGAGATAGGCCCGCCCCAAATATAAATAGTATTGATCTTGTTGCGGCGCAAGCGCAATCGCCTGCTGATAGATCGGGATCGCCACATCCCATCGCCGTTGTTGATCCATCGGCTGCGCCACCTTATACGACATATCGGCTTGGATCGCCATGATGTTAAAAAAGAAGCTCGCCGCAATCGCCAGGGCAAACGTCAACGGTGCGACGATCCACTGTGCATTAGATTTAAAATAACGGCTGTGCCACTCGGTGGTTAAAGTGATCGCCATCACCGTGATCAAAATAATGATCCACCACACAAAGCGACTCAACATGGTGTTTGCCATCGTTAACAGCGTCGCCAACTCTTGAATATTTTTTGGTTGAAAATTTGCCACGCTGGCTAAACCGTAAGCGTGCAAGATCATAAACGCCAGCCACACCGCGCCCGACCCACCGAGCGTGATCCACACTGCGCGCTGTTCGTCGCGCCACATCAACGCCGCCGCCAGCCACACAAAAGCAAACAGCAGCGCCATGCCAATGCTCGTCGTCCCCGCCGTTCCGTAAAGCGTAAAGAGCGAAGCGTAGACAATATCTGCGACAGAGTTCAACTGTCTGATGTTGGCGAAATAATCGTAAGTCATCGTCACCAAAATTAATCCGGTGATGAAGGATGGGAAAGCAGGTGTGAAGAAATTGCCGATACTGCCGCGCGACATTTTTTCTGGATGGCGACCGCGCTCGCCGCGCGTGTCTCGCCGCCGTGACTCAGGGGCTGCCGCCTTGGGTGTGGAGACGGCATCCCCTTGTTGAACTTTTTTCGGCATCGCCCATCCTACCGCGATCAACATTGCCACGAACATCCAAAAATAAAGTCGAGTTGCCACAATGGCAATGCCAAAATGAATCTCGGTGAAGTGGGCGACAATCGCCGCGATGAGTGAGGCCAGAACCACGGCGCGCTGCGGATCGATCTCATCCGCCGTGCGGCGCAGTGTGATGAAGGTGAGGTACACGAACAACCCGATCAACATGCCAAAGGGCAAGCCCACGCCGAAGTAAGTGCCGCCGCGCCACGCCACCATGATCGTCGCGCCGAGTATGCCGCCGCCGACGTAGAGCGCGATGTATAAACGTTTGTCGTGCGGGGCGATCACGCCGAGCCACTTCAATCCAAAATAAATCACGGCGGCGAAAAAAGTGAGATAAGCGATCATCCCAACTGCGCCCGTCGTCAACAAGGCGTCGAACGTTTCGTTGTGTGAACGATCTGGCACGGCGTTTTGTTTTTCAAAGTGCGCCAACTCCGGTGAATAAAACGGACTGAAGGTGACGAGCAATGATTCGGGTCCCGCGCCGATCAATGGACGAATAAAATTAAATACATCCACGCGCCCATCGGGGAATTTAGCGGGCTCGTGCGGCAGAGCCATCTGCACCGCGCCAACCCAGATCAATTCGCGCACGCGGCTGGTTCCATCTTGCGATTCAAACACGCGCCCCAAACGTCCGAAGCCTTGCGTGGTTCGCAACGATTCGAGAGGACCGTTTGGAATGTTGAACACGATCAAAAACGATCCGAGAATCACGGCAATGCCCAACGCACTGATAGCGATCCTTCTTCGCTTGAACACAAGCGAGAGCAACACGATCCAGAAAAACATTCCGGCTAACAAACCGAGCCAAGGTCCGCGGCTGCCCGTGAACCACAACGCGACCAACTGTGCGCCGAGTATCAATGTGTAGATGAAGCCCTGAGCGATGTTGCCGATCAATTTTTCTTTTTCGCCGATGATGGCGCGGTAGTATCCCAGAGTCCGCATCACCGTGAAGGGGATGATCATGATCAAGTAGGCGCCGGCGAAGATGGCGTTGCCCATCGTGGACGTGATGCGCGTGACCGTATCCTCACCCCACGGCAATGGGTCGAGCAAAAATTTCTGCATGATGCCGTAGAGGCTGATCGGCAAACTGGTTAAGATGATCGTGGTGATGATGCGCTCGATCTGTTCTTTGCGTCGGATGTTGACCACCGCCGCGCCGAAGATCACGATATAAGAGAGCGTGGTGTATGCGCCTTGCAATCGCGGATACGATCCCCAAAAGGTGGCGCGCGGCGTGAGCGATAGTAGACTCGAAATTAAATACGACGCGAGATAGATCGCTAATGGAATGAGTAAGGGAATGCGGCTTAACGACTCCCAACGCCGTCGCGGATTAAATTCCACGATGCTGTTGCGGACGCCGCCTTCTTCGATCAACTTTAACAACCACGCGGCGGCGATGATCAAGGCGATGCTTCGCACGAGTGATGCTTTATCGGGTTCAAACACCCGCGCCGAATAGGTGTTGAAGAACAACGGCGCCAACACCAACGCCGCCAGCCAACCGGCTTCTAAAATCCCGTTGCAGAAATTGCTTAGCTTAGTCACTCCGACTTCGTCCTTTAGGAACTACTCAACCACTCCGTCATTGCGAGCGTTCTTCGCGAAGCAATCTCTCTCGGTTGCACTTGGAGATTGCTTCGTCGCAAAAGACGCTCCTCGCAATGACGCTTGAGCGGTTATTTAATATGCGTCGCCGCAGAATCAATTACGCTCCACAACCCACTTATACACATTTTCAATCCGCTCAACCATCATCGCCTCAGTAAAATCTTTTCGCGCCCGTTCTTGCCCGGCTTCGCCCATTCGCTTCCGTAACGATTCATCGGCGAGCAAATGATTGATCGACTCGGCGAGCGCCGATGGTGTGCGCGCCGGAACAACCAACCCGCTCACGTTATGTTGAACCACATAAGATGTCCCCGTTCCTAACTCTGTCGTCACGCACGGCAAACCTGCCGCCATCGCTTCGAGCAACACCAACCCAAACGCTTCGGATCGCGCGCTGGCGGGCAACACAAAAATATCGGCACTGCGATACAGCGACGCTAATTCTGATTCGGGGACGGTGCCGATGAAGCGCACCTTGTCACTTAAATTAAGTGACGCCGCCAACCGCTCCCACGACTCTCTCATCATCCCATCCCCACCGATGATCAACTCTGCCTCAATATCCGTCATCGCCTTCAACAGATCGTCAACGCCTTTGTAGTAACGATGCCGCCCGATGAAGAGCAGAGTCGGGCGCTTTTGTTTGACGCGTTGCGGCGCGGCGAATCGATCTACATCCACGCCGAGCGGCAGAACCAAACAGCGTCTGCCCAAACGAATTAACTCGGTGGAAGATACCACATAATTGGGGCTGGTTGCCAAAAGTGAATCGGCGCGGCGCAATACTTGGCGCATGAGTGGTTTATAAAGTGCGCCGATAAATTTTTGCCGCACCACATCACTTTGATAAGTGATCACCGTGCGCCCATGCCCATAGAGCCAATGACTCACTTCGCCAACAGGATACGGGAATTGCAGATGGGTAATATCGGGCTTCTCTTGCGCGATCAACTTTGGCAACTCAAACGAGAGCGGCGTGCTGGCAATCGTTCGCACCCGCGCCGCGCGGATGACGCGCACACCGTTCATCACCTCAACTTCGTTGCGTTGTTGCGGATGACAGACGATCACGCTCACCTCGTGCCCGCGTTTCGCCAAACCCTCGGCTAACACGCGCAGATGATTCTCGATCCCGCCCAAGACGGGGTAATAGTCTTTGTAGATATGAAGGATTTTCACGGATCAAATGAACAATGAAACAATGAACAATGAACAATTGCAAATTACCAATTACAAATTGCTTGAACTGTTTTCTCCCACGTAAACCGTTTGACCCATTCCAATCCGGCGATTCGTTTTTCTTCGCGGAAGATTGGATCGCCCAAACGTGATACCGCCTCTGCCAGCGCGGCAGTGGTCAAATCATCCGCCATCACTGCCGCGTTGCCCGCCGCTTCTTTAACTCCGGGCGCGGGTAAACATACCACAGGCGTGCCGCACGCCATCGCTTCGATGATCGGCAAGCCGAACCCTTCACGCAGTGAGGGAAAGATCAAGGCTGAGGCGGAAGAATACACGGAGGGGAGATCAGATTCTTCAATGTGAGGAACGTAATGCGTATTGCGTATTCCGTTGGCGGCGTCGCCAACAATCACTAAGCTCGAATCTCCAATCTCTAATAACGCTTTTGTATTCTTATGCCACTTCTTCGATCCGAAGCACAACAGAAATTCATCAGGCAATCCATATTTGCTCTTCACCCGATCCACTTCGTCTTTTGATCGCGGATAAAATTTTGGATCGAGTCCGGGTGGGCAGACGATCATTTTCTCGCGCAGCACGCCAAGCGCAGCCATTTCCTCTTTCGCCGAGTCGCTCAAGACGATCACGCGATGGGCGACTTGACCGGCGAGATAATTTGCAAATCGAAAAATCAACCTAGAAAGCGGGTTTCTCCAAAAAACCCGCTTTTTCTCGTAAAGCGGTGTGGCGTCATACAACGTCACCACGCTTGCACACGGAACAAAGTAGGGCATCAGGAAATAGGGTGCATAGTAAATGTCGGCGTCACGCAGTTTAAGCGGCACGTCAATTTGCGCTAAAGGTGATCGCACGCTGAAGCTTTCGCGCGTGAGACCGTCTAAATTGAATCGCGTGTTACGCAGATTCGGATCCGTGATCGAATACGTCACCCGATCACCCAGCGCTTGCCACACACCAAAGGCATAACGCCCGATGCCGGGATAATGATCGCCGATGGTGCGAGCGTCAAACGCCAGCCGCTTCATGCCACACCTTTTCAAATCGGCGGGCGACGGACGCGAGTTGAAAATTTTCTAACGCGCGTCGGCGACCTGCTTCACCCAAACTTTTTCTTGTTGACGAATCGAGCATCATTGCTTGCGCGAGTGCTTCTACATTATTGGGCGCAATTAAGATTCCTGTGTCGCCAATAATTTCGGGGATGCCGCCGATGTTGCTGGCGACGAGCGGCAAGCCTGCCATTTGAGCTTCCATCAAAGCCCGCCCCATGCCTTCAGGAAAGATTGAGGCGTTGACGTAAAGATCGCTGGCGGCAAACAAACGCCGCACATCGTCGCGATGACCGAGCAATCGCACGCGGCTCCCAAACTTCTCTAATTCCACGCGCAAACCGCGCCCACCGAGCAAACCTTCTGATTCGTCATCGCCGCCGACTATCAAACCGATCACGCGATCATCGCATTGCATAATTGCTTGGGCAAAAATGTCGCAACCTTTGGCACGCACTAAACGGGCGAGCATCAAGGCAACTACTTGATCGTCGTCGAAGCCAAAATGTTTTCGCGCCTCATGCCGTTCTTCGTTTGTAATCGCGCCTTCATCGCGCACACCATCGGGAATCACAATCGTGCGTTTGAGATCGGGTGAGCAAGTGTTGGCGATGAAGTGGGTGACAGGTAGAAAAATTTTGGGGATGGGGGAGAGGAGTCGGGCAAGGCGGCGCGGCAGAGTCACGTCGCACAGTCGCCAGATCAATGGTTTGCGGGCAAGCGAGGCGGCAACCGCGCCCACCAGATGCATTCGCGCGGTGGTGGTCATCACCACATCGGCATCGTGGATGACTTTCGCCAATCGTATCCCCGCCGTGATCGTTTGCATCCAATTATCACGCAGGCGCGGCAGATCGATCTTGATCACCTTGCCGCGAAATTTTACGCGCGTTGATGAATCGGTGATGATAGTGAGATCGAATTTGTTTTGATCAACCGCCTCAACCAGATCGTTGACGAACACTTCAACACCACCGAGCACGGGCGCGTGGTCAACGATGTAGACTTTTAATTTCGCGTGGGAACTCATGGGAGACGAAGGAACAGTTTTTCATCCTTCATAATTCATCCTTCATCCTTTGAGCAATGCTTCAATCCGCGCCGCCACCATGTCAATTGCCACTTCGTTGAAGCCGCCTTCGGGGATGATGACATCGGCGTAACGTTTAGAGGGTTCGACAAATTCTAAGTGCATCGGGCGCACGGTGGTGAGATATTGTTGGATGACCGACTCGACGGTGCGTCCGCGCTCGGCTACGTCGCGCTGCACGCGGCGAATGAAACGGATGTCGGCGTCGGTGTCCACAAAAATTTTCACGTCGAAAAGTTTTCGCAGTTCGGGCTCGGCGAAGATCAAAATGCCCTCGACCATGATCACCGGCTCGGGCTCAATGTGAATCGTTTTCGCCGTGCGTGAATGTGTTTTGAAATCGTAAATGGGCATCTCGATGGAGTTGCCCGCTTTGAGTTCCTTGACATGCTGAATGAGCAAATCGGTGTCAAGCGCATTGGGATGATCGAAATTAAATTCGGCGCGTTGGGCCGGGGGCAGATGATCGAGATTGCGATAGTAGGCGTCGTGCAGCAGAACGGCGATGCGCCCTTCGCCGACGGCTTTGTTGAGGGCGCGGGCAACGGTGGTCTTGCCCGATCCGGTGCCGCCGGCAAGACCGATGATGACGGGTTGAGAAATTGCCATATCAATTGTTTGCCG
>Ga0209514_10008560_pt1 | contig 11572 bp, 10 predicted proteins | sample Subgrocontami58m_FD_187452 | JGI IMG/M metagenome (GOLD analysis project Ga0209514, IMG submission 187452) | Subsurface groundwater microbial communities from S. Glens Falls, New York, USA - GMW37 contaminated, 5.8 m (SPAdes) (version 3) | ecosystem: Environmental > Aquatic > Deep subsurface >...
CGCCGCCGTCCCCCGTGGCCGCCACTTCCTTCAGGTCGCGCCCCGTGGAGAAGGCGCGGTCGCCGGCGCCGCTGAAGATGACCACCCGCACGTGCTCGTCGGCCTCGGCCTCGTCGCAGGCCTGGCAGATCTCCGCCGTCATGAGGCGGTTTCGGGCGTTCATCACCTCCGGACGGTTCAGGGTGATATACCCGACGCCTTCGCGCACCTCGTAGATAATCGCCTGGAATGCCATCCTACCCTCCTGCTCTATGTTCTTGGGGTTCTGGGGACGAAAGGAAGGGGCGATGCCGGGAACCTCGCTCCCAACTCGCCCCTCGCTGGATTCTGCCACCTCGTCGCCGGCCTTCGTCACACCCCCGCCCGAAGGCGGGGGCAGCGTCTTTCCCGGCGGACCTACACCGGCCGGAACTTGGGCAGGCTGATCTCCTCGGTCACATCCTCGAAGACCACCTGCACCGGCATGTTGAGACGGATCTCCTCGTTCTTTATCCCGACCAGGTTGGTCATGTAGAGGGGCCCCTCCTCCAGCTCCACCAGGGCCACGTTGTAGGGCAGGTCCCCCTCGAAGGAGGCGTGGTACTTCTGATGGAAGACCACCCACGTGTAGACCCGGCCCTTGCCGCTGGATTCCACATACTCCGTCTTGGCGCCGCACAGGTGGCAGACGAAGCCTTGGTGATACTTCGTGTCGCACTTCGGACAACGCTGAATGAGCAGCTTGTGCTTCTTGGCGGCGTCCCAGAACTCCTGAGAGTCCTCGTCCACCAGGGGCAGGGGCTTGCGGTACGTCTGTGTCATCGCCTAGGACCTCCGCAGAACGGCGGTGGCGTGGGCATAGGTCATCGAGGAGCCGGCGTCTCCCCCATGGCCCGAAACCAGGACCAGCTCGGCGTTCTCTTTCTGAGTGGCGCCACCCTCGCCGCGGGCCTGCCTCACCCCTTCGACGAAGGGGGTGAACCCCTGCATGTCGCTGTGGGAGAGCTTGCCGCCGTGGGGATTCACGGGGATGGGAGCGCTCAGGCTGATGTTCTGGCCGCCCTCGACGAAAGCCCCACCTTCGCCCTTCTTGCAGAAGCCGTAGCCCTCCAGGGTCAGCAGGACGGTGATGGTGAAGCAATCGTAGATGGAGGCCACGTCGATGTCCTTCAGCTCGATGCCCGCGGCGCGGAAGGCGTTGTCCCGGGCGGGGGCCACATCGACCTGGTCGAAGTTGCTCTTGTCGTAGCTGAGGCGGACAGCGTTGCCGATGCCGGTGCCCTGGACGATGACCGGCGGCTTCTTGCACTGCTTGGCCCGCTCCAGGGAGGTGACGATGAAGGCCGCGCCGCCATCGCCGATCAGGCAGTAGTCGAACATGTGCAGGGGCTCGCACACCCAGCGCGAGTTCTGGTGGTCCTCGATGTTCATGGGCCGGCCGTACATCATGGCCGTCGGGCGCTTGTTGGCATTGGCCCGCTGGTTCACGGCGATCCAGCCAAGCTGGGTGCTGGTCGTCCCATACAGCTCCATGTGGCGCCGGGCGGCCAGGGAATGGATGGAGCCCGGGGCGAAGAAACCGTAAGCGCCGAACGTGCTGCGCAGGGTCGGCGCCGCCTCGGTGCCGCGGGGCGCGCTGAGCCCGCCGGTGGCCGGGTTCTGACCGAAGACCACGACCACGTAGTTGACCAGGCCCAGGTCGATGAAGCCCATGGCCGCCGTCATGGCCGAGATCGCCGTGGCTCCGCCGGTCTCCAGGGACCAGACCATCTTGGCAGCGAGCCCGGCCCGGCGGGCCACGTCGCGGCTCTGGGGCGTGCCGCTGGCCCCCTGGTAGATGTAGCCGTCGATGTCCTGGGGCGTCAGGCCGGCGTCCTCGATGGCCAGCCGAATGGCCTCCACCTTGAGAGCATCGGAGCTCCAGCCGGGGAGCCGCCCCTGGGGCGTTACGCCCAGACCACAGACGGCGTAGTTACCCCATATCTCGCTCATGCAGTGCCTCCTTGGGTTCGTGACCGCAAGCGATGATAAGCCGCCCCCTCCAACGGGTCAAGTTGCTCCCGCTGGGACCCGAGAAACGGCAACGAAAGACGGCGGGCTGCCGTTCGTTCGACAGCCCGCCGTGGGGCACAGGCACGGTTGTGCCGAGCCTACATGGTGATGTCGAGGAAAGCCTCCCAGCAACTCGCACCGTCCTCGGTGCAGAAGCGCGTGTACCAGGTCCCGGCCGCGAGGTTGGGGAAATCGATGTTCGGCACGAGATAGACCGTAAAGGTACCATCATCCGCCACCACCCAAACCTGCTCCACGCCGTCTTTCTGGAGCTTGTACACGGTGCCGTCAGGGTGGACGAGGGACTGGCTCAGGCCGGCCGCAGGGACGAACCCGGACCCGGCGAAGGTAACGGCTTCATCGAGCGTCCCCCCCGCCGTCACGAGGATCATTTCCCCTTCGGCGGTGACGAGCCCAGCCGTCGGCCCAGCGACGGCGAGAGCGAGAGCGAGAGCGAGTAGAGCGCGGCGCATAGCGTCCTCCGTGTTGATGTAGACGGGGGCGCGCATACCGCCCCATGCCTCAGCCGCATTATAAGACTACTACTTCCGTGTAGCAATCCCCAGCCTACCCGGGCGGGAGCCGCGAGATCCGCCAGCCCATGTCGGCGAGCATCCCCAGGATCACGGGGCCGGGCTCAGCGCCCGGCAGGCGCTCCCCACCCGCCGTCATGATGGCGTTGGCCGTCCCGTCGTACGTGTCGTCGTCGAGGTGACTGAAGCTGCTGCCGTCCACCCACACCTCGGGAGCGAACAGTTTCACGGGGCCGCCGTTGGCCGCGATGCCGGCGGCGCCGTCCCAGTAGAGATCCTCGCTTTGCAGCTCATCGGCCAGGTCCTCGGTTCCCCGAGGGAACCGGCTGGCATCAAGGAGCCGCTGGCGGCGGCCGTTGACCACAAAGCGGTCGTAGATGTCGGGGTAGGGACCCTCCTGAGACAGGAGTCTGGCTGGATGCCGATGGACGTGGCGATGAGGCGCCGGCCTCACCGCCCGCCAGATCGGCGAGAGCTCGCCGTCGTCGTCGCCCCACGTGCCCAGGCCTTCCGCGTCCACATAGAAGGTGCCGAGGAAGCCCATCCCATGCAGGATTTCGTGGATGACTGTGCTGGCGAAGTGGCTCTGGCCGGCGGGGGGTCTGGCATCATCGCCGAAATACCACGTTTCCGCGCTGTTGAAGCCGGTCTCGATGTCCGGGCCGGGCTCCAGGCGGTCCCCGGCGAGCTGGTTGGCCAAAGCCGCTGGGTAATAGGTATCGGATTGGGCCGCGCCGTCGAAGTTCGCGTATTGACCCGCCGGCCCCCCCCGGCCCAGGATGCCCTCGTCCAGGGGCGCCCACTCGGCCACGACCGTGATGGTGACCGGGGCGTCCAGGTGGCGGGCCAGCAGCCGCGCCGCCCGCTCGAAGGCCCGGCGACCCTCGGCCGGCCAGGGACCCACGAATTCGCCCGTGATCGTCGCCGCGGCTTCCCGAACGACGATCCGATCCGCAGCCTGGACCGCCGGTGCGAGGGGCGTGGGCAGGAACCCCGGTCCCGCCACCAGGAGCAGGGCGAGTAGCCCCCCGCCCAGGAAGTCCTTTATGCGCTGCTGCAACACCTTCATCCCACAAAGCCCCCAATCAACTCGAAACTAGCCCCCCGTGGACCGGGAAACGGCAATCAAGAACGGCGGGCCGTCGTTCGTTCGACAGCCCGCCGTCTGGCGCGAAGCGCCGTTGCGCCCGTGCCCTACATGGTGATGGTGAAGGTGGCCTCCCAGCAACCGGCTCCGTCCTCGGTGCAGAAGCGCGTGTACCAGTCCCCAGGGCCGAGGTTGGGGAAATCGATCGTCGGCACGAGGATGACGATGAAGTTCCCTTCGGGGGACACCACCCAAACCTGCTCCACGCCGTCCTTCACGACCGTGTACAGAGTGCCGTCAGGGTGGACGAGGGCCTGGCGCAGGCCAGCCCCAGGCTGGAATCCCTGCCCCGTGAAGTACAGGGGCTGATCGATCGGCCCCTCGATCGTCACAAGGATCGAGGGGCCCTCGGCCGTGGCGAGCCCAGCCGTCGGCCCGGCGATGGCGAAAACGAGAGCGAGAGCGACCAGAGCGCGGCGCATGGCGTCCTCCATACTGATCAATTCAGGGGTGCAAATCAACCCCACTGGCAGTATAGGACAACCAAATTATGCGCCGCAAGACGCACGGACCCACGGACGTAGCCTCTCTGGACAGGTCAGGCCCTGGCGCCAGGCGGGGAAGGTCGGCTCGGGGTCAGGCGGAGGCGATGATAGCCTCGGCCGCCCGGTTGAGCCCCGCCTCGGCCGCGCGCACCTGTTCCTCCAGGCTGGCCAGGGTGGAGCGGTCCCTCACCAGGGTCTCCGTCGCAGCGGCGACTTGCCGCCGCACCTCCTGGGGCGCGGGCCCGCCGATCAGCGTGCGAGCGCTGGCACAGGAGAGGGGGTCCAGGGCCCGCCGGATCACGGCATCGGAGAGGCCCAGCGGCTCGCCCGTATACTGCCTGGCCGCCCGGTCCACGTCCGCCGGGGTGACCTGGGCCGGCGTCTTGCCCGCCTCGATCGACTGGCGCACCAGGATGGCCGTGATCTGGTAGGCTGTGCGCCAGGGCAGCCCCTTTTCGTTCACCATGGCCCCCGAGAGGTCGGCCGCCTGCGCCCAGAAGGCCCCCGCCAGCTCGCCCATCCGCCCCGTATTCACCTTCATGGTGGTCAGGATGCCGCCCAGGGTCCGCAGCATCAGCCGCAGGTCTTCGAAGGAGGTCCACAGCTCTTTCAGGGCGCCCAGGCCCGAGAGGCTACGCACCTGCTGAAAGGCCCCGGCCATCTTGCCGTAGAACTGGCTGACGCTCTCCTGCAGCCACATGATGGCATGGGGGTTCTTCTTCTGGGCCATGATGCTGCTGGTCCCGCAGTAGCGATCGGCGAAGTCGACCAGCCGGAACTCATAGGTGTACCAGAGAAAGAGGTCGTCGATCACCCGGCCCAGGTTGGCCAGGAGCACCGCAAGAGCACCGTAGGCCTCCAGACCGTAGTCGACTGAGGCGTAGGCGTCCTTGGTGTTCTGCATCACCGCCTCGAAACCCAGCAGCTCGGCCGTCCGCCGGCGGTTGAGGGGGAAGTCCGACCCTGTGCCGGCGCCGCAGCCGGCCGTGCTCTGGTTGTTGCGGTGGTAGGCCTGCTCCAAGCGCTCGAAGTCGCGCTCCAGCTCGAAGGCCAGGGCCATCAGGTAGTGGCCCAGGGTCGTCGTCTGCCCGTGCTGGTGCCGGGTGTAATGGGGCATGACCGACTCGGCGTGCTGGGACGCCAGGCCGATCACCGCCTGGCGCAGCTCCAGCAAGTCGGCCATCACCTCCAGATAAGCCGCCCGCAGGGTGTAGTGGCCGCCGACGCTGCCCATGTCGCCGCTGCTGCGCCCCAGGTGGATGCGCCCACCCACCTCCTCGCCCAGGTGCTCGATCAGGTAGTGCTCGCCAGAGTGCATGGCGCCCCCCGTGGCCAGACGCACCTCCTGCAGCCCCTGCTTCTCCATCTCCAGCAGCGCCGCCAGCATCCGGGCGGCGTCGCGGCGGGGGATGAGATTCTCCTCGGCCAGCATCACCAGGTGGGCCTTGTCCAGGGCGTGGAAGGCCGGGAAGAGGGGAACGTACTCGGCGGGGTCGCCAGGCTTCTGCCGCAGGACCGACTCGTCGGCCTCCTCGTTGAGCCGCCCGCCCTTCTTGCGATAGTGCTCGCCGCGGGCCACCGAACTGTAGAGAGTCGTCGCCATGCTGCACCTCCGGTGTGGTTGTCTGCTGGGGAACCCGCCTAGCTTACCACGCGACGAGCCGTCCTCAAACCGAGCCGCGACCGTGAGGGCCACCGGTCCAGCCGCCGAACGCTTGACAGCGCCGGGGCCGTTTGCTACGCCTACTCCGTCGTCTGACACGAGGAAGGAAGAGAAACCGATGCCGTTCTTGGAACGCGATGGAGCGTCCATCTACTACGAGGAGTTCGGGTCCGGCTACCCCGTGCTCCTGTTCGCCCCCGGCGCGCTGGAGTCGAGCGTTGAGTTCTGGCACCGGCCGACCATGCCGTTTGATCCGACGGTCGTGCTCGCCCCCCACTTTCGCCTGATTGCCATGGACCAGCGCAATGCTGGCCGATCCCGGGCGCCCATCTCGGCCGAAGACGGCTGGCCCACCTACACCCAGGACCACGTGGCCTTGCTGGACCACCTGGGCATCGAGCGCGCCCATGTGCTGGGCTGGTGCATCGGCGTCCCGTTCCTCATGAGCCTGATCAGGGCAGAGCCGCAGCGAGTTTCTGCCGCCGCCGCTGTGCAGCCGAGCGGCAGGGTGGGCCCGCTCACCCGGCGTTCCGGGCTCTTCGATCGCTGGTGTGAGGCGCTGAAGGACCACCCGGAAGCCACTCCGGCTGTACTCGAGAGCTTCTATGCGAACCTGTACAGCGCCGACTTCGTCTACAGCGTGCCGCGCGAGTTCGTCCCGTCCTGCCAGGTGCCCCTGCTGGTTCTGGCCGGCAACGACGAGGCGCATCCGTTCGCGGTGGCCGAAGAGCTGGCGCGCCTGGCACCGCACGCCGAGTTCATCCCGGAGTGGAAAGAGGGTGCCCCGTTGGACGCTGCGGTCAAGCGGATACGGGAATTTCTGCTGGCCCATGTGCCGGCCAAAGGCTGATGCGCCGCACGACAGGGTACTGCGCCTGTAAGATCCGATCACGTGTTCAGCAGTCGCGCAGCGGCTTCCCTCACGTCACCACACCCTCCGCCGCCATCTCCACCCGCTCGGCGGCGCTCAGGCCCAGCAGCTCACCGTAGACGTACTCGTTGTGCTCGCCCAGCGCCGGGGCCCGCCGGCGCACCTCGGCCGGCGTGGCCGAGAGGCGCATGGTCACGCCGGCGTAGGCGATGGTCGGCATGCCCGGATGCGGCGCCTCCATGATGAAGCCCCGCTGGCGCAGATGCGGGTCGTGATACAGGTCAGCCCCGTTCTGCACCGTCCCGGCCGGCACGCCCTCCGCCTGGAGCAGGCTCATCACCTCGTGCGGCGGGTGCAGGCGCGTCCACCGGGATAGCAGGGCGTCCAGCTCCTCCCGGTGGCGCCGCCGGCCGAGCAGGTCGGCAAAGCGCGGCTCTCGGCACCACTCCGGGTCGCCCATGGCCCGGGCGAGGCCGCGCCACTGAGCGGGCGTCGTTACCGCGATGGCGCACCAGCGTTCGCCGCGGCCCGGCTCGTCGGCGCAGGGGTAGACGCCGTGCGGGGCCGCATAGGGGTTGACGTTGCCCAGGGGCCCGGGCACCCGTTCGTTCACGGTGCACTCCAGGTACTGGAGGCTCAGGAGGAGGCCCGCGGCCTCGGCCTGGGCCACGTCGATGTGCTGCCCCTCGCCCGTGGCGTCGCGGTGGCGCAGGGCCGCCAGGATGGCCAGGGCCGCGAGCGTCGCCGACACGTAGTCGGGGTGGGCCACCTGGGCCCCCACGGGGTGCGGGCTCCGGTAGGGGCTCCAGAGGTGGGTCATCCCCATGAGGGGCATGATGCTCAGTCCCAGGGTCACGTGGTCGCGGCGCGGGCCGGTCTTGCCCAGGCCCTGGGTATCCAGGCAGATGATGTCGGACTTTACCGTGCGCAGTCCTGCGTAGTCCAGCCCCCAGCGGGGCAGAACGCCGGCGCTGTAGTTGTTGGCCACGACGTCGCAGAGGGCGGCCACCCGGCGCAGCAGGTCCCGTCCCTGCGGGGCGGCGAGGTTGACGGTGATGCCCAGCTTGTTGCGGTTGAACTCGTTGAAGGAGCGCGAGACGTTGGGCCCGGCGCCGATGTCGCTGAAGCCCCCCTCGCCGCGGCGGAAGTTGTCGGGGCGGCGCACCGACTCGGCCTTGATCACCTCGGCCCCCAGCTCGGCCAAGAGCCGCGTGCACAGCGGCAGAGCGATGGCCGCCCCCAGCTCCAGCACGCGGATTCCGGCCAGGGGACGGTTATTCACGCCTCGCCGGCCTACTCCCTCTCCCTCTGGGAGAGGGTTGGGGTGAGGGACAGGCCCCTGCCGAGCGCCTGCTCATGAAGCACGGCGCGAGTCCGGCCCTCACCGCCCCCGGCGGCGAAGGACCGGCTTCTCCCAGAGGGAGAGGCGGATTTCGTCACGCCTATCGCGCCGGTTCAGCGGCGGCGCGCAGCGCCGTCCGCTGCAACCGGGTGTTAGCCGACCGGCCGGGATGCGCCCGGTAGCGGCCTCGGGCATGGCAGGCAGTAGAAGCGTGTTGACCGAATCGGTAAACAACGCTATTATCCACGACATGAAGAACGCTCGGAAAGCCCCCACGGACCTGAGCCCTGACCCGGCGGCACAGCAGCTTGGAACCGTCCTCCGGTCGGAACGTGAGTCTCGCGGGTGGACGTTGGAACAACTCGCGAGAGGACTCCAGGTGAGCAAGGGTTACGTGTCGCGCCTCGAAGGAGGGAAAGCGAGACCGGCAGCCAAGATGATCGAACGATTGGCCAAGACTTGGCAGATCGATCCGAACCCTCTCCTGATCCTCGCCGGCCATATTCCCGCCGACGTGAGAGAAATTCTCCAAAGCCATCCCGTGGAGGCACCGACCGTGCTCCGCGAGTCGTTCGGAGAAGGGGCTTACGGCAACGCGCTGCCGGCCGTGCTGCCCTTGACCGTTCGCGAAAGCCGCTCTTCTTACTCCGCGGGCAAGCCTGAGTACGAGTTGGTCGAAGATGACTGCTTCTCCTGGCTGGCCCGACGCCAGCCGAACACGATTCACGCGTTTGTCACGGATCCCCCTTACGGTCTCAAAGAGTACACGCCAGAAGAACAGTCGAAACTTCGCCGCGGAAAAGGCGGTGTGTGGCGGATTCCACCGGCGCTTGGCGGTTGTACACGCCGGCCGGTTCCACGCTTCACGGTGCTTAGCGAGGAGGAGAAGCGCGAGCTGGGGGATTTTTTCTCTCGCTGGGCTACGAGTGCCTTGCGGGTCCTTGTTCCGGGCGGACACGTTTTCATTGCAACCAACCCGCTTCTTTCTCACCTCGTCTACGTTGCCATGATGGAGGCGGGCTTCGAGAAGCGGGGGGAGATCATTCGCCTGGTCCAGACGCTGCGTGGAGGCGACCGTCCCAAGAACGCTCATAAGGAGTTCCAAGAAGTGACCGTGATGCCCCGGTCCTGCTGGGAACCATGGGGACTCTTCAGAAAGCCCTGCGAGGGTCGCGTGCAGGACAATCTCAGGAAATGGAAAACTGGTGGCCTCCGGCGGATCGGAGACGACCAGCCCTTCTGTGATGTGATCCGCAGTTCTCCGACACGTTCCGCCGAGCGAGACATTGCCCCTCACCCGTCTCTCAAGCCGCAGGCGTTTATGCGTCAAGTCGTGCGGGCCTCGCTTCCGCTGGGGGAAGGAGTCGTTCTCGATCCGTTCATGGGCGGGGGTTCGACGATTGCCGCAGCCGCAGCAGTCGGCTACCAGAGCATTGGCATCGAGAGCGACCACGAGTTCTTCACTATGGCGACACGGGCCATTCCGCAACTGGCCGTGTTCATCCCAAACGGAGACACGGCCATGCGCCCTACTGGGAACGGAAGTACTGCGTCCCTCAGTCAACAAAGCCTCTTCGGGTGAACTCCTCACGAACTTAGAGTGGTTCATGGCTCAGCCAGCATATCCCTATGCGAGCCAACTCCAACACCGGGGACTCGGTACAGGAAGTTCCGCCGAAGTTTCTCGACGCCCGATGCGGTTATTGATGCTGTGGGGGTGCGGCGGGACGAACCCTTGCGGCCGGAGAAGGACCAGTCGGATTGCTCGACTTTGGCGCACAAGATTTCGATGAACGTCAGCGGCGGCTTCGAGCCATCCCCCTGTTCGCCGACCATGTATCGGAACACCATGAGCCAGCAGTCTTCGGGGTTGTGGCCTTGCCAACCGCCCCCTTGAATCGAGGACTTGACTTCGATCCCTTCGTCACCTTTCAGCACGAGGTTGGATGAATAGTGCCCCTTAGGAAGAAGATCAGGGTGCCCTCCGACTTTGAGATTCGCCTCCAGCGTCGTAGACGCTCTTGCAATGTTTTTTACCAGGAACTCGGAGATGATTCCGGAGAGCGAATTGCCGAGCAGGAGTTCTTCCAGGGAATGGAAGCCGGCCCCGACAAGATAGTCGTTCATGCCATGCAAGAGCCGGTATGTTTCGGCGACTGCCGTTTCGACCTCATGGACGCGTAGGTCGTAGGGCAGCGAGGCACGTCGATTCACGTACTGGGGATCGAGTCGCGTGGGTCGGGTCACATATTCTCCTTCATCATAGCGGGACCGGCTTCTGGTCGGCAAACAAGTCTTTGGTGCCTCGGTGTGTTAGTGCCTCAACTCCCGCGTCCCCTGCGGTCTCGGCGTTCTCGGCGGTGAGCCCTCTCACGCCAGTTCTGTCACCTCCGAGTGGTCGACTTCTCTGCTTATCGACCATCACCGCTCAGCTTTGGCGTCGGGCACCGACGCGAACTCCTCAGATCACCCGGTGGGCTCGCAGCAGGGTCATCTGGGCGGTCGAGAGCCCTAGCTCCTCGCCGTAGACCTCGGCGTTGTGCTGCCCCAGGAGCGGCGCCGGACGGCGCAAGGCCCAGGGCGCAGCGCTCAGCCGGTAGGGCGCCCCCGGCAAGCCGTGCCTCCCCACGCGGGCGTGGTCGGCCTGCAGCAGGTAGCCGCGCGCGCGGGTCTGGTCGTTCTCCAGGAACTCGCAGGGCGTGTAGACGGGCTCCACCGGGATGTGGCGCCGCTGGCCCTCGGCCATGACGGCCTCCTTCTCCTGGGGGACCGTCCACTCCCCCACCACGGGGTCGATGGCGTCGATGTTGGTGCGCCGGAAGATGGCGTCGGCCCACACCTCGTCGCGCAGGATGGGGTGGTCGATCCAGTCGCGGAAGGCGGACCACTGCCCCGGGCGCGGCGAGACGTAGAGGTGCACGAAGCCGTCGCGGGTGGGGTAGATGTCACCCGGCGCGGCCGAGCCGTGGCGGCTCCCCTCGCGGCCGATGATGTGGCCGTCCTGCGAGTAGCGGGAGACGCTGGAGCCCTCGTACACCATGCACTCCATCGCGTTGGCCTCCACCTGCTGGCCGCTGCCGGTCGTGGCCCTGGCGCGGACCGCCGCCAGGATGGTCACCGCGGCGTTGATGGCGGCCAGCCCCCAGGACTGGTGGCCCGGCGCTACCGTTGGTGGCTCGGAGGCCGCGCCGCTCTGGTAGAGGAGGCCGCCCAGGGCGAAGGCGACCAACTCCGGAGCCAGGAAGCCGGCGTAGGGGCCGTCGAGCCCGAAACCAGTGATGGCGGCGCACACGAGCCGTGGATTGACCTCCTGCAGCGCCTCGAAGCGCAGGCCCAGGGCGGCGCCCCGCTGAGGCGGGCACGACTCGACGAGAACATCGGCCGTGGCTGCCAGACGGCGCAGGTGCGCCCGGCCGGTGAGGCCGTCAAGGTCCAGGGTGATGCCGCGCTTGTTGCTGTTGTAGGCGAGGAAGGCCAGGCTGCCCTCCGGGTCGAGCCGG
>Ga0209514_10008562_pt1 | contig 11570 bp, 12 predicted proteins | sample Subgrocontami58m_FD_187452 | JGI IMG/M metagenome (GOLD analysis project Ga0209514, IMG submission 187452) | Subsurface groundwater microbial communities from S. Glens Falls, New York, USA - GMW37 contaminated, 5.8 m (SPAdes) (version 3) | ecosystem: Environmental > Aquatic > Deep subsurface >...
TCTTTTAAAAAAGTATCTCTTTTAAAAGACACATTAAAGAATAAAAATCTTCTTGTTTTGCGTTCGTTAACGAAATTTTTTGCTTTACCGGGTTTACGGGCCGGGTATTTGGCGGCTGGTAGAAAAGTGATTAGAAAAATGTCCTATTTCCGCCAACCTTGGTCGGTTAATTCTTTGGCGCAAGCCTGTGCTGAATACGCAATAAAAGATGATTGTTTCATCCAAAAAAGCATTAATTATATATCCGGTGCGCGGGATAGATTATTTAACGCTTTAAATAAAACCAGTTATCTTAAGCCATATCCGGCAGCGGCAAATTTTATTTTTTGCGAAATTACGAAAGTAGGATTAAATTCGCGTAAAATCTGCGATTATTGCGGTAAAAGAGGATTATTAATAAGAGATTGCAGCGATTTTCGGGGATTAAATAACCACTTTATCCGCATTGCCGTACGTAAAGATAATGAGAATAATAATTTGGTAAAAGTTTTAAATGAAATTTCATAGAGTGATATGGCAAAAGTGATTATGGTCCAGGGAACTGGTTCTTCAGTGGGCAAAAGCGTAATCGTTAGCGCTTTGTGCCGTATTTTCCTGCAGGATGGCTTAAGGGTGTGCCCGTTTAAAGCCCAAAATATGTCATTGAATTCTTTTGTCACTAAGGAGGGCGGCGAAATGGGCAGGGCCCAGGTTGTCCAGGCCCAGGCATCGCGGATTTCTCCGCACGTAGATATGAATCCCATATTGATTAAGCCGCTCAGTAATATAAATGCCCAGATAATTCTTAAAGGCAAGCCAATAGCCAATATGAGGCCAAAAGCTTATTATAAACAAAGAAAAAAGCTGGCCAAAAACGCATTAAGTTCATTTGAAAGATTACGTAAAGAATATGAAGTTGTGGTAATTGAAGGGGCAGGCAGCCCGGCTGAAGTTAATTTAAGAAAAAATGATATCGTTAATATGCATATGGCGCATGCCGCAAGATCTCCGGTAATCCTGGTCGGCGACATTGATAAAGGCGGAGTTTTTGCTTCGCTGGTAGGGACAATGGAGTTATTGAGCAAAAATGACAAAGAACGGGTAAAAGGGTTTGTTATCAATAAATTCCGCGGAGATAAAAGCCTCTTAAAAGACGGGTTGCGCTTCCTGGAGAAAAGGACAAAAAGGCCTGTTTTGGGAGTAATCCCGTATTTTAAGGATATAAAACTTCCTGAAGAAGATGGAGTGGTGTTAGAAAGGGATGTACCTGAAACTAAAAAGCATTCTGAGGTAAATATTGCCGTAATTAAGCTGCCACATATATCTAATTTTACTGACTTCGATGCCTTAAAAAATGAACCGGGAGTAGGTTTGTCGTATATTGATGAGAGAAAGGGCCTTAATGGCCAAGACATAATTATAATCCCGGGGACTAAAAACACCTCCGCCGACCTTCTGTGGTTAAAAAAAACCGGATTAGAAAAACAGATACTTTTAAATGTTAAATCAAAACCTAAAACAGTATTAGTCGGTATCTGCGGTGGCTATCAAATGCTGGGCAGATCTATTTCTGATAGTTTAAAAATAGAATCCGGGTCAGGAGAAATTAAAGGGCTGGGATTGTTGCCGATAAAAACGGAACTTAAACCGGAAAAGGTACTTTTACAAACTAAGGCAATTCATGTATCTTCAGGCCTAGAAGTAGACGGTTATGAGATACATCATGGCAAAACCGCTGCGCTTGGGCGTATAAAACCCATGTTTAAGGTAAAGGGTAAAGAAATTTTTGATGGCGCTCAAACCGGCACAGGGGAGATTTGGGGCACTTATTTACACGGTGTTTTTGATAGCGATAGCTTTCGCAGGCATTTTCTAAACAGGGTGAGAAAAAATAAGAATTTACCGGCATTACCGGATAAGGTCGGCATGAATAATCTCGAAAAAGAATTCAATAAACTCGCGTGTTTAGTAAGGAACAACATTGATATGAAATTGTTGTATAAAATTCTAAAAGCTTAATTATGAATTATTTAATGGCGTCTATTCTTTCCGGGTATTTTTTAGATATAATCATTGGTGACCCGCAATGGAGGTGGCATCCGGTACGGATAATCGGCAGATTTATCGAAATATTGGAAAAAAAACTAAACGCGGTGAAGTTTAACCGTTTTCTTGCCGGAACATTCCTGGTGATTCTGGTAGTAAGCCTAACCGTAGTTTTTATTTTAACTAGCTTGCGTATAGCAAAGATGATCCATCCGGTTATTTATTTTTTATATTCATCAATACTTATTTATTTTTCTCTTTCCGTTAAATCATTGGCGCATGAAGCATATAAAGTATATTCGGCATTACAAAAACGGGATTTAAATCTTGCGCGTAAAAACCTTTCTATGATCGTCGGCAGAGATACGGATAAATTGGATGAACCCGAAATAATCCGGGCAACGGTTGAAACTGTAGCCGAAAGCATAATGGATGGGATAGTGGCGCCGGTATTTTATGTTTTTTTAGGCGGCCCGGCATTGGCCTGGGCTTATAAGGCAATAAATACATTGGATTCTATGGTAGGTTATCGCAGTGAAAGGTTTATTGAATTCGGTAAACCATCTGCGAGGCTGGACGGCTGGGTTAATTTTATCCCGGCAAAAATAACATCGTTTTTAATTGTTATATCCGGCTTATTATGCGCAAAAGACTGGCTGAATTCTTTCAAGTGGGCAGTAAAATATTTTTTTAAAAGCCAGGAAAACAATAGTACGGCTACGGAAGCAGCAATGGCAGGGGCGTTAAAGATACAGTTGGGAGGGGTTAATTTTTATAATTCCGTTCCGCTAGCTAAACCGCTCATTGGAGATAAGATCCGCGCGCTGGAAATCACGCATATACGCGAGAGCATACATATTGCATATTTATGCTCAGTTCTATCTTTAATAATAGGGGTTTTTTGTTTAGCGAAGGTCCCGCCTGCGGCGGGATTTCGCTAAATAAACACAATTGTGCTTAAAAGGGGGTGAGAGCATGGCGAAAAAAGAGCAAAAAACACGCACAGAGAAAAGCGCAGCTAAGACTGATACGGTTTCTTACCGTTTGAAATGCGCCAAAACCGCAAACGGTTTATCGCATTTTGTTATGTACGGCGATGTACCTAAAAAGAAAACACTTTTATAATTGACCGCGACTGTGATTTAATTTACCCCGCGCCCGGAGAAGTAACTCGATAAACTAAAGGCTTTCCGGGCGTGGGCTGTTATTCGCTTAACATATGAGGTGCTTAAATTGACTAAAGGATTATCCGTTTGGAAAGATGATTTAGATAATAATATTTTTTTGGATGCCGATAATATATTTTGGGGGATTGGCCAAACTATTCCGCGGGATGCGCTTATAGTTTATGAAAAATTTAAAAGCAAGCTTGACCGGGAAATTGAAGATTTCCGTTTTTCTCAGGAATTAAGCGCAATTTATATTGACCCCACGGACAAATGTAATGCGCGCTGCCCGTATTGTTATGTGCCGCTTAAAATACGCACAAGCGGACGTTCGATGACAAACGAGGAGCTAGATTTTATTTTACGGAAGGTGAAAACTCAGTTCGGAACAAGAAAAAGGAAACTGGTCATCATTTTTCACGCAAGCGAACCGCTCCTGGTTAAAGATGTTGTATTCTCTGCTATCCGCAAATACCATAAATATTTTAAATTCGGGTTACAGACGAACGCAACTTTAATGAAAAAACAGGACGCGGAATTCTTAAAGAAGTACCGCGTAGGTGTCGGGATATCGCTGGATGCCGTCTCTGCCGCGCGGAATAACCGCTTAAGGCCTGACGTAAATGGTGGCGGGAACTTTGCATCGGTTATGTCGGCTTTGGATTGGTTCGATGGTTATCCGGGATTGAACGTTATTACTACGGTAACAAAACATAATGTAGGAGGCCTTACGCAAATAGTTAATTTCCTGCACCGAAAGAAAGTCCCCTGTGTCCTGCTTAATCCGGTTAGGCTTACACAGAAAAACAGCCGTAATTTAAAGCCGGACGAAGATATTTACGCTAGAAATTTTATTCGTGCCGTTGATGCCGCTATGGAGTTGTCAGTAAAATCAAAACATAAAATAATAGTCGGTAACTTTGCCAACGTAATCTTGGCTATAGTCGCACCAGAAGCACGCAGGCTGATGTGCGATATTTCTCCTTGCGGGGGAGGAAGGTGCTTTTTTACTATAACCGCCTCCGGCAATATGATCCCATGCGGGGAATTTATCGGCCTTAAGAGATTCTCCGGAGGAAATATATTCAAAGATTCCATTGCCAAAGCAATGCAATCGCCCGCATTCAAGAAGATTCGGTCCCGTAAAGTAGAAGATATAGCGGAATGTGACGTTTGCGTTTTGCGTAATATTTGCGGGGCGCCTTGCCCGGCAGAGCTGCACGCATTGGGCAACATGAATAAGAAATCAGTTTTCTGCGAATTTTATAAGAAAATAATCGCGCATGCATTTGGCGTTATTGCTCAAAGAAAAGAAATGCTTTGTTTGCGGCCGGAAGGGTTAAAAAACCTAAAATATCAATACTTTTTAAAAGGAAAGGACAAATGAAAAAAGCCATAGGACTTTGGAGCGGAGGCAAGGATAGTTGTTTTGCCTGTTATAAAGCAAAACTGGACGGATGGGATATTGTAAGTATTGTTAATTTCACAGATCCCGCCGGAAACGATTCCGTGTCACACGGATTATCCGGCAAAGTAATTGAAAAACAAGCCCACTCTATAGATATTCCGTTTTTACAAAAACCTATGCCTAAAAATGAATACCGCCGGGAGTTTATTGAACTGATTGGTAAATTCAAGAAGGAGAAGGCAATAGAAGGGGTCGTCTTTGGTGACATATACCTGCAGGAGCACAAAGACTGGATAGATGATGTTTGCCGTGAAGCAAAAATAGAGGGGATTTTCCCCATATGGGTAAAAGATACGGAGAAGTTAATTAACGATATTATCGCCGCCGGATTTAAATCAATCGTAGTTTCGGTGTGTAAGGGCGCATTGGGAAAAGAGTTTTTAGGCAGGCAGGTTGATACTAAATTCGTTAGCGATTTAAAAACCTTGGGAAATATTGATCTGTGCGGGGAAAAAGGGGAATTTCACACATTTGTTCATGATGGCCCTTTATTCAAAAAGCCGGTAAATTTTACTACCGGGGATCTGACATCAGGAGAAAAATATTGGTTCTTAGAAATTGCTTAATTTTTATTTTCGGTATAACTATGTTTTTGGTTAAGCCGGTATACGCATACCCGGAACGGATTATTTCATTGGGTTCAAGCATAACCGAAGAAATATATTTATTAGGCGAAGGTAACCGTATTGTCGGTAATACCGTCTATTGCGCCCGTCCGGACGAGGCAAAAAAAATCGAGAAAGTTGGCACAGTAGTAAGTGCAAACGTGGAAAAAATCGTCTCACTTATGCCGGATCTCGTATTCGCGACTTCTTTAACCGATAAAAAGCAGGTTCACAAACTCAGAGAGTTGGGGGTCAACGTAGTAGAAATGCCTGCCGAGCATAATTTTCAGGACATATGCGCGAACTTCCTGAAAATAGGGGAATCAATCGGTAAATTCCCGCAGGCCAAAAAACTTGTAGAGGAAATTAAAGAAGAGATGAAATCAATGCAAGTAAAAAGTATTAAACTTTATAGGCCAAGAGTAATGGCGCAAATAGGAGCGAATCCTTTATTTGTAGCAACTAAAGAATACTTTATTCATGATTTTATTGAAATGGCAGGGGGCCTAAACATTGCGAAAGATGCGCCGGCAGGCCAGTATAGCCGCGAGGAAATCTTAAAACAAAATCCTGATATCATTCTTATTACTACCATGGGTATGACCGGAGAACAGGAAAAATCCGAATGGGAAAGATATCCTTCTTTAAATGCGGTAAAAAATCACAAAATTTACATTATTGATTCGGATAAATTTTGCAGCGTCACTCCGGTTACTTTTATTGAGACATTGCGCGAAATGATAAAAGTCTTGCATCCAGAGATAAACAATGAATAAAAAAATTCTCAAATGGACAATTTGTATTGCAATCCTGCTGGCGTTACTTTTGGCAGTTTCGTTATTCTCTTTTCTGGTGGGTGTTGTCGATATCCCCTTAAGTAAAATCGGAGAAATAATCGCAAACGGAAAATCGGATTCGAGGTTTGCCATACTTTTTGATATCCGCATGCCTCGAATTATGCTTGGATTTGCAATAGGAGGGGCTTTAAGCATTGCCGGGGTAATTTTACAGGGAATGTTTAGGAACTCTTTAGTTGAACCATATACATTAGGAATTTCCGGCGGGGCAGCTTTGGGCGTGTGTTTAAATATTGTGCTGAAAATGCAGAATATCTTTGGTTTGTTCAGTTTACCTATATTCGGTTTCATGGGAGGAATTTGCGTAATATTGCTTGTGTATGCTTTAAGTGTAAAACAGAATGTGCTGCGAATACAAGGGCTTTTGCTTTGCGGTGTGATGATAAGTTTTATTTGTTCTTCCTTGATTATGCTGATTATGGCAGTCTCCCGGTCTGAAGACCTGCATGGAATTATTTTTTGGATAATGGGTTCGCTTGAAGAGTCCAATTGGTTATTGATAAAGTTAATGTTTATGATGTCAATTTTAGGTTTAATTGCCGCATATATTTTCTGTTTTGACCTGAACGCCTTTTCTTTAGGAGAAGAAGAGGCCTTGCATTTAGGCGTAAACGTGGAAAGAAGCAAGCGCATACTTTTTGTACTAACATCCTTATTAACCGGGTTTAGTGTATCAGTAGCCGGTATAATCGGATTTGTCGGCCTGATTATTCCGCACTTCATGCGGCTAATAGTCGGAAACGACCATCGTATTCTTATAGTCAGCTCCTTCTTGAGCGGGGCAATTTTTTTAATTTTCTGCGATACTATTGCCAGGACAATAATCGCTCCGATAGAATTCCCGGTCGGCGTAATTACAGGGATATTGGGAGGGACAATTTTTATCTACGCTTTTATGAAAAAAACATGCTTGAAGTAAGGGATCTGACATGCGGATATGCGGGAAGTTTTTTTATCCAGCACGTTGATTTTAAAGTCAACGCCAAAGAAATCGTGGGAATAATCGGGCCTAATGGTTCGGGAAAAACTACATTGTTGCGTGCGATCAGCCGCGAGCTTAGGCCGGAAAACGGCCTGATTATGCTGGATGGTAAAGATATTCGGCAAATGAGTTTTAAAGAATTGGCAAGAAAAATGGCAGTGCTTGCGCAAAGCATTAATCCTGTACCTCTGACTGTAGAGGAGTTTGTTCTTTTGGGGAGAATACCATACCGGAAAAATTTGCAGTTTTTAGAGAATAAAAACGATTTGGAGGCAGCAGAGGAAGCCTTGCGTTTAACGGACACGGTAACGCTTAAAAATCATCTTATGACACAAATAAGCGGAGGAGAAAGGCAGCTTGTATTTATTGCCCGCGCCCTGGCCCAGCAACCGAAGTTGCTTTTACTTGATGAGCCTACAACACACCTGGACATAACACACCAGGTGCGTATTCTGGATTTGATAAAACGTTTGAATAAAAAACTTGGGCTGACTGTAATTATGGTGCTGCATGACCTTAATTTGGCAACGGAATACTGTCAGCGTTTGATCCTGATGAACCACGGCAGGATTTTTCGAGAGGGGGTGACAGGGGAAGTAATTAATTATAAGACTGTAGAAGAAGTGTATAAGACAGTAGTAGTAGTGGAAAAGAATCCGATTTCCGGCAAGCCATATGTGCTGCTGGTATCGGAAGATGAAATCAAAACGGACTTACCGGATAGGTAAAGGAAGTGGAGGCAAGATTCCTCCCGCTGCCCTGCAACAGTAATGTAAAATAACTTTTACGAGCCTGGTCGATTGCCTGTTTCGGAAAGTACTCTCATGGGAGAAGAAAATGAAAAATTTGCTCAAAACCTTTATTATTTTGGTACTCGCCGCAGGTACAGCATTTGCGGAAGACGGCTTTGAACTGGAAAAAATCGTAGTAACCCCTTCAAAATATGAACAATTTTCTAACGAATCCGGCAGAAAAGTAAACGTAATTTCACGCACGCAATTAAATCAAAATCATTATGCCGGCATATCAGAAACCCTAGAAGAAATCCCTTCGGTAAATATCAGGGACTATGGAAGCTTGGGAAACCAGAAAACTATCCAAATGCGCGGAGCAACCGCTTCTCAGGTTCTGGTTATGATGGACGGCCGCCCCGTAAACAACCCGCGCTCAGGCGATATTAACTTAGACACTCTGCCGCTTGAAAATGTTGAAAGGGCAGAGGTTATGCGTGGGCCTGGCTCAAGCCTTTATGGTTCATCGGCAATGGGTGGCGTCGTGAATATTATTACCAGAAAGCCAACGAAAGATAAGCCAAAGACGGAACTTTCCACTAGTTTCGGAACATATAAAACCTATGCCGAGACTTTAATGCATACTGCAAGAATCGGAAAATTAGGCTATCTGGTATCCATGGATTACCAAGGTACGGAAAGCCACCGAGATCATAATGAATATGACGCAAGAAACTTTTCCGATAAGCTGGAATATGAAATTTCTGATTCCAATAAAATAACCCTGAATTCCGGGTTTCATAAAAGCAAACTTGAGACTCCCGGAACAGCTAGTGCTCCGGATATAAATGATTATCAGATACAACGCCAGAATTTCATTGATTTTACTTATGATTTTAATACTCTGGGAGATGTTGATGGTGCATTAAAACTATATCAAAATTACGACCGCCTGGAATTTATTGAAACTCCTCTGCCGCTAGACAAAACTACCCATACCACAAAATCGCGCGGGTTCGATTTACAGTTCAACCGTGAAATTTTTGATTTCTACCATTTATTGTGTGGATTTAATTATGTGGGAAATTCCAATGACAGCACTAGCAGCGCAAAACATGAATACAATGTACGCGCCTGGTATATGGAAAACCGCTTTAAAGTATTGGAGAAAATGCATTTTAATTTTGGCGCGCGTATCGACGATTATTCTAATTTTGGCTCTGAGATCAATCCTAGCTTTGGCTTATCGTATGATTTCGATACAAGTATGAACATGCATGCATTAATCGCGCGCACTTTTCGCGCGCCTACGTTTAACGACCTTTATTGGCCGTTACGGGTATATTCATCTACTTATTCAGAAGAAGGCAATTCTAATCTGTCTCCGGAAAAAGGAGTAACAGGCGAAATCGGCATAGAAAAAAAGTTTAATAAGCTTTTAAAAATCGGTTTTACTTATTTTAGAAGCGGTTATGATAATCTTATAAAATGGCAAAGAGACGCCAACGGAAAATACATGCCGCAAAATATCAATAGCGCAGTAATTGACGGTATAGAACAGGAGCTTAAGATTACACCGATAGACTCCCTGGATATAGATATAGGTTACACATTTATGCGGGCAAAAGATGCAAAAATTGATAAATATCTTGCTTATCAGCCAAAACATAAGATAAATTTTGCGATAAATTATCAGGCTCCGCGGGGGTTAAAATTCACATTTAGGGGTGAATTTATTGATAGGAGATTCGATAATGCTTCAAACAGTTTATACGCAAAGCGTTACTATGTTCTCGGGGCTGATATTTCCCGGAAAATAAAAAATACTACTGTTTTTGTGTCGCTTAATAATTTGTTGGATAAAAAATACGAAGCTGTCCGCGGTTATTCCATGCCCGGATTTTCATTTACCAGCGGTTTGAAGGTAGAGTTCTGATAATGTTTTCGGCTTGCAAAGCAATGCCTGTTGTGTTAATCTAGCTGCATGCATATACCCGACGGATTTTTAACATTGAATACCTGGGTTCCTGCGTGGTTTTTTTCGGCTGGCAGTATAGCCTATTGTATAAAGAAAGCAACCGCTACCCTTAAAGACAAAACAATTCCTCTTATGGGGGTAGCGGCGGCTTTTATTTTTGCCGCGCAAATGGTTAATTTTCCTATATTGCCCGGGACCTCTGGGCATATTTTAGGAGGCGCGTTATCCGCGGCATTACTCGGCCCTTGGGCAGGGGCAATAGTAATGGTCTGCGTATTGGTAGTACAATGTTTTGTTTTTCAGGACGGCGGAATAACTGCCTTAGGCGCTAATATCCTGAATATGGCGATTTTAGGAGTGTTCTGCCCATACATAGTATATATTCTTGGAAAGCCGATAAAAAATACTCGTGGAATAACCATAACGGCATTTTTTGCCGGATGGATTTCGGTTGTTATATCGGCTATAGCTTGCGCTGTAGAATTGGCATTGTCTAAGACCTCATCACTACAGGTAATCTTACCGGCAATGGTGTTTATACATTCTTTAATTGGCTTGGTTGAAGGGATAGTGACGGCATCAATAATCGGGTTTATCGTAAAAACCCGGCCGGATTTAATATACAATTATGCAAAGAAATAAACCACCGACTAGTAAAAAGCTAGTAGCTCAACTTATTTTTATAGCGGGTTTGTTTATGCTGTTGGTGGCCTTAAAATCTAATTCTCCGGACGGCTTAGAGAAAGTTGCCGCGGATAATAATTTTTCTGATAAAGAAAATGCCATCCAATATACTATGGCTAGATTTCCTTGTTCGGATTGGTGGGTATTATTTTCCGGAGCAATATTATGCTTGATAATCGGATATTTTATCAGTTTTGTTATAAAGCAATACGGTAAAAAATATAAGAAAAAATGAGACATTCGCATATAGATCAGTTTAGTAATAACGGAAGTTTACTTTCCCAGATCGACCCACGGATAAAAATTATAGCTTTTGTTTTCTTTGTAGTTTTTATCGCGCTTACTCCTGCGGATCGCCTTTTTTCACTCTGTCTATATTTACTGCCTATTTTGGTGTTTACTATTATCGGAAGAATACCTCTTAAATACATTATTATCAGAGCAGCTTCAGTTATTCCGTTTGCAATACTTATTGGATTCTTTAATTTATTTTCGAAACCAGCAGGGGAGGGGGTATTGTTTTTGTGGAGTTGCCTTTCTAAGGCAGTTCTATCGGTAATTGCCATGTTTATCCTGATAAGCTCGACTAAATTCCCGGATTTATTAAAAGCTTTGGAATATCTAAAAATACCCGGGATAATCACAATGGTTATTTCTTTTATGTATCGGTATATTTTTGTCGGAGAAGACGAATTGCTTAAAATGATGCGCGCTAAAGAATCACGCTCGGTAAATAATTCTTTGCGTTCAAACATAGCTGTTTTACCTAATATCATAGGAACGCTTTTTATCCGCTCATACGAAAGAGCCGAAGCAGTGTATGCTTCAATGTGCTCCCGTGGTTTCAATGAAAAAATAAAAACATTGGATACTTTTAAGGTATCCGCTAAGGATATATTTTTTTTATTCATAACAATAGCATTTCTAGTTTTGACTGCTTTTATCAGACGATGACAGAAAAAATACTCGAAATAGAAAATCTAAGCTATACTTATCCGGATGGTATCAATGCCCTGAATAATATAAACTTTAACGTTAAAATGGGCGAATCCTTAGGCGTAATCGGTCCTAACG
>Ga0209514_10008564_pt1 | contig 11568 bp, 12 predicted proteins | sample Subgrocontami58m_FD_187452 | JGI IMG/M metagenome (GOLD analysis project Ga0209514, IMG submission 187452) | Subsurface groundwater microbial communities from S. Glens Falls, New York, USA - GMW37 contaminated, 5.8 m (SPAdes) (version 3) | ecosystem: Environmental > Aquatic > Deep subsurface >...
AAGAGTGGGGCTTTGTGCCGGGCGGCTTTTTGTGGAGACCGCCTTACAACTTAACCGTTGCCGAACAGGCGCGATTTTTAGCAGAGGCAGTGCAGCTCTCGCGGGCGCAAGGCAAGGTGCGTATGATGATCGTCTTCAATGTGGACTTCACGACGTGGACGGATGATCCACAAGCAGGGTTCGGGATGATACGACCCGATGGATCTTGTCCGGCGTGTACGACGCTGGCGAGTGTGATGAGATAAAAGATTAAAGATCAAGGATTGACAGCGAGCGCGTTTTCACGCGCTCGCTGTTTTTTTACTTGCGCGCGAAACAAAACAGATCAATACTTTCACTTGTGACAATACCTTCGCGAAAAATCGACGCGGGCGTGGAAAGAAACCCGTTTTCTGCGAGAAAACGGGTTTCTGGCGAAGGTGTTGTTGTGAGTCACCCTCTTCTCCGAAAACTCTCAGGCGCTGATCGACGCTCGATTGGCAACTCGAATCAAGTCGTCAAGGAAGTTTTGGCAAAGCCAAAATTGTTTGAGGTGTTATTCGACGGAATGCTTGAGGATGATCCGATCCTGCGGATGCGTTGTGCGGATGCCATCGAGAAGATAACGCTTGAACATCCGGAATATCTTCAGCCTTACAAAACAAAACTGATCAAGCAAGTGGCGAAGAGTGAACAACAAGAGGTGCGTTGGCACGTCGCGCAATTTTTCTCGCGGCTTAAACTGGCTTCAGCAGAACGCCGCGCTATCGTCAAAATTCTGAACGAGTATTTGAAAGATGAGAGCAAGATCGTCAAAACGTTTTCGATGCAAGCCTTAGCCGATATTGCTCTGCAAGAGGATGAACTGCGCCCGACGATCACTAAACAGATTCAATATCTAACACGAATAGGGAGTCCGGCGATGAGGAGCAGAGGAAGAAAGTTGTTGGCGAAACTTTATGACTAAATACTTCGTAGCTATTGCGGGCAACATCGGCGTTGGAAAATCTACGCTCACGACGTTGATGACTCAAAAGTTGGGTTGGAGTCCGTTCTTTGAGGCGGTGGAGGAGAATCCATATCTCGCCGACTTCTATAAGGATATGAGTCGCTGGAGTTTTCATTCACAGGCGTTCTTCCTCTCACGCCGCTTGCAGCAGCATTACGAGCTTTTGCAACGCGCCGATTCAGTGCTACAAGATCGAAGTGTGTATGAGGATGCCGAAGTGTTCGCGCGCAATTTGTACCGCCAAGGAAACATGAGTGCGCGCGATTGGCAGACGTACTACGATCTCTACACCATCCTCTCGCAGCTGCTCACGCCGCCGCATCTGGTCGTCTACCTCAAAGCCTCGGTGCCGACTCTGCTGCGGCGCATCGAGCAACGCGGGCGCGAATACGAGCGCACCATCTCTGCCGACTATCTCACCGCGTTGAACGAACTTTACGACGATTGGGTGACGCGGTTCGCGCTGTGCCCAGTCCTCACCGTTGAAACCGACAACTTAGATTACGTTCAACACGACGCGCATCTCGATCAGATCGTCGGGCGAATCAACGACAGATTGCACGGGAAGGATTATCTGGCGCTTCAGGATGGCGAATAGCGTATCGCAGATAGCAGATAGCGTATCGAGCATTGCGTATAGCGTATTGCGTGTTGCGTAACAACGGAATACGCAATACGAAATACGTCTCACGCATCACGTATCACGCTTCATCCTTCATCCTTATTAGGGATTCACCCACATCAACTTCCCCAAGTACGTATAGCTATGCGTGCAATTCGGGTCGTTCTTCGGAACGAAGGCGCGAGTCATTTGCACTGTGTTGGCATTGCTAAAAGTTAAGTTCAACGTCACCGCGCCGTCGTTCACCGGTGACGGACCCGAGTAGCTGTACACATTCGCCCTCACCCGAATCATGTTGTAGGGTGAGGGTTCTTGAGTCGTCATTATCAAGCCATTCGGTATTGGCGCGAGTTCGGTGAGACCGTACGGCGGCAGGATCGCGCCTTTGGCGCATGTGCCACTCATAACGTCGGGGCTTTGGGCAAAGTCCCACACGGAAGATTTTGCTGAAACGAAATCGGCAATTGGCACGCTCGTTGCAACTTGAGTCGGTGCAGATGTAGGACTCGGCGCGGTGGTGGGGGCAAGAGTCGGCGTTGGGGGCGCGGACGTGGGAGGCAGAGGTGAAGGGGCAACTGTGTTCGTCGGCTGCGCGGCGACCGAAGGGGGTGTCGGCGTCACTGTGGGTTGTGGCGTGGCGCATCCGACGATCAACATCGTCATCACGATCAGTAAAAAAAGTTTTCGCATTACATCTCCTGTGGCTTCAAACACCGAGTGTCTTGAAGACACTCGGTGTTTTGGCAAGGTTGCCTCAAAAATTTTTTGAACTACAATCATCATCCATGATCAAATTCGTCCGCGCAACTATCATTTTCACATTCGCGCTCCTTGCCGTGCAACCCGTTGAGGCGCAACAAGCCTACAACGCTTCCGTGTCAAGCGCGGTTGTGGGGTTGCGTTTGCGCGCCGCGCCGAGCGAACTGGCGGCAATTATCACCGTTCTTGCGCCAAATACGCAACTGCGAATCATCGGGCGCACCAATGACAACGGTTGGCTTGAAGTGATCACGCCCAGCAACCAACGCGGTTGGGTCGGGCGGACTTGGGTCACGACTCAAATTTCACTCAACACGATCCCCGTATCTACTCAAACACAAATTGTGATACCCACCGCCACGCCGTCGCCCCCGCCCGCACCGACGATCACCACTATCAGTGTGCCGGCAAAAGAGTTTGCCGTTGTGAGCGGCGTGAGCCAGAGCGCCCGCCAGATTTTTTTGCGCGGGCAACAATTGGGCAACCGCGCCGATGTATTTTCAAAAGTCGGCGACAGCATCACTTCGGGAACATACGCACCCGACTCACCTTTCTTAGTTCCAATCGGCAATGGAAAATATAATCTCGATCAGTACGGCAATCTGCAAAGCGTAATTGATTATTTCTCCAAAACAAAAGCACGCGATGCAAATTCGTTTGCCAACACCTCACTCGCCGCCCGCGCCGGTTGGGCATCGTGGATGGCAATGACCATTCCCAAATATCCCACGTCACCGTGCAACAAAGATGAAACGCCGCTCGCTTGCGAGTATCGGATCGTCAAACCATCGGCGGCGATCATCATGTTCGGCACCAATGACGTGCGCCTGTCATCGCTCGCCACCTACGAAAAATACATGCGGCTGATCATCGAGACATCCATTCAAAATGGAATCGTCCCCATCGTCAGCACCGTCCCGCCGATCAAAGCGGCATGGGGAGTCAACCGCGCTGAGCAGTACAACGCAATCGTGATCAAACTCGCGCGCGAATACGATGTGCCGCTGTTAGACTATTATTCGGCGATGAAGACTCTGCCCAACGACGGGTTAGCCGCCGATGGCGTTCACCCTTCGTTACCCCCCACCCTGCAAACAGCTTTCTTCACACAAAAAAATATCCTATACGGCTACACGATTCGTAATCTCACCGCGCTGCAAGCGTTGGATAAAGTGTGGAGAGAAGCGTTGCAGCCGTAACTTTGAGAAACCCGCTTTCTTGAAGAAAGCGGGTTTCTTTTTACTCTTGCCTCGTGTTGTAGAATCATCATGTGACACAAATACGCATCACCCTCATCGCCATCCTCATCGCGCTCATCATCCCCTCATCGCGCGCCGCCGCCGCGCCGCGAGCCACCTACACAGTCGTGGTGCATAGTATGTTCACCTTAATAGCGCCGCAAGACAACGCGCCCGCCACGTATTCGATCTTCAAAGATGAAACATTCCCGATCATCGCCCGCAACGCGGGATCAACGTGGGTGCAGTTAGAACTTATTGGCGCGGATAAAGAAGCCTGGGTGCGGATCGAGTACGGAACGGTGAAGGGGAACTTGGATGACGCGCCGATCAAAGGTGACAAAGGGGCAGCCGCCACCGCGCCGAGACCGCCGCCTCCCATCCAAAACGTCATCCCCGCAATCAGTTCACGCGCGCGTAACATCTATCAAACCGGTTTGCAAATCGGAAATAACCCGCGCGCCTTTTCCAAAATCGGCGATTGCAATTCGGTGACGCCGTTCTTTCTTGCGCCGTTCGATTCGGGCGAGTATCGTTTGGGTGACTACAAGGAACTGCAAGAGACCATAAATTATTTTGGCGGTTCGTTTGCGCGCGACGGCATGACGGCGCGAGTCGGGTTCAACACGGCGTCGCTGTTCAGCCGATTGTGGGCTGACCCAAATTTATGTAAGGGCGAGAATCCAATCGAGTGCGAATATCGCCTGCATCGTCCAAGCATCGCCTTCGTCAGTCTCGGCACGAACGGCGCATGGCTGACGAGCGTAGATTATGAATATGGGATGCGCAACGTAATTGATTATTTGATCGCGCGCGGAGTCGTTCCGATCCTCGGCACGAAGGCGGATGATTTAGACGAAGGGCGATTCAATCCGATTGTGATCAAACTGGCACGTGAGTACGATGTGCCGTTGTGGAATTATCGTGCGGCGGTGGAGCATCTACCCAATTTCGGTTTAGGCGAAGATGCCTTTCATTTAACGTGGGGAGCGTCGTATTTTGATCAGCCGATATATGCGGCGTGGCAGTGGCGCAACCTGACCGCGTTGCAATCGTTGGATGCGGTGTGGAAAGGTGTGAGATAAAAATATATGAACTCAGAACGGCATCGTATTAAAGTAGTCAGCATCTTTTTCGTGTTGATCGTCGCCGCGTTATTGCTCATTGCCTCTGCAGTTTTTTGGAGAGGAGACGACAGTATTACAGTAGCGACTCAAAAAACAGATTCGCCGCTCGCCACCGCAAAGCCATCCAACGGGACTCTCGTTCCGACAGCCTCACCCATTGCCACCCAAGCGGCAAGTAAAACTCCTGCCCCAACATGCCTTCCACAAACACCGACGCAGGTTTACCAGATACACGAAAAATACGACAACAGTAATCCCGAAGTAACGTTCAAGGGCAAGCCGTTATTAGTCATTGGAGATTCCAACACCGATGAAAGGAATCCGCAAAATATCGTCAACACGATGCGGCTGGATCATTTTACGTGTATTGGGTGTTCGGCAAATGAGTTGGCGGTTCAAGCGCTAAGCAAAGATAGTTTAATGAAGCAGCTTGAAAGCGGCAGATACATCGGGGTGATTTTTATCGCGGGATCCACCAATCCGCAAGAAGGAACGAAAAATCTTGTGGAGCTATTTGAATGTTTGAAGATTAAGAAGGTGGAACTCTTTGGTCTCACCTCTTTTGTGCCGGGTCACGTTGATAAAAAGATAGAGCAGGATTGGCGAATGTATATCGAGCAGATCAACAAAGTCATCCGCGAATATTCGGGGACGCGGCTTTTGGATATGCAAAGCAAGGTGGAATCAAAAAATGACCCGTGGCAAGGACCTTGGGAAACATCACGGATAGGACTCAACAACGAGCAGGATGGAAACCATTACAACGATAAGGGACTGGCTGCCCTGCGGCAGGAAATTATTAAGTGGGCGGCGAATATGAGGTGAGACAAGTCGCCCACGAGTCGCCTCTCACACAAAAAGACCCGAAGGGTTTTGCAAAACCCTTCGGGTCTCTGTTCTACGGAATAAAAATTCGCCCTACCCCTTTGTGCTTATCAATATCCATCACAATTTCCACCAACTTTAACATGCACTTCATACGATAATCGTATTGCAAAATACGATCAACATTACCGACAGTGATCACGGGAAGAGATTGAGGCGTATTTTCTTCGCGCAAAGTTTGCTCTAACGAATTTTTGCCTACCATGTTGCGATTACCCGTAAGCAAAATCAGATCATTCGCTTGAGCGAAGCGCCACACTTCACGATCATTACTTTCAGGTGCAAGACCTACATCGGCAAAGGTCACCAATGGAAAAGAGAGAAGATCAACCCAGCCTTCGGCAGAAAGTGTTCCCCAAAGCAGAACTGCCCGACCCTCCATGTTGTGATCAGAGAGCGCTTTCATTTTTCCTGATCTTTTCTTTCCAAGCTTGTAATTTGGCGTATAGCTCTTCTTTTCCTGGCGTGGGTGGCATCGCCGCAATTTGTGCGAATCTTTCCCGGTTCCGCTCTTCCCAATACTGGCGATGTTCCTCGGCGTTTTTAAGAACGATCTCGTATTCGCGCTCCACTTCTTCACGATGCGTATTGATATAGTCCATCACATCGGTAACCTGCTGATCCGTCAAATTGAATATATCCTTAATGAACACAGGCGGATAGCTCTTTACAACATAATCCATCACATCATAAAGAGTAATGCGCGTGCCAGCGATGGTTAACCCGCGTTCGGTATAAACCACGGTGCGATTCTCTTTGAGGCGCAGCGCATTTTCGTTTTTAGCAGAGGACGCGTACGAAGAGCGCAACGACGTCACTTCATCTTGCAAGCGTTTTACTTCCGCTTCAAGTTGAATCACGCGCTCAGTAAGTTCTTCGATAGAAAATGTTTTGCTCATGGCACATCTCCTTCAACGCCTATCATTTTACACCGCTACACCAAACGCGCTTCAAGCGCGTTTCCTAAATGCCAGCCGCGAATTCATTCGCGGTAGAGTCATGGAATGTCTTCTTCGACAAGCGAGGTCTTGCCATACCCTAGCTTGCCCTCTATAATCTCAAACATGGCGAAGGAAAAAAGTAAGGCGGCTTATCTGGATGTTTGCGCTCTAATGAAGACAACTCGCTTTTTAAATTTGCGGCGCACCCGCCGAATAGAATCGGTCAACCGCCATCGCCGTTGGCAAGCGACGCTAGATAAAAAGAAGTTCTTCGATAAAGTCTTCAGCAATTAAAAAGACATCGAGTGTTTTGCAAAACACTCGATGTCTTTTGTGTTAGCCCTTTGCTCCCCAAAAATTGTGGCGGGCGACTCTCTAATCCGCGTTCACCATTTTTCTCAATCGCAACCAACCACTACAGCGCAGCTATCATTGGCAACGGATGTTTAAACGGATGTAACAGATGCACGCGTTCTTATCCGTTACATCAGTTACATAATCCGTTGCCAATTGACGAGAAGACCCTTCGGGTTTAGAGAGTGTTTAACACGAAGTCGCGTTAACAAAACCCGAAGGGTCTGATGTGCTGAACATTCGCTTGACTCGAAAGTGTGAGGGCGTATACTTGCGTTAGAGGCATAACGATGACATCACTATTAATCTTGTATGTAGGCTCTGGGCTTCTCCTAATCATATTGGCTGTGCCATTAATTCAACGCCGCGTCCCGCCCAATATCTGGTACGGTTTTCGCCTACCGCAGACGCTCAACGATCCAGAAATCTGGTATGCGGTTAATGAATATGGTGGTCGAGGATTGTTGTGGGTCGGCGTCATCACGCTCGTTGCTGCTTTAGGACTCTACTTTGTGCTGAATGGCAATCTCGATCTCTATATCTCAGTCTGCACTAGCGTGATCTTAGGCAGCTTGTTGGTGGATGTGATTTTAAGCTTCCGCTATCTCGGAACGTTGAAGAAGAAGTGAGTAGCGGGTGAAAAGGCTTCTCCACGTAGTATTGCTTGACTCGAAAACAGGGTGGCTTATACTCGATGATAGATATTGGCGTGGTGGTGCAGGGAAACGCGATTTTTATTTTCTCTTCTCCCGCCGCATCAATCCTTCATTCGGTGGGCGGCTTCCGCAACATTATTGAGGAAAAAGTGACAGCAACTCACAACACGGTATTGGCTCAACATAAGAACGAGCAGATAAAAGAAATTATACGGCGCACAAAGGTCGATTCATCATACATTTATGATGCCGACGGCTTGATGGAAAAGAAAATTCGATTCCTGGCTGATAACTGCAACAAGGTTTTGGATGTGGGCAAATCATCACGCCAGCGCTACAACTACTTTCGAAGCGGGCAAATACTCACGCTGGACATCAATCAATTTGATGATTATCCAGATGTGGTGGACGACATCTGCAATATTCAACACATCCCTTACAATTCCTTTGATGGCATCATTTGTATGGCAGTGTTAGAGCATGTGTATGAACCACACGCCGCCGTTAAAAACCTGTACGCTGTTCTCAAGGATGGCGGGTATTGCTTGCTGTATACCCCGTTTCTATATCGCTACCATGCTCCGAACGATTTGACTTACCAGGATTTCTTTCGATACAGTCGTGATGCCCTTGCCTATCTCCTGCGCGATTTTTCCGACGTGACGTTGTATCCATGTCTCGGGCGTTACTCTACTGCACTCCACCTGTTTGGCTTTTGGAAACATCGTGTTCAAAAAGTGTTTGGGCAAACGCTGAACAGATTAATCGATAAAGCAGGTGCCTTTTTTAGCAAGGATGGCAATGAACTTCAGGCTTCAGGCTACTACACCTGGGCCATCAAATAGACGGGCACAAGAAACCACAAGCATCGTAGCAGAAACGCCGTCCAAGACTGCATGCACCCAACGCGGTTACCGCCTCGCCCCAGAGAAGGTTCGTCCACTTCCAGCGAGGCTTGCCCGCAAAGGAGTCTTTGACACCCACCGCCGTTGGCGCGCACTATTATCTCCAAAACCAAAAACGAGACGCCCGCCTCCCCGCAGAGTCTCGTTTTATTTTCACCTCTTCGAGTCACGCATCACTCATCCCTCTTCAAATACACAACCCCCAACGGCGGCAACGTCATCATCACCGAATAATTTTGTCCCTGCCACGGCTCGTCATCAGTTGGCAGAAGCACGTTACCCACATTCGATCCGCCGTAATACGATGAGTCGCTGTTAAAAATTTCGCGCCAAACTCCGGCTTGCGGCACGCCGACGCGATAGCCGTATCGCGGCACGGGGGTCAGGTTGACGGCGACCACGATCTCATCGGCTGAAGTGTGTGAGCGGCGAATAAACGTGACAATCGAACTATCCACATCGTGGAAATCAATCCACTGAAAACCTTCCCAACTAAAATCAATTTCGTGCAGCGCCGCTTCACTCACATACAATTTATTTAAATCGCTCACACATTTTTGCAAACCGCGATGTGACTCGAAGTCGAGCAAGATCCAATCCAAACTCTGCCCGTCGTTCCACTCGTTCCACTGCCCGAACTCGTCGCCCATGAATAAAAGTTTTTTGCCGGGGTGAGCAAACATATACGCATAGAGCGCGCGCAAGTTGGCAAACTGCTGCCACGCATCGCCCGGCATCTTGGCGAGCAGCGCGCCTTTGCCATGCACCACTTCATCATGCGAGAGCGGCAAAATAAAATTTTCGGTGAAGGCATACAGCAACGAGAACGTCAAACTGTTGTGATGATAGCGGCGATGGATCGGGTCTTCGTGCATATACTCCAATATGTCGTGCATCCAACCCATGTTCCACTTAAGATCAAAACCCAGCCCGCCGATGTATGTTGGGCGCGAGACCATAGGCCAGGCAGTAGACTCTTCGGCGAAGGTCAACACATCGGGGAAATTTAAATGCGTCAGTTCGTTGAAGCGTTTGATGAACGCCACCGCTTCCAAATTTTCGCGCCCGCCAAATTTGTTCGGCAGCCACTCGCCCGCTTTGCGCGAGTAGTCGAGATACAACATCGAAGCCACCGCGTCCACGCGCAAACCGTCAATGTGATATTTGTCGAGCCAGAACAAGGCACTGTTCAATAAATATTCTGCCACTTCGCTGCGCCCAAAATTAAAGATCAACGTTCCCCAATCCTGATGTTCGCCCAAGCGCGGATCGGAATGTTCGTAGAGATGCGTGCCGTCGAAGAACGATAAACCAAAACCATCTTTCGGAAAATGAGCCGGCACCCAATCCACGATGACGCCGACACCGTTGCGGTGAGCTTGATCAATAAAATGAACGAAGTCGGCCGGCGAACCGAAGCGCGACGTGGGCGCGAAGTAACCGAGCGATTGATAGCCCCACGATCCATCAAAGGGATGTTCGGTGATCGGCAACAACTCAATGTGCGTGAAGCCTTGCTCCTTCACATATCCAATTAATTGATCGGCGAGTTCGCGGTAATTTAAAAATTCGTTTCCATCTTTGCGCCGCCACGATCCCAGATGCACTTCGTAAACGGAGAGGGGTGAATTAAGACTCTGCTTCGCTTGCCGAGTCCGCATCCACTGATCATCGCGCCAATCAAAATGATTCACATCACATATCATTGAAGAGGTATTGGGGCGCATCTCCGATCCAAATCCAAACGGATCGGCTTTCGCAGCGACGTAACCTTGATAGCGAGTCTTGATCTCATACTTGTAGAGATCACCGGCGCGCAACTGTGGAATAAAAATTTCCCACACGCCGCTCGCACCGCGCGGACGCAGGGGATGCCGCCGCCCGTCCCAATTGTTAAAGTCGCCAATCAGGCTGACCCGTTCCGCATTCGGCGCCCACACGGCAAAGCTCACGCCATCAACATTTTCGTGCGTGATCAACTGCGCCCCAAATTTTTCGTAGAGTTTAAAATGATTGCCTTCGTTGAAGAGAAAGAGATCGTCTTCACTCAACACAGGTGAGAAGCGGTAAGGGTCTTCGAGGGTGTAGGTCTGACCGTCGGGGAGGGTGATTTGTAATTGGTAATTGAAAAAATCTTTATGAGACTTGGTGTTGAATTCAAAAAAACCATCGTCGTGAATTTTTTTCGCCGGTTCGCCCCTCGACTGCGCGGAAGTCGTCGCTCCGTTCGGGGTGCTGGCATCTGTGATGATCACACTCACGCTTTTCGCTTGCGGTTGAAACGTGCGCACGACCATGCCGCCAGAGATAGGATGAATACCGAGAACGTCAAACGGCGCGCCGTGATAGCCGCCCGTTATGGCAGAAATAGTTTCTACGGTTAGAGTAGTCATTTAATCTTTTGAAAAGGTGAAGGGGTGAAAGGGTGAAGGGGTGATCCGCAAATAAAGATCATCGCGTCACGCAAAGCGTGTCATCCTGTCATCTTTTCATATACAAGACTCATTCCCCACTGTCATCAACCGCGCTGGGCCAATTCGTATCCACGACCTCGCCGTGATAGTTGACCGTGATCTTGAAACCCAACATGCCCAACCACTGCCGCGCCGATTCGGGCAAGCCCACGTCCATCAGCTTTCTAAAATTCTCGTCAATGTTATTCAACGATGAATCGATCATCGCTTTGGTGAACAAATCCTCCGCGCCCATCATCTTCATCGCCCCTTCCGCAACGGCTTGCTTGTTATCCAGAATCTGTCCGCGCAGTTGACTCAAGATCACTCGATCGATTTCCTCGGCAGGCACATGACGTTTGAAGCCTGCGTCATCCACAATATAAAACGCCTCGTCGCCGACTCGCGTCGTGGCGAGCGTGCGCCCATCTTCATCAAACACTAATCCTTCAAAAAGCGTGGTTCGGCTCATAATGGGTCTCCAGTGGAATTATAATGGGCATTAGTCAAAAGTAGGGTAGTGACCCTGTAACGGGCAGGTAAGCAAATCATGAGTTGTCGAACGCTTCCAAGTGCGGTTTCCTTGAAGGAAATTTCTTCAAGGAGCTGCACATATGGATTTGTCCACTTGCTATTGTCG
>Ga0209514_10008569_pt1 | contig 11563 bp, 8 predicted proteins | sample Subgrocontami58m_FD_187452 | JGI IMG/M metagenome (GOLD analysis project Ga0209514, IMG submission 187452) | Subsurface groundwater microbial communities from S. Glens Falls, New York, USA - GMW37 contaminated, 5.8 m (SPAdes) (version 3) | ecosystem: Environmental > Aquatic > Deep subsurface >...
CAGCAGTATTGGGAATACATACGTGATACACGGGAATTTATCTTACAGGAAGGCCGCAGGCCGGCAGGATATGTTGTTGCCACACCACAAGCACAAGGATTTGACGATCCGGGACTTTTCATTGAAATTGATTTGGTCAATAAAATCCGTCCAAGAATAAAGAAATGGCGTGAGCAGGGCTACCCCGGTGTTACCGGTATTACCAAAAGATTATTGCAACACTGGCAAGACCCCGAAGAACATAACGACCGCAGGTTTTTCTTTTGCCAGTTAGAGGCCATCGAAACCCTGATATGGCTTACCGAAGCGCCGGAAGCCGACCGCACAGGTATTGACATCCAAAGCGATGGTGGAGATTTTTCACGATGGTGCACCAAGATGGCCACAGGCTCTGGCAAGACCATTGTTATGGGTATGCTCATTGCATGGCAAGTCCTGAATAAAGTAGCCAACAGTAAAGACACACGGTTTTCCAAAAATATTTTGGTGGTTGCACCGGGCTTGACGGTTCGCAACCGATTATTGGTGTTGAATCCCTTCGACAAGGAAAACTACTATGAGGAATTTAACATCGTTCCATCGGGTTTGATGGAATCTTTGCGGCAAGGCAAGGTAAAAATCATCAACTGGCACACCCTCGCTTGGGACAGCGAAGAAAGACTGGCAAAGAAGAGGACCGTTGACAAACGGGGCGCCAAAAGTGATGAAGCCTATGTGCGGGAAGTGCTGGGCGATATGACAAATGCAACAAATCTTGTCATTATCAACGATGAAGCCCATCATGCATGGCGTATTCCGGCAGAGAGTAAAATTAAAGGTGTAAAGAAAGAAGACATTGAAGAAAGCACCGTTTGGATAGGTGGATTGGACAGGATTCACCGGGCAAGAGGAATCATCCGGTGTTTTGACTTATCAGCCACGCCATTTGCGCCATCAGGTAAAAAAGCAACTGAAGAGGCATTGTTTCCCTGGATTGTCAGCGATTTCGGGTTGAATGATGCGATTGAGTCAGGATTGGTAAAAACGCCGAGGGTTGTAATCCGTGATGATGGCACTGTAGACGCTAACCTGCGTCCACGTTTGTATCACATCTATATGGATGCCACCGTGAAGGATGACATCAACCGCAAGGCAGATGAAAGTGAACCACTTCCTGACCTCATCAAAAACGCCTATCTGCTTTTGGGTAAGGATTGGAAGTCCGCTAAAGACGCATGGGAAAAGGAAGGACATAAAATTCCGCCTGTGATGATAACAGTAGCAAACACCACGTACACATCAGCCCGAATCAAATATTCTTTTGACCATGATGCCTTTTTACTATCCGTAGCCGGATTGGGTGATTTATGCGATCAAGAGAAAACGTTGCAGATTGATAGCAGGATTCTTGATAAAGCAGAGGCCGAAACAGAAGAAGTAGATATTGACGCCGAAGAATCAGAAGAAGATGATAGTAATCAAACCAAAGAAAAGAAACCAACAAAAAAACAACAGGCTGAATTATTACGACGAACTGTTGATACCGTTGGCAAGATTGGAGAACTTGGCGAGCACATACGAAATGTAATTTCCGTGGGTATGCTCAGCGAAGGTTGGGATGCTAAAACAGTTACTCACATTATGGGCTTACGGGCGTTTAGTAGCCAGTTATTGTGTGAACAGGTCGTTGGCCGCGGTCTAAGAAGAACAAGTTATGATCTGAAAACACAAACAGATCCAATTACAAGCCAAAAAACTGAACTATTTGAGCCGGAATATGTGAACATCTTCGGTGTGCCGTTCACATTCCTTCCGCATGAGGGAACCGACGGGCCGCCCCCACCGCCTCCACCTCCGAAAACGAGGATCGAACCTGTTAAAGAAAAAGCGGAACACAAAATTTCATTCCCTAACATTCTGAGAATTGACCATGTATACAAACCACAATTAATTATTACCCTGGAAAAGGTTAAACCACTTGAGCTTGACCCATACGAATCTATAACAGAAGCGGAACTGGCCGCCATTATTGCTGGTAAACCAAATCCCGCAGCGCTTACTGAGATTGATTTAAAAGAAATCGCTGAAAAATTTCGTTTACAGTCCATTATTTTTAGAATTGCTTCAACGATTTACAACGCCGAAAAGAAACCCGACTGGAAAGGAAGCAAGGAAACATTCCTCATACAGCTTATCGACATCATAGAACAATTCATCTGCTCTGATAAAATTCAGATAAAAAATCCTTTGTTCAATCAGGATGAAGTGAGAAGGAGAATCCTGATTATGCTCAATATGAACAAAGTCATTCAATATGTCTGGAATGAAATACGGGCAGAGAATACGACACAACTCACCCCGGTTTTTGACAGGGAACATCCCATCCGTTCGACTGCTGATGTGCGCACATGGTGGACAAGCAAACCATGTGAGGACTTTAAAAAAACACATATCAACTTTACCGTTGTTGATAGCAAAATGGAATTTCTTGAGGCAAGAACCATTAACGATTGCGAGGTTGTGGAATCATTCGTGAAAAACGATCATTTAGGTTTCGCCATTCTTTACAACTACCAGGGAGTTGTCAGAAGATACTTTCCAGATTTTATTATCAAATTAAAGAATGGAGAACATCTCATTCTTGAAACCAAAGGACAGGACAGCGAGCAGAACAAAACGAAGAGGACATTTTTAGATGAATGGTGCAGGGCTGTTAACCAGCATGGAGGTTTCGGGAAATGGCATTGGGCTGTATCATTCAACCCGAATGATCTTAATAAGATTATACGAGATATTGTAAGTAAATAATCAAAGGCGAAACAAAAAATATAAAGAACCGATGAATTTATATTTTAGCTCTTTGTAACTAATTCTTCGTCTACCTTTTCAGCGAGTAATACTTTTAAAAGAGACTGATACGGAACGTCTCTTTTGTTAGCCAGTACTTTTAATTTTTCAATAAGCGACTCCGGCAACCGTATAGATATTGTCTTCGTAGTGGGTTTTAAATTTGGAAACAACGTTCTCTTCGCTTTTGAATAATCAATATATTCTGTAGAATCATGCGTTGACCAAAATTCACGCTCCTCATCTTCTGTCTTAAATTTCGGCATGTTTTTCAGTTTGCTCATATATTTTCCTTTCTTTCCTGTTCATGTCCCTTGCTGATATTACCCTTATCTTATCATTCCTTATAGTAAACACCAGGAACAGTAGCCGTCTGCTATTTGTTTTACCCAGGACATAATAACGTGTTTCTGCTATAGAATGCGGTTCATCTACATTTATTACAAGAGGAACGTTAAAAAAAACTTCCTCACATTCAATATGTGTAACACCGTGACTTTCCCAGTTCTTGGTGATGTTACCTTCGTCCCACTCAAAACCATTAATAGTGGATAGTATATTCATATTCGTATATCATGAATATATACGCATAAGCGTACTCTGTCAATATAGAATTTCTCTCGAAATCTTAAATGTATGTCTATAACTTCTGCTTGTTTTACATAATGTTATCAGGCATGTCAAATAACAAAGGTTTTCTTAGTAGGCGAGTAATATAAAAAGAACCTGAAAAAGATAAAAAAGCCCCCTGTTTTTAACCGTATTTGACTGTGACTAAATTGTGACCAAAATGTGACCGAACACAGCGGAAATGAACGGAAGCAAACTGAATTACCAGAAACAAACTTGTGTTATAACTTATTGCAAATTAAATAAATACAATCGTAACAGACACAACACCACGAATTTATGAAAAAGTATTAAAATGCCCTTTTAAGAAATGGCATTCAAAAGGTCAGGGGTTCGAATCCCCTCAGCTCCACCAATAAATTCAATGGTTGCAAGCATTCGACACTTCTCGCATTTCCTCAGTCATCGTCAACTTTCTCTAAATTGTACATTCCGTTCTTCTGCAGGCAGAAAAACCTGCTGAATGGATACCCCTGGAATTATCACTACCATCACCGCCTCAGCAATCCCCAACCGGAAAAACAAAACGCTTGAAACCCCCAAAAATACTGGTAAAATAGGGCTAGCAAAAACTTTAAAACCCGGCGTAATATGCTCACATGGAAATTAAACAATTACATTCCTGGCGTGTCAGTTACAAAAAGGCGGTTCAGATACAGAAAAGGTTAAGAGACCTGTTAACCTTTGAAAAGTATACAGGGAAAATCCGAACGATAGCAGGTGCCGATGTCTCCTATGATAAGCACACGGATCATTTTTTTGCAGGCGTAATTCTTTTTGGGCTGAATAAACACCTGGAAATGATTGAGGAAGCAACTGCTGTGGGTAAGGCCAGGTTCCCCTATATTCCAGGGCTACTTTCTTTCCGCGAGGCGCCAATCCTGCTCCGGGCGTTCCGTAAACTAAAAAACAATCCCGATGTCATTCTCTTTGATGGCCAGGGAATCGCACACCCCCGCCGCTTCGGATTGGCGTCGCATATCGGGCTAATTCTCGATACGCCCTCCGTTGGGTGTGCAAAAAGCAGGCTTGTGGGCGAATATGGCAGTGTTGACAACGCTGCGGGCGCATACTCAAAACTTATTTACGAAAACGAAGTCGTTGGGGCCGTTCTGAGAACAAAAATAAATACGAAACCTGTCTTTGTATCTCCGGGTCACAAAATAAACCTATCGTCTGCGATACGCATAGTCTTGAAAACCTGCGGCGGGTACCGCATCCCTGAACCAACACGGCAGGCGCATTTACTGGTAAATAAATTGAGAAGAACACACATTTCCTAAAGCGAGGACACGGTATCTATGAAAATAAAAGCGGTAATCTTTGATTTGGACGACACCTTATACGACTGCACCGGCGCACTTATTGACGCATCCAGGAGACGGGCGGCAAAGGCGCTGGTCGAGGCGGGGCTGCCGTGCACTGAAGAGGAGGTCTATGAATTACAAAAGGAACTCACGGAAAAACACGGTCCGTATTACCACGTATTTAACGAAATCGTAACCCGGTACCACGCGGATAGCAAACTGGTCACGATTGCTTACAAGGCGTACAACAGCAGCGAGGTCTCTGAGATAAGGCCATTTCCCTATGTAATCTCAACGCTCAAGGAGTTGCGGGAAAAAGGCTACAGGCTCTTTTTACTGACAGTCGGTGTTCATGAACGCCAGGAAAAGAAGATACACACGCTTGGGTTAAAACCGTATTTTGAAGAAATTGTGATCAGCGACCAGGAAATAGGTCTTCCTATGGAAGATTGCATGCGTGACCTTGTCGGAAGGCACAATCTGAATTTTAAGGACGTCGTTATGGTGGGCGACAGGGCGCGGGAAGAGCTTAAAATAGCAAAATCACTGGGCATGGCCACCATCCAGATGCTGCACGGCAGATTTAAAAACGAACCGGCGGCGAATGAATATGACAAACCGGATTATAAAATCAAACGCATCTTTCAGATCACCACGATCCTCCAGCTCCAGAATATAGGGAAGACGCCCGACAGGCTTAAAATACTCGCCATTGGCGGAGGCACAGGACTTCCCCTCATGCTGGAAGGTTCAAAAACATACAGCAAACATCTCACCGCCGTGGTAACGGTTACCGATTCCGGACGGAGTTCGGGCGTTTTACGGGAGGAATTCGGGATACTGCCGCCCGGAGACGCACGAAACTGTCTTGTGGCACTGTCAGAAACCGAAGAGCAGGAACGGGAACTCTACCAGTTGTTTCAATACCGGTTTAACCGGGGTTCGCTGGAAGGCATGAGTCTTGGGAATTTATTGATGACCGCCTTGACGGATATTACGGGCAGTTTCGAGCAGGCCATTAAAAAGGCCAGCAAGATATTGCACATCCGGGGGAAGGTGCTGCCTTCGACCCTTGCCAATACCCACATTTGCGCAGAGTTGGAAGATAATACCTACGTTGAACAGGAATTTAACGTGCGCGCCGTAGGAAAGGCGCCGATAAAAGATGTATTCCTGAAGTCAAATGACGTCCCCCCCTTCGCTGAAGCGGTGGAAGAGATTCAAAAGGCCGATATTATTGTCATTGGGCCTGGCAGCCTCTATACAAGCCTTATAACTAATCTGTTGGTTACCGGCATCCGGAATGCCATCCGAAACAGCAAGGCGACCAAGATATACGTCTGCAACATCGTCACCCAGCCCGGTCAAACAGACCATTACAAGGTTTCTGACCATATCAGGGCAGTTACGAAATATCTCGGAGACGGCGTGCTTGATTACGTTATTGTAAACAACAACATTCCCCTCAAGGACATCCTCGATAAATACCAGAAGGAGGGCGCCGAGGTTGTTTTGATGGACGAAGGGGTATACAATCTCAATGTAAACGTTAAGAAGGCCGATCTGGTGGAGGACTTCACGCAAAAACGCATACTCTGGGAAAAACAGGACTTACTCCGGCACGACCCCGATAAACTCGCCGACTCGATCTGCAGGGTATACGCAAATCTGCCGTTGTTAACGGTGTGATTAATGAGAGAGCGAAGAGTTTCTTCGCTCTCCAGACGCAACCTTGGAATTCCCGTACCTTATTAGAATATTTCTTGAAAATATCAGACATAGGTGTTATCCTTTATAAAAATTATTTGAAAACGTCCCTTCCAAAATACTTCATTCCCATAAGGCGAAAACAAGTGGCGGTGTAGCTCAGGTGGTAGAGCAGCGGACTCATAAGCCGCGAGTCGGGGGTTCGAGTCCCTCCACCGCTACCATAATTCACAACAAAGGTAAAATATCCTGAACTTCTCTATGAGAAAAGACAATTCCCGAAGTCAAATTCTATCAAAGGTAAAAAAAATTGTCGTCAAGATTGGCACCGGCGTCCTGACCACGGACGCCGGGTATATTGACAAAAATCAGATACAGGGATTGGCTGAACAGGTTGTAGGGCTGAAGAAGATGGGACACGATGTTGTCGTGGTAAGCTCCGGCGCAATCGGCTCCGGCATGGGTGAACTGGGTATCGTGAAAAGACCGGGCACACTGCCCGAACTCCAGGCCATTGCGGCGATTGGTCAAAGCAAGCTGATTAGCACGTATGACGAGTGTTTTAAACTTCACGGCTACCATGCGGCCCAAATACTGCTTACCCGCGAAGACTTCGAAGACCGCCAAAGATACCTGAACACCTGCAACACGATCCATGCGCTCTTTCAGGTGAACGCCATCCCCGTAGTAAATGAGAACGACACCATTTCCGTAGATGAAATCAAGTTTGGCGATAACGACGCCCTTTCGGCGTTAGTGACAAACCTGCTGAACGCAGAGTTGCTTATCATTCTCTCCTCTGTTGACGGGCTGTATGACAGATGCCCTACCGCAAAAAGCAAGGCTACGGTTATTCCCACGGTAGAGAACGTTTCCCGCGAAATTAAGCAACTCGCGTTTGACTCAAAGACTGCCAGGGGCGTTGGCGGCATGCAGACCAAGCTGGAAGCGGCATCCGTTGTGGCGAATGCCGGCGAGGCGGTGGTTATTGCAAACGGACGGGTGGCCAATGTGTTGGAGAAGATTGTGCAGGGTGACAATATCGGCACCCTGTTCCTCCCGAAAAAGGAAAAACTGACAAGCCGCAAGCGGTGGATCGGGTATACGATAAAGCCGAAAGGAAAGATATATGTGGATGACGGCGCCGTGTGCGCATTGTCGGAGAAGGGCAAAAGCCTGCTTGCATCGGGTATCGTTGCGGTTGACGGCTCGTTTAACAAGGGTGACATCGTTTCTATCTGCGGGAAAGAAGACAGGGCGGTTTTTGCCAGGGGTCTGACAAACTATTCATCAGAGGAGACGGAGAAGATAAAGGGGTGCAGCACGTCCAGCATCGCAAAGGTGCTGGGCTATAAGCTGTACGATGAGGTCATCCACAGGGACAACATGGTCATTTTGTAAATATAACCCTATCACCGCAAAGACGCAAAGAACGCAAAGGAGACATCAAAAACTAAACTCTCCGCTACAACTCTAAACCCGAAACTCTAAACTATTCCGAAACCCCCTGCCCCGCATGTATTGAGTTTATCATGTCTGTCATCTTCCTTGCCTCGTCTGGATTGGGCGTTAATCGTAACGACTCGTTTAAATAATGAAGGGCTTGCCCGGAGTCTTTCTTATATTGGAAATATAATTTCCCCAGGTCTCTGTAAGCAACGTAGTCATTTGCATTATAGTGTATCGCCAGCTTCATCTCCCCGATTGCTTCTTCATAAAGGCCTTTCATCGCATAAGCAAGCCCAAGGTTATAGTGCGCATCTACATGTTCCGGTTTCAATTGGGCGGCTTTTTTCAACTCATCAATCGCCTTATCCAGTATCCCCTTCTTTAAAAACATCGCACCGAGGTTGTTGTGCGCATCGGCATAGTTATTATCTGCCGCTAACGCCTCCAGGTATTCAGACGTCGCCTTCTCTGTATTTCCCGTATGTTCATACGTAGTCCCCAGATTATTATGGGTAAGCGGGGAATAAGGATTACTGGCCAACGCGCTGGTGTACGCCTCGATGGCCTTATCGTACAATCCGCGTTTATCGTAGATAGTTCCCAGATTACCAAAGGCGAGCGTATTGTCGTTGTTTCTCGATATCGAGGCCTTATACTCCTCAATGGCATTGTCAACGAGTCCAACCTTTTCGTAAGTAGCGCCCAGATTAAAATGGATAAAGGGATAGCTGTAGGGAAGCGAGAGCGACTTTTTATACATGCGGATGGCGGCTTCATACTGCTTGTTTTTAAAATAGGTATTGCCCAGGTTACTGCAAGCGCGGGCGCTGTTGGGCTCTCTTTGATAGGTAGAAAACCACACGGTGGTATCGTTTTGCCACACGCCATTCCTCCATATCACGCCAATCTGCATACCCAAAAGGATTATACATAGAATAACTACCCCCTTTTTTCCGAACGAAGAGTTTTTGGCGAGATGGCCTGCAACTACACAAAAACCTGCCATTGGCAGGTACAAATATCTTTCGGCCATGATATTTCCTATCGGGATAATGCCCAGCACGGGCAGCAGTGAAATGAAAAACCACAGACAAAAGAAAAACAGGCGGCTGTTCACCCGATAGAGCCGTGCAATGATAACTAGCGCAGAAATGATGAACAAAGAGGACAGGACGAATGAAATGCTCATGCCCCGAATGTCAGGTACATAGTAGTCTGCATTGAGGCCGACGGGGATAAACAGGAGTTTCAGATATGATGCAACGACCTTTGTCATGGTAAAAATATTGGTGGGGTAGACGTCTATTGTTTTGAAGGTGTTTTTACATGCAACGAACCTGATAAAGAGGTAAAAACCGGTGACTAAGATATATCCTGAGTAAAACAATATCCACCGTCTCATTCTTGCGACAATGGGAGTGGTTGGCGGTTTGCTCTCATGCTGAGAAGCGGATAAAAAATCGAATAAGACAAGCAGCACGGGAAGCGTGATAGCCATCTCCTTCGAAAAGAGCGCCATACAATAAGAGCCACAAGAGACGGCGTAGTGGGTAAAGAACCTCGTATTTATTTGTTGTGGAAGATGTTTCCTTTTAGAAAACAGGATTCGTAATTTTGTAAAATAGAGAAACGATAGCAGAAAGAAGATGGATGCAAGGGTATCTTCCCGATAACAAACCGCATTAACGGTCTCCGTAAGAAGCGGGTGAGACAAGAACACTAAGGTGGAGAATGCGGCGGCGGTAAGCGTTCTGAAAATACTTTTTGTAAAAAGGTAAAACAAAAACACATTGACGGCGTGTAATATGATATTGGTGAGGTGATAACCCAGTGGATTCAGCCGCCAGACGGCATAATCAATGAAATACGTCAGCGTGACAACCGGGCGGTAGCTGAGTTCTCCGGACAAAGGAAGATAATCCCTTGTAAACAGCTTTGGCAGATTCCCCCAGGACTTAATAAAATAATTTTCAGTAATGACGTAGGCGTCATCATAAACAAAGACGTTCGAAAGGGTATTGAGATACAGAAGGACGGATATGAAAATAATGATAAAGGTCAGGATTTTCTCAAACCGGTTATGTTTTATGGTCACGCTTTTTCTCTCAGCTTGAAGATGAGCCAGTTCTTATCGTTCGTGTGGATCAGGGCATACCACCCTTTTGTTTTTTTACCGGTAAGACGAAACACCATCTTGTCCTTTTCCCGCGATTCCAGCTCGTATCCTCCCTTATCCCACACCTCAACGATACCAGCCCCATAGTGTCCTTCGGGAATTACACCCTCGAAATCAATGTAATCAGGCGAATGATCTTCGACTGCCACGGCAAGCCTTTTAATTCCCGGTTCTTCCGGTAGTCCTTTTGGCACAGCCCAACTCTTCAGCACACCATCCATCTCCAACCGGAAATCAAAATGAAGGTGGGTTGCCTTATGCTTTTGAATAACGAAACGAGACATTGTTTCCCCCTGATTTTTGTCACTTCATTATAAACTGTTTCATGCTTGCTCATGTAGTATGGCTTTGTGTTATTGTACTCTGTGATAACATTTTACTTTCTTTTCTTTCACACCCAAGAAGGCAAACGCGGAACCTGTTTCGCAACTTGGGCTTCGATCTGCATGTTTCCAAGGTTTGCTGAGGCAATCAGCGTTTTTGAATGAGTGAGAGCAAATACTATAAGCAGGGCAATTAACCTTTTGATTATGTTCTACATGTAAATTGATAACAAATTGTAATTGTTTAAAGAGTGGTGCTGCATTACTTGCAATATTTTCTTCGTTTTTGTTATCAATATTCTTAGAATTGAGTGTATAGTAACCGTTACCATTACCATTAAACTGTATGATCGGAATGAGAACAACGGAGAATAATTTATCGCATTCTCCCCAAGGATCCTTTGAAAGCAGGGGCCGAATGAATTTGTCTGGATCATCCTTTCGTTCTGAAAGATTTGTTTCAATATGATTCGTGAACCACTGGAATATTTCTTTTTTCATTGGTGAGACTGACATTGCACTTGCTAAAGTTTTTAAATCTTTCAAGGCTGCCGCGATGAGGGCATCATACTTAAACCATGGATACCGTGCATTAACAATTCTTACCGTTTCATCAATTGGCTGCTTAGGATGAGCTGTTTGCTCTTCTAGGTAACAAACTGCAAAAAAGCCTGGTGCAGTTGTCATAAGGGATCGGTCAGCAATCCTGGCTAACGTTATTCTATCTATAGGCGCTTGGCCGCTTGTCTTTTCAAAGTATTTGGCTGCATAGTGAAGGGCACGATAAGGAAATTCTGGTAATGGTTCTACGGATGCCTGAGAAAAATGCTCTACCAGTGTATCCTCAAGAAGTGCCGCTAATGACTCGTAGACTGCAAGAGCACCAAACTTGTAACAAAGGCGTTGATTGCCTTGCTGAATTACAAAGGTACAAGAAGGAACTGGAAAATCGGAAGAATGATGGCGGTTCTGATATAATATTTTATGGTTTTCGTCAACCTCAATATTTATGACACTTAGGCTCTGTAAATAAATAAAGGTATCAACTTTTCACTATTGCCTTTGGTCTTATGACGTAGTTCCAGTCACCGTGAAATTTATTGCGCTCCACATTGATGTTCTCCATTTCTTCATCACTAACCTTT
>Ga0209514_10008572_pt1 | contig 11560 bp, 7 predicted proteins | sample Subgrocontami58m_FD_187452 | JGI IMG/M metagenome (GOLD analysis project Ga0209514, IMG submission 187452) | Subsurface groundwater microbial communities from S. Glens Falls, New York, USA - GMW37 contaminated, 5.8 m (SPAdes) (version 3) | ecosystem: Environmental > Aquatic > Deep subsurface >...
CCGGTCCCCGCCGGTACTAGGTGTCCCAAAATGACATTTTCTTTTAGTCCAACCAATCCGTCTGTCTTGCCTTCCAGGGCCGCTCTGGTCAGAACCTTAGTAGTTTCCTGGAACGAGGCCGCGGATATGAAACTATCCGACTGCAACGAGGCCTTCGTTATCCCTAACAATAAGGGTTTTGCCGTTGCAGGCTTTCCGCCTTTTTCAATTATCTTTCTGTTTTCGCTCTGGAATTTAAATTTATCAATAACCTGTCCGGGTAAAAGAGTCGCATCGCCCACGTCGTCCACTTTGACCTTTCTCAGCATTTGCGCAACAATTATTTCTATATGCTTATCATCAATAGGCACGTTTTGGGAACGATATACGTTTTGCACTTCTTTTAACATATACGTTTCAAGCTCTTCTTCCCCGCTTATTCTCAAAATATCCTGCAATATGAGAGGCCCTTCGACCAGAGCACTACCCGCTTTAATACGATCACCCCGATGCACCCTTAAATGTTTTCCGCGAGGCACAAGATGTTCTATTTCCATGCCTGATTCGCCTTTTACCAATATCGTGCGCTTCCCACGACGCTTCTCGCCCACTTCTACGACCCCGTCAATTTCACTCATTACGGCCGGGTCCTTCGGTTTTCTTGCCTCAAATATCTCAGAAACCCTAGGCAACCCCCCGGTAATATCCTCAGTTCTTGAAATTTCCCTCGGCGTTTTTGCAAGGAGCGTACCTGCTGTAACTTTATCACCCTCGTCAACTTCTATGTGCGCCTTTTCAGGTATCGGATATAAACCTAAAATTTTACCTTTGTCGTCTTCAAGTATGATTTGCGGATGCAAATCGCCTTTATGCTCCATAATAACTTTTCTCTTGACTCCGGTTGACTGATCAGACTCTTGCCTCATCGTCTTACCGATCACAATGTCCTCAAAACGTATTTTACCGGACATCTCAGTCAAGATTGGGATCATGTGCGGGTCCCAGCGTGTCAATATTTGGTGGGCAGCGACACTGTCGTTTTCCTTTACAAAAATCTCTGCACCAAGAACTATTGTATGTTTATCAATCTGCCTTCCTTTTGCATCTATAAGCAATATCTCGCCGTTTGAATTGATGGCGACATTTTTCCCTTGCGGATTTACTACAACATTCAAATTATTATATTTTACCACCCCGCTCCGCTTCGCTTTTATTTCAGACTCCTCCACAGAGCGCGTAGCCGTACCTCCTATATGGAATGTCTTCATGGTAAGCTGTGTACCAGGTTCACCAATTGACTGTGCGGCAATAATCCCCACGGCCATACCCTCTTCAACCAGTTTTCCCCTCGACAAATCCATTCCATAACAGTTTGCACAGAGTCCCAAGTGCAATTCACAAGTCAATGCTGACCTGACCTTAATTTTCTCATACCCTAACGCCTCAATCCTCTTTGCCTTTTCCTCGGTAATTAATTCATTTTCCCGTACTATAACCTCATCTTTTACCAAGTCTACAATGTTATTCCTTGCAACCCTACCTGTTATCACCTTACTTAAAGACACCTCAACTTTTTCCCCGCGGTACACAACGCTTTTGGTAATACCATTTGTCGTACCGCAGTCCTGAGAGGTTATAACTACATTTTGAGCAACATCCGCCAATTTACGCGTCAAATAACCAGAATCGGCGGTTTTTAGAGCGGTGTCAGCCAAACCTTTTCGTGCTCCATGGGTTGAACTGAAATATTCAAGTACACCAAGACCCTCCCTAAAGTTTGCCTTAATAGGAGTTTCAATGATCTTTCCCGAAGGCTTTGCCATCAGACCACGCATACCAGCAAGCTGTCTCAACTGCTGTGAGCTTCCCCTCGCGCCAGATGCTGACATCAGATATACAGGATTCAAGTACGGCTTCCCGCCTCTTACGTCATTTTTGAGTTCACTAAGCATCTCCTCGGCAACCCTTTCACCAGCGTAAGTCCACATATCAATAATCTGATTGTAGCGTTCACCTTCGGTAATAATACCTTTTCTATATAATTTCTGTATCCGTTCAATCTCTTCCTGCGTCTTATCAATAATTTCCTGCTTCTTCGCCGGCATCTTTATATCTGTTATCGCAAAAGAAAGTCCCGCCTTTGTACATGCTTTAAAGCCAGTTTCTTTTATGTCGTCCAGCAAAACAATTGTTTTTTCTCTGCCCAGAAGCTTGTAACAGTCCTGTATAATTTTGCTAATACCCTTTAAATCCAATGAGTAATTATAAAATGGCATCCCATCAGGCAATATACTATTGAACACAACCCGTCCCACTGTCGTTTTGCACAATCCGTTCTTAGCCTCTTCGCTGCCTACTCTGTCCTTGACAACCTTCGTTTGCTTCAACCTTATTTCTATCTTTGTATGTAACCTGACTTTATTTACAGAGAGTGCATATACAACTTCTTCAGTATTACTAAACTTCCAAGGTTTTTCTTCTGAGTCATCCTGCATGCTCATGGTGAGGTAAGAACATCCAAGAACAATGTCCTGGGTTGGCGTTATGATAGGTTCTCCAGAAGCCGGAGAAAAGATGTTGTTCGTTGACAACATCAAGGTGATCGCTTCTGCCTGCGCTTCAATTGAAAGGGGAAGATGAACAGCCATCTGGTCACCGTCAAAGTCTGCGTTGAAACCCCTGCAAACAAGAGGATGCAATTTGATCGCGTTTCCTTCTACTAGAATTGGCTCAAAGGCCTGAATACCCATTCGATGCAGGGTGGGCGCTCTGTTGAGCAATACCGGGTGCCTCTTTACAACCTCCTCAAGTATGTCCCAAACCTCTTTATCCTTACGTCCCAGCATCTTCTTTGCGCTTTTGATCGTATCTGCAAGCCCAAGCTCTTTTAATCTTCGTATGATAAAAGGCTGGAACAACTCCAACGCTATTTTCTTAGGCAAGCCACACTGGTGCAACTTAAGTTCAGGCCCCACCACAATGACAGAACGCGCTGAATAGTCAACTCTCTTACCGAGCAAGTTTTCCCTGAAACGTCCCTGCTTGCCCTTTATCATATCGGTCAACGATTTTAGAGGCCTATTATTGCTTCCAAGCACAGGTCGTTTCCCCCTTGTGTTATCAAACAAGGCATCCACGGCCTGCTGCAACATCCTCTTTTCATTTCTTATGATTACTTCAGGGGCATTCAAATCTATTAATTTTTTCAGCCTATTATTCCTGTTAATAATCCTCCGGTAAAGATCATTGAGATCCGACGTGGCAAAATTCCCACTTTCCAACAACACCAGCGGTCTTAAATCTGGCGGAATAACAGGAACAACACTCAGCACCATCCACTCAGGCCTGTTTCCGGAGTCTCTAAAGGCTTCTACAATCTCCAGCCTCTTAATTATTTCTTTTGCGCGCTGCTTTGATTTCGTTTGACTCAGCTCTTCCCGAAGATCTTTTGACAATACCACCAGATCAAGCTTTTGCAATAGTGTCCGTATAGCCTCAGCACCCATCCCTACCTTAAAAGACTGCTCCCCAAATTTTTCCCTGTTTATCTTAAACTCTTCTTCACCGAGCATTTGATATTCTTTAAGTGGAGTGCTGCCGGGATCAATTACAACGTAATCCTGGAAATAGATAATCCTTTCCAAAGAGGTGGTCTTCATCCCAAGAAGCGTACCCAACCGTGACGGCAGTGCCTTAAAGAACCAGATGTGAACAATCGGTGCCGCCAAATTAATATGACCCATCCGCTTTCTTCTTACACGTGAATGGGTAATCTTTACACCGCAGCGGTCACAAATAATACCCTTGTGCTTTATTCCTTTATACTTTCCACAAAAACATTCCCAATTTCGTTCAGGGCCAAAAATGCGCTCGCAGAATAAACCGTCTTTCTCCGCTCTGTAGGTACGATAATTAATCGTTTCTGGCTTTTTTACCTCGCCATAAGACCAGCTCCTTATATCCTCAGGCGATGCGAGGGATATTTTTACAGAACTATATTCATTAATTTTATCGTATACTATATCAGTCATTCTTGAGCTCTTTTCGTTATTCTTTTAAAGATTCAACCTTATTTTTTTCTAATTTTAAACTTAATCCCAAACCGGCAATTTCATTAGAAAGCACCTCAAATGATGCAGGGGTACCAGCCTCCAATGTGTTTTCACCTTTAACCATGGATTCGTATATTTTAGTCCTACCCTCCACGTCATCGCTCTTCACCGTAAGCAGTTCCTGCAGGTTGTGTGCAGCACCGTATGCCTCAAGAGCCCATACTTCCATTTCACCAAATCTCTGACCACCAAATCTTGCCTTTCCACCCAGTGGCTGTTGCGTTATCAATGAATACGGCCCAGTTGCCCTTGCGTGAACCTTCTCGTCTACCAAGTGGTGCAGTTTCAGCATATACATATAACCCACCGTGACTTTCTGTTCCAACGGTTCACCGGTGCGTCCATCGTACAGGACGGCCTTACCGTCTTCCGGCAAGCCAGCTTCTCTAAGAGTTGCCCGAATCTCTTCTTCAGTTGCACCCTCGAAAATTGGTGTTATTGTTCTGAATCCTAACTTTTTCGCAGCCCATCCCAAATGAGTCTCAAGTATCTGACCAACATTCATTCTTGATGGCACGCCGAGAGGATTCAACAACATTTCCACACGAGTACCGTCGGCCAAAAATGGCATATCCTCTTCGGGAAGAATCTTGGAAATAACCCCTTTATTACCATGCCTACCAGCCATCTTATCACCTACAGACAGCTTTCTCTTTGTCGCAATTGACACTTTTGCCAGCTCCAAGACACCCGTAGGCAGTTCGTCGCCACGTTTTAAGTGATTAATCTTTCTATCCCTGTCGTCTTTTAATAATTCAATTTTTTCAACATGCTCGCCGCTTATTTCTATAGCTTTTTCCTTTTTCTTTTTGTTGCCAAATTCTATATTCTCTATGTCAAAACGCTCCTCCAGCATAAGAATAGACTTTGGCGGCATACCGCGCTCTATTGCATACGTTTGACCTGTCTGTATATCTACCAACGGTTCTTTTATCTCTTCATCTATCGCCTTGAGCATCTTGACAAACTCTTTTGAAATTTGTTCATCATATTTTATTTCAATATCGCTGATTTCTTGCAATATTTTTTGCCTTTTATCATCAGAGAGATAGGATTTTCTGGAAAATACCTGAGTATTTATAACGATCCCTTCCATCCCTGACGGCACTTCAAGCGACTCGTTTTTCACATCTTCACCTGCCCTGCCAAAAATGGCGTGCAGTAACTTTTCTTCAGGCGAAAGCTCACTTCTGCTTTTAGGCGCAATCTTGCCGACAAGAATATCTCCCGGCTTTACCTTCGTTCCAATCCGTATTACCCCGTTTTCATCCAGGTTTCTCAACGCCTTCTCAGAAACATTTGGAATATCACGCGTAAATTCTTCTCTCCCCAGCTTTGTTTCTCTGATTTCTACTTCAAATTCGTCCCTGTGTATCGAGGTAAAACGGTCATCTTTTAGCATGGCTTCGCTTATAACCATAGCATCTTCAAAGTTATACCCATCCCACGTCATAAATGCAACCAGTACATTCTTGCCTAAGCTAAGCTCACCATTGCTGGTCGCAGCGCCGTCAGCAATAACTTCACCCTTCTTTACCTTTTGTCCTTCAGCAACAATCGGTGTTTGATTTAAGCAGGTGCCTTCGTTAAGCCCGACAAATTTTCTCAACTCATAGACATCTCTGTCGTCTACGATAATCTCATTAGCGGTAACCTTTGTTACTGTACCAGCAGCATCAGCCTGAACGGTCATGCTTGAGTTTTGAGCAACAAATTTCTCCATCCCTGTGGCCACGATAGGAGGCTCAGTTTTTAAAAGGGGAACAGCCTGCCTTTGCATGTTAGACCCCATCAATGCCCTGTTTGCATCACTGTGTTCCAGAAAAGGAATCAAGCTGGCAGACACACCAACAAGCTGCTTAGGAGAAACATCCATGTAGTTTACGTCTTTATAACTTTGCAGTTGGAAGTCTCCGTTGTACCTGCATAACACACTCTCTTTTTCTGATTTTTCCCTACCCTTTATTTGTACATCAGCAGGGGCAATCAGTTTGTTCTCTTCTTCATCAGCACGAAGATATGTTATTTTATCTGTAGCTTTCCCCTTTTCAACGATACGATAAGGGGTAATCAAAAATCCATACTCATCAGTCGAGGCATAAATACTCAACGATGCAATTAAACCTATATTTGTACCTTCCGGCGTCTCAATTGGACAGACCCTTCCATAATGAGACACATGAACGTCGCGAACCTCAAATCCAGCCCGTTTCCTGTTCAAACCACCAGGCCCCAAGGCGCTCAATCTTCTTTCATGCGTCAATTGCGCAAGCGGATTGGTCTGGTCTAACACCTGAGATAGCTCACTTCTGCTAAAGAAATAGTCAATCGCCGAGAAAATAGTTTTTGAATTTACCAACGAACGCGGCGTTAGTTGCTCAGAATCTTTAACACTCAATCTCTCCTGTACGGTTCTTCTTAACTTCAAAAATCCCTTACGTAGCTCTTCACCTGCCAGTTCGTCAATTGTCCGAAGCCTTCGATTACCCAGATTATCAATATCGTCAATAGAGACGCCATGTTCGCCTTTGCGCAATTTCATTATGTATCGCATTGCCTCTACATAATCTTCCTTTTGCAGAGTCATGACAGCTTCGTTAACGTTATGCCCCAACTTTCTATTTAATCTGAATCTCCCTACAGACCCAAGACGATATCGCTTTACGTCAAAAAATTTATCATAAAATAGCTGCTTTGCCTTCTCAACCTGCTGAGGGTTACCAGGACGGAACCTCGCATATATCTTTAACAGGGCGTCCTCGTGAGATTTTGTAAAATCAGACTCTAGCGAGTTCAAAATAAGAGGGTCATCCAGCTTTTTAATTACTTCAATTTTTTTAATCTCTAGGTCTGTAATTGTTTTTATTATCGTATCAGAGATCTGACGTCCCGCTTCCAATACGACCTCTCCCGTCTGGGGATTTACAATCTTGTCAACCGTGTGCCGTCCCCGTAACTTCGTGGCCGATGAGTAGTCTGAAATTTTTATAATTTCTGTTTCATAAAACAGTTTAATAATATCTTCATCATTTGTATACTCTTCAGACAACGCCCTAAGAAAACAAGTAGCAGGCAATTTTCCGCTCTGGTCAATCCTTACGGTTATGATATCCTTTTTACCAACTTCTAATTCAATCCAGCTTCCCCGTTCAGGGATAATCCTACACGAGTGTAATCTTTTTTCAGCATGGAACTCCTCTATGAAATCTATGCCTGGCGAACGGTGCAACTGTGTTACGATCACTCGCTCAGTCCCATTAATAATAAACTCACCACCGCCAATCATCACGGGAACCTCACCCAAATAAACCTCTTCTTCTATCGGTTCGGCCTTATTGAGACGCAGCCAAATCCTGAATGGGCGACCGTACGTCAGGCGTAACTGCCTGCATTCATCCTGTGTATATCGTGGCTTACCTAGCTCGTACTTGATATAATCCAGAGACAATGTTCCGTCGTAGTTGCTGACTGGAAATATTTCCCTGAGTATGGCCTCTATACCAAAGTTCTTCCTTTTTGAAGCAGCGACATCCGCTTGCAAAAAGTCACAATATGCTTTTGTCTGAATTTGTACAAGATCTTGGATTCCTATTACATCCTCAACCTTGCCATAATTACGAATTTCCATAAATTCCTCTTATTAAGTTGTGGAGACCACTTAATTACCTGATCTCAACTTTCGCCCCAGCAGCCTCGAGTGCTTTCTTTATTTTCTCAGCATCATCTTTCGACACACCTTCTTTAACGGTTTTCGGGGCACCTTCCACCAAGTCCTTTGCCTCTTTCAGCCCCAAATTTGTCTCCGCACGAACGGCCTTAATTACCTGGATTTTATTAGCGCCGCCGTCCTTCAATATAACATCAAACGCCGTCTTCTCTTCTGCCGCAGGCGCTGCTGCTGCCGCCACTGCGCCAACAGGCGCTGCTGCCACTGCCGCCGCCGAAACACCAAACTTCTGCTCAAATGCCTTTACCAGTTGCGATGCCTCTAGCAAAGTCATCCCTGCTACCAAATCGAGCACTTGTGTTATTTTAACAGAAGGCTCGACCATCTTTTCTTCACTTACCTGAGTCATTTTTATCCTCCTACCTTTTCAGGAACCCAACAAAAACTATCCACCACTTTTTTCTTTACTGTCTGCAATTGCCTGCAATACAGTCGCCAGACCACGCAGAACAGCATTAAACGAACATACAACTCCCACGATGGGCGTATTAATACCAGTAACGATTTGAGTCCGAAGCACAGGCATACCGGGTAGCTTCGCCAACCTATTTACTTCATCTGCAGAAAGCGCCGCACCATCAACAACACCGCCCCGAAGACTAAAAGCTGGTATTTTTTTCGACCACTCAATGGTCTCTTTTACCATAATTACCGGGTCATCTGCGCCTGTTGCTATGGCAGAAGGCCCATTTAAATAGCCAACAACCCCCGCAACCCCTATCTCTTTAAACACAATTGCAGCAAGTGAATTTTTTACTACCTCCAGGCAAATTTTCTTTTTACGTAAATTTTTTCTCAATTCATCAAATTGAAGAGAATTTACCCCCTGATAACCAATAACGAGGTAGTTATTCGTATTGCTGTACCGCGATACCATTTCTTTTACGACAAGTTTTTTTAATTCATTTGCCATTGTTCTCTTTACTTCCCTTCACTGTGTTTCTTCATTAAACTTGTAACATTATTCCGGGACTCATAGTCGAAGATACCGAAACTTTTTCTACAAACTCTCCCTTTGCTGAGGCTGGACGCGAATTTATAATATGCCTGACAAACGTATTAATATTATCTTCCAAATCAGCATCTGCAAACGAAAGTTTACCGACCAGCGCATGCACGTTACCACCGGCATCCGTCCTATACTCAATCTTGCCGGCTTTAAACTCTTTTACAGCCATCTCAATATCATCCGTTACGGTGCCAGACTTAGGCGACGGCATCTTCCCCTGCGGACCAAGCACCCTGCCCAGTTTTCCTACTAGTCGCATCATGTCAGAAGCCGAGATCGCTACATCAAAATCAGCCCAACCACCTTCAACTTTTTTTACCAGATCTTCCGCGCCGACCTCATCCGCCCCTGCTTTTTTCGCCAGAACTGCCTTCTCGCCACTGGCAAACACAATCACTTTCAGACTCCTGCCGATACCCTTGGGCAACGAAATCGAACCTCTAATGAGCTGGTCTGATTGTTTAGGATCAATACCCAACTTCATTGCAACTTCAACGCTTTCGTTAAACTTAGCCGACTTGAATAATTTCAATATCTTAACGGCTTCGTTTAACCCATATTTTTTTTCAGGGTCTACAACTTTCCTGGATTCCAAATACCGCTTACTTCTATTTGCCATATAATTACTTTCCTTAATATACTTTTTTTATTACTCAAAGCAATGCACAGGATTCTTAATCAACAACCTTAATCCCCATAGTCCTAGCAGTTCCTTCAATTATTTTAACAGCAGCGTCCAGACTATCCGCATTTAAATCCGCTAGTTTCTTAGTTGCAATTTCTTTTAACTGTTGTCTGTTTACCTGACCCACCTTTTGTTTGTTCGGTTCAGAAGCACCCTTTGCAATACCGGCAAGTTGTTTTAGCAACACAGATGCAGGCGGTGATTTTATAATAAAAACAAACGATTTATCCTTAAACACAGTAATCTCGACAGGCGTTGTAATCCCTTGCAAATCTTTTGTTTTATCATTGAACTGCTTCACAAATTGTCCTATGTTCACCCCGTGCTGTCCAAGGGCCGGACCTACAGGAGGCGCCGGTGTTGCCTGTCCACCCGGACATTGTAATTTAATTTTCGTCAAAACCTCTTTTGCCATATTATACTCCTAGCTTCAAATCGTCTCAACCTGCCAATATTCCAATTCGACCGGGGTTGCCCTGCCAAATACGGTCAGCATAACTTTTACACGCCCACTTGCGGGTAACACCTCTTCAACCGTCCCGTCATAATTTTCAAACGGACCTTCTTTCACCCTCACCTTTTCGCCTTCGTGGAACTCTATTTTTGCGCGCGGTTTTTCCTCTTTATGTTCCACATCTGACAACAACTTTTCAACCTCATAAGCCGCCATCGGTACTGGTTTATTCTGGCCACCAATAAAATCACCAGCACCCGGCGTCTCCCGAATCAGAAACCAAACCTCCCTAGGTATCTGTCCGTGTTCATCCACTTCAACTTCAGCAATTATATAGCCCGGATATATCTTTTTTTCAGTTACCTTCTTCTTGCCACCTTTTATCTCAGAAACCTTCTCGCTCGGAACTAAAACATTCGATATCAGCCCACTCAACCCACCAGCATTGATACGCTCAAGCAAACTTTTCCTGACTTTATCCTCTCTGTTACTTTGCACTCGCAATACAAACCACTGTTTGGGCATTTAATTAACCTACAGAAATATTTCCAAGTATCACTATGCGGACAACCGCATATTAAATTTTATTTATTTACCCGGCAGGAATTAAAAGAGTTGATAGTTTCGAGGAACCTCTTTAATTCAACATAAGTAACTTTTACATGCAGCCATGTACTACCTATATCTCCACCCAAGACCACCACACTTTAGAGCACTCCTATGTACTCCATAATAGTGGATACGCACCAGTCAACCCCCAAGATAAATATCCCAATAACGATAACAGATACAATGACAACCGCTGTCGAACCGACCAGCTCGTATCTTGTAGGCCAAGAAACCTTCTGAAGCTCACCCTGGGTATCAATCAAAAACCCTATTGTTTTTTTTCCGCTATTGTCTAGGGGTCTAATTCCAGTTTCAACACCGGCAACGAAAATACCTATAAAAAAACTCAAAAGAATGAAAAGTACAAAAGCACCAATCAACCCCCAAGTCAGACCGATACCAACCAACGGAACCCTGGTACTTCCAGCAATATTTGGTAAATCTATCAAAACATTATACAGAGAGACAGACGCAAAAATTGCAAGAATACCCAACGCTATTCCGACGACAACCCTACTATGTGCACCCTGCCCTTTTCTATGTATTCCCAAAAATGACATACCAAATACTCCATTAAATATGGCAGGTCTGGAGGGACTCGAACCCACAACAGCCGGATTTGGAGTCCGGTGCTCTACCAATTAGAGCTACAGACCTTTATTTTAAAAACAAAGTCCAACAGAACACAAATTTACTTCTTATACTCTTTATGAGCCGTATGTTTCCTGCAACACCTGCAAAATTTCTTCAATTCCAGCTTTTCCGTCTGCTGTGTTTTTTTAGGTGTTCTATAATTTCTATTAGAACAATCCTTACATATCATTGTTATATATTCGCGCATACATGCATTCCCGATTGTTTATTCTATAATTTTTGTAACGACGCCAGCGCCGACCGTTTTTCCACCTTCACGAATCGCAAACCTCAACCCCTCATCCATCGCCACCGCCGTCAATAACTCCACATTCACCTTCACATTATCCCC
>Ga0209514_10008573_pt1 | contig 11559 bp, 11 predicted proteins | sample Subgrocontami58m_FD_187452 | JGI IMG/M metagenome (GOLD analysis project Ga0209514, IMG submission 187452) | Subsurface groundwater microbial communities from S. Glens Falls, New York, USA - GMW37 contaminated, 5.8 m (SPAdes) (version 3) | ecosystem: Environmental > Aquatic > Deep subsurface >...
CGCGAGCGTTGCCGCGGGCGCAAACGTCGCGGTCTTGGCGGCGGCCGAGTAGGACACGCTTCCCGCCACGGCGGTCGATCCGGGTCCGGTCAGCGTGAAGGTCGCACCGGTGATCGTCGCGGCGTCCATGCCCTCGCTGAACGTGGCGGCGACCTGGGTGTTGGTCGAAACGCCTGCGCTCGCATCGACGGGGACCGTGAGCGTCACGTCAGGCTGCGTCGTATCGGCCGACGCGGCCGTCGTGAAGGTCCATGTAAAGTTGCTTGCCAGCGCGCCGCCCGTCGTGTCCTTCGCACCCGTGGTTATCGTCGCGGTGCAGGAGGTGTTGGCCGGCAGATCGGCTGCCGGCGTGAAGGTCGCGGTCTTGCTCGACGCCGAGTAGGCGACCGATCCCGTCACGTTCGCCGAGGCGGGGCAAGCCAGCGTGAAGTTCGCCGCCGGGGACACGAGCGTTGCGGCGTCCATCGACTTGCTGAAGGTGGCGGTGATCCGCGTGTTGATCGCCACGCCCGTCGCCGGGGGCGAAGTCGCCGGAGGAGACGTCGCAGTGACCGTGGGCGCGGCACCCGCGGTGCCGCCGCCCGGGGTCCCGCCACCGCCACCGCCACCGCCTCCTCCTCCGCCGCATCCTGCGGTCAACGCGGTCAGCAGCAGCGTCACGATCAGGGATCCGAAATGGCTCTTGAACGCGTTCATCGGCGCACCCCTCGATTCGATCATCCGATATCGCGTACCAACGCAAGCAACGTGCCATGGCGGGAGCGCATGCGTCGACGGCGTTCTCGGGGGCGCGCCGCGTGAAGAGCCCGTCGCGGGACGGGCAGGCGTCGCCGGAACGGTAAGTTTTGCAAAGCGCCGCGGTAGGTTCTACCGACGCGAAGCAAAGTCTGCGGCACGCGGCCGGGGGAGGATCAGCGCACGAGCAGAACGTACAGCAGCAGCAAGTTCAGGACCAGCGAAACTGCGGCAACCGACCGCCAGGGAACGCGCTGCGCATAAGCGACGAGCGGCGTCCGCGGAGGCGGCATGACCGCGCTGCGCTCGCCGCGCTCGAGCGCGAGCAGGAACTCCTCGGCCGTTTCGAACCTGAGCTTCGGGTCCGGCGCGACCGACTTGAGCAGCGGGTTCTCCAGCCATTTCGGAATGTCCGGCCGGTAGCGCGTCGGCGGCACCGGATCGCCGAAGCGCGGGTGCTGGAACGGCTCGACTTCCCCGTAGGGATATTTCCGCGCGAGCAGGTTGTAGAGCGTCACGCCCGCTGCGTACAGGTCGGAGCGCACGTCCTGGCGGTCCCAGACGTGGTCCGTGGTGAGCCGCGTCAGTTGCTCACCGCGCACCGGGTAGACGCGGCTGTCGCCGACGTGGGCGATGTAGTAGCGCTGGCCGCGCAGCACCAGTGCGGACAAGGTCGTCGCCATGCCCGCAAGCTCTCGGCTTGCGCAACGTCCCAGAGGAGATTGAGCCCGAGGGCGACCGCGGCCCAGGTCAATGCGCCTCGCGCAACCGCGCCGACCTTGGGTCCGTCCTCGATGATCAACACCTTCATCGCCGCGCGTCCCCCTCGAATCAGCGTTCATTGTAACGGCTGTGGCGTGATGCATCGATCGGGGTCTCGCGACTCGGCAAAAGCGATTCGCCTCTCATCGGCCCGCACATGACGCAGGAACTTCAGGGTCGCTCGAAACCGTGTCTCCCTTGCTCCTAACGGTGCCTCCCAACGATAAAAAGGCCAGCGACGAGGCTGGCCTTTCCCTGACCGGCAGCCGTTGTAACGAAGTTACTTGGCCGAACACTCGCACGCGGTTGTCGAACGCTTTTGTGCCGTCTGGCAGCATTCCATGGCGCTCTTGGAGCTGCCCTTGGCATCACTCAGCTTGTTTCTATCGTGACATTCCGCTGCGTGGCGATGGTGTTTGGCCGCGGCTTCGTGATCGCTTGCAGCCTGCTTATGGAGACCGCTGGCTTCATTGGAATTTGACATGATGTATGTTCCTTGTTTGGAGAAGAATTGAAATCCACCGCGCATGACGCAGAAATAATTTGAGCGTCACGGCACGTCAGCCTAGGCTTTCAGGCGTGGTTGAACAGTGCGCCGGCACACTTAGAGCCAAACGATTTCCGCCGGCGGAATGCCTCCGTTGGAATCTGCAGCCGAAATATCTCGGATAATGCCGCCCCCCTATGTGTGCTCGCGCACATATCTCCGCCAGCTTCGAGCACATACTGCGACTGCTCTGACATACTGTCCGAAGAGGAATCCATGAAACGCAGCGCATTTCGCGTCCCGCAATTACCCAAACGTCCCATCGGCTGGCGTGAGGCTGAATACATCGCGTCCCGGGCCAACGCCGCAGACACAAGTGACGACCGCTTCAGCGAGAATATTTTCGACGTCGACGACGAGCGCGCGTTAGTGGACATCATTGTCCACGGGATGATTCACGGCGCGAACTGAGTCCTGCGTTCTGCGTCTTGCGTGGCCGTCGAACTGGGCGTCCGTTCATCCTAAGGTCGAGTAGGTAAGACAACTGAGCAAACAAAAGGAATATCAACATGTTCAAGAGCACAGCGATTTCGATAACCGGACTGATTGTTTGTCTTGGAATATTTTTCGCCGCACCGGTGAGTGCACAGTCTTCCGGCGGCGCGGTACAGCCGAGCGCGGTGAGCCAATCCCACCAAATGATGTACGGCATGATGAAGGACATGTCTCAAGAAATGAGCAAGATGACGGAGCAGATGGCTCGCGGGGAACCCACGCCTGAGTTGAAGAAGCAACTGGCTCAACGAATGAACCGCATGTCGACCATGATGCATCGTATGGCAGGCCTGCAGGACAGGCCCGCAATGAAGGAACCCGAGATGCAAAAGCAAATGGAAAAGATGCGCACGCAAATGGACGACATGATGCGCGACGCGCCCATGAAGCCCGCGGCAAAATAGGTAGCTGGCGTCGATTCCTTGATTGAACGGCGGACCCCGGTCGTCAAATGATAACTGCTGACTCGCGCGGTCATGCCGACCGCGGAGGCGAGCAGGAATTGGGAACCACGAGCAGATGCGGCAACCCGAGGCTCAACAGGAAGCCCAGCACGGTGAGACCCGCGGTCAGAACGAAGGAGGAACCCGGCAGGGCGGCGGTATTGAAGAGGAGGCCGCCCGCCGCCGAGCCCAGGGTGACCCCGAGGCTGGCGGCTGCCGTCTGCTTGCCGAGTTCCCAACCCTGCGCGCTTCCGGCCTTGGCCGAGATCCAATAGGTCAGGATCGGAGACAGGATGCCGGCACTGGCCGCGACCGCACCGATCACGACGAGCATCAACGCAAAATCAGACGCCCTCGGCACGAGGAACAACCCGGCCGCCAGCACCGACAGCGCGGGCGCGATGAGCCAGCGGGTGGTATCCGGCTTGAACCAGGGCGAGAATATGATTGCTTGCATTACGAACATGACCAGGCTGCACTCGGTAAACATCACCGCGATCTGGAACGGGCTCAGGCCGAGTTCCTGTTTGCCGCGCAGTGCAAGTCCGACCTCGAAGACCCCGACGCCGGCCGAGACGATGAAGGTGAGGATGAGCAGTTTCGGCACCAGCCATGCAGTCCTATCGCCCGGAGCGCCCGCGGTCCTCTGTGACCTATCGCAGCGCTCGTCACCCGGCACGGCAAATGCGACAGCGCCGGCCACGAGAAAGGCGAGCACTGCAGTCGCCGCGAGCGGAATCGCGACCGATCCGGCCGCCATCGTGACGGCGAAGAAATCCGCGGCAATACGCGCAACGAACACACCCAGCATCGGTCCGATCAGGAAGCCGCTGACACCGGCCATGCTGACGAACGCAAGCCGGCGCGCACGCCCCTGCTCGGTCATCGCAAAGTTGCCGACCACAGCCGCCGCCACTGGCGTCACCGCAGCGGCGAACATGCCGCTCAAGAAGCGCTCGGCGTAGACAGCGGCGAGACTCTCGACGAACGAGAACACCAGCATGGTTGCGCCAAAGCCGAGGAGCCCGACAAGCAGCACGCCGCGCGCGCCGTGTCGATCGGATCGTCGACCCCACAGGGGAGCAAACAGAAAAAGCGAGAGGGTATAGACAGCGGTCAGTAGCCCCGTGTGCCGGGACACTTGCGCTACTTCCACACCCGCTCCCAGGAGCCGCTCGATCAGGTAGGGCAGAAGCGGCAGCACGACGCCGAAGCCGGCCGACACGGTGAAAGCGGCGAGCATGAGCGCAGCCATCGTGGACGCAGCCACACCGCCGGCGCGCTCGGGGTAGACCCTCACGCGGCGGCTTTTCTGGCGGGCTGCGCGCCCGGCGCTGCGTGGCCCTCGTGACCATCGCCTGCCGGAGTGGCGGCGGGCTCACTCGATTCATTTTCGCGGGCGTTCTCATTCATTTAATGCCCCATCCATCTGCGATGAAGAAACTTGTAAATGGACAGGTAGACGAAACCCGCGTATGCGCCAACAGAGAAAAGTCTGAATCGGCCCGACGAGAGAACCGCGCCAATCGAGCCGGTCGAATCACGGCAAGCGCGACGGGATAACGGGAGGGGTGAGCTACAGCACCACCGGTTTGTCCGGCAATTCATTCCGACCGGCGCCGGAAGCGGGATAGTGTTTCATCAGATGCTGCGTCACCGCCTGAATGCCGCTGACGACGCCGCCTTCGTAGTTCGCCTGTTTGAAGGCAGTTTCCATCTTGCGGCAGATGTTTTCCCATTCCCGGGAGCCCACCTTCGCGTGAATTCCCCGATCGGCAACGATCTCCACGGCCCGGTCGGCGAGCAACAGATAGATCAGCAAGCCGTTGTTGTGCTCGGTATCCCACGCGCGCAGTTGCGAAAACACCTCGACCGCGCGTTCTCTCGCGGACTGCCCTTTGAAGAGCGGCGTGCTGTGCAGCGCACCTTCCGCCGCGAAACGGATTTCTCCGACGTGCGCGGTCTCGCTCGCTTTGATCGCTTGCTCGATCGCGATCAAGGTTTGGCTGGGGAAAGCCCGGTTGACCTCCCAGCGGGTCATGACGAGATGCCTTGCGATGCGTTTGATGTCCATGCTTACCACCGGCCCGACGCGCCGCCGCCGCCAAAGCCGCCGCCCCCGCCGCCGAAGCCGCCGCCACCGAACCCGCCTGTGCCGAAACCACCACGACGTCCCCCGACGCCGAGCAGGCCCATACCGCCGCCGAGCAACGTGAACAAGAGCGCGATCACGCCCGCGACCAACGCGATGGATACCGCGCCGGCCAATAGCCAGGCGACTGCAGCCACTGCTCCGCCGGTGACGAGTGCGCCGGGAAATCTGCCCAACACGGCGCGAAGCACCCCGCCGATCACGAGCGCGAGGATAAGTATGATTGGAAAATACTGCTGAATGTCTGCCATGCCGCCCGCGGGTTTCCCCTTGGGTTCCGGCAACGGCTCGCCGTCAATGATGCGGATGATCTGGTCGACCCCGGCAGTAATCCCGCCGTAAAAATCCCCTTGCTTGAAGCGCGGCGCAATGATCTCGCTGATGATGCGCTTGCTGGTGGCGTCATTGAGCGCTCCCTCCAGGCCGTATCCCACCTCGATGCGCAGCGCGCGGTCGGTCTTGGCGATCACCAGAACCGCACCGTCATCGATCTTCTTGCGGCCCAGCTTCCATTGCTCGGCGACGCGCAAGGCATATTGCTCGATCGTTTCCGGCGCGGTGGTGGGAACGATGAGCACCGCGAGCTGACTGCCTTTCCTCGCCTCAAACGCTTGCAGGGTCTGCTCCAAGACAGCCTTTTGCTCTGCACTGAGCGTGCCAGTCTGGTCGGTGACGCGCCCGGTCAGGGGCGGGACCGGAACCTGTGCTCCGGCTAGGAACGACCAGCTAAGCGCGAACGCAAGCAATGACGCTCTCGCCGTGTGCATCGCCTTCACTTGGCTGCTCCCTGAGCCTCGCCTTGGGGTTTGGCCGGCGCCGGCCCGAAATCCACTTTGGGCGGTTTAGAGATCTCCTTTTCGTTTTCCACCGTGAAGTTGGGCTTCTCTTTGTATCCGAACGCCATCGCCGTCAGGTTGGAAGGGAAGGAGCGCACCGTCACGTTGTATTGCTGCACCGATTGGATGTAGCGGTTGCGGGCAACCGTAATGCGGTTTTCAGTGCCTTCCAGCTGTGCCTGCAGGTCGCGGAAATTGGCATCGGACTTCAACTGTGGATAGTTCTCGGACACCACCAGCAGCCTGGAGAGGGCGCCCGAAAGCTCTCCCTGGGCGGCCTGGAACTTGGCAAACGCCTCGGGGCTGTTGATGAGCTCCGGGGTCGCCTGGATGCTGCCTACTTTGGCGCGGGCGTTGGTAACACCCAGCAACACGTCCTTTTCCTGGGCGGCGAAGCCCTTTACGGTATTCACCAGGTTGGGGACCAGGTCCGCGCGGCGCTGGTACTGGTTCACAACCTCGGACCAGCTCGCCTTGATTTGTTCGTCATTGCTCTGCAGCGTGTTGTAGCCGCAGCCGGTCAGGCTCAACGTAACCAACGTTGCCAGGGCTGCCCAGAATTTACGCATTCGATTTCTCCAAGAATTGACGGGTGCTTGAACGTGCCGACCTGCAAATACTGCATCCGATACTGAAATTCCGGCTCCATGCGACGCACCGCTGCGCACCGGCTGAGCCTAATCGAGCGGAACCTCGCCGACGTCAAGCGGATGCAGAAAGTCCTGAAGTATCGGGTCGCACAGTCAATTTGAAGCTCGATTTCCCCGTTGAATGGCTAGCACAGTAGCCATGATTTGCAGCGCCGTTCTCCGGTCATGCCGCGGTCCGCGGTGCTGTCACCGTCGGAGTCCGCGGGGCCAATTTGGAGAGTGTCTGTATAGATGGAAACTCTTTCACCGTCCGTACGCTACCGCGCATAACGCTCTTGGGACCTGTTGTTGCGCCAAGTTCACGACCCGACGCGGTCGAGCCGCAACTTGCTGGTGACCACGGAAGCCGGGCCAGGCTCCCCATGCTGCGCAATTCCACGCGCCAGTCGAAAGGGCTGCGTTCATTGCCCCCAGGTTGCGACCATGGCGAGCACAACGATTGCCATGATCGCGGTCGCAAGCCAGCCCAGAACCGTGAGCCGGCGTGTGATAGCGAATGGGCCCATGATGTCCGCTCGCACCGCCATCAGCATCATCACGGCCATGATAGGCACCGCGATGACGCCGTTGATGACAGCGCTCCAGAAGAGAGCCTTGATCGGATCGACGGAGGTGAAATTGAGCGCCACCCCGAGGATAGTCGCGATGGTGACGATCGCGTAGAACCCTCTCGCCTGCAAGAGCTGCAGGCCGAGCCCTATGCGCCACTTGAACGCCTCGGCGACGGCGTACGCTGCCGAGCCGGCGAGAATCGGCACGGCGAGCAGCCCGGTGCCGACGATACCTGCGGAAAACAGCGCAAACGCGAAATCTCCGGCCAGCGGGCGCAGAGCCTGCGCCGCCTGTGCGGAAGTCTGAATGTCGGTAATGCCGTGCAAGTGCAGGGTCACGACCGCCGTCAGCATGATGAAGAAAGCGACGAGGTTGGAAAATCCCATGCCAACGTAAGTATCGATCTTGATGCGCTGCAATTGCGCGCGCGCCTGTTCCGGTGCTGCTATCAGCGGCTCCTCACCTGGCGCGGCCCGCTGGTCCTCGACTTCCTGCGAGGCCTGCCAGAAGAAGAGATACGGGCTGATGGTGGTCCCGAACACGGCCACCACCGCAACCACGTAATCCGCCTTGAGCGACAGGGACGGCATGATCGTCCGGTAGAACACTTCGCCCCACTGAACCTTCACGACGAACACGGTCGCCACGTAAGCAAGGAGCGCCAGGGTCAGCGCCTTCAATATGGGCGCATAGCGCGGAAAGGGTATGAAGACCTGAAGCACCAGCGATACCAGGCCGAATGCGATCGCGTACCAGTGGGCTGGTCCGCCGATGAGAAGTTTCAGCGCCGCCCCCATCGCGCCGATATCGGCGGCGATGTTGATCGTGTTCGCGATCAGCAGCAGCACGACGACGCCGTACAGCAGCCAGGGAGGATAATGCCGGCGGATGTTGGCTGCGAGCCCGTGCCCCGTCACTCGGCCGATGCGGGCGCTCACGATCTGGATGCCGACCATCAGCGGGAATGTGAACAACGCCGTCCACAGGATCCCGTAGCCAAACCCGGCGCCGACCTGGGAATAGGTGGCGATGCCGCTCGGGTCATCGTCCGCCGCTCCGGTGATAAGGCCCGGTCCCAGCCGCGCCCATAGCGACTTCCTTTTGACCGAGGCGGTTGTACGCTTGCTCACGGTTACTCGCTTCATCTCAGGGAACACAGCGAGGCCGTTCGAGCGCATAACGACAGGGGACCAGCACCTCGAATTCCTCACATTGCCCGCGTACGAGCTTATCGACTAGACCAGCGGCCGTCTAGAGTTCGAGCTGCGTGCCGAGCTCGACCACACGATTCGGCGGTAGCCGGAAGTAGCTGGTCGTGCTGCCCGCGTTGCGGTACATGGCGAGAAAGAGCTTCTCGCGCCAGAGTGGCATTCCCGAGCCGAGCCTGGGTATGAGGGTCTCGCGGCCGAGAAAGAAGGACGTGTCCATCATGTCCAGAGGCAGCCCCTGCTCGGAACAGGATTCGAGCGCGCGTGGCAGATCGGGCTGCTCCATGAATCCGAAATGGACGTTCACGCGCCAGAACTCGTGGGGCAGCGCTTCGACCGCAACGCGCTGGGCGGCCGGCAGACGCGGAACGTCGAGCACCTCTACCGTCATGATAACGATGCGCCGGTGAAGCACTTTGTTGTGTTTGAGGTTGTGCAGCAGCGCGTGCGGAACGCCGCTCGGATTCGTCGTCAGGAATACGGCGGTCCCCGGAACGCGCAGCGCCTCATCCGGGCCCGGCAGATGCTCCAGGAACGTCTGCAGTGCGAGCGCTCCTTCCTTCTGCCGCGCATGCATTAGATTGCGGCCCTGCCTCCAGGTGATCAGAAGGATGTAGATTCCCAGACCGAATGCAAGCGGAAACCAGCCGCCGTCGGGGATCTTCACCAGATTGGCGGAGAAAAACGCGACATCCACGACCAGGAACGCCAGGAACAGTATTCCTGCAGTCGCGGCACCCCACCCCCAGATCTGGCGCGCGACGACATAGGCGAGCAAGGTCGTGACGACCATGGTGCCGGTGACTGCGATGCCGTATGCCGCGGCAAGATTGGTCGAGGAGCCGAATCCGAGCACCAGCGCAATCACCGCAAGCAGCAGTGTCCAGTTCACCGACGGCATGTAGATCTGGCCGATCGCGCGCGCAGAGGTGTGCTGAACTTCCATGCGCGGCGAGTACCCGAGCTGTATGGCTTGATGCGTGATCGAAAACGCGCCCGAAATCACTGCCTGTGATGCGATCACTGTGGCCGCGGTTGAAAGTGCCACCAGGGCGTACAACGCCCATTCGGGCGCGAGAAGGTAGAAAGGATTCTGAATCGCTTCCGGGCTGCGCAGCAACAATGCTCCCTGGCCGAGATAATTCAGCGCCAGTGCCGGCAGCACCATGCCGTACCAGGCGAGCACGATGGGCCGGCGGCCGAAGTGCCCCATGTCCGCATAGAGCGCTTCGGCCCCCGTCAGCGCAAGCACCACCGCCCCGAGCGACAGAAATGCAGTTCTCGGAGCCTCTGCCATGAACGCGATCGCCTGGAGAGGATCCAGGGCCCGCAGTACACCGGGTGCCTGTACGATGCCGCCGATTCCCAGGGCGGCGAGGGTTGCGAACCAGAGGCACATGATCGGGCCGAACAAGGCGCCGACTCGGGCGGTGCCCGTGCGCTGCACGAAAAACAAGCCGATGAGAACCACCAGCGTCAGCGGAATGACGTAGGACTTGAACGCGGGGGTCGCGACCTCCAGCCCCTCGACCGCGGACAGGACCGAGATCGCCGGCGTAATGATGCCATCGCCGTAGAACAGTGCCGTGCCTATGAAGCCCAGCAGCGTGAGGATCGCGCGCCGCCTGCGCGACTCTTTCGTGCCGCGCAACGCCAAGGCCATCAGGGCCATGATGCCGCCTTCGCCGTGGTTGTCCGCGCGCATCACGAATCCCACGTACTTGATCGAAACCACCACGATCAGCGCCCAGAACATCAGCGACAGCGTGCCCAGTATGTGGGCGGCGTTGAGCGGAACTGCATGCGTCCCGCCGAAGATCGCTTTCACGCTGTACAGGGGACTGGTGCCGATGTCGCCGTAGACGATGCCAAGGGCGGCGAGTGCCAGCGTGCTGAGTCGCGATTGGTCGGGCCGCATGGGGTGGCCGGGCAAGGAAGGAGCTGACACGCGTAAGCGTTATTCTGTCACATCGTTGGCATCCTGTACGCGGGGCGCGCGGGCGCCGTGCGCAAGCCCGAAGCGGCGCCGGTCCCTCACACCGCCGCGCATCCATCCTGTAGCCGTCGGTTTGTCGAAATTGCCGAAGCGTGCAGCTTTTGCACTGTCGTGCGGCGGCGCAGTGTCGGCATCGACCGTCACGCTGCCGCCACAGCAACTTGTTACCGAAGGTGTCTGAAAGATGGTGCTGGCGAGACGACTCGAACGTCCGACCTACTGATTACGAATCAGTTGCTCTACCAACTGAGCTACGCCAGCACGCCTGCGGCGCCGGACGGCGCCGAAGAGGGGCATGATTATATCAGGGCAAGCCGCCCGAGGGTCTCAGGCGCGCGGCCGCGTGCGCACGATGATGTCGATGCCCTCGGCTTCCACCCCGGGCGGAAGCTGCGGCAGGCCGACCACCTGGATATCCTTCGCGGGCAAGTCGGTGAGCTGGCCCGTCGCGACGTCGTAGAGGTGGTGGTGCGGAGCGGTGTTGGGGTCGTAGACCACCTTGGTCGGGTCGACGATCAGCTCGCGAATGAGCTTCTTCTCCAGGAACAGCTTCAGCGTGTTGTAGACCGTCGCCTTGGAAGTCTCGGCGTGGCGCGCGTTGACGATGGCGAGGATCTGGTCCGCAGACAGGTGCGTCTGTCGGTCGAAGAGGGCATGCGCGATCTCGATGCGCTGGTGCGTGGGCGTGATGCCGCGCTCGCGCAGCAATTCCGCGACCTGTTCCCGGGAATACGATCGCATGTCCATAGCCGCAAGTGTAGGTCAACTAATGGACTCTGTCTAACCTCCGCCCCCCCTAAAAAGGCCGCAAACCCCTACATCGTAAGGGTTTGTGACATATTTCATGTCGGACCGCCCCGCCGGCGCCGTTCGGGCCGGCAATCCGTCCTTCCGTCGGGACGAATTGGGGCCGGGGCGGCGCCATCACTATCATTCCAACCAGTGCGGAGAGAACAATGTCCAAAGTCCGTGGTTTCACCCTGATCGAACTCATGATCGTCGTCGTGATCGTCGCGATCCTCGCTGCGGTCGCAATCCCGGCGTACACGGAATACATTCAGCGCGGAAAGCTGGTCGAGGCCACTTCAAACCTGTCCGACATGCGGGTGAAGCTGGAGCAGTACTTCCAGGACAACCGCACCTACGTCGGCGCCTGCGTTGCGGGCACGGCCGCCCCGCTGCC
>Ga0209514_10008577_pt1 | contig 11558 bp, 10 predicted proteins | sample Subgrocontami58m_FD_187452 | JGI IMG/M metagenome (GOLD analysis project Ga0209514, IMG submission 187452) | Subsurface groundwater microbial communities from S. Glens Falls, New York, USA - GMW37 contaminated, 5.8 m (SPAdes) (version 3) | ecosystem: Environmental > Aquatic > Deep subsurface >...
GCAAAAATTGGCGGGGTTGGTGACGTTGCGTTTTCAAGCGCCGCGTGGTCGTCCGCTGACGATCATGGTGAACGACGGCAAAAGTTGGGAGATCGTCGAAAGTGAATTTGACAGTGACGGCAACATCACCGCGGCGGTGGATCATTTTACTAATTACGGAGTCGGCGCGCCGCAACAAAGCAAGGTGACGCCGCCAGCCACCAGTGGAACGCCGCGCGTCACAGTAACAGTTAACCGCACCCAATCCGCAGCCACCACGCGCACACCTCAAGTAACAGTCGCAGTTGCTACGTCAACGGTAAGCGCCAGCGCGGCAGAGACAGCGTTAAGCAATGCGGCGAAGATATTAAAAGGCAAGACGGTGAAGATCACATCGGCGGCTGGCTACACCGGATCCGTCAGCGTCGCCCTGCCCGCTTCATTGCAAAAAACTTTGTCATCAGTAAGCGGGAGCGGCACAGTCTATTACGGACTCTATAACGGCGTGAACGAAGCGATCACCGCGCAAGCGAGCGGCGGAAGTTCAACTGGCGCGATGACTCTGTTGATCGAACCGAAAACATCCATGCCCACAACTGCGGCGGACGCCAAAACAAAATTGCAATCGTATTTCCCCGGCGTCACCGTGACTCTCACCCAAGCGCAACCTTCTTCAACAGGCACAACGGGTTACGTCTTCTACGGCACGAGCGGCAACACGGCGTATTCACTCGGTTACGTTTCGTACAACGGCATCGCAATGGCGTATGCCATGTCGGGAAGTGGGACGTATCAATCGTTGGTGCCAAAGAATTGAACGCGAATCTTTCCGCATTTCTTTATCGCCGATAATTCAGGCTCATTACTGTTTAGACCGCTCTGAATTGTTGAAAGCATGCAGTCAAGAAAAAGTTACTCATTGAAAGTAGCGTACTGACGAAAGGTGACTTATTCTAACTATGGTACAACGTCTCGTTGGGATTTGGCGACTAACACGATTCGGAGAGTATGTCTCTTTTGTCATCATTACCACTTTGCTGGGCGCAGCCGCCAGTCGTGGATCATTGGGCTGGATTCTAATCGGCGTCGTGGTTGCCAATTGGCTGGCGGTGGGATTTGCCTTCATGATCAATGATGTCGAGGATGCCCCCGACGACGCCTTGGACCCTGCCAAAGTTAGGCGCAATCCTATCTCAGCTGGCATACTCTCACCACGCAGCGGTCGCATATTGTCATTTCTTGTCGCCAGTGTTGCCGCCGTACTTTATGCCACACTTGGCTTAGGACCCTTCGTCGCGGGTTCGGCCTGTCTACTCTTGGCGTATCTCTATTCGTGGCGGCCCATCCGCCTTAAGGCAATTCCGATTGCTGACCTGATAGCCCATGCCGCCATGCTAGCCGGGCTGCAATTCCTGACAGCCTATTGGGCTTTCGACGGCGGACCAGCGTGGCTATGGGTATTTCCGTTGCTGATGGTCTTAGCGATCAGCCTGTACGGGCAACTCTTCAACGAACTACGCGATTTTGACGGCGATCTTAAGGCGGGTGTCACTCACACAGCTCACTATATAGGACCACGCGCCACGCAAGGGCTGATGATGGCCTGGCTCGCAATTGGCGTCCTCGCCGCCTTCATTACGCTTTTCGTAGTGCAATTGTTCCCGGTATGGGTTTTTGTTCTGATGATTGCGTTGACCGGCATCCTGTCGTGGCGAGGTTGGTCAAGAAGAGGTCAAAGCCAATCCACCATCAAACTTCACCAATCTTTTCAGAAGCCGATCGAGGTCGCAACTGCCATTGCCCTGACAACTTGGTTCGCCAGTCCGTCGGTCATTGCATTCATCAGCCTTGTTGTCACCTTGCCAAATAACTGGTGAGCAAGCGGCGTGGCGATGGCCTATGCCATCTCGGGGAGTGGGACATTAGCAGGCGTTGGTGCCGAAGAATTAAGTTAGGTACATTGATGCGACGGCGCACGCAACTGTTGGTTTCACTTTCTCTTCTTCCGCCGCATCAGTCCTTAAATCGTTGGGCAACTGCTTTTATAAGGTTATTGGAAATATGAAAGATAAGAAATATCAGCCCCCAAAACCAACTACAGGCGACACCGCTCATCTTGTATCGACAGCTATTCTGTCTGCAATTCCAGCCGCATCTGAATTGTTTGAATATTTTGTGACTCCACCTTTACAAAAACGGCTTGATGCGTGGCGAGAAGATGTGGCTGAAGCACTTAGACAGTTAGAGTCTGGAAAAGGAATCAACCTTACCAAATTGCAATCGGATGAACATTTTATTTCCATACTTATGCAAACGACCACTATCGCCATGCGAAATCATCAGGCGGAAAAGTTAAGAGCTTTGAAGAACGCAATTATCAACTCAGCTATTCCGAGTCGACCAAAAGAAGATTTACACCTTGTTTTCGTCCGCTTTATTGATGAACTTACACCCATCCACATAAAACTGTTATCTTTTTTAGCTCAGGAAAAAATGACGCTAAAGGATTTGAAATCTTATCCTCAACTTTATAGCGTATTTAATAAAAAACATCCTGACACACTTTCACATGACGAATTTAAAATGATTTGTGGTGACTTAGAAGTTCGAGGCTTGGTCAGAATCAGCCAAGATGTCGAAGATTTCGAAGACATATACCAAGCAAGTTCGTTACTACTAGAAGAAACACGGGATGATCTTCCCAGAATAATTGTCACTGATGTTGCTGTAGAATTTCTTTGGTTTATTGCCAAAAACCCTTAACCGTTGCCCAACATCGCGTGCAATCGGACTGGCGGGAGTCTGCGCGATTTACAAGCATTTCGCGCACGCGTGGCTTCGGGCTTTTCCTGCTCCCAAACAGAATCCACGCCCGCCCCAGCGCCAGTAACGCAAACCGTTGAATCAAGATGACGAGACCTTCAAGGGTTTAAAAACGTTGAAGCATGGAAATTCATTTCCATGCTGATATGCGAAGTCTGCTAAAGCAGACTACTCCTCCAACGCGCTTCAGCGCGTTTAATATATCAGGCGTTGAATTCATTCAACGCCTATGAAGGATGAAAAGGAACAACGACATGCCTTTTTGGAGAACGTACTATCATCTCGTTTGGGCAACACATGAACGACTTCCTTTGATCCAGCCTAATGTTGAAAAACGTTTATACGCTTATACCATTGCTAAAGCGGCAGAATTGGGTGTGTACGTTTATGCCATCAATGGCTGGCACGATCACATACATTTAGTCACAGCGATCCCGCCAAAGATTGCAGTATCCGAAGTCGTAAAGAATCTCAAGGGGTCAAACTCGCATGACCTCAACCAATCCAATGCATTGAATGGTAGTTTCGGATGGCAACGTGGTTATGGCGTGTTTAGTCTGGGTGAAAAACAACGAGCCGTCGCCGAAGTATATGTAAACAATCAAAAAGAGCATCACCAGAATCAAACATTGAATGGATGGCTTGAGCGTTGCGATGAAATTGATGAAGGTCCAATCAGTGTAGGGTTGAGTGTTGATCATGTGCCGCCTATTTTGAAAGAGCAACGCGCAGAATATTCTGCGTTAGGAGAGTCGCCTTTTTAGCCGATGAATGAATTCATCGCTGATACCAAAAAACATGCTGAAGCATGTTGATCCCTAACGCGCTTCAGCGTGTTGGATGTGGCAGGCGTTGAATTCATTCAACGCTTTTAATCATCGCTTGCGCCGATGAATGAATTCATCGGCTGATACCAAAAACATGCTGAAGCATGTTCAGCCCCAACGCGCTTCAGCGTGTTTGATGTGGCAGGCGTTGAATTCATTCAACGCTCTTCAATGCGGTAAAATTCTCCCGTGCCGTCCTCCCTCGCCCTCCAAACCTACTCCCTCAAAAAAGTTTTTGACGACAAAATTGCGGGTTGCTTCTTATGACGATGGAAACCTCACATATCCATGCTAGAAAAACCTGATCTCCAAGACGAAAAAATAATCGCGTGTTTGCAGAATGAGTACGGGTTACGTGTAGTCCAAGTCGCTTTTCTGCCTCTCGGAGCTGATCTGAATACGGTTGCCTATCGCGTCGTCGCAGAAGATGAAACGACATATTTTGTGAAGTTGAAACGAGGCGTCTTTGATGAGACTTCCGTGGCGTTACCCAAATTTCTCAACGACCAGGGCATTGTGCAAATCATAGCTCCTCTGGCAACCAGAACCGGGCAACTCTGGGCGAACCTAGACGCCTTCAAGTTGATTCTTTACCCTTTTGTTGAGGGTCGCAATGGTTATGAAGTTGACTTGTCGGAACGTCACTGGAACAATTTTGGCACAGCCCTCAAAAACATTCATACTATCGTAGTGCCTCCAGCCCTGGTCAGACGCATCCAGCGAGAGACATATTCTCCGCAGTGGCGCGGAATTGTAAAAACGTTCCTGATGCGTGTGGAGACTGACTCTTTTGATGACCCCGTTGCAATAAAGCTCGCTGCGTTTTTGAAAGCCAGATGCGATGAGATTCTCGATCTCGTCGGGCGTACCGAACGGCTCGCTCAGGCACTTCAGTCTCGATCTCCGGAATATATCTTGTGTCATTCTGATATTCACGCAGGCAATATCCTGATTGATGCCAACGATAATCTTCACATTGTCGATTGGGACAATCCGATCCTGTCACCCAAAGAGCGCGATTTGATGTTCATCGGTGGTGGTCAGGGGTTTACCGGGCATACAGCACAAGAAGAAGAAACGCTATTCTACCGGGGCTATGGTGAAACGCAGATCGATCCAATCGCGTTGGCATATTACCGTTATGAACGAATCGTCCAAGACATTGCGATCTTCTGCGAGCAGATATTTTTGACAAATGACGGCGGTAAAGATCGGGAACAGTCGCTTCGCTATTTGATCTCTAACTTTCTGCCCAATGGCACTATCGAGATAGCCTATCGGTCAGATCAAACATAAAGAGAATATCTTGCCACAAATTAGAAATGCAGCCCACCATGCCATCCTCCCTCGCCCTCCAAACCCACTCCCTCAAAAAAGTTTTCGACGACAAAGTTGCGGTGCAAGACCTCTCGCTTACAGTAAAGCGCGGAGAGGTCTTTGGGTTTCTTGGACCCAACGGCGCAGGCAAAACAACTTCAGTAAAAATGTTGTTGGGTTTAGTGCATCCCACATCGGGCGACGGGGTGATGCTCGATGCGCCGCTCGGCGATCACCGCGCCCGATCCAAAGTCGGATTCTTGCCGGAACATTTTCGCTTTCACGATTGGCTGAACGCCGAAGAGTTTTTGCAACTCCACGCCGATCTCTATCGCCTGCCACGCGATCTAGCAAAAAAGAAAATCCCCGAACTGCTCGAACTCGTCGCCCTCACGCCGCACCGCAAAAAAAAGTTGCGCGAGTTCTCCAAAGGCATGTTGCAGCGAGTCGGCTTGGCGCAAGCCTTGTTGAATGAACCGGAATTAGTGATTCTTGATGAGCCAACATCCGGGCTTGACCCGGTGGGACGCCGACTCGTGCGCGACATCATCCGCGATCTCAAGTCCCGCGGCACTTGCGTCTTCCTCAATTCGCACTTGTTGAGCGAAGTGGAGATCACTTGTGATCGAGTCGCCTTTGTCAAAAACGGGATCGTGCTGCGCGAAGAAGAATTGCATAAGTTAACTTCGGGGGAGATCAGTGTAGAGATTAAGGCGAAAGGGATGACAAAGGAAATAGAAAAGGAAATAGGGGAGATAAAGGAAATTGGCAATGTGAGGGTTGACGGCGACCACTTGAGTTTGACGGCATCCGATGAAGATCAACTGCCGCGCCTTAATCGGTTGTTAGTCGAAAGAGGAGTCGAAGTGTTTTCGATCAAGCCGCAAAAGGTTTCGCTTGAGGATTTGTTTTTTGAGATCGTGGGAACGGATGGAGGGTTGTAAGTGGCAACATTTATCATCGCCGAACTAACCTTCCTCGAAGCCGCGCGCCGAAAAATTTTGTGGATGGCGTTCTTCGTCAGCGTCGTCTTCTTGATCGTCTATGGACTCGGCTTCAGTGAAATACAAAAAGACCTCCTGCGGCAAGCCGCGCCGATCATCTTGCAAAGTGAGATCCACAACTTCCTGGCAATGGCTGGGCTTTACGTCGTCAACTTTCTTGGCATCATGATGACAGTTCTGACCTCGGTGGATACGTTGTCGGGAGAAGTATCTAGTGGCACTATCCACACGCTGTTGGCAAAGCCGGTGCGGCGTTGGGAGATCGTCATGGGCAAGTGGATGGGATTCGCCATCATGATCACGTTGTATCTCATCCTCAATGGCGTTGGCACGTTGGTGGTTGCTTACGCTATTTCCGGCTACGCGCCGCCCAACGTCTTACAAGGTCTCTCGCTCATCTGGCTAAACTGTTTGCTGTTACTCGCTGTGTCGTTTTTCGGGGGCAGCATGTTCTCTACGATCACCAACGGTGTGATGGTGTTCGGACTTTACGGCGTCGCCTTTGTGGGCGGTTGGGTCGAGCAGCTCGGTTCGATTTTAAAAAATCAATCGGCGATTGAAATTGGAGTGATCACCAGTTTGATCATGCCGAGTGAAGCTTTGTGGAAACGCGCGGCGTACGAGATGCAATCGCCGCTCGCCACCGCGCTCGGCGGCATCACCCCGTTCAGCGCAACGTCGGTGCCGAGTCCGCTCATGATCGGTTATGCAGTTGTCTATCTGACGATTGCGCTTATAATGACGATACGAATGTTTAGCCGAAGAGATTTGTAAAAAAACGAAAGACTTCCGAAGTCTGCGAGACTTCGGAAGTCTGGTTTTCTATGACGAACCCCAAATCAGCCAAAACCTCGACCCTCTCTAAAATTCAAACGCGCGCCACACAGCTGAGCCGTCAACAATGGATCATTCTTCTCCGCGCCACATGGCACAACTTCGGCGAAGACAACTGCACGCAGATGGCGGCGGCGATCTCCTACTTCGCCATGCTCTCCATTTTTCCGTTGCTCGTATTAACCCTCAGCCTTTTGCCAAACATCATCCGAATCGTCAGCCCACAGTTCGATTTGTCTAGTGCCGTGTTAACGGTTGTCAGCAACACCGTCTCGCCCGACGCCAGCGTGTGGCTTTCAACTCTTCTGCCCGAGCTTAGCAAAAACCAAACAGTGGTCAACGGTCTCGGCATCGTCTCACTTCTGTGGAGCGGGTCGGGTGTGTTCAATCAACTCGACTCATCGTTCAACCGCATCTGGCGGCTCAAAGAAGACGCCCGACTCAATTCCGGTTTTCGCGCCGCCATCAAAGCCCTACTGCGCGGACGATTCAATTCGTTGTGGGTTCTCTTGCTCATCACCGTCATTTTTCTGATCAACACATTCATCTCCAACGCCCTGTTCAACATCCAACTGCGCGGCGCCTCTGCCATCGTCACCGGTCAAATTATGACCTTCGTCTTGAGCTTCGTCGTTCCCATTCTGCTCGGCTTCATCTCGCTCGTCCTGCTCTATCGTTATATGGCACCGCGTCATGTGCCGTGGCAAGCCGTTCTACCCGGCGCATTCATCATCTCTATCGCCAATGAATTCGTGCGGCTCATCGTCGCCTATTTTGTCGGCGGCATCGTCGGCGCAGAATACAAAGGCATCGCCGGACCGCTCGCCCTCATGCTCTGGGTTTTCTTCACCAGCCAAAATGTTTTATTCGGATGCGAACTCACGCGGCACTACTATATGATCTTCTATCGGCAACAACGTTCAAGTGGAACGACGTTGGATTCTTGATCAGACTTCGGAAGTAGAGACGTTACATGTAACGTCTCTACTTCCGAAGTCTAAACACCAACTATGACTGACACCGTCACTGCATGGGGAACTTCTCTTCAAGCAGCAGGCTGCTCCAAATGCGGACAGGCTTACCTCGTTCCCCAAAACCGAATCAACGACACCTGCCCCAACTGTTTCGCCGCCAAACTTTCGCCTCAGGGTGCGCGGCTTCGACCCGAACCACCCGAGCTTGTTGCGCCGTTCAACATCAGCCCCACACAAGTTGAAAACGCGTTAAGCAAATGGTTAGAGAAAGTGTGGCTGCGCCCATCCGAACTCAACACGCAAACGCTACGCTCGCGCCTTCGCAAAACTTACATCCCCATGTTCCTCGTGGATGGAAAAGTAAACGGCGCGTGGCAAGCCCAAGCCGGATACGATTATCAAGTAGTCAGTTCGCAAGAAAATTTTTCGAGCGGTCAATGGAAAACTCAGCAAATCACCAAGACGCGCGTCCGTTGGGAGCCGCGCGCCGGAACAATGGAACGCGATTACGAAAACATCGCCGTCCCGGCAACTGAAGATCATGATTCATTGATGAAGGCGTTAGGGGATTACAAGATAGACGCCGCGCAGCCGTATTCCGTTGAAGCGTTAACCGAATCATCGGTGCGTGTGCCGACTCTCACCCCCGAATCGGCATGGTCGTACGCCCAAAGCGGACTCAACCATTTCGCCGCCAACGATTGTCAACTCGCCTCAGACGCGCAGCACATCGAAGAGTTTAAATTCAACGGCGACTACCAAAACTTAAATTGGACACAACTCTTACTGCCCGTTTACACCACAGCCTACAAAGACGACGACGGAAAAATTCATCGTGTGATGATCAACGGGCAGAGTGGTCACGTCAACGGCAAACTGCGCGCCTCACCCAAAACTGCATGGTTGTGGGCGGGCATCATCGCCGCCGGAGCGTTTGGATGTTTCATCGTCACCCTGCTCACTGGCTTGATCGGACTCGCCGTGCCGCCCGTGTTCCTCATCGCCGCCGTTCTATTCGTCGTCAGCCTGATCATCGCAGTGGTCGCCCTCGTCCCGTTAATTTGGGCGTGGAATTTTAATAGCAAGAACAAATAAAACCTGCACGCTGAGTTCGCTGATAACGCTGACAAACGCTGATCGCTTTTAGGTTTATCAGCGCCCATCAGGTATATCAGCGTCATCAGCGTTCCGAAGGTTTTGCTTGTAAAATAACCCTACTACATTTCAAGGAGACTTCATGTCACAAAAATATTCAGCCGCACCCGCAATGGTGATTGACCCCAAAAAGAAATACAGCGCGACGTTTAAAACAGAGAAAGGTGATTTCGAGATCGAACTCTTCGCCGATAAAGCGCCGAAGACCGTGAACAATTTTGTCTTTCTCTCGCGCGAAAAGTTTTACGACGGCGTAACGTTCCATCGGGTGATCAAAGGTTTTATGGCACAAGGCGGCGACCCCACCGGAACCGGCACGGGCGGACCCGGTTACAAATTCGGCGATGAGTTTCATCCATCTCTACGCCACGATGGTCCGGGCGTCCTCTCCATGGCAAACGCCGGACCCGGAACGAATGGCAGTCAATTCTTCATCACGCACGGCGCGACCCCACATCTCGACAACAAACATACTGTGTTCGGCAAAGTGATGAAGGGCATGGACGTGGTTCTCTCCATTCCCGAGCGCGATCCCTCACGCGCTAGAGAAGCGGGAACGAAGATAACGACGATTGAGATTACCGAAGCCTGACAGAAGACACAGGGGCAACCCTATAAATAGGTTGCCCCTGTACAATTTGTTTTATGGAGAACGAGACTCAACAATCACGAAAGAACAAAGGGATATTGAGAGTAATCACGCCTCTCATCATTGTAGGGGTCATCATTCTCTTAGCTATCTTAGCCGCGGCTATCATCAGACAGATCGATCCAGTACCCCGTATAAAAAATCACCCAGAGCCACATCACACAACTGGCATTGAGCTTTTTATTAACGCAGGCTGCCCGTTTAAGGAATTAGGCGTATGGCTTTGCACAGCAGGTAGCCCTCTTTTCAAACTAGGGTGTCATCAAATTAGAGAGCTACAACTGGCAGGCGGGTTTCAACCTTATATGCCAATTGCTACTTGTCTGGTTGTGCCTTATTACATAAATAGCCAGTCTCCGGGCATAGCCTACAGCGAAATGAAAGAGGAAGGAAAATACTTCTTCACTGTTGGTGGCGCGAGCCTCAGATTTGTTCGTTATGTTGCATGGCGCAATAATCAATTCGAAATTATCAAAACAATTGAGGATCTTCGAATGATATTTGCACCAATTGAAAACGCCAGCGAAGCATTGAGTTATGCACTTGCCACGAATGATCTCTTCGCACTTTATGGAATTAAATACGAACCCCAATACACATATTTCGTTAAATCTCTTGAGGATACGTATGTTGAAGCGACAACAGATGGATACTTAGTTCACTTATTCCATTATCAGCTTTATAGTTGTGGCCCTCACATAACATCAGCAGTCACCGTACGAGTAAGTCGCGATGGCTTAAGTGAAAAAATTAGCACAACCCCACTTTTTAAAGACCCTGCCCAAGACCTCCTGTGTATAGATTAAGAAACATCACGAAAGTTATCAGCTTTCGTGATGTTTCTTATTCCAACAACGCCTGCACTGTCCGATTCATATTCCCCAACCGTTCTGACAACAAGCGAATCACAAATTGATGCAGGGCAACGGCAAGTTGAGGATCGTCGGCGTGCATTTTGTCGAGTGATGATTTGGTGAGGCGATAAAGTGACGTTGCCTGTTCGGCGACAACGGATGTTGTACGCGGCGAATTTGTATAGAAGCCGGCCTCACCCACCACCGTTCCGGCGCCCATCGTGCGGATACGCAAGGGGCTGCCGCCATCCCGTTCCAACAAGATCGTTATTTCACCCGACTCGACAATATAAAACTCATCCGAGCTTGCGCCTTGTCGGATGATATAGTCGCCCGCGCTGACTTCGAGCTTCTCCAAATAATTCATCAACTTGGGAATCGGAATATCGGACGGCAGAAGTTCGCCTAAACGCACATCGAGCGGCGTGGGGATCGTCGCCGCCAGATCCAACATCGTCAGCGTGCGTTTCTCGCACCACTCCACGCCTTGATCTAACGTTTCAAAGAAATGTGTCGTTCCATCCGGGTTATCCACGTAATCCGCCAACTTAAGTTGTGCGCGAATAGTGGGCTGTACGTTGGTGAAGATCATGTAGAGCCGATTCTCTTCGGCGATCTGCCGCAACTTAACAAAGCTCAACACAGCGGACGAGTCCACGCCGTCAACCAAGCGAAAATCTAGAACCAAGAAGCGCGGCAGAAGACGTGAGCGATCTTTCAAACGCTCGCGCACACGATCCAATAGCACGTTGACCGTGCCGAAAAATAAAAAGCCTTGCAGTTTGAGGATATAAATCTGCTCGCCGCGCTGCGCCAGCAATTGTTGTTTGCGCGGTGAGCGATCTACATTGCTGCGATAGCTGATGCCGGTCAGCGTGTTACGCACGACGTTGATGCGGCTGTAGTTCACCACAAATAAGATCGCGGCGATGATCACGCCCAGCGTCACGCCTTGAATAAATCCAACGGTGGCGACCACGAACAAGATCATCAGCACCAACAGGTAATCGCCGCGTGGCAATTTTGCGCGCGCATCCACCGTCCACTCAAACAAAAAGCCAAAGCCAAGATAAAACAACATGCCGCCGACGATCATCTTGGGGATAAAAGTGAGAATCGCCGCCCCGAAGATCAACGCCACC
>Ga0209514_10008578_pt1 | contig 11557 bp, 9 predicted proteins | sample Subgrocontami58m_FD_187452 | JGI IMG/M metagenome (GOLD analysis project Ga0209514, IMG submission 187452) | Subsurface groundwater microbial communities from S. Glens Falls, New York, USA - GMW37 contaminated, 5.8 m (SPAdes) (version 3) | ecosystem: Environmental > Aquatic > Deep subsurface >...
GGAGCGTCTCCCCTCACAGCGGCGGGACCGTCCCGGACTTGCACCGGGTTCCCTCACCGAGCTCCGTATGTCGCCTGACCCTATCATCGGACGGTGACGTCCACGACCGCCCTGCGCCTCTGGCTGCCCGTCGCCGTCTGGGCGGCGCTCATCTTCGCTCTCTCCTCCGTCCCCGACCTCGGCACCGGTCTCGGCACGTGGGATCTCGTCCTGCGCAAGCTCGCGCACACGGGCGAGTACGCGGTGCTCGGCGCGCTCCTCCTGCGCGCGCTGCGGCGGTCGCTGCCGGCCGCCGGGCTCGCGGTCGCCTACGCCGCGAGCGACGAGGTACACCAGCACTTCGTGTCGGGTCGCCAGGGACGGCCGCTCGACGTGCTGATCGACGCCGCCGGCGTCCTGATCGGCGTGCTTCTCTGGCGGCGGTTCGCGGCGTGAGGCCCATCGGGATCGACTTGGACGGCGTCCTCGGCGACACGCGCCCGCTCTGGGAGGACTGGCTCGCCGACGCAGCGCGCGTGCTCGGCGTCGAACCGGCCGGGCTGCCGGAGGACCGCGGGGCCGCCGCCGCCGCGCTCGACGCCTCCGGCGCCGGGAACTGGCGCACGCTGCTCGAGCGCTTCGCGGAGGACCGCGCGCCGGTCTACCTGCGCCCGAATGCCGAGGTGGGGGCGCTGCTGCGCCGCTTCCAGAGCGCCGGGGCGCGCCTCGGGGTCTTCACGGACGCTCCCGAGCAGCTCGCGCTCGTCGCGCTCGCGCACGTCGGAGCGGCCCGCCGGGTGGAGGCTGTCGAGTGTGGCGAGGGCGCCCTCGAGCGGCTGCTCGCAGCCCTCGGCGGCCACGCTGCCGTCGTCCGCACGCGGGCCGAGCTCTCGCTGGCCGCTCAGCGCGTGACGCGGTAGACCGTGCCGCCGTGCGAGACGGCGTAGAGCTCGCCCGCAGCGTCCTCGCCGAACGAGACGAGGTTGGCGACGCTGACGGGCTCGCGCCGCGGCGCCGCCTTGCCCTTGGCCGCGAGGCTCCAGATCGTGCCGCTGCAGTAGTCGCCGTAGACATAGCGGCCGGCGAGCGCGGGTACCGCCTGCCCCCGATAGACGAAGCCGCCCGTGACCGAGCACCCCGCGTCGTGCGAGTAGACCGCGACGGGCTGGACGAGCTTGCCCGGCCCGAGCGGCTTGTCCTCGAAGCGGGCGCGGCCTTCCCAGACGTCCCAGCCGAAGTTCGGCACGCCCGACCAGCCGGCGCGCAGGACGTCGATCTCCTCCCAGTCGCCCTGGCCGACGTCGCCGATCCAGAGGTCGCCGGTCGCCCGGTCGAAGGAGAAGCGCCACGGGTTGCGCAGACCGAGCGCCGCGATCTGCGGCTTCGCGCCGGTGCGGTCGGCGTCGAGCCGGAGAAGCTTGCCGAGCTGGGAGCCCATGTTCTGGGCGCGGCCCTCGGGATCGCCGCCCGAGCCGCCGTCGCCCATGCCGACGTAGAGCCTCCCGTCGGGGCCGAAAGCCACCTGGCCGCCGTTGTGGTTCGCGTACGGCTGCGCGATGTGGAGGAGCTCGCGCCGCGTCGCGGGCAGCGCCCGAACGCCGTCCGAGCGGTACTCGGCGACCCGCGTGTCGCCACGGAGATCCGTGTAGTTCACGTAGAAGCGCCGGGTGCGCGCGTAGTCGGGGTGGAACGCGACCGAGAACAGCCCCTGCTCGCCGCCGGAGCGGACGAGCGCCCGGATGTCGAGGAACGGCGTCGCGCGCAGGCGCCCGCTGACGACCACCCGGATCACGCCCGCCTGCTCGACCACGTAGAGCCGGCCCGGCTCGCCCGCCGGGGCTGCGGCATGCACGGGCGCTGCGAGACCGCGGACGACCGGGACGAGCCGCAACGCGGCTCTCTCCTGCCGGGCCGCCGCGCCCGAGGCTGTGAGCGCGAGCACAACCGCAGCGAGCGCCGCCGCTCTCAGCCCGATTCCCCCAGGAGAACGCGGCGGAGATCCTTCTCCAACCCGGGGCGCAGGAGCGCGAGCACCTCGTCGCCTGCCTTGATCTCGGTCGCGCCCACGGCGACCTCAGCTTTCCCGTCGCGCATCACGCTGATCACGCGCGCGCCCTCCGGCAGCACGAGCTGATCGAGGCGGGCGCCGACAGCGGGGGAGCGGGTCGGGATCTGCACCTCGACGATCTCGAGGTTCTCCTTGCGCAGCGGCAGCAGCCGGACGAGCCCGTGCCCCGGCGCCTCGTGCTCGACGAGGCCGAGAATGCTCGTCGTCGCGCAGACGGTCTGCGTGATGCCGAGCAGGTCGAAGTGCTGCTGGTTACCGGGGTTGTTGACCCGGGCGATCGCCTTCGGCACGCCGTAGCCCTCCTTGGCGATCTGACAGATGACGAGGTTGTCCTCGTCGTCGCCCGTGACGGCGAGCACCTGATCGGGCGGACGGCCGATGCCGGCGCTCTCCAGGACGTGGATCTCGGTCGCGTCGCCGCGCAGGACCTGGTGCCCGAATTCCTCTTCGAGGATGGTGAAGCGGTCGCGCGCCTGCTCGATCAGCGTCACCTCGTGCCCCATCGCGACGAGCGAACGCACGACGCTTGCGCCGATCTGGCCACCGCCGGCGACGATCACGTACATCAGGCGCCCGCCTCGGCCCTGCACGCCCGAACTGCGTCCGCGAGCACGGAGATCGCGGTCTGGGTCGGACAGACCGTTCGCAGGCCGCGCGCGGCGTAGAAGTCCGCGCGCGCCGGGTCGAGCACGCGCACGACCACACAACTGACGTCGTAGCGCAGTTGCGCCACCTGGCCGACGACGATGTTCGTGTTGTCGCCGTCAGTGGCGACGGCGACCGCGTCCGCCTCCTCGATGCCGGCTCGGCGCAGGACGGCGTCGTCCAGGGCGTGACCGAGCACGAAGCGGCCCTGCCAGCGCGACCCGAGCCGCGCGAGGGCCTCCTCCTGCTCGTCCACGACGGTCACGTCCCACCCCTCGGTCGAGAGCTGGAGCGCGATCGCGGAGCCGGTGCGGCCGCAGCCGACGACGATGGCCTTCACGCTGCTCAGACTAGCTCAGGCGTCCTCCAGCACGCCCTGGGGGAAGGCGACGACGAGCACCTCGCAGGGAGCGTGGCGCAGGACGTAGTCCACCGTGGGTGAGAAGAACGCCGACTGCCGCCGCCACCGCGGCGAGGAACCGAGCACGATCAGATCCACCCCGCTCTCCCCCGCGTACTCGACGATCGCGTGCCCGATCGAGCGCGCGCGGACGGTCGCCGTCTCGACCTCGACACCGTGCTCCTCACCGAGCAGCCGCGCCTCCTCGAGCGAGGCGGCGGCCCGTTCCTCCTGCTCCGGCAGCGGCGCGTCGAGCGGCAGCGCGAGCGGAACGGGCACGACGTACAGCGCTTCGAGCGCCGCGCCGCGCTCCTTCGCCAGCGCGACCGCCGTGGCGACCATCTCCTCGCCGATCTGGCCGAGCTTGAGGGGCGCGAGGATGCGCGAGTACGTCGCTTCGGCCGGCAGCCGCCGGACGGGGACGACGTCCTCGAGCAGGCCCCACCGCGCCCGCACGCGCACGACGAGGTAGACCCCGAGCCCGAGCGCGAGCCACGCCGGGCCCGCATAGCGCGCGCCCGGATGCGTGACGAGGGCGGCGATCCAGATCCCGAACGTCGCGACGGCTCCGGCGACCGCCGGCAGCGGCACGACAGCCCGCCCGACGCGAACACCGAGCGGGACACGAAACGGCCGCTCCAGCCCCGGCTCGCGGAAGCGCAGCCGGATGACCGCGAGCTGGGCGAGCGTGAAGGCGAGCAGGACGCCGAACGAGTAGAGGCTCGCGAGCCCGTCCACGTCGTCGCGGAGCACGTCGTTGCCGACGACGAGCGCGATGGAGATCCCCGTCGCGGCGAGGATCGCCCACGGCGACACGAGCGTGCGCCGGTTGAGCCGCCCGAAGGCGCGCGGCAACTGGCCGTGCTCGCCGAGCGAGTGGGCGAGCCGCGCGAAGCCGGAGACGGATGTCGTGGCCGCCGCAAGCAGGACAAGGACGCCGGTGAGTCCCACGTAGACCCGCAGCGCGTCGCCGAGCCCGTTCGGCAGCGATCCCTGGAGCGCGGCGACGATCCCGGAGAGCGGCGCGCGCAGCCACTCGTCGCCCAGCGCTGTCGAGCCGCCCTCGGCGGGAAATGCCGCGAGGCCGACGACGGCGATCGCGACGGTGATCGCGACGACGAGCCCGATCGCCGAGAACAGGCTGCGCGGTAGCGTCCGGCCGGGCTCGCGGGCCTCCTCCGCCATGTTGGCCACCGTCTCGAGCCCGGTGAAGGCGAGCATCGCGAGCGGCAGCGCGAAGGCCAGCTCGCGCCAGCCCGGCGTGTCCCCGAGCGCGATCCCGTGCACCAGCACGCCGGGGTCGAAGAGGAACGCGAAGCCGAGGACGACGAGCACGAGCTGCGTCGCGAGATCGAGCCCGGCGACGACGAGGCCGGCCTGGGGGATCTGCGTTCCACGCACGAGCCCGAGGAGCGCGATCCCCGCGATCACGCAGACGGAGACGACGACGTCCCACGGGCTCTCGCGCAGCGACGGCACCGAGAGGGCGGCGGCAAGGTAGTGAGGCAGGAACAGCGTCGAGAGCGCGATCACGATCAGGTAGTCGAGGAACAGCGCCCAGCCCGTGACGAAGCCGAGCAGGTCGTTGAAGCCGCGCCGCACGAACGTGGCCGCGCCCCCCGTCTCCGGGATCGCGGCCGTGCCCTCGGCATAGGAGAGGGCGACGACGAAGAAGAGGAGACCGGCTGCGAGCAGGACGGCGGGCGTCAGCCCGAGCGCGTGCAGCGCCACGATGCCGAGCGCGAAGTAGAGCGAGGAGGCGATCTCGCCGTAGGCGACGGAGAAGAGCGCCGGCGCGTCGAGGACGCGCTGGAAGCCGGGCAGCTTGCGGGCCACTACGGGTGCCCCTTGCGGAGCATCATCAGGCGACCCGCCCCGAGGCCGACGAAGAGCGCCCCGAGGACGAACCCGGTCACGCCGCCCCCGTGGGCGGCGGTGACCGCGAGCAGGGCGATCCCCAGGCCGATGAAGACGAGCGAGAAGACTGCGACGGCGGTGCGGTAGAGCCTCATTCGGCGCTCCTCTGTGCCACCAGCATCACCCGGCAGCGCGCGTTCTTGAGCACGTAGTCGACGGTGTGCCCGAGGGCGAGGCGCCGCCGATCGCGCCTCGGGGTTCCGATCACGATGATCTCCACGCCCAGCCGCTCGGCCTCGGCGACGATCTCGCGCCCGGCGCTGCGCCCGCGCAGCAGCCGCGGCACGACCTTCACGCCGTAGGTCTCCCCGATCTCCGCGGCCTCGTCGAGCTCGGCGTTGGCCTCCTCCTCCTCGAACGGCAGCTCGGCGCGCAACGGCAGGTGCAGCGGAACCTCGAGCACGGTCACCGCGGTGATCCGCGAGCCGCGCTCCGCGGCGAGGCCGCAGGCGACGTTGAGTGCGTCCTCCGACGCCTGCCCCGGCACGACCGGCACGAGCACGCGCCGGTACTCGAGCGCGAGCGCCGGCCCGAACGCGGGCGGCGCCTTCACGGTCGCGGTCAGCGGCTCGCGCACGACGCGGAGGCGATAGACGGCGTAGAAACCGAGACCGGCCGCGAGCCAGGCGAGCCCGGCCCAGCGCGTCGCGGCGTCCTGCCAGACGACGACGAGCCAGGCGATTCCGGTCCCCAGCCCGCCGACGACGGCGAACAGCGGCCACTCGATCCCGCCGAGCCGCACGTTCAGCCGGGCGCGATAGAGCGATTCCTCGCCCCGGCGGCGAACGCGCAGAGCGATCACGGACGCGTGCGCGACCGTGAACGAGAGCATCGCGCCGAACGAGTACATCGTCCCCAGGAAGGCCGTCTTCCCCGGCAGGATGGCCAGGATCGAGACGAAGCCGGCGAAGACGACGAGTGCGAGCCACGGCGTCTTGAAGCGCGGGTGCAGCCTCCGGAAGACCTCCGGCAGCTGCCGGTAGCTCGCCATCGCGTACGTGATCCGCGAGGCGCCGATCACGCCCGCGTTCGTCGCGATGAAGAGGATCGTCGCCGCGAGCAGGCCGACGTAGATCTTCAGCACGTCGAGCAGCGTCCCCGAGACGCCCAGGTGCTCGACGAGCCCGAGCACCGGGTCGTTGGCGAACCCGCCCTGCTCAGGCGGCAGGCCGAGCAGCGTCTTGTACTCGCCGTCCACGAGCTTCACCGGCAGCGCCGAGAGCGCGATCAGCGGCAGCGTGAAGTAGATCGCGAAGACGGCGATCGCCACGAGCCGGATCGAGGCCGGAATCGAGCGCGCCGGGTCGCGCGCCTCCTCCGCGAGGTTCGAGACCGTCTCGATCCCCGTGTAGGCGATCATTCCTACCGGGATCGCGAGCGCGAAGGCGGACCAGCTCGGCGCGGTCCCGAAATGGACGTTGTGCACGAGCACGTCCGCGTTGAAGATGAGCGCGAAGCCGAGCGCGACGAGCAGGAGCTGCGTCGCGAAGTCCACCACCGCCAGCGCGATGTTGAGCTTCGCGGCCTCCTTGATCCCGACAACGTTCAGGGCGACGAGGACGATGACCACCGCGGCGCCGACGAGGATGTCCCACGGGTTCTGCTTGAGCGGCGTCCAGAAGATCGAGAGGTAGTGCGGGACGAAGAACGCCGAGATGGCGATCGTGATCACGTAGTTCAGCATCTGCGCCCACGCCGCCCCGAAGCTGACGAGCTCGTTGAAGGCGTGCCGCGCGAAGCTCGACGAGCCGCCGGCCTCCGGGTAGAGGACGGTGCCCTCGGTGTAGGTGAGCGCCGTGCAGGCGAAGATGAGGCCGGCGATGACGAAGACCGCCGGCGTCAGCCCGAGCGCGAAGACGGCGGTGACGCCGAGCGCGTAGTAGATCGAGGAGCCGACGTTGCCGTAGGCGGTGGCGAAGAGCGCGGGCGTCCCGAGCACCCGCTCGAGCTGGACCTGGCGGCGGCGTCTGCTCGGCACGGCGACTGAGCCTAGCGTGGCGGGGAGACGCGAGGGGCCGGCGTCTGCCGGCCCCTCGCGGTGCTGCGGATCGTCGTCGCCGTTACGGTGTATCGACGCGGACGATCGTCGGGTTCGGCATGCCGCCAACGCCGCTGTACGCGACGGAGCCGAGGTACTTCGTCGCCGGAGCGAGGCCCGTGAACGTCAGGCCGATCGCGCCGGTGCCACCGATGGTCGCCGCGGCCGGTGCGGTCACCGCCATGTTCCCGGCTGCGGTCGAGTCGAGCACCCAGGTGAACAGCGTGAAGCTCGCCGTCCCGGGCACACCCCAGCCGTGCACCCACACCGTGTAGGTGGCGGCCGCCGGGTTGAGCAGGTTGACCTCCTCGGCCGACGTGCCGCCCCCGCTTGCGCCCACGAGCGTCGCACCGTTGTAGACGTACAGGTCGATGTCGCTCGCCGGGCTGACGCTGGCGTCGAACAGCGAGAAGCGAGCGTACGTCGTGCCCGCCGGGACGGCGATGCTGTAGCTCACCGTGCCCGGACCGCCCGGGACGAAGCTGTCGGTCGGGTCGTCGGCCACGCTGCCGGCGAAGGTCGTCGCGGGGATCAGACCGCGTGCCGTCGCGCTGAACGGACCGGTGTACCCGAACGTCACGTTGTAGTTGATCGGACCGCCTGTGCCGGAGACCGACGCCGGAGCGGCGAGAGCGACCGGGCGCACGACGAGCGGGATCCGCACGTTGTGCGTGCCGTCACTCCAGGCGAGCTGGCCGCCGGCGTACGCATTCAGCGGGGCGGTGGTGCGCGTGAACGCGACGGTGAAGCTCCCCGTCTGGCCAGGGCTGAGCGTCAGCGAGGACGGGCTGACGACGGTGGTGATGCCGATCATGCCCGTGACCGCGGCGGTGTACGTCGCGGCGCTGCCGCCGACGTTCGTCACCTTCCGGGTGACGGTCTGAACGCCGGCCAGATCGTCGATCGCGATCGACGCGCTGTTGTAGTCGCTGGCGTCGAAGACCGGGGCGGGGGCGCTCCCGAAGCAGAACGTGCACAGCCTCTGGCTGCGGAGGAAACCCCGCCAGTCGTTCCAGCCGGCGTCGTACACGAGGCCCGGATCGGCCGCGCTGTTCGGCCGCACGTGACCCGCGCCCTGGCGGAAGATCACGAGCGGGTTGGTGTTCGGCCCGTCGAGGACGTCGTACGCCGACGTCATCAGCGCCGACTTGATCGCCATCGGCGACCAGTCGGGGTGCAGGTCCTTCAGCAGCGCGGCGAGGCCGGCGACGTGCGGGGCCGACATCGACGTGCCGCTGTAGAGGTTGAAGTCACGGCCGGCGTTGCCCGGAGGCGCGACCGCCGCGAGGATGTCCTGACCCGGAGCGATGACGTCCGGCTTCAGCAGGTCGCCGCCGCCCGCCTGCGGTGGCCCTCGCGACGAGAAGCTCGCCGTAAACGGCGCCGGGGAGCTGTACGTGAGCGTCGCGGTGTTGATCTTCGCCGTGGCGCCCGGGGTCGCAGCGTAGGCCTTGATGGCCAGGCCGCTCGCCTGGTTCACGTGCACCGCCAGGACGAAGTGGAAGTCCGCGTTCAGCGAGCTGTCGGGGCTGTTGTACAGGATCATGCCGACGCCGCCGGCATCGAGGACCGCGCGGCTCTTGTCCACGCGGGCGATGACGCCACGCTTGCAGAGCACGATCTTGCCGGTCACGACCGCCGGATCGAGCGTTCCCGGATAGCACAGCTCGACCTGGGCCGGAATCGCAAGCAGCAGACCGGCGTTGACCGAGTCGACCAGCGGAGCCGGGCCGACCGCGGTCGCCACCGAGGCGCCGTAGTAGGTCACCGCGTTGCCGAGCGTGACCGAGCCGGAGCCGTTGCGGTTGTGCGTGCCGGCCGCGACCGTCGTGAGCCACGGGCCGGGGTGCGCGACCGTCGCCGTCGCCGGCCCGCTGTTGCCGGCGGACGCGGAGACGAACACACCCGCGTCGGCGGCGAAGAGGTACGCCACCTGCACGGGATCGAGGAAGTTGGTCTGGGTGCCGCTGATCGAGTAGTTGATGACGTCGACGCCGTCGGCGACCGCCTGGTCGATGGCGGCGACGAGGTCACCCGTGAAGCCGCTGGCCGTGGACGCGTCCTGCGTCGACCAGAGGGCCTTGTACGCGGCGACGCGGGCGCGCGGCGCCATGCCGCTCACCGAGCCGAACGCGGCCGCGGGGCCGGTGGTCGGCGTTGCGTAGTTGCCGCCGGAGGTCGACGCCGTGTGGCTGCCGTGCCCGTTGTAGTCGCGCACCGACATGAACTCCCACGGCCGCACAGCCTCGAGCGCGGCGTCGCCGCCCCACGACGCGTTGAAGTGCTGGCCGCCGATCAGCTTCTGGTTGCACATCGAGGCGTTGAAGGCCTCGCCGGGCGTGCACTTGCCGTGCCAACTCGGGATCTGCTGGAAGATGAGCTTCCCGTTCGCGTCGCGGTCGGTGAAGCTCTTGCTCTCCGGCCAGATGCCCGAGTCGACGATGCCGATGACGATGCCCTCGCCGGCCCCGGCGGTGTTCTTGTCGCCGGTCGGGCCGCCGAGCTGGGCCCAGAGCCCGCCCGGGGCGTCCAGGCCGAGGAATGCCGGTGTCGAGGACGTGTCCTGCGTCACCAGCTCGTCCGGCGTGACCGCGAGGACGTCCGGCTGCTTCTGGAGCAGCGCGGCCTGGCTCTCCGTCAGCTTCGCGGCGACGCCGTTGTAGGTGTAGACGTAGTCGTAGAGCTTCGCGGCGCCGCCGACCTTCGCGAGCGTCGTGTCGTGGGCGCCCTTCAGATAGCCGACGTACTTCGTGACGGCGGCCGAGAGCGGGTCGATCTTCTCCCCCTTCGATTTACGGCCGCTATCCCCGACGGCCGACCCAAGCGCCCGGGATGCTAGGGCGTCGGCGGGCGAGTTTCAAGCGGAGGCGGGCGGGACCTCGGGGCCCCGCCCGCTCGCACGCGAGCTTCTAGCCGTGGATCGAGATGATCAGCGGGATGATCAGGATCGCGACGATGTTCGTGATCTTGATCATCGGGTTGATCGCGGGACCCGCCGTGTCCTTGTATGGGTCGCCGACGGTGTCGCCGGTGACGCCCGCGGCGTGGGCCTCGGAGCCCTTGCCGCCGTAGAGGCCGTCCTCGATCAGCTTCTTCGCGTTGTCCCAGGCGCCGCCGCCCGAGGTCATCGAGATCGCGAGGAAGAGACCGGTGACGATCGTGCCGATCAGCAGGCCGCCGAGCATCTCGGCGCTGATGATCCCGACGACGATCGGGAAGGCGATCGGGATCAGGGCCGGCACGAGCATGCCCTTGATCGCCGAGCCGGTGACGATCGCAACGGCCGTCGAGTAGTCCGGCCGCGACGTGCCCTCCATGATCCCGGGGTTCTCGCGGAACTGGCGCCGGACCTCCTGGACGACCTCGCCGCCGACGCGGCCGACGGCCGTCATCGCGAGCGAGGCGAACAGAAACGGCATCAGGCCGCCGACGAAGAGGCCGGCGATCACCCACGGGTCGCCGAGGCTGAAGATCGTCTCGAGCCCCCCGTCGGCAAGGCCGGTCGTGTAGCTGTCGAAGAGGACGAGGGCGGCGAGCGCGGCCGAGCCGATCGCGTAGCCCTTCGTCACCGCCTTCGTCGTGTTGCCGACCGCGTCGAGCGGGTCGGTGACGGCACGCACGGAGTCCGGCAGGTCGGCCATCTCGGCGATGCCGCCGGCGTTGTCGGTCACCGGGCCGTAGGCGTCGAGCGCGACGATCAGGCCGGTCATCGAGAGCTGCGCCATCACCGCCACGCCGATGCCGTAGAGGCCTGCGAACTGATAGGCGAGCAGAATGCCGGCGGCGATCACGAGCACCGGCGCGGCGGTCGCCCGCATGCCGACGGCGAGGCCCTCGATGATGTTCGTCGCGTGGCCCGTCTGCGAAGCCTTCGCGATCGACTTGACGGGGTTCCAGCGGCTGCCCGTGTAGTACTCGGTGATCGCCACGAGCAGGAACGTGACGACCAGGCCGACGATCGCCGACGCGTAGAGCTCGCCGAAGCTGAACTTGCCGTCGTCGAAGGCCATCGTGACGGGGATGAAGCCGAGCGCCGAGAGCACGGTGGCGACGAGCACGCCCTTGTAGAGAGCGTTGATGATCGCGTTTTGCCCCTTGCCGACACGCGTGAAGAACGTGCCGACGACGGAGGCGAGGATCGAGATGCCCCCGAGCGCGAGCGGGTAGACGACGAGGCCGCTCGTCGGGAACGAGATCCCGAGCAGCATCACGGCGACCGCGGTGACCGCGTACGTCTCGAACAGGTCGGCCGCCATGCCGGCGCAGTCGCCGACGTTGTCGCCGACGTTGTCGGCGATCACGGCCGGGTTGCGCGGATCGTCCTCCGGAATGCCCGCCTCGATCTTGCCGACAAGGTCTGCGCCCACGTCCGCGGCCTTCGTGAAGATGCCGCCGCCGAGTCGCGCGAAGACGGAGATGAGCGAGCCGCCGAAGGCGAGGCCGATGAGGTCGTCCACCGCCGACTTCGACGAGTTGTCGAGCCAGCCGGTGAGCACCCAGTAGTAGCCGG
>Ga0209514_10008581_pt1 | contig 11557 bp, 9 predicted proteins | sample Subgrocontami58m_FD_187452 | JGI IMG/M metagenome (GOLD analysis project Ga0209514, IMG submission 187452) | Subsurface groundwater microbial communities from S. Glens Falls, New York, USA - GMW37 contaminated, 5.8 m (SPAdes) (version 3) | ecosystem: Environmental > Aquatic > Deep subsurface >...
AACTCCTGTGCCTGCAACTGCAGCAATCGTGAATGTTTTTGGCCCTTCCTGAGTGAATCCCGCAGCGCTTCCTCCATAGCCTTGCGTTCAGTAATATCTGTAACCGTGCCTTCAAAATAGAGCACAGTACCGCTTTCACCGCGCACCGCTCGCGCATTCTCCAACACCACTACTTGGTCACCGTTCTTTTTGCGCAGCCGCACCTCGGCACCTCGTACTTCACCTTCCCGAAGGAGGGTGTCGGCCAGTTTTTCTCTGTCTAAAGGATCAGCGTAGAGATCGCGGCAAATATCGATGCCGAGCATCTCTTCTGCTGAGTCGTACCCGAACATTTGCACGAATGCGGGGTTGACAGTGATGAGCTTGCCGTCGGGCGAGCTTTGATAGACGCCCTCTCGCACATTTTCGAACAACGTCCGGAACTTAACCTCGGATGCCAGCAAAACCTCCTGTGTGCGCTTGCGCTCGGTGATATCGCGAAAAATACCAAGAAGGAGAGGTGTTTGTCCTTCAACCTCAAAAAAAGAATTAGTAACTTCAAACCAGATTTTTTCTCCATTCCACAGAGTAAGTTCCCGCTCAAGATGCGGACTGACTGTGCGAGAACGGAAGCGTTCTTGATGGCGGCGGAGGACATGCTCTTGCTGTGTCTCCGCATAGATCGATGAGAACCGTTTCCCTTCTATTTGCTCACGCGGTTTTCCAACCATGCGACAAAATGCTTCGTTTACCTTCAACACCGTACCCTGTTCGTCTGTCAAACGCATGCCGTCAGCACTTTGCTCCCACACCAAACGGAATTGTAATTCGGATTGACGGATTGCCTTCTCCGCTTGCTTGCGCTCGGTGATGTTTGTGAATGTCACAACTGCGCCAGCCACGTTGCCTTGCTCGTAAATGGGCGTGCTGACGAACTCGACGGGGAAACTTGTTCCGTCTTTTCGCCAGAACACCTCATCATGCTTGTGATGTGTGATTCCGTCCTTGAGGGCTTTATAGATGGGGCACTCTTCTCTCGGATACGGACTGCCATCGGCTTTTGTGTGATGCCACGTTGCATGGCTGCACCGACCGATAAGCTCCTCAGGTTCATATCCCAGTATTCTCGCAGCAGCCGGGTTGACGAATGTTTGGTTGCCCTGTAGATCTACTCCCAAGATTCCTTCGCCGGCCGAGTTCAAAATCATTTCATTATGATGAGCAAGTTGGGCCAGCATCTCTTCCGAACGCTTGCGCTCGGTGATGTCGTCAAATACGGCAACAAAGTATCCTTTTGCTGGACTGTAGACCGAGATGGACAGCCACCTCCCTCCCAATAATCCCTTTAAATACGTCTCAAACCTCTCCGTCTGCCCGGTTAAAGCCACCCTACCATAAATTTCGAATAACTCCGGATTAGACTCTTTTATGCCGGGAATTACCTCGGTTACTTTTTTCCCAACGACATTCTTCAGCCCGGTCAATTCTCCAAATGTGCGATTGACAGCAAGATAGATAAAATCTTGCGGCTGGTCGTCCTCAAAAAGCATTTGGCAATGCGCAAATCCTTCGAGCATGTTCTCGAATAGCGATCGATAGCGCTCTTCGCTCTCTCGTAGCGTCCTCTCTGCCTGCCTGCGTTCCTTGACCTCCCGTGCAAGTGAGTTCGCCTGGCGAGCCAGAACGATGATGCCACTGAGTCCGATCGCAAACAGCACGAGAGCCACGATGATCCAATTGATCTGCTCGTGCCGGATTTCCTTATTTGCACCGTCCAGAGAATGTATGAGGATGATGGATCCAAGCTTCTGCCCCTGATGAACGTCAAGAATGGGAACAGCCGCCAACACCATATTCTCTTCTGCAACGATACCAGGTTGCCTCAGTACTCTTGCCTTGTCAACCGTCTGATGCCGGGGGTTGTATTCGAATATGGTGTTGCCGTGTTCATCCAGGATGGAAACATAGAAAACGTTTGAGTCCTGTTTCGCCCAATTAAACGCAGTCTGCACCAGATCAATGTTCCCTTCGACGAGGCCCTCGCCAACCGAGAGCGCCAGCATTTCGCTGAGCGTCGAGACGTCCTGTTTCGCGGATTCCAATATCGCCGATTTCTGTTTGGCAGGAAAATAGAACACCGCAAAAAGGAAGACAGCCAGCCAGGGGATCGCACCGGACGCGAGTAACCGTGTGCTGTAGGAGGTATTCAACCGTGTGAGCAGTTTCATGGGCATTCAGTGTTGATCGTTTGCAGAGTTTATTCGATGATTGCTATTGTCTAAACATTTCCATTCACTTTGCCTGCATTCACAAAACCGAGAAGATACTCAAATCAGAATTGTCCTCCTGGCTGAATGCGTTCTGGAATTGGAGGGACAGCACTATTGCACAAAGGAGCACAACTCCCCTTGCCATGGCCTGAACCTTGTGTCTGTTTGATTTGAATGCCATTAGAAAACCTCCTGCGCCTTTCGATGCAAAAGTCCGAGAGCATATTCCTGCGGTTTCAACGCCTGTGCCAAGATGAAACCCATGATTGTACGCCTCTGCAAATGATTATAGTGTCCTTGCGGGATGAAACGACTCACCTTTGTACAATGTATCGGTTATTGTTAGGTAGTTGACTATCATTGAACTTTGAGGTACTTTCATTTCAAGAAATTCGAGATGACCCGTCTGGTGCTGTGATTCCGGCTCATTCAATCCGCCGGTAAATCACTTACTGACTCATGTTACGCAAAATGGATATGTCACCCTTTCAGGGTTCGGATTCGTTCGGTTGTCTGTATGTCGGGGCGTTGCCCCGACCTATAATATCTGACGCTTTCAGCGTCAACCTGCGCAAATCGCTGTCCCTGAAAGGGACAAATACTATAGCCGAGGGCAACGCCCTCGGTAATTAGACAAGCCAAGGTTCACAAACCCTGAAAGGGTTTCATACAAACGTGAGAAGAAGTGACTGTGCGTAACATCAGTTACTGACCCATGTTACGCAAATGGGTTTTTCACGTTACTCGTAGAGTTGATGAATTCAAAAGAGCACACCCCAGTTCCGACTAAAGTCGGAACATCCCCTCTCAAGAGGGGAATGTGGGCGATGTGAATCCCCTCTTGAGAGGGGACCGACATTCCGCACGGCGGAATGTCAGGGGTGTGTTATCGTTGTGCGTAACATGAGTTACTGATGCTGCGCAAGCTACACTGCTTGCGTAACATCATCTGTAAAGTCCCAATTGAGAATAGCCATGGATTCGCCGTAGCCGGTTGCAACTTCAAGACTCATCTATTATTATCTCGAGGTAAGCCAAACGAATTCAAATCATAAACGATCAACGTGAATGGAGGAAATACTATGGCGTACACTTACGAACAATTAAGCAAGTTGACTGTCGCTCAACTCCGTGAGATAGCCCAGGGTGTCGAGCACGACGCAATGAAAGGCTTTAGCACGATGCACAAGGAAAAGCTCTTACCGGCGCTTTGCACAGCCCTTGGCATCGAAGCTCACGTTCACCATGAAGTGAAAGGTATGAACAAGAGCGCGGTGAAGGCTGAGATTCGACAGCTTAAGGTGAAGCGGGATGCCGCGTTAGAAAGCAAAAACTTTGTAGAGTACAAGAAAGCGATTCGCCGAATTCACGATTTGAAGCGAACGCTTCACAAAGCGATGGTGTAGAGTCGCCACTTTACAAATTCCTCGTGACGCTGACCTGCGCAGGTTTGGTCATGGACAGTCTCGTGACCGTTCGATTATTGAAAATGAAGGTAGCGAGCAATCCATGAACAGGTTTCCCATTAACCATTATTATCCTCACCATGCCCTTTCTCGGTGAACTGAGCGCGCTTGTTACAGCCTTCCTCTGGTCTGGCAGCGCTATGGTGTTTGCTTCCGCAACGAAAAGGGCTGGTTCGTTTCAGGTGAACGTCACACGTCTGATTCTTGCAGCGGTCTATCTCGTTCTGCTCATCGTGCTGATGCCGCTTGATGTGAATCTCTCAGGCACACAACTCCTCAATCTCAGCATCAGCGGCGTCATCGGTTTGGCGCTCGGCGACACCTTCTTGTTCAAAGCGTTTCAAGAAATCGGTGCCCGCATCAGCATGTTGATCATGTCGGTCGCTCCGGCAATCGCTGCGTTGCTCGCATATTTTGTGTTGGGTGAAACGCTTTCCGTTGTTGGTGTACTCGGCATGGCCGTTACAGTCGCTGGAGTCGGCATTGTCGTGCTTGAGCGGAGTGCCGACGCCTCGCAGAGGATTTCCCCCTACGGGTCTACGACCTCGCAGAGGGTCGTAGACCTCACGACGTCGGGCATCGTGTATGCTTCACTCGCTGCAATAGGGCAAGGTGCCGGACTTGTCTTTGCAAAGATGGCATTCCTCGAATCGGAAGTAAACGGGTTTGTTGCCACAGCCATACGCATCATTGCGTCGTTGGTGTTGCTTCTTCCGGTTGCAGTGATGACGAAACGCTACAACAATCCGATTCGCATGTTCGTTCAAGACAGGAAGGCTTTCTTGCTTACCGCTGTCGGTTCTGTGCTTGGACCTTTCCTCGGCATCTCGTTCAGTCTCATTGCAATTGAATACACGAAGATTGGCATTGCCGCGACGATCATGGCGATAGTGCCGATTCTGATGTTGCCTTTGGTCAGAATCATTTACAAGGAGAAGTTGACGTGGCGAGCGATACTCGGTGCATTCACGGCAGTCGCCGGCGTCGGTGTGTTGTTCTTAAGGTAATGGAAATGTGTCTTTCATCCTGAACGAAGTGAAGGATCTGCTCCTCCCGTCGTTGCGAGGAGCGTTGTGGTGACAAAGCAGACCTGTCCTTGCCGAAGGCATCCCTACGGGATTCTTTTGCTCCGTAGGAGTGAAATGTTTATAGAACAGCGTTCTTACGCCATTCGGAGCTCGGTAGGTCTACGACCTCGTAGAGGAGCGGCATGAAATCAAAGTCATGCGTAAAATCAACTGCAGACTTCAGAAAAAAGTCATTGGCATCCAAAACGAAACGTCCGTCCGTTACAAAGAGGCTGAGCGCATTCGCTAAAGACCTCCGCCGTTTGATAAGAAGTCACTACCCGGATTGGACAGACTTCCACGGTTCAGATCCCGGCATCACGCTGATTCAGTTGTTTGCGTTTCTCGTGGAAGATTTATTCAACCGCGTTAACAAAATTCCTGAACGGAATGAAACGCCTCAAGTGATGCAAGCGGGATGACTTGGAGATTCCCGAAAATAGAAAACAAAAAATAGCCGCTCACGAAGTGATGCCTTCGGCAAAAGACACTAAGTCACTAAGGATTCACGAAGAAAATACTCTTTTGAGTCATGGTATCTATTGCAGGATAAGTATGACCGAGAATTCAACCCCGAAAAAAACTTTGTGTCTACGACTCGTAGAGAAACCTTTGTGTCTTGGTGTCTTTGTGGCAAGCTTTTTCCGTTTTTTGATTTGGGGAATGTCCACGAATGACGTTTTGATTCTGAAATTGTTTTTTGATACTTTGTTCGCACACTATCCTCCGCACAAGAGAAATGCCGAAATCCCCAGGATTACGTGAATACATAACCTCCGCGTTCAACGCGAAGCCCACAGGGATGCTTGTAAGCCCGAACTGGGTCGGGCTTGCAGCCGCCGGCATGCTTGGCATTATGGTGAACCCCGGCTTCCTGCTGCTCGGCGTAGGGGTGGAGCTGGCTTACCTGTTCCTCCTCGGCACACACCCGCGATTCCAGAAGTACGTACAAGCACGACAACTATCAAAAGAAAAAGAAAGCAAGCAGGTTCAGCTTTCGACGCTGATGAACAAGCTCACTCCTACCGCGAGAACCAGATTTCAGGCGCTTCAGCAACGATGTCAAACTATCATGGAATTCTACTCCAGTCAGCTCAACGTCGGCCCCGGCATCGCTGATCAGCACAACCAGAGTCTGAATAGATTTGCGTGGATTTTCCTGCAGCTTCTCCTCACCAAAGAGGGGATCATGTATATGATCAAGCAAAGCAGTTTCACGCCTGAGTTTCGCGGGAAGCTTGAGGAAGAAATCCGACAGCTCGAATCTCGTGTGCGAGACGATAAGCTCTCACCGGAGCTGAACAAATCCTTGGAAAGCCAGCGTGATATTCTCAAGCAGCGGCTGAATGTCATTGGCGAAGCAGAGTCCAAGCTAACGTATATTGATGCGGAGCTGAGCAGAATAGAGCAGCAGATTGAGCTGCTGCGCGAGCAAGCTGCCGTGAGCAAGGACTCACAAGCGATCGCAGTACGGATCGATGATGTGAGTTCCAGCTTAGGTGAAACAACGGAATGGATAAAAGAGCAGCAGAACCTCTTTGGCGCGGTGCAGGATGTGCTTGAAGAGCCGCCATCCATTTTAAGCCAGCCAATCATCAGAACCACTCAAACAGAATCTGCATGATTTAGTAGCTCACGTTACGCAAATGACCAAATAACAAAAAAAACTTGCCACAAAGTCACCAAGACACTAAGAAAATCTTTAGGGGCGGCTTTATAGGGTCGATTTGCAACAGGATAGATTTCAGTTTTACTTTGTGTCTTTGTGTCTTAGTGGCAAGAATCTCTCCAATGCGTAACATCAGTTAGTAGAATGCTTATGCCAGCTCTCCTTCCTCAATGGGCGCAGAAGTTGCGGGAACTCTTTCGTTCGGGTTCTGTTGCACAGTTCGTTTTGTATGGCAACACGTTCGATGTTGTTCCATATACGAGCTCGGAGGGGACGTCGTTTCTACCGGTGAAGAAGTTTCTCCAGGATGTGATGCTGGAAGGGTATGATACGGTCATTCATTATGATCGAGGAAAAGGAATTCGTGTCACGCAAGGCGACAAAGACTGGTCTGAGTGGCTTTCATCTCTCAGCTCGCCCGATTCATCGCGGCTTGCAACACTGAACACGCGGGAACCGGCAAAGGCTCTTGAACTTATAGACCTGTATCTTCTTCGCACGCTCAACCTGCAGGCGATCAAGAGCAAGCAAGACCGTGAATTCAAATACAAAGTTGCAGTCATTCTCGACTTTGCACAGTTCATTGTTCCCAAAGGTGATCCGCTCAATCTTTCGGGAGACCTGGGTTCGTATGTCGTGAAGACGTTGAGCTGGGCGAATGATCCCGCCATCCTCAGCAGCAACATTGTGACTTTTCTGATTACAGAAAAACTGAACGACATCAACAGCCTCATCAGCGAAAACCCTCACAGCGCGAAGATCGAGATACCTCTTCCGAATGAAAAAGAAATGGGAGAATACTTCCGCTGGCTGCAAGACGCTGTGTTGCCGAAGCTTCAAGAGCAGAGTGACATGAGTATCGAGGTGCTGGCGAAACGGATGACGGGCTTGAGCCGCATTGGTGCACGGACTGCGGTTGCCACGCTGGTCAACAACGGGCAGCGGGTGACAGATCAGTTTGTCAGGACGATGAAGAAAGATCTCATCGAGAATGAATGCCAGGGTCTCCTCGAGTTCATGGAGTCGTCATACACACTCGATCTCGTCGCCGGTCACGAAGCGGTCAAGACGTGGCTCCGACAGGACCTAAAGCTCATACGCGACGCGAAGTACCATGCCTTACCGATGGGGTATTTGATTACGGGAAGGATTGGGACAGGCAAAACGTTTCTTGTTCAATGCTGGGCGGGCGAGCTTGGGATTCCGTGTGTCGTGCTGAAGAACTTCCGCGACAAGTGGGTGGGCGCAACCGAAGGCAATCTTGAGCGCATCTTCGCGATTCTCCGAGCGCTGGGACAAGTCCTCGTCTTCGTTGATGAGGCAGACCAGATGACCGGCAAACGCGAAGCGGGGGGTGGCGACCAGGGTTTATCCGGACGCGTCTACGCAATGTTGGCGAAAGAAATGTCCAACACTCTTAACAGAGGAAAGATCATCTGGGTGTTTGCAACTTCCCGTCCGGATCTTCTTGAGGTTGATTTGAAACGGCAGGGACGATTGGATGTACACATCCCGCTGTTTCCGCCGCAATCCGATCGCGAGTATCAAGAGATGTTCATTGCCATTGCGAAGAAACTCAAGTTCCCTTTAACACGCGAGGCGATTCCAGCTCTTCCATTGAACGCGGTATTTAGCGGGAATGAGATTGAGGCATTGCTTATCCGCGCCCTTCGAATCTACGAGCTGGAATCTCCAACGCAGCGTCCGCCGTCTGAAGTTCTGAAGGAAGTCGTGCAACAAGCAAAGCCCAACGCGCAGACGAAAAAGCTCGAGTACATGGACCTTGTTGCTGCGAAGGAATGTACGGACGGAAGCTTCCTTCCTCCCGCGTACGCGAAACTCTCGCCGGAAGAGATTGAAACACGCATCGATGAGTTACGGAGGTTCATGTGAAGGTAGCAGAGCGTCTGAAGAAAATTGCAGCCAGCACGGGACTCATCACCTGCTCTGATTCGACCAGCATCCCGGAAACGAACGTTATGCAAACCCGTACACTCTCGCTGACGGAACTTCAGCAAGAGTTCGACCGTACTAATAGGCAACAGTCGGGAGCGCTTTCAGCAGAGCTTGCCGTAGATTTCGACAGGCTTTTTGAAGCCATGAAGGTGCCCGCGTTTAGTCATGGCTGGAACGCAAAGTCTGTGGCGACCTATCTCCAATCAAACGACATTCTCAAACTCAATCGCCAGGAGACGAAACAGACGTTACTGCGCGTCCTGCAGGAAAACAAAGTGCCTCTGGAGGATATCCTCATGGACGCCGTGAACCGTGACAATGCGCTGGATGCTTATGAACAGTTCGCGCACGGCAAACTTCAAGAGAGAACAACCAAACGTCAAGCCGAAATTGCTGCGCTTGAACGAGAGATTGCTCAGTGCAATGAGAGGATTCAGTTGACGGAAAAGCTCCAGTCTCAGGATGAAGAGGCATATCAAGTTTGGCTGCGGAAGAAAATTGCGCAAGAAGAGGATCTGGTGAACGTTGTTTCGATGATCACCAGCGAGAACAAAATCTCAGTTGGCTCTGTCAACAGCGGAACGAAAAAAGGGACGAAGTAACTAACTAACTGATGTTACGCAACCGAAAACCGCCCAGATTTGCCGAAGAAATCCGAATGCTCAAATCCGAAGTCCTAAACAATATCGAAATTCAAACCTTCAAAAAAGCTCGATAATACAGGTGCAATCAGAATTTGTCTTGAGTTTAGATATTTGGGTTTCGGATTTGTTTAGGATTTCGATATTGTGATTTCGGATTTTCCGAGTTTGCGTAACATGTGTAACTAATCTCAAATTGACCGCCTCGCGGAAGGTCTACGACCTCGTAGAGGGGTTGAAACCCCTGCAATTATTGGTTGGAATTGTTATCCACGTCCTAAAGGACGTGGCTATAGCCCCGACCTTTAGGTCGGGGATATGAAAAACCTAACAAAAACTGGCAAGGGCTTTAGCCCTTTCCCATTCAGGCGGTCAACTTGAGTCACTAATGTTTCGCAAAGAAGAATATTCGACCTCAAAAAAAAATCCGAAACTCGAATCTCGTGCGCCAGAGGCGCATCCGCCACTGGCGGGAATTCCTAAACAATATCGAATGTTCGAATCTCAAAACATCAAAACGCTCCGGTGGCGCAAAAGCGCTGATGTTTTGAACATTTGGATTTCAAAATTGTTTAGAATTTCGATTTTAGAAATTCGAATTTCACTGTGCGAACTTTACAGTAACTGCATCGTGCGTATCATGAGTAACTCATCTAAAGAAGGAGATCATTATGGCTTTATTTGCACGCATCTCACGGTTGTTCCGGGGTTTCCTCGGCTTGTTCATCAGCGGACTTGAGGAGCAGAATCCTGAGGCCCTTCTCGAGGTGGCAAGGAATGATTTTCGCGACAAGATGTCGCAGTACAACGAAGCGCTCGCACGTCTCGCAGGCATTGCAGAGCGGCTAAAAATTCAAATCAAGAACAAGACCTCCAAGATTCAAGAGTTAGAGCGAAGAATTCTTGCTAACTTCAAAGCGGGTAATAGTGAGCTTGCCGGGTCGCTCGCGAGAGAGTTGCAGGATACCAAAACAGATCTGGAGCATGATTCACAAGAGCTGAAAGATACCGAAGAGGGCTACAATAATAATGTCCGCAACGCGAAAGTTGCGCAAAAAGATTTCGAAGAGAAGGTGCGCAAGATTGAACGTCAGCTTAGCCAGGTTCGCGTGAAGGAGGCTCAGGCTGAAGCAGCCGCGGCATTAAGCGGGGTCGCCTTCAAGGTTGGCGATGTTGGCGACACGCTGAAGAGTGTCGAAGAAGTTCTTAACAAGAAGTATGAAAAGGCGGCAGGCAAAGCACGTGTCGCGCAAGATATTGGCGAGCTGGAACAGGTGAAAGAGAAAGAGACAGAGCGTAAGGCGCTCGAGCAGCAAGCTCTCGCGGAGTTCCTTGCAACACAGGGAGTGCAGATCGAACAACCCGGCGCGCAGTCAAGCCCTGCGCCGAAAGAGATTGGACCAAAAGAAAAACCTGAGCAGAATTAACCATCACGTCTGAAGGAGATAACACTATGGCAGATCAACAGGGTTCACAAACAAAGCTTACGCCGTTTGGCATCATTGCTTCGGCTGTCCTCGTACTCGGACTCGTGGGATTGGGTGTGTGGCTTCTCACGGGCAAAGGAGGAAAGCCATCGCCATCCGAGACCGCACAGAGTGAGAGCGAAGTCGAAGCCGCCGATCTCTCGAACGTCACGACGGTCAAAGAGTACAAATACGTTCCGGCGGACAAGCTTCCCCCGGTCAAAGGCGTCAGCAGCTACGCTTGGAATCAAAAAGAGAAGGTTCTAAAGTTTAGTTACAACGTGTGGATCGGGTGGATGCCGATCATCGCGGCAAATGGCGGCACAAAGCCGAACAAGGAATCTATCTTCTACAAGAAATACGGGTTCATGGTCGAGATGGTGTTGATTGATGATCCGATTACTGCGCGCGATGCTTATACATCCGGCAATGTTCACGCACTGTGGGGTACAGAGGATATGATGGTGCTGTTTGCGCCGGAGCTGACGCGCGACAGCAGAACGGCGCCGCGCATCGTCCAGCAGATCGACTGGTCCAGCGGCGGCGACGGTATCGTCGTGCGTGAGGAGATCAAGACCGTACGCGACCTGAAAGGAAAGACGATCGTGTGTGCGCAAAATAGTCCGAGCGAATACTTCATCACGACGCTCTTGCTGAGCGCGGGACTGAATGCCGGCGATGTGAAGATGAAGTACACCACCACTGCATTCGAGGCGGCGGCAGCGTTTGTCGCGGACAAAAAAATTGACGCGGTCGTGAGCTGGGCGCCCGACATCTACAACATCCCGAAGCGAATGCCGAAGACAAGAATTCTCAGCACAACTGCTGAAGCGAACAAGGTCATCGCCGATGTCTATGCGTTCAGGGCGGATTTCTATCGTGACCATCCTGAAATCGTGAAGGGCTTTGTTGCCGGAGTGTTTGAAGGGATGGATTACGTAAAGCAGAACACAGAGAAAGTTGCGCAGTGGATGGCTGATGCCTATGGGATGAAACCTGAAGACATCAAGGGGATGATGGGCGATGCTCATTCCACGAACTTC
>Ga0209514_10008582_pt1 | contig 11556 bp, 10 predicted proteins | sample Subgrocontami58m_FD_187452 | JGI IMG/M metagenome (GOLD analysis project Ga0209514, IMG submission 187452) | Subsurface groundwater microbial communities from S. Glens Falls, New York, USA - GMW37 contaminated, 5.8 m (SPAdes) (version 3) | ecosystem: Environmental > Aquatic > Deep subsurface >...
CGCCATGTTGACGCTGGTGATGCCGGAGCCACAGAAGCGATCGAGTGTGACGCCGCTGGCGCGGACATCGTAGCCGGCGTCGAGCGCCGACATCCGGCCGAGATCGCCGCTCTGCGGGCCGCGCTGGGAACTGGTGCCCCAGATGATGTCGTCGACGTCAGCGGTATCGATCCCGGTGCGATCGGCCAGCGCCCGCAGCACCGTCGCGCCGAGCTGCTGCGGATGAATGCTTGCCAGCGCGCCCTTGCCGGCCTTGCCGATGCCCCGCGGCGTCCTGCATGCGTCGATGATCAGCGCGTCAACCATGGTGTTTCCTTCCGCAAAATTGTTGTCGGCATTTGCAGCCGGTCAGGTTCTAAACGGCGCAGCCACGTGAAGCGAGCCCTGATGAACGCCACGCCCGCACGGCAAGAACATAGGCGCCGCCCATCGGCCAGCCCCTGCTTGCGAATTGCCCGAACGGTACGATTTAGTATAATCCGGACAGCCGGTCAAATTATTTCCCGGAAGACTGATGACGGGAGCGGTGACAGGCAGTAAATGGCTCGCTATTGCCTCAGCGCACCCAGTAGAGGGAACCAATGAAAGCCGTCGTGGTCGAGGAATACGATGCCATCGATAACATTGCCCTGAAAGAGGTTCCGCTACCGGAGATATCGGCCGGCCAGGTGCGCGTCAGAATTCAGGCCGCAAGCGTCGGCTTCGTCGATGGCTTGAAGGTACAGGGGCTTTACCAGACCAAGGATGCGCTGCCCTTCACGCCCGGATCGGAATTCGCAGGCATCGTGGATGAGGCGGCGGCGGACATCAGGGGATTTGCGCGGGGCGTGCCGGTCATGGGCATGGCGCGGTCGGGTGGGCTTGCGGAATATATATCCGTGCCGGCCGCGGCGCTCGAGGTGATGCCGGAAGGCATCGCACCGGAAGTCGCTGCCTCGTTCCGCGCCAACTACCTGACGTCGCTGTATGCGCTGAGCGAGCGCGGCGCGTTGCGCGCCGGCGAGTATCTTCTGGTCCTGGGCGCCGCCGGCGGCGTCGGGATCGCGGCGGTTCAGATCGGCAAACTGTTGGGCGCCCGCGTCATCGCCGCGGCCTCCACCGAGGAAAAGCGGAAGTTCGCGGCCCGCTACGGCGCCGAAGCGACCGTGGATTATACGCGGGCGGATTGGCGTGATTCTCTGAAGGCTCTGACCGACGGGCATGGCGCGGATGTGATTTTCGATCCGGTTGGCGGCGATGTCTCGCTACAGGCATTCCGCTCGATCGCTTGGAACGGACGCCATCTGGTGGTCGGCTTTGCAGCCGGCAGCATCCCCGCACTGCCGTTCAACCTGCCGCTTCTGAAGGGCGGAGCGCTGTTGGGCGTCGACCTCGCGCAAATTCCCCGGCGTGAGCCGGAGGCGCACAAGCGTGTCATGGCCCAGCTGATTAGCTGGCTGACGGAAAGGAAACTCGAGCCGGTCGTCGGCAAGATATTCGACTTCGAGGATTTCCGCGATGCATTCAGGACAATGCAGACCCGTTCCGCGCTTGGAAAGATGGTGGTCAGAATCAGCTAGCAACGGCACTTAAGGTTTTTTCAGGTAGAGATGGGAACAGATGCCGCAAATCAACGACGATAGTGGAGAGCGGCGCCGCCTGATGCACAGGCGGTCGGTCGAATGCACCGGCTACCTCCGCAACGACGGATTGTGGGAAGTCGAGGCGCGGCTTGTGGACACCAAGCCCTTCGCGCAGCGCGACCATTATCGCGGCGAGCTGAAGGCCGGCGAGCCCGTTCACGACATCGGCTTGCGGCTCGTAGTCGATGATTCCCTGACCATTCGCGAAGCGGAGACCACGATGCGTGCGACGCCGTTTCCGACCTGCATCGAGGTCGAGCCGATATTGCAGCGCCTGGTCGGCGAACGTATCGGAAAGGGATGGCGCGAGATCGTCCGAAACAAGATCGGGCGGCTCGAGACCTGCACTCACCTCTCGGAGCTGCTTGGCCCGGCGGTGACGGCGCTGTTTCAGACGATGTCTTACGGCAAGACGCCGGAGAGCGGCAGTTCGATGGACCATCAGCGCAGCACCACCGAGCGGCCATTCTTTATCGGCGGTTGCCATTCATGGCGAACCGACGGCCCCATCGTCGCCGAGATGTTCCCGCAATTCGCCACCAAGCGTTCCGCCGATGATTAGGTGCGGCCAACCGCTTTTCCGATTGAGCTAGACTTTCTCTCGCCGGCTGGCCAAGGCGGGCTTGGCCGCATCGCCTGGCGCAAACCCGTTCAAGAACAGCTCGACTGCGATGTCGGCGAATTCCCTGGGGCCAATGCCGCCCTTGGGATCATACCAGGTGTAGGTATAGTTGATGATCCCGAACAGGATCATCGTATAGATCTTCTTGGTACGCTTGACGATCTTGCCTTCGGCGTCGAGCCTGACCAACAGATCGGTGACGGTATCGACGAGCTGCCGCTCAAGGTTCTTGATCGTTAGCTGCTCATCTTCGTTCAGAAACGACAGATCGTGAATCAGGACGCGTTGCTCGTGAGGCGACTTGGCGTTGACCTCGACGATGGCGCGGATGACGTTGCGAAATTGCGTCAGCGTCGGGCCGCCTGCGGCAACCGCGGCTTCGACCCGCGCAATCATTTCACGGATGTGCGCATCCAGGATCGCGAACAGGATCGCTTCCTTGGAGTCGAAATAGTGATAAAGCGCGCCGCGCGACAACTTGCAGGCATCGGCAAGGTCGGCAATCGAACTGCGCATGTATCCCTGCGCTGAAAACAGAGCCGCCGCCTGGGTCAAAATGCCGAGATAAATGCCGTCGTAGTTCTCAGAGCGTGTTCGCGCCATACCGGTTCTTCCTGCCTTCGTCGCATCGGCTCGATTTCCTGGACCAGTTCATCGGCCTGTCGCACCCACATTCGACGCAGATGGACCTCAGCGCCACCGCCTTTTCAAGAATCGCTGAACCCTTCGAAAACAATAATGCAAATCATATGCAAAAATTGTTTGAACGGCTAGCCGGATTATAATAGGCTGGAGGCTTCCAATGCAACAAACCGCCAGCTCGGGCCAACCGGCGGCACCCAAGGGGAGGCTGAATGACAGTAATTCGGGCGGATGCGGTCGTGATCGGTGCCGGTGCAGGCGGGCTTTGCGCTGCGGCCCGGCTCGCCCATGGCGGGCTGCACACCGTTGTGGTGGACGACAAGGCCCGCCTCGGCGGGCGTGCGTCGACCGAAGAGATCGACGGCTTTACCGTCAATATCGGCGCCATTGCGATCGAGCTCGGCGGCGTGTTCGAGGAGACCTTCAATACCGTCGGCGCGCAGCTCGATATCCGCACCCCGGAACCTGCCAGTTCCTTTTTCATTGATGGCAAGCTGATCGATGTCGGCCGCGGCGGATGGTCGCTGTTGCTCGGTCAATTGACCAAGCAGGCGTCACGCATTCTGGAGAAATTCGCCGACGCACGCGCTGGCAATCTTCCGGACGGCCGGCAATCCACCGAAGACTGGCTCAAATCCTACACCAGCAACGCCTCGGTGCACGCGATCTTCCGCAATTTGTGCGCGGCGATCTTTGCCTGCAATGCCGACGAACTGCCGGCCCGCGCCTTCCTGACCTATTTCACCAGCAAGGGCGCGTTCAAGCGCTTCGGCTTCTGTCCGCAAGGCACGATCGGCGTCTGGAATGCACTGGGTCAGGCGATCAAGCGCAATGGCGAGATCTGGCTGGCTACGCCGGCGGTGGAGATTCACACGAATAATGGCCGCGTCGAAGGCGTCACGGTGGTTCGCGACGGTCAACAAGTCCGGATCGATACCGATCTGGTCATCAGCAACGCCGGCCCCAAGATCACGGTCGCGCTCGGCGGGGAGAGCGCGTTCCCCTCCGCCTATGTCGAGCGGGTGCGAAACGGGCTTCGCCCCGCCGCCAACATCGTCATCAATATCGCAAGCCAACAGCCGCTGATCTCGCATCCGGGCATCGTGACGTTCGGAAAGACCCGCCGGCTCTGCAACATGGCGAACCTCACGGCGACCTGCCCCGAACTCGCACCGCCCGGCTGGCACCTCTATGTCGCCTACGCGGTGCCGATCCCGGCACTCGGCGATTTCGATTCGGGGGTGGAAGTCGAACTGGCGCTCACCGATTTGCGCGAGCAGTTTCCGAACTTCAATCAGGCCAAAATTCTGTCGGTCCGCGTGATGCGGGACGATTGGCCGGCGCAACGCAGCTGCGCAGGCTACGATCTGCCGCGCGAGACCGGCATCGAGGGCCTGTGGTGCGTGGGCGACGCGGTGAAGCAATATGGCAACGGCGGAACGCAGGCCTGCGCCGAGACCGCGAAAATCGTTACCGACGCGATCCTTAGCCAACGGCAGCGCGTTCCGAGCGCACGCAGCGTTTGAAAACAGGGAACGTTGGGCCAATGGCGATCTCGACACAGGCGGAGATAACTGGCGGCCTCGCGGCGCCCGCGAGCCCATGCCTGCTCGAGTTCCGCAACATCCGCATCGTCTACGACAACGCGATCGAAGCGATCCGCGATGTCAGCATCGCCGTCCCCGAAGGCGGCATCGTCGCGCTCCTGGGTTCCAACGGCGCCGGGAAATCGACGCTGTTGAAGGCGATGTCCGGCATTCTCTACACCGAGGAAGGCGTAATCGAGAACGGCGTCATCCGGTTCCGCGATGAGGACGTGCATCGGCTTGCGCCGGATGAACTGGTACGGCGCGGCATCGTGCAGGTGCCCGAGGGCCGGCGCGTGTTTCCAGCGCTGACCATCGACGAGAACCTGCAGATGGGCGGCTACACCAAAACCGCCGCGGAGGCGCGCGAGCGCCGCGACAAGGTATTCGCGCTGTTCCCGCGCCTGTTCGAACGACGCGACCAGATCGCCGGCTACATGTCCGGCGGCGAGCAGCAGATGCTGGCGATCGGCCGGGCGCTGATGACGGACCCTGTGCTGCTTGCCCTCGACGAGCCGTCGCTCGGCCTCGCGCCACTGATCATCGACCGCATCTACGAGGTGATCGCCAGGCTGCGAGACGAGATGAAAATGACGGTGCTCCTGGTCGAGCAGAACGCACAGCGGGCGCTCGATATCGCCGACTACGCCTATATTCTCGAGACCGGGCGCGTCGTGCTCGACGGCACAGCGCAAAAACTCACGTCCAATGAGGATGTGCAGGAATTCTATCTCGGCATTTCCGGCTCGGGCCGCAAAAGCCTGCGCGACGTGAAGCACTACAAGCGGCGCAAGAGGTGGTTGTCATGACCCCCCTGCTCGCGGTCGACAATATCAGCAAGAGCTTTGGCGGTCTCAAGGCCGTCGCCGACGTCAGTTTCACGGTGACGCCGGGCGAGATCTGCAGCGTCATTGGCCCCAACGGCGCCGGCAAGACCACGCTGTTCAATATCATCAGCGGCGTCCTGCGCCCCACTGCCGGCCGCATCATGTTCGACGGCATCGATCTTGCCGGCGTCTCGCCGTGGCGCTTTGCCGCCATCGGCATCGGCCGCACCTTCCAGAACCTGGCGCTGTTCAAGCACGGCACGGTGGTCGAGAACATCCTGACCGGCCGTCATACCCATCTGCGTTCCAGCGTGCTCGATGCCGTGCTGTTCTTCGGCCGCACCCGAACCGAGGAGATCGACGCCCGACGGCGGGTCGAGGAGATCATCGAATTCCTCGAGATCGAACACATCCGCGACGCCATTGTCGGAACGCTGTCCTACGGCCAGCAGAAGCGAGTCGAACTTGCCCGCGCGCTCGCCTGCGAACCCAAGCTGTTGCTGCTCGACGAAATGGTATCCGGCATGAACCAGGAGGAGACCGAGGACATCGCCCGCTTCGTGCTCGATATCCGCGACGAACTGGGCATCACGGTATTGATGATCGAGCATGAGATGCGGATCGTAATGGACATCTCCGACCAGGTTCATGTCCTGAACTTCGGGCGCAAGATCGCGGCAGGTACGCCGGATGAAGTGCGGCGCGATCCAGCTGTGGCGGAGGCCTATCTCGGCGGCCACCGAACGCAAACGCGTGCGGAGCAGAAAGCGGTGACCGATGTCAACGCTTGACAGCATGCGTACCGTGCACCCGCCAATGTCTGCAAATCCGCAACGAACCGCACTCATGCCCGATAGCGCTTCCTTGCGCGGTGCGCTGCGGGATACCGCGATCACCATTCCGCAGTTGCTGCGCAGGCGCGCCGAACTCCATGGCGACCAGCTTGCGCTGCGCGAGAAGGAATACGGCATCTGGAACCGCTATTCCTGGAGCCATTATTATGAAACCGCGCGTTCCGTCGCGCTTGGCCTGCTGTCGCTCGGGGTAAAACCCGGCGATCGTGTCGCCATCGCAGGCGAGGATACGCCGGAATGGTTTTACGCCGATCTCGGCACCCAGATGATCGGTGCGATCGCGGTCGGCATCTATCCGACCAACCCGTGGGTCGAGCTGCAATATATCGTCCGCCACAGCGGCTCCCGCGTCGTCGTGACCGGTGATCAGGAGCAGACCGACAAGGTGCTGGACGCCATGGCCAATGCCGGTGGCCTGCCCGCGCTGGAGGCGATCGTCTGCGTCGACATGAAGGGCCTGCGGCACTACCGCCAGCAGCAACTGATGTCGTTCGAGGCGCTCTGCAATCTCGGCAAGGCCTACGTGCTTGAAAACCCCGACGCGAACGTAACCCTCGACCGGCTGATCGAGCAAGCTTCGCCCGACGACACATGCATACTCGTCTACACCTCAGGCACCACCGGTCCGCCGAAAGGCGCGATGCTCACCCACCGTAACCTGATTTACGCCGCCTATATCTATGCCGAGATGGTCGATATCGCCGACAAACCGTTCGAGTCGGTTTGTTACCTGCCGCTCTGCCACGTCGCCGAGCGTTGCTATTCCGAGGTGATGCAGCTTGTCCTTGGCGGCACCGTCAGCTTCGCCGAGTCGATCGATACCGTTGCCGTCAATATCAGGGAAATTGCCCCGACCTTTTTCGTCGGCGTTCCCCGTATTTACGAAAAGCTGCAGCAGCACTTCCTGTTCAAGCTCGGCGAGAGCGGGCGGCTGCGGCAGGACTTTGTCAGGGCTTGCTTCGCGCTGGGCCGCAAGCTGTCGGATCGCCGCCAGAGCGGAACCTCCACGTTGCTCGATCGGGTGGCCTACGCGCTGCTCTACGTTTTAATGTTCCGCAACATCCAGCGGCATCTTGGATTCGGCCGCAGCCGCCACCGGCTATGCGCCGGCGCGTCGATATCGCCTGAAACGCTGCGGTTCTTCGACATTATCGGGCGGCCGGTATCGCAGGGCTATGGCCTGACCGAATCCGGCGGCGTCGCCTTCATCCAGACCACCACCCATCATCGTCTAGGCGGATGCGGCTTGCCGCTTCCGAAGACCGAGTGGAAGTGCGATACCGACGGCGAAATCCTCTTGAGAAATCCGGGCGTCTTCAAAGGCTACTTCCTCGACGAGAAGGCCTCCAGCGCTACGCTCGAACCGGGCGGATGGCTGCGGACCGGCGACATCATCGAGGTCCTGGATAATGGCGAGATCGCCGTGGTCGATCGCAAGAAGGCGATTATCATCACCGCGGGCGGCAAGAATATCGCGCCCTCCGAGATCGAGAACGCGCTGAAGGACTCTGAATTCATCAAGGAAGCGATCGTCGTCGGCGAGGCCAAGAAGTATCTCGGCGCCATCGTCCAGGTCGATTACGATACCGTCGGCCGTTGGGCGCGCGACAAGGCCCTGCCCTACACCAATTACAAATCCCTCGCCCAGCTTCCCGAGGTGCACGAGCTGGTCGATCGCATCGTCAACGCGACCAACAAGCGGTTCGCACGCGTCGAAAACATCAGGCGCTTTGCCATCCTTGAAAAGGAACTCGACCACGACGACGGCGAACTGACCGCAACGCAAAAGGTTCGCCGCGCCATGATCGAGAAGAAATTCGCGCGCGAACTTGCCATCATTTACAAGGCCGAGGGCTGATGCAGCATCTCATTCAACTGCTGATTTCGGGCCTCGCCATCGGCGCCATCTATGGCCTGATCGCGATGGGCTTCGCGGTGATCTACAAGTCGACCGGTCTGGTCAATTTCGCGCAGGGCGAAATGACCATGATAACAGCCTACGTCGCCTGGACGATTTCAACGACCATTAGCGGCAATGTCTTCATCGTCGCCTTCGGCGCCATCCTCGCCGCCATCGTGCTCGGCCTTGTCATCGAGCGCGTCGTGATGCGGCCGATGCTGGGCGAGCCGGTTTTCGCCACCGTGATGGTGACGATCGGCCTTGCCGTCATCCTGCGCTCCTCGATCAACTTCATCTGGGACGCCTATCCCCATGGACTGGATCTCGGCGTCGGCCGTGACATCGTCCGCATCGGCGCAATCGGCGTGCGAACCGGCCAGATAGCGGTCATCACGGCGCTGCTGCTGCTGCTCGCGGCGGTCTGGGCGTTCTTCCGCTACAGCAAGTTCGGCATCGCGATGCGCGCGGTCGCGGCCGACGACCGCACGGCGCTGTTGATGGGGATCAGCGCCACAAGGGTCCATGCCATCGCCTGGGCCGCGTCGTCGGTGATCGCCGGCATCGCAGGGGTCTTCTTCGCCATCTCCTACGATCTTTCGCCGGCGATGTTCCAGCTCGGCCTGAAGGCGTTCCCGGCCACCATCCTGGGCGGCCTCGACGCCGTGCTCGGATCGGGCCTCGGCGGCCTGCTGATCGGCATCACGGAAAACCTCGCCGGCGGCTATCTCGGCTCGGGCATGAAGGAGGTCGCGGGTTTTGCGATGATCATCGTGGTGCTGATGATCCGGCCATTCGGCATTTTCGGCGAACGCGACATCGAGAGGGTCTGAACGGCGATGCGCAGCGGTGATTTCAAGGAAACCTATGGCGAGCTCGTCGTGCTCACCGATTCTCGGCAGGTCTGGCTGTGGTCTTTGCTGCTTGTCGCCGCGCTGATCGTGGCGCCCTATCTGTTGAATTCCTACGCGCTTTCGTTCCTGACCATCATCCTGATCACGGTGGTCGGCGCGCTCGGCCTGAATATTCTGACCGGCTACACCGGCCTGATCTCGCTCGGCCATGTCGGCTTCCTCGTCACCGGGGCCTACGCCTATGCGGTGGTGGTTTCCAAATACGGGATGCCGCCGGTCGTTGGCTTCCTCGCGGCCGGCATCGTCCCCGCGCTTGCCAGCCTTGTCGTTGGCGCGCCGTCGCTGCGCCTCAAAGGGCTTTATCTCGCAATCACCACGCTGGCGTTCTCGTTCATCATCAATACCGTGATCCTGGAGGCGCGGACGCTCACCAACGGCGCCCGCGGCATTTCGGTGCAGCGGCCTGAAATATTGGGCGTGAATTTCGACAGCGATGCCGCCTTTACCCACCTCTGCCTTGGCTTCGCGATTCTGACGCTGTTCGCCACGCTCAATATCCGGCGCAGCCGGGTCGGACGCGCCTTTGTCGCGATCAGGGATAACGACACCGCGGCCCGCGTCATGGGCATCAATCTGCACGCCTACAAGCTGTTCGCCTTCGTCACCAGTGCGTTCATCACCGGGATCGCCGGTGCGCTGTACGGGATCTATCTTTCCTTCGTCAGCGTCGAGGGCTTTCCGTTTCTGCTCAGCATCGAGGCGCTGGCGATCCTGATCGTCGGCGGCCTCGGTTCGGCGCTCGGCGCGGTGCTGGGAACGATCCTGATCGTGCTGCTGCCGGAGGCGACGCGGCTGGTATTCAGCCTGTTCAGCGCCCAGATGGACGCGATGTTCTCGACCGGCGCGCAGGAGCTGAAAAGCATGCTCTACGGCCTCGTCATCATTCTGTTCCTGCGCTTTCAGCCCCGCGGCCTGGTCGGCGCGTGGCACGACATCAGGCGGCTTTGGGTGAACTGGCCGCTCCGCTACTGAAAAGACAAGCCGCATCCCGCGGCTAACATGGAGGAAACGATGATCAAACATCTGGCGACCGCGTCACTGTTGCTCGCGGGCGCGCTTCTCGCCGGCGGCAATGCGCTGGCGGCCGACCCCGGCATTACCGATACCGAAATCCTGATCGGCGATGTCGAGCCCCTGACCGGACCGCCGGCGCTGCTGGGTGTCGCCGCGTCGCTCGGTCACAGAATCGCGATCGCGGAAGCCAACGCTGCCGGCGGCATCAATGGCCGCAAGATCAAGTACATTCTCGAAGACGACGGCTATGTCACCGCGCGGACCATCCAGGGCGCGCGCAAGATCATCGACGTCGACAAGGTGTTCGCGATGCTCGGCATGTCCGGCTCGGGTCAATCCATCGCTGTCATGCCGGTGCTGGAAAAAGCCGGCATTCCAACCGTCATCGACGTCGCCCCGGTCAAATTCCTGTGGGAGCCGCCGCGCAAGAATGTCTTCGCGGTCGGACAGTCCTACGAAGAAGGCATCATTCACCTCGTCAACTACCTGGCAGAGAAGAATCCCGGAAAGAAATGGGGCCTGATTACGCAGGACGACGACTATGGCATCACCGTGCGCGACGGTTTCGATACTGTGGTCAAGGCCAAGAAGCTGAATGTCGTCTACAGCGGCAATTACAAAAAGGGACAGCAGGATTTCTCTTCCGACATGCTGCAGCTGAAAGAGTCCGGCGCGGAGGTATTCCTGGCCGGCGGCATCATCGGCGAGAACATCGCCATGATGAAGGAGCTGGAAAAGCTCAACATCAAACCGGTGGTCGGCATCTTCTGGCCCGGACGAGTCGAGCCGGTGCTGAAATTGATGGGCCCGGCCGGCGACGGCATCTACGCCGTCGACTATGTCGAGCCGTTCGCAGGGCCGGCCGGCAAGGCCTTCCTTGAGAAAGCAAAGGGGCTGCTTTCGGAAGCCGAGATGAAAGGCATCAACCGCTATTCGATGACCGGCTATGCCGCCGCCAAGGTGTTGATCGCCGCGATCACGCGGTGCGGCAAGGAGCCGACCTGGGCCTGCACCATCGCTGAGCTGGAAAAGACCAAGAACGTGGAAACCGGCATCATGGCGCCGATCAGCTTTGGCCCCGGCGTCCGCTTCTCGAACCAGAAACTCCAGATCATGCAGTCCGAGTTCAGCACGCTGAGCTTCAAGCCGGTGAACTAGGCGTCGAGGGAGCCCCGATGAAAGTCTTGATCGTCTTTGCCCACCACGAGGCAAAATCTTTCAACGGGGCTCTTCTGGCGCGATCAGTAGAGGAACTGACCGCGTCGGGACATGAGGTACAGATCTCCGACCTCTACGCCATGCGGTTTAACCCGGTGGCGACGGCCGCCGATTTTCGGAAAAGACGTTTCCCGGACGTTCTGCAGTACGACCGGGAACAGAAATACTCCCACGAGCATCGGTCGTTCAGCGACGACATCGCCGGGGAGATCGAAAAGCTGATCTGGTGCGACGTGCTCATTCTGCAATTTCCGCTCTGGTGGTTTTCCGTTCCCGCCATCATGAAGGGCTGGATCGATCGGGTTTTCGTCAATGGAGCAGTCTACGGCGCCGGCAGACGCTATGACGCGGGCGGTCTAA
>Ga0209514_10008584_pt1 | contig 11552 bp, 10 predicted proteins | sample Subgrocontami58m_FD_187452 | JGI IMG/M metagenome (GOLD analysis project Ga0209514, IMG submission 187452) | Subsurface groundwater microbial communities from S. Glens Falls, New York, USA - GMW37 contaminated, 5.8 m (SPAdes) (version 3) | ecosystem: Environmental > Aquatic > Deep subsurface >...
CGTCGGACACTGGAGCGCGACCACGGCGTCGTTCGTCGGGGTGATCGTCCCGGTCATCGCGCTCGCGCTCGGCGCGGTGTTCCGCGCGGAGCGGCCGCCGCTGATCTCGTTCGTCGGCGCCGCGCTGGTCATCGCCGCGGTGATCCTCGCGCTGACGAGGTCACGCGCCGGCGCGCACTGACCAGGAGCTCACCGCGCTTGCGCCGCGAAGCGACGCCTGTCGCCGCCGACGGCGACGAGCGCGCGGTCGAGATCGATGTCGACCCCTCGCCTTCGAAAGTACTGGGCGAGCGAGCGCAGGTCGCGCTCCAGCAGGTCGTACGCGGCCGGATGCGTGACCGCATCGACCGTCTGTGAGAGATCGATGACCACGGCGCGCTCGCGCCACCAGAGCACGTTGTATGCGGAGAGGTCGCCGTGGACGCGGTCGGCCGCGACCAACGTCGCGACCTCGTCGAGCAGCTCGCCCCACACGCGCTCCGCGGTCGCGCGATCGAGCGCGACCTCGGCGAGCCGCGGTGCGGCGCGACCGTCCTCGCCGATGAACGCCATGCGGTAGCCGTCATCGAGGAGCTCGACGGGTGGCGGCACCGTCGCGCCGGCCGCGTGGACTCGAACGAGCGTCTCCCACTCATGGGCGATCCATCGCGCGTGCAGGGCCCGTCTTCCGAACCGGGTCTTGTTCTTCATGGCCCGGTGCTCGCGCTTGGTGCCTTCGCCCCACACGCCGCTGTACGTCCAGTCGTCCTTGAAGCCGCGGCGGTCGCGCGCGCGAAAGCGCTTCTCGGCGAGCAACGACGTCCGTCCACCGCCGTGGCGCGCGACGAGGTGGACCTCGCTCTCCTTGCCGGTCTTCACGATGCCCAGTTGCTCGTTCCACTCCTCCGGCACGAGCCAGTCGCTGGGAAAGAGATCGCGTGACGGCATGCGTCCTCCGCGAGGACGGCGAAGAGGGCATGCGGACGCGCGACGACGGCCGGCTCGGGAAGTGTGTCGGCCCTTAGCGGAGGCCGGCGCCGCGCGCTGCGTGCTCGCTCATCGTCCGGCCTCCTTGCGCGATGTCACCTTGTCGGTGCGCGCTCATCGTACCGTGCCGCCCATCCGCGGAGTGGATGACGGAAGCGTCACGCTGACGAGATGCACGCACCCTAGCGTTCTCCAGTGATCTCGGTCGAGGAACGAGGGCAAGCCCCTACGCGGACGGCGGAGCGTCTCAAGCCGATCGCCGGACCACCGATAGGATCCCCGGGCGCGCGCGCCGCGCTGTGGCAGGTGGCGCACCGCCTCGATAGCGCTTTGCCCATCTCCGTGAAGCTCGGCCTGACGCTCGCGTCCGTCATCGTCCTGTCGGTCGCGGCCTACTTGTCGGTCGCGCTTCCGTCGATTCAGGGCGAGCTCGAGCGGGACCACGTCGACACGATGCGGGCGGTCTCGACGCTCGTGCAGGCCGAGTACGCGCTGCACGCGAGCGACCCCGCGGAGGTCGACCGCTTCCTGCGCGGCGCTGTGACCTCGAACGCCACCATCGCCCGCATCCGCATCTACCGGATCGTGGCCGGCGTCCCGGTCCTGTGGGCGAGCTCCGATGCGGTCGAGCGCTCCACCTTCAAGCCGACGCTCGGGGATGTGGCTCCCATCACGACGGGGGTGACGACCGAAGCGGTGGAGGAGATCGATGGCGTGCGTCTGCTGGAGATGATGTATCCGCTGCGTGCCGGCGGCGTGATCGACGCCAGCGTCGGGATCTACACGGCGCTCGCTCGGCATGACGCGGCGGTCGAGGTGATCGTCGGTGTCATCGTGCTCACCGCCGTGTTCGCGGCCTTTCTGGTGCTGCTGCTCTTCGGCCCGGCCCTGTACTTCCTCGTGCTTCGGCCGATCCGGCGTCTGCACCAGGCCGCGCTCCGTGTCTCGGCCGGTGACCTGCGCGTCACACCCGCGGACGGCGAGGAGCTGCCGACCCGCGATGAGATCAGGAGCGTGACGCGGGCGTTCGACCACATGACACGCACGGTCGCCCGGCAGCGAGACGAGCTGGAGCGCGCGGCGACGATCGACGGTCTCACCGGTCTCCTCAACCGCTCATCGTTCGATCGCCAGCTTGCGCTGGAGGTGCGCCGCGCGGCACGCCTCCGCTACCCCCTCGCGCTCCTCATGGTGGATCTCGACCATTTCAAGCGGGTCAACGACACCCAGGGACACCTGGCGGGGGACGACGCCCTCGCCCGCACCGCGGTCGCGCTCCGAGCGGCCGCGCGGGACACCGATACCGTGGCGCGCTACGGGGGCGACGAGTTCGCCGTGATCCAGCCCGGCAGCGACCCCGCTGCCGCCGTGGTCGTGGGCACTCGCATCCGCGCCTCCGTCGACGCGCTCGGCATCGTCGCTGACCCGCAGAGCGGACGGCTGCTCAGCGCGAGCGTGGGGATCGCCGAGTGGCGCGCGGGGGAAGCCCCCGACGCCGCCATCGCCGCCGCGGACGCCGCGCTCTATCGGGCGAAGGCCCGCGGAGGCGGAGTGGAGGTCGCAGAGCGGGCCGGCACCACGGTCTGACGGCGCCCGCGATGTCGGTGAACCTGAAGCGTCAGGCGCTCTGCTGCAGTGCCGCTCCGTCACGTGGTCGAGTGCCGAGCGACGCGTCCTCGAGACGGACGACGATCGCCCCGGACGCGTAGGCGAGATGGCCTCCTCCCGCACGAGCGGCCCGCGCCACCGCCGACTCGGCGTGCTCGAGGATCTGGTACGCGCTTCGGCCATCGGCGCTGCCGGCCGTACCGAACGAGGCGGAGAGCCGGCAGTTCCGCGGCAGCGTCGCCGCGAGGATCGACAGCTCGGCCATCACGCGCTCGGCGACCAGTCGCACCGCGGGCTCCTTTGCCTCCAGCAGGAACAGCGCGAAGGCATCTCCGCTGATGCGGGCCACCAGATCGAGGCTGCGCGCGACCCGGGTCACGGCTCGGCCGACCTCGCTCAGCAGGGCATCGCCGGCCTTGGAGCCGAGGGCCTCGTTCAGCAGATGGAAGTCGTCCAGGTCCATCCAGAGCACCGCGAAGTGCTCTCCCCGCTCCAGCGCCAGAGCGACGCGCGCGTGCAGCGCGTGCCGGTTGTGCAGGCCGGTGAGGGGATCGGTCAGCTCGAGGACGCGCTCGCGCTCGGCTCCGCGCAGCGACTCGAAGTACGTCGCGACGAAGCCGGCCGAGGCGGCCAGGATCATCCCGAACAGCGGGAGCTGGTGGCTGAACGCTCCGACCGGCTGCTCCGGATCGAGCACCGCGGCGACCTCGGCCAGGATGAACAGCAGGGCAGACATCGCGGCGAGCGCCCAGATCCGCCGCCAGGGCCCGGGGCGCGCCCAGGGCAGCGTGCGGAAGAGGAAGAACATCGCGATCAGCAGCGCAGCGATCGCCCCCAGCGCCGCGATGGGCTCGGTCGGTTCGCTCATGACGTCTCCGTGCGCGTTGGACGCGACCCGTGCGGCCGCCTACCGTCGCGATCGTGGGTGGTGTCGTGCCGCCGGGCATGACCGATCGGTCATCGATCGGCCGATAGGGGCCGGATCTCCGACCCGCCGGCGGGACCTCTACCCTCTTGGGACATGACCGACGAGGCCGCCGAGAACGGCTCGCTCCCTCTCCTCTTCTACGGCAACTCGTACCACTCCCCCGACATCTACCGGTCCACGGGGTTCCTCGCGCCGGACCCGATCATCGCTCTCGAGCATGGGGAGGAGCGGATCATCGTCGCCAGCCCGCTCGAGCACGGACGAGCCGAGAAGGAGTCGCGCGCCACCGCGGTGCGCGACCTCATGGAGTTCGGCTACCGCGAGCTCTCCCAGCAGGGTCTCGACGTCGACAGGATCAACGCGGTCGTGATCCAGCGCTTCCTCTCCGAGCGTGGCCTGGCCAGGGTGAGCGTTCCGAGGTACTTCCCGGTCGGCCTCGCGGACCAGATGCGCGCGCTCGGGCTCGCGCTCGTCGTCGCGGGCGACCTCACCGAGCGCCGCCGTAAGAAGCGGCCGGATGAGATCGAGCACATCACGGCGGCGCAGCGCGCGACCGAAGAGGCGTGGTGGCTCGGAGTCGATGCGATCCGTCGCGCCGACGTTCGGAGCGACGGCACGCTGATGCTCGACGGTGAGGTCTTCACCGCCGAACGGCTGCGCTGGATCGTCGAGCAGGGCCTGCTCGCGCGGGACTGCCAGACGCCGGACCGGACCATCACCGCGCCGGGGAAGCAGGCCGCCGATCCGCACGAGATCGGACATGGCCCGCTTCGTGCGAACGAGCCGATCGTCATGGACATCTATCCGCAGCACAGCTCTCGGTACTGGGCCGACATGACCCGCACCGTCTCGAAGGGACAGCCACCGGATGCGATCGTGCGGATGTACGAGGTCGTGAAGCGCGCACAGGACGAGGCGATCGCGATGCTGCGGCCCGGGGTCACCGGCAAGGAGATCCACGAGCGGGTCGAGGACATCATCTTCGAGGCCGGCTACGACACGCTGCGTCCCGGCCACAAGCACCGTCCCGACGATCCGGTGATCCGTGGGTTCTTCCACGGCACGGGTCACGGCGTCGGCCTCGAGATCCACGAGCTGCCCTCGATCGGCCGCGGCAAGTGGGGGATGGTCCCGCTCGAACCGGGGGACGTCGTCACTATCGAGCCGGGCGTGTACGACCCGGACATCGGGGGCGTGCGCCTGGAGGACATGCTCGTGGTCACCGAGAACGGCGCACGCGATCTCACGCACGCCCCCCGCGACCTGGTCGTTTGACCCCGCTCCTCTACGGGATCGGCGCCGCCCTCGGTTGGGGCGTCGCGGACTACTCCGGCGCGCTCTCGGCGCGCCGCATCGGATCGCTGTGGACCTCGCTGGGCATGCAGATCGTCGGCACCGTCGCACTCGCGGTCTCGCTCCTCGCGCTCGGGCTGTGGCCGCCGATCAGCGGCGACGTCGTGCCGTGGGGCATCGGGCTGGCCGCGCTCGGCGCGGGTTCGCTGTTCCTGCTGTACCGCGGGATGGCGCTCGGCCCGATCGCTGTGGTGAGCCCCATCGTGGCCTCGTACTCGGCGCTCACGGTCATCCTGCTCGTCGTCTTCCTCGGCGAGCGCCTCACGTTCGAGCAGGCGACGGCGGTCGCCACCGTGTTCCTGGGCGTGGTGCTGGCGAGCGCCGATGTCCGCGCGATCCGGGAGAGCATTCGCCGGCCGCTGCCGGGCGTACCCACCGCGCTGCTAGCGACGGTCGGGTTCGCGCTGTGGGGCTCGCTCTTCGCGGCGGCCGCGCGCGACCACGACGGCCTCGCTCTCATCCTCATCGGCCGCGCGAGCGCGATCGTCATGCTCGCCGCGGCCGTCCTCGCGTCGAGGCGGCGACCGGCCACCCTCGCGGGAGCGACCGCCCTGCTCATCCTCATCGTGGGCATCTTCGACACGCTCGCCAACGTCTCGTTCATGCTCGGCGTCCGCGGGGGCCACGCCGCGGTCGCGGTCACCGCGAGCGGGCTGTATCCCGTGCTGCCGGCGGTCATGGGGATCGCGCGCCACGGCGAGCGGCTCGCGCCGAACCAGTACCTCGGCATCGTCGTCGTGGTCGCGGGCTTGGTGTCGCTGGGCCTGCGCAGCTAGAAGGGAAGCGCTAGGGCGTCCCGACGCCCCCGGACTTGGCCGCGAGCTTGTCGCGCAGGATGCCGATCGCGGCGAGAGTGTCCTCCTGGTCCGGCGTCTCGGCGTTGTCCTTGATCTCGAGATCCGGCTTGACGCCGCGGCCCTGGCCGTTCAGCTCCTCGCCGGTCTTCACGTCCAGCATGCGCGCGAGCGTGACCAGCAGCAGGCCGTCGTCGGGCATCTGGCGCGGCTGGGCGATGCCCACGCAGCCGGCGCTGCGCGTGCCCACGACGGAGGCGACGCCGTTCGAGCGCAGACCCGCGGCGATGATCTCGCTGCCCGACGCGCTGCGCTCGTTGACCATCACGACCACCGGTCCCTTGAACTCGTCGTTGAAGAAGCCGTCGTTCGTGCGGACTTGCTCCTTCTTGCCGTCACGGCCGACCTGATCGACCAGGGTCGCGCTCTTCAGGAAGATGCTGGCGATGTCCACGGCCGCGGAGAGATCGCCGCCCGGGTCGTTCCGCAGGTCGACGATGAAGGCCTTCGCGCCCGCCGCGATCCCCTTCTTCACCAGGTCCTGCGTCTGGCGCGCGACGTCGCCGTTCAGCTGCGAGACGGACAGCATGACGATCTTGCCGCTCTCGAAGTCGCGCTGGATGACGCGCGGGGGCGTCAGCGTCGCCCGCTTGATGGTGAAGGTCTGCTCCTGCGCGCCGCGCACCAGGATGAGCTTCACCTCGGTGCCCTCGGGCCCGCGGATCTTGGACGCGATCTCATCGGGGCTGAAGCCCGTCACGTCCTCGCCGTTCACGCTCTTGATGCGGTCGCCCGAGCGGATGCCCGCGCGCTCCGCCGGGCTGTTCGGGAAGACGCTCGAGATCTCGGACATGCCGCCCGACTCGCTCGGCGCGAGGATCGTCGCGCCGATGCCGGAGTACGGCTGCGGCGGCTGGTTGAAGGCCCTGGCGCGGTCGGGGTCGAGGTAGTAGGTGTGGCACTCGGCCATGCCCTTGGCCATGCCGTCGATCGCGGCCCGCTCGAGATGCGTCTTGTCCGCGGTCTTGCAGGCCGCGAGCGCCTTGTCGAGCGACTCCGACGCCTTCACCAGGTCCGACTCCGTGCTTCCGGTGAGCGGCGGCCGCTCGATCGTCATCGTCGTGCACCCCGCGCCCCTCGTGGCGAGATTCGGCGCCACGGACGGTGCCGGCGAGGCGCCGGGCTGCACGGACGGAGGCGCGGTCGCCTCGGCCGGCTTGCGCGTCAGATACGCCTCGGCGCCGTCGAGGGCGCTCGTCAGCAGCTTGTCGGAGGTGGGACGATCCACGTGCCGCTCCAGGAGGACGTGGTAAGCGGCCTCGAGCGTCTTGTACTCGGTCCGCGCCGGGGTGATCTGCTTCGCGATGTCGGTGGGCACGACCTGGCACGACGCCAGGACGAGCGCCAGGACGGCGAAGGAAAGGAAGCGCCTCCGACCCACTCGAAAAGTGTATGGCCGCACCCGGCCAGGATCTATGAGTTCTTTAAGACGCGATCCTTGCGGCCTTGCCGCCGGGCTCAGGCCTGGTCGTGGAGGATCTTGCGCAGCCGTCCCAGCGCGCGGAACTGCAGCGCGCGAACGGCCCCCTCGTTCTTCCCGAGCACGCGAGCGACCTCGCGGCTCGAGAGGTCCGCCTCGAACCGGAGCGACAGGACCTGCTGCTGTTCGGTCGTGAGGTGCTTCACCGCGCCGCGCAGCGCACCGACCTGCTCGCCGAGGACCGCGCGCTCGTGCGCCGTCGGGCCGTCCTCGGCCACGCCATAGGCGGTGTCGAGGTCGACGGTCGGCCGCTCGCGGCGGCGACGGTCGGTGACCGCGTTGCGCGCGATCGTGTAGAGCCACGCAAGGAAGGACTTGCCCTGCCAGCGGTAGCGGTGGATGTTCGCGAACGCCCGGGTGAAGACCTCGCTGGTGAGGTCCTCGGCGTCGCTCGGCTGGCGGAGCCGGTAGAGGAGGTAGCGGTAGACGCTGTCGACGTACTGGTCGTACATCTCGGCGAACGCGGCTCGGTCGCCCCCGCGGGCCCGCTCGATCACGTCGGGGACGGGACCCCAGGCGGCCGTTTCCACGGTCCCGCGAAGCGCCATCGTTCGGGTCTCCGCGACCTGTACCGCCACTCCTGCCGTCACCCCTTCGTTACGTCTCGCGCTCGCAACGATCATGCGCGACGAGGTGGTCGTCGCCAAGCCGGCCGCCGTACCAATAAGGTGGCAGCGGCGTTCACCCTCGGGCGCGCTGCGTACGGCGGTCGAGCGTGCGCCCGCCTTGGGTACTAGGTCAGCAGTACTTCCTGCGCGCGAACGCGATCCAGCCCGCGTGGAACTGTTCCGGCGTCACCTTGAGCACCGCAGGCAGGTTCTTGTTCGGGTCGGCGAGCTCCTTGTAGGCAAGCAAGAGGTCCCTGTACGCATTCGGACCGAACTGCGCGTACAGGTACTCGACCATCGTGTTCGCGAACGCGTAGTAGCGGACCGCGTCCTCCGGCTTGGTCTCCGGGAGGTCGTCGCGCGGTCCATCGGCGAGCTGCTTGTAGGTGGGCGTGCCGGTGGTGCAGACCACGGCGCGCTTGTACGACGCAGATCGTGACTGGCCGATGTAGTCGGGCCAGCCTTCGACCAGCCACCAGTCCAAGCGCGCGCTGATCCCGGTGATGAACTGGTCCTGCGCCCAGTGCAGGCCCTCGTGCTGGATGAACGTGATCGTGTCCGGCGAGAGCGCCTTGCCGTCCGGCGTGAACCAGTAGAGGAAGAAGCGGATGTACTTGTCCTCCGGCCGGTTCGGCAGATGGAAGCCGACTACGTTGCAGGCCTGCGGACCGGCGACGCTGCGCGTCGGATAGAAGCGGATGCCGAACGGCTGCTTCGACTCGCCGAGCTGATTCCGCACGACCGCGTCGCGTGCCGCTTGCGTGCCCTGCCGCATGGCCTCGACGACGTCCGCGTCGATCTCCCAGTAGTCGATGTCGATGCCGTCGACGGTGGTCTTCTTCTCGGCTCCCACCTCGTCGCTCGTCGGTTCCGACTGCACCCATCGCCCGTCGACCATGCGGAAGTACATCCGCGTCAGGCCGCGCTCGGGTCCCTGGCCCGAGTCCACCCAGGCCCGCGCGTAGACGCCGCCGTAGGGCTCGACGCGCACGATCTGCGATGCGCTCGCCGGCGCGCCCTGGCGGCCCGCCACGTCGAAGGACTCCTGCTTGCAGCGACGGAACGCGGCCCGCGCCAGGTCGTACGTCCCCTGATAGCCGCTCAGGTCGCGCTTCTCGAGCGCGTCGTTCTGTGCCTTGAGCACCGCCTGAAGCTCGCCCTTCGTCTTGTCGGTGACCTGGACCGTGACCGGTCCGCTCGGGCTCGGCGAAGCGACGATCGGCGGTGGCGTCGTGCACGAGGTGAGGGCCGCACCCAGCAGGATCCACGCGAGACCGAACCTCTTCATCAACGTCCCTTCGCCACCTGCTCGCGGAGCAGCCGCGCGGCCGTGTCGATCGCGGCGGCGTCCGTCGCCTCGACGTCGGGCGACACGCCCACGTTGTTGTAGCGCGTTCCGGTGATGGCGCCGACGTACTCCTCCGCGGCGACGTACAGCGTGGTCCCGTCGGGGAGCTGCGTCGGCGACGTCGCGCCGACGCAGCCGACGCTTCGCTGGCCGACGACGGTCCCTCGCTTGGTCTCCTTCAGGAACAGGGCGAGGATCTCCGGAGCGGAGCCCCCCTGTCCGTTCTGGACGAGGGCGATCGGGAGCTGGAACTGCTCGGGGAGGCGGAACGCGGTGTTCGCCGAGCGCACGCCGGCCTTCCCGGTCTTCACATGGACCTCCATGACCGCCTCGTCCCTCAGAAAGTAGGACGCGATGACCTCAGGCCCGTTCCCGCCCACGTTGCCGCGCATGTCGAACAGCCACGCCTTCGCGCCGGCCGCGAGTGCGGCCTCGAGCACGGCCTTCACCTTGGTGCGGATGTCATAGGTGCCCGTGATGCGGAACTCGCGCCACCGGACGTAGGCGATCCCGCCGTCGAGCATCCGAGCGGTCAGTCCGGACTCGTCCGCCTGCGCGAGGACGCGCCCTTCGGGCGGGGCGGGGTTCGCCGTGCCGGTCTCGGTCACCGGACGCGAGTCGTTGCGCCGGCCGTCGATGTAGTAGGTGTGGCAGTCGGGCGTCTGGCGGATCATGCCGATGATCGCGGCGCGCGAGAGGCGGTCCGCGGACAGCTCCGGCGTGCGCGCGGCGAGCTGCGAGACCGCGTCCGCGAACTTCCTGAAGTCCGCGAGGACCGGCTCGGGCACGTCCTGGAAGTCGGGCGTCGCGATCTCCGGCTTCCCGCCGAGCGCGCGCACCTCCGCGCGGACCGCCTCGAGGCCGGCCTCCAGGGCCTTCTTGCTCGACACCTTGTGCACGTCGATGTCGACGAGCGCGCTGTACACGATGTCGAGCTTGGTCCGCTGGATGTCGGGCGTGCGGGTCGGAGCGGGCGAGGCGGTCGTCGATGCCGGCGCGGTGCAGCTGGCGAGGATCGCGAGGACGAGGAGGAGGCTAGTCCGCAGGAGTGCCAGCGGTCTCATGCTCCGCGCGCCAGTCCGCCGGTGCGGCGCAGAACCCCTCGTAGTCGATGTACTCGGTGATCGTCGGGTGTTCCCCGCAGGCCGGGCACTTGGGATCGCGCCGCAGCTTGACCTCGCGGAACGTCGCGTCGAGGGCATCGAACAGCAGGTACCGTCCGATGAGCGGCTCGCCGATGCCCAGCAGGAGCTTGATGACCTCGTTCGCCTGGATCGTCCCGATCACTCCCGGGAGCACGCCGAGCACGCCGGCCTCCGCGCACGACGGCGCGAGCTCCGGGGGCGGCGGCTCGTGGAACAGGCACCGGTAGCAGGGACCTTCGAACGGCTGGAAGACCGTGACCTGGCCCTCGAAGCGGTAGATGCTCCCGTGCACGACGGGCTTGCGCCACTTCACCGACGCGTCGTTCAGCAGGTAGCGGGTGGGGAAATTGTCGGCGCCGTCCACGACGACGTCGTACTCGCCGATGATCCGGTCGATGTTCTCCGATGACAGCCGCTCGCGGTACCCGACAACGTTCACGTCCGGGTTGAGCGCCTCGAGCGTGCGCTTCGCGCTGTCGACCTTCGGCTCGCCGATCCGGTCCGTCGAGTGGAGGATCTGGCGCTGCAGGTTCGTGGCGTCGACGACGTCGGAGTCGATGATCCCGAGCGTCCCGACGCCGGCCGCCGCCAGGTAGTACGCGGCCGGTGAGCCGAGACCGCCCGCGCCGATGAGGAGCACTTTGCTGCGCAGCAGCTTCTGCTGTCCCGCGATGCCGACCTCCGGGATGAGGAGGTGGCGGCTGTAGCGCTCGAGCTGCTTCGGACCCAGCGGCGCTTCCACCGGCAGGCCGAGCTCGCGCCACGCGCCGAAGCCTCCGGCCATCGACGTCACGTTCGTGTAGCCCAGCTGCTGAAGCTGGTACGCCGCGACCGCCGATCGCACGCCGGCCGCGCAGTGCACGACGATCCGCTCGCCCTTGTCGGGCAGGCGCTGTGCGGCGACCTGCGCCACGGTCCCCAGCGGGATGAGCTCCGCTCCCGGGATGTGCCCGGCGTCCCACTCGTTCTGCTCGCGGACGTCCACGATCCGTGGGGCGCCCTCCGTGCCGCGCTCTTTGGCGACGGCCTCGGCCTGGCACTCCTTGATGAATGGACGCACCTGCGCGGCGATCTGAGGGATAGAGGGCATGGCTCTACTGTAAAACCGATCGGCGAAGTCGGGAATAGGGCGGGGTCGCACAGTGGGCGTGTTGGACACCCTGTACGGCGACCTCCTCCGCCTCGGCTACCACCTCGGACTGGCCGTCATCGTCGGGAGTGGCTTCGCGCTCGGCGCGCTCGCCGCGCCGGCGATCTTCAGG
>Ga0209514_10008585_pt1 | contig 11551 bp, 17 predicted proteins | sample Subgrocontami58m_FD_187452 | JGI IMG/M metagenome (GOLD analysis project Ga0209514, IMG submission 187452) | Subsurface groundwater microbial communities from S. Glens Falls, New York, USA - GMW37 contaminated, 5.8 m (SPAdes) (version 3) | ecosystem: Environmental > Aquatic > Deep subsurface >...
GAGAAACTGACGCACGCGGGCGAGGAAGGTCTGCGTCGTCTCCGGCGACCCGCCCGCCACGGCTCTGGTTTCCCGGTGGCGGTCGCGAGCTCCGGCCCGACGGCCCCGCTTCGCGCCAAAGCGGAGCTGGCGGCATCCAGACGGAGCCTGACAGAGACTGGCCGTCGGTGACATTTTGCTGCTGGCTCGTGCGCTCGTCGTCCGGTCCTCGATGACGGCCGAGATCCAACGCTACGACGCGCACGTGGAAGCGATCGCGATGCAAGTCGCCCGCGCATTCGAGGAAGCCGCGGGCGCGATGGTGCGGGGTGTCTCGACCGCCTGGCCATACCTTCCGGTCATCGCCGAGCGGTCGGTGGGTCTGCTTCGAGTTTCTGCACCTCCGGCGCGTCTTGAGCGATCTTGTCGGCCGCCCCGTCGATCTCGTGACCCGCGCGGCCCTCAAACCGCAGCTCCGCGACCGGATTCTGGCGGAGGCGATCCGTGCCGCGTAGGGACATCGCTCAGGTCGGCCGTGCCTTGGACTGACGTTCGCGCTATTCGGCACGTGCTCGTTCATGAGTACTTCGGCGTCGATGTCGGGATTGTCTGGGAAACTGTCGTTCGAGACCTGCCCGTTCTACGCCGCGAGCTCGAAGAACTTCTAAGGCACCTCGCCTCAAATGACAGACCGCCGTCTGATTGAAGTCGCGTTTCCGCTGAAGCAGGCGTCGCTCGACTCGGTGCACGAGAAGAACGTGCGCCACGGGCACATTTCGACGCTGCACATCTGGCCGGCGCGGCGGCCGCTCGCGGCGTGACGAGCGGCGCCGCGACGCGCGAGTTCGTCCGCACGCTCGAGTCGCCCGACATTCGCTGCCACCTCGAGCACCGGGATTCGGTGTACTACGCCCTGGGTGAGCCGGCCGGCCGGCGTCTTCGCGATGAGCTTCGCCGCCGGCGACGCGCCGACATTCCCGGGCGCTGGCTGGACGCGGCAGCGCTTCGACGAGCGACCGGCATTGATGGGGCGGGTGCCATTCGCACGAGCGGAAACGCGCAGGCCGATCCCTACCATGCATGCACCGGGTTGTTGCGGGCTGCGAAGCGTTGCGGTGCGCGGATCTTCGAGCGGTCGTCCGTCGATCGCATCGACGCCGATGCAGGCGTGTCACGCTGGCGGTCAACGGCTTCACCATTCGCTGCGCGCGCGTCGTCGTCGCCACCGGGTATGCGACGCCCTCGTTCGAGCCGCTCGTGGGGCGTTTTCGGATGCTGCAGACCTACGTCGTCGCCACCAAGCGCATCCCGGCGCGCCAGCGCGCGAAGGCGTTACGCGATGGCGCGGCAGGCGTCTGGCAGTACTTCGAGCGGCACTATCCCGCTCTCGAGCAGGTGGGCATCGATTTCGCGTGGGAGGGGTTGTTCGCCACGATGCCCGACAGTCTGCCCTATGTCGGACCGCATCCCGACTACCCGAAGCATCTGTTCGCGCTCGGGTACGGCGGCAACGGCATGACGTTCGGATTTCTCGCGGCGCGGTTGCTGCTCGAGTGGTACAAAGGCAAGCGGACTGACGACCATCGCCTGTTCGGCTTCGATCGAACGGTCGTGCTGAACGGCTAGCCTGTTCCTCCGTCCGGCACTTTCTCGCCGGAATCCTTCCCCATCGGCGACGCGTGTTCAATCACCGCGTTCATCTCCTTCCAAGCCGGACGAGGCGCTCCAGAACGTGCCTACAAGTCCCAGCGTCAGCAGCCCGCCGTTGTTGTTCTTGGAAGTCTGAAGGAACTGATCGCGGATCAGACTGAGCACATCGGGAGGGGCGAATCGATCCAGTGCGGCGAGCACGTGATCGGTGAGCCGATCGATCGGGAAAAAACTCGCCAGCGCCACGAAAAGCAGCAACGCTGGGAACAGCGCCAGGAAGCACTAGTACGCGAGCTCGGCCGCCAGTCCCAGACAATTGTCCTCGACAGTGCGCTGAGACGTCCGCCTGACAGACCAAGCCAACTGAGCAGAACGCGCAGTCGATTAAGTAGACCCATGCGAGTCGCGGCGCCAGCGGCGGCACAGCCCACGCCAGAAACCCGTGCGCGGTATCACGGAAATACACTTCGTCCGTGTGAATATTGGCCCATCTCGTGCGCAGACGGCCTGCCAGATAGCCACCCATAGACGAGTGGCGATCGGCGCGATGCGGGTGTTCTCAAATGCACAGACACTCGTCAGCGAGTGCCGCATGCTGGTGGGGTACGCTCCGCGCGAGCCGCCGCCAGCCGTGAACCCGGGAGGAGACACATACTGTCATGCTGATCCTGATTATCGTTCTGGTGCTTCTCTTTGGCGGAGGCGGTGGCTTCTATTACGGCCGTGGTGCCGGGTGGGGCACCCCACACTACGGCGGCGGACTGCTCGGTCTTGTGCTGATTATTTTGTTGATCCTCTGGCTCACTGGCAACATGGGCGGTGGCCCGATGATGCGTTAAACTCCATCGTCGCCCGCTCCGCGTCCGCGGCCATCGGGCTCCACCCGCGTCGTCCTGCAGGTCCTTCTCATCATCGTCGGGGTCGCCTTCGGCTTATGGGCGCTACATAGGGTTTCCTGCGCTACGTCCGGCCTCGTCGCACAGTCAGCGGAGGTCGAGCACGATCGCCGCTAGGTGGATCCTGTACTGGAATCGGAGACGGCTCGTCCGTCGGCGTTTCCGGCGCCTCGTCGTCTCCACGGTCCGCGTTCCGCTCCGGCTTCTGTCCCGAATGCTCGCCAGCCGTTCCGCCTGGGTTCGTTGGGCCGTGCTCACTCTGACGTGCGCCGCGCGCGCTGGGCGGTTGACGCGGACCGTCGGGCGAATCATCGACCTCCGCCCGCGCACCGCGATGCACGGGCTCCACGGAATCATCGGTGGCCGCTGCCTGACTCGAGTGTTGGTCGCTTGAAACACTCTTCTGTTGCATGATGCCGCCTCCTTGGCCGATGGAACTTCCGAGACAACAAGATGAGGCTTAGCACGGAGCGAGCCACGCGCGCTTCGCCCCCCAGGAAGTTGTCTGAGAGCTCGCGATGCGTACTATCGGTAGCCTCAGCGCTTTTGCCTACCGGGTGCGGGCCGAGGAACCTTAGCGCCCTCGCGGCGGGCTTCGCTCAAGCCAATCGCAATCGCCTGCTTGCGGCTCGTCACTTTCTTGCCTGAACCTCCCGAGCGCAGCGTGCCGCGCTTCTGGTCCTGTACCGCGCGCTCGACCTTCTCGGAGGCCTTCTCACCGTACTTGACCATCTCTCCTCCTGTTTTCGCTACCTAGAGGCAAGTGTCGTACCTGACGGCGGCGGCGTGAAGCCACCGGCTCTCGTGTCGTCCCGTCGCAGAACAGATCAGATCGACACTGGCGCGAAAACGCTTCGAGGATGATCGTTGGCGTCCCACAGCGATCACGATCGCGCGGCGCTATGGTCCGTCTTCGACGCCATCGCGAACTGCTCGACCTCGCGCGCACCGCGAACGACTTCACGCGCACCACGACCCACTTCGTGCGCGCCGCGAGCCACCGCGTCCGCCACGTCATCGCGGGCCGCCTGTCCTCTCCGGGTCACGTCGTTTGCGACGTCGGCGACGCGGTCCACGACGTCGGCGACGCGAGTCGCGACGCCCTGAAAACGCTCGGATGCCGCGTTCCGAAGGCCGGTCGTCGAATCGGTCACGCGCTGACGAAGTTCCAAAGCCAGTCGCGGTGCAAAATAGATCGCAAGGCCCGCCCCGATCGCGCTGCCGGTGATGAGCCCCATCAGGAAGCTGCCGCCGTGGTTCGTGTTGTTGTCCTGAATCCTTGTATTCATGTTCTGCTTCTCCTATGGTCACTTTAGACTCGGCCGCTTCGATCGCCTGTGCCCGATTGCACACCGGACGCTACAACGGTCCCCGACACCCCGATTCGCTTTTCCACACGAACTATGGAAAGGCTGTCGATAGAGGGTGTTACGGAGGCGTCACTGAACAGCGCAAGCTAGGCGGGCGCAGTGCTCTATGCTCTATTGAACAGCACGGGTGACCGTGGGCCGGTAGAGTTCACTCAGCGAACCGTAACACCATAGAGCTTCGTCTAGGAGGGCAGAATGAGGAACGGGCAACTCTCACGGATCGCAGGTGCTACCGCGTTGATCCTGGTCCTTGCGGCCGGTGTCGCGCAAGCGGCAGACACCCTGGAGGCATGGGTGACGATAAGAACGAAGATTGCGCTCATGACGACCGAGGGGGTCAGCACCAAGGACCTCAACGTCGATACCGTCAACGGCGTCGTGACACTGCACGGCAAAGTGGCGACCGAGGCGGAAAAAGCCAAAGCCGAGAACGTCGCGCGCGGCATTGAGGGCGCTAAGCAAGTCAAGAACCTGCTGCAAGTGGTTCCGAGCGCCCAGCGCCCGGTCGTGGAACGGTCAGACGACTTGATCAAGAAGGGCGTCGAGGCGGCCTTCAACGCGAACCGCCGCGTCAATACCAGTGGCATCAAGGTCGCCTCAGTGAACAAGGGCGTCGCGGTCTTGTCGGGGAAGACGAAATCTCTCGAAGCGTATCTTGAGTCGGTTGAGGTCGCCAACGCCGTTCGAGGCGTGCGGCGCGTCTCTACGGAAGTCGAAGTGGTGCCCGCTTTCTGACGTAACGTTTTCGACTGGCGGAGCCGGCGTGGCGAACACGGGGCTCTCCGCTGTGCCCTCTGCGCATTCGGAGGCAGTGCCCGTGTTCGTCGGGCACTCGCGATCACGCGGGCGCGACCAAAGTAAAATGACTTGCGCGTCGTTACGTGCCCGGAGGCGAAAATGAACTCGAACGATATCAAAAAGAACGCGAACGACCCACCCGCAGCTCTCACACCTGTCCAGAACCCCGCAAGCCAGCCCCACGGCACCACGCAGGACCAAATCAAGGAGATGGAGAGCGAGGGCCAAGCCACGAAACCGGGCCAGAGCCCCAACCCCTCACCGCCAGGCGCCCAGGCCACCCCGATGCCTGGTCAGAAGAACAAAAAGCGAAACACGACGTAACCCCAGCTAGGCCAGTCGGCTTGACGACCGTTCCGACATCATCCGACAACAGCCCGTGAAAGCGCACGTAGCGAAATCCCAATTCGGACCGGCAGCGGAGAAGCTGCTGCTGCCAGTCGGCTCGGAGCGCGATCGGCGCATGGCAACTGCCGACGGTGTGCTCCCAGCAATGCAGAAGCTCAGTCCCTTGCTGCGAAAGATCGCCACCAGAAATCTACGGTTCCCATTGCTTGTTTACACCCATCAGCACGAACAAGGGGAGAGCATCATGAAAAGCAAGGCCGTCGCGCTGGGACATCCCATCCACCCCATGCTGATTCCGTTCCCGTTCGCGTTCTTGACCGGCGCTGTTCTGTTTGACGCCGCCGGGTGGTTTCGCGACGTCCCGTCGTGGTGGACGACAGGTGGTCACCTGAGTCTGGCGGGAATCGCGACCGCCCTTCTGGCGGCAATCCCCGGTTTGATTGACTATCTTTACACGGTGCCACCGGACAGTTCGGGGAAGGCCCGAGCGACCAAGCATATGCTCGCGAATCTGACCGCAGTGGCGCTTTTTGGGGCTGCCTGGTGGATGCGCGGCGGCGCGGCCACACGACCCGACGCGATCGTGCTCGGTCTGGAGGTGCTCGGTCTCGGCTTACTCGGCGCCGGCGGATATATGGGAGGTACGTTGGTCACGCGCAACTTGATTGGTGTCGATCACCGATACGCGCGGGCTGGCCAATGGCGCGAGGAGACCATCGATGCACGGAAGGACCAAGCCGTCACCGTCGCCAGGCGCGATGAACTGCAGGTGGATCAGATGAAGCTTCTGCGGGTCGGTCACAAGCGCATTGTGCTGGCCCGGACAGAAAAGGGTTACGTCGCGTTCGACGACCGTTGCACTCACAGAGGAGGATCGCTCGCAGGCGGCGTCATGATGTGCGGCACAGTTCAATGTCTGTGGCACGGTTCTCAATTCGACGTCTCGACCGGCAAGGTCAAGGCGGGACCGGCAAAAAAGGAGATCGCTGTGTATCGGATAAAGGAGGAAGAGGGGGAAGTGAGATTGGTTCTCTGAAATCAGGCGAGTCCGGTTCTGAGGCATGGCAGGAGCTGGATTTCAGGCCCACCGCCCTGCTGTGGACAGTGCCATCACGTCCCTGAATGATTTGTCTGTGAACCACGTCCCCTCGTAGGTTGCTCGAAACGCCATCACTAACTACTGCGTTTATCGCGAGTAATCCTGTCGGGGAAGGCGTGCCCTCACGATCTCCGCTTTTGAAAATCGAGAAACACGGCTGTGCCGAGGTCGGCGGACCCATCCTTTTCCGCCGTTCCAGGACGTTTGCCTACTGTTTTGACACGGTCACCGTGAAGAATCCACTGTTGTCGCCCAATAGGTCGTCGTTGATGCCTAGCATCAGACGACTGGCGGCCGGCATCACGAGCGGTTGCTGCTGCGTTCCGATCGCAAAGGGAGCGCGCGGCGTTCGATGGATGCATTCCCGTCGGGCGGGGCGGTCTGTCCGGCGGAGGGGCGAACTGAATCGCAGCGCCGGCCTGGGACGTCACGCGATCACGCCGAGTCACCGCCAATCCCTCAGAATCAGGCACTCGCTGTCAGCGCGTGCTGATCCACGACGAACCGAACGCTCGTTAAGATTTCTGGCGCCCAGCCGAGACCAAAAGAACGACGCCGGCAATCAGGCATATCCCGCCCGCGATCGGGGGAAGCGGCAGGGACTGGGTCTTGTCGTGCGTGACCTGCAACGGCCCCAGATCGACGACTTTTTCCTTGGTGGTCCATGTAACCCCGCCATAGGCCAGACCGACGATGCCGAGGATGACGAGCACGATGCCTACGAGCTTCATCAGATCCCTCCTGAATTCGTTCAATCACACTACGACACACTCAAACGAACATGCGCGCCTTGTCGTACTCGACAACCAAGACCGCCCGCACGGGTGACGATCGATTCGTCGCGCGTAGACCGACAGAATCGACGCGTACTGGAGAGGATCTTTGTACGAGTCCCGCGCGCGGGCGGTGGCCTGCCGCGAAGGGGTCCTGAGAGTCTCGCGCATCGGCCTCCGTGTCATCAAGCCGAGGGCATGGTCGCCGCCGCTCCCTGCAAGACGAGGAACGGCTGTTCGATTCATGCGCTACGGCGGCGATGCCGACATCTAGCGAATGCCTGGTCCTCCAAGGTTGCCGGTGAGCCAGAGGATCAACAGCACTAACAGGATGAGTCCGAGTAGCCCGCCGCCATAATGAGGGCCGCCCCATCCAGAACGCTGGCCGTAATATGTCCCGCCGCCGCCCAAGAGCAACACCAGCAACACGATGATCACAATCATGGGCATGGTTCACCTGTGTCGGTCCATTTGGCAGAGCGCCTGTCGCAATGACGCCGCCGTCCGACCGCCGGTCGCGAGATGAGGCTAGCGCTTCACCGCTTGACCGACGCTCGCGATGGCCGCGGCGACTTTCTTTTGCGCCCCGCCGACCGCCGTCTTCGCGTCTCCGACGGTCTCGTCGATCTTGCCTTCGGCCTTCAACTTGTCATTGCCGGTCAGGTCGCCGACGGCCTGCTTGACCTTGCCTTTGGCCTGGTCGATCTTTCCATCGCGCTCATTCTTGTTCAACATGACATGCTCTAATCGTTGTTGGCGTTCAGACGTTCACCGGAACAGCATGCGGCAGACCGCCAGCGAGCGTCTGTGCACTTCGGAACACTTTTCGGACATGACGCGGTGGCGCTGCTCTCCAGAGGTCGAGGCGTGCATACGTCAGCGGCCGCTATCACGTGGCTTGTTCGCGCTCAGCATCGGGACGGCTTTGTTCAGCGCGGTGGCCAGATCGATCTGGTGTTCCTGCTCTACCCGCAGAATCTCGCGAATCTCTTCCGCGATCGCATATTCGCCGAGCGCTTCGCACTGGCCTACGCGCTCGCGGTAGTTGATGATCGTCTCGCCCTCGTTGTCGAGGTCAAACTGCAGCATCGCATCGGCCTTCGCCGACATCTTGACCTCGTGCGGAACCGTGGTGGGCGTGCCGCCCAGATAATCGATCTGCTTGGCGATCGTCAGCGCGTGCTGCAGCTCCTGTCCGGCGTGCCCTTCGAGTTCCTTCGCAATGGACATGTACTGCGCGCCCTTGAGCGTCTGCGAGTAGACGACGTAGGCGATCACGGCCTGGAACTCACGCGACAGGTCTTCGTTCAGCAGCGCGATCAACGTCTTCCTGGTGATGGTGTCGGATTTGTCTGCCATCGATCCTCCTGGTGTGGCCTCTATCCGCTGACGTTACTTCGTAATGGTTCCGCAGGCGATGCGATCACCCGCGTTGCCAGCCGGATCGGTCTCCATGTCGTCGGCCTTGGCATGGATCACGAGGGCCGTACCTCCATTGGTGAACACCGAGTTGGCACCCATGCCCAGGCTCAGCCTTGAGTTCGTCACCGTGGTCTTGGCGGTGCCATTCGCCGCGATGGTGAAATTGTTCATGTCGCCGGCATGCGGACCTTCAGGGTTCTTCAACCCATGCTTCTTCGCGTCCGGGTTGAAATGCCCGCCGGCCGATGTGAAGGGCGCCTCGCACTTCGCCACGGCATGGATGTGGATCGCGTGTTCGCCTGGCGTCAGGTTCTTGAGATCAAGCGCGATCGACACGCCGCCATTGCCGGGCGACAGGGTGGCCATGCCGACCGATTGTCCCTGCGCGTCCCTGAGCTCGACTGTGATTCCGTTCTGTTGTGCCGTCAGCGGCAGTGAAGCTGCACAGATGAGTGCAACAGCCATCAAGACTTTGTTCATGACGCTCTCTCTCGTTGGGCCGGCCAGCGGAATTGCTGCGCCCGCTCGTACTCGCATAGGCGCATTACACCGGAACGCCCGGCACGCGGGCGGAGGCGATCCACGATCCTACGCACGCCAGCATGCGGCAATCGCTGACGCGTGTCTGTGCGTTTGTGAACAGGTGCACAGGGCGGAGTCGCTGGCGGGCGGGGAGCCCAACCGCGACCGGATGACCTTGACGTGCAGGCTCAACGATGACGAGGAGAACGACGGTTCAACACCGTCGGATGCCACGCACGCTGCCCACGTTGGTCGCGCGCAGAATGACGGTCAGGAGGGAGTGATTGACCTTGAGGCCGCCGTTGTATTCGCTGAAACCGAGCTTCTTGAAATGGAGGCCCCTCTGTTCACTCCGGTACATCTCGGTGGTTGTCGGTCACGTAGGCTGGTGTGCATGACGACAGATTGACAGCGACGAGCGCGAGGGCCGCCTCGAGCCGCCGATCGAAGAAGGCTGCTCGAGGACACAGAGGCGGCTGGTGCGGCGCGCAGGCCTGCCTCGCAGCCACTCGGCATTCAGACGAGGTGAGTCATGGAATGGTCCTCGGGAGATCGCAGCAACATCGAAGACATGCGCGGGCGCTCAGGCTTCCGCGCCGTGCCGATCGGCATCGGCGGGGTGGTCGTTCTGGCTCTGTTGAGTTGGGCGACCGGGACCGATTTCCTGTCTCTGTTGGGCACCCAGGAATCCGCGCCGTCACAGACCGCCGGCACGCAGGGTCAGGTCGAGACCACGCCGCAGGAGGAGCGGATGGTCGACTTCGTGGATGCGGTCGCCAACGATGTGCAGGGCATGTGGGAACAGACGCTGGGCGGCCGCTACGAGCGGACGCGCATCGTGCTCTTCCGCGACTCGATCGAGTCGGCGTGCGGATCGGCGGAATCGGCGACCGGTCCGTTCTATTGCCCGAGCGATCACAAGATCTATCTCGATCTCGGGTTCTTCGACGAGCTGACGCGGCGGTTCGGTGCGCCCGGCGATTTCGCGAAGGCGTACGTCATCGCGCACGAGTTCGGCCACCACGTTCAGCGATTACTCGGTCTTGACGCGGGGGGCCGGCGCGGCCCCGTCACGGGCGCGAACAGCGCGTCGGTCGCGCTCGAACTCCAGGCCGATTGCCTGGCCGGTGTCTGGGGTCATGCCGCATCGCAGAGCGGTCGCTTCAAGGCAGGACACGTGGAGTTGGAGCCGGGCGACGCCGAGCAGGCGCTACGCGCGGCGGCGGCGATCGGCGACGACCGGCTGCAGACGATGACGACCGGGCACGTGATGCCGGATCAATTCACGCACGGGACATCGGCCCAGCGCGTCGACTCGTTCAGGGGCGGCATGGACTCGGGTGACCTGCGCGCCTGCGGAGCGGCGGCTCGCGGCACTCAGTAACGTCGCGCGTTCCCCGCGCCTCTTCTCTCACCCGCCCTCCCGCTTTGTGCCGTGGATCAGCCGATGCGAAGGGCAGCCTGCTATTCCCCTTGACAGCCTTTCCGCGTAGACGGCTCTACCGGCCGACAAGAATCAGAATGCCAGCGAGTAACGCCAGGACGGCCATCAGTGGAGCTGGCAGCACGAGTGTGATCATGCCAGCGAGGCCATAAAGAATCAGCCAGACCGCGAGAAGCAGCATTCCTACCTTTCGTTGGAAGATGACCGCCATTACGTCCTCCTTTTGCCGCTGCCTCGTGTGCAATCCGGAACAGCCAGGCGAGAGAGTCATGCGAGAGGATCACGGTTGATGGTGGAGTGATGATCGCTCGCCGGAAATCGGAGAGGAGTGCGCTATGAATCTCGTAGTTCTGCTGATTATCCTTCTATTGCTGTTCGGCGGAGGTGGTTTCTACGTAGGTGGCCCGGCAGTGGGGGGTGGTCTTGGCGGCGTCATTCTCCTCGTGCTGGTCGTCTTGTTATTGACAGGCAGACTGTAGGATGAGTAGCCGGACATAACCGCCTGTGCGCTCGTGAGGCGTCTGCACAAGAAGGGTTGTCTGATCCGTCGTCCCAAGCGGGCCGAGCAGCGGCCGGCCTGGCCTGCGACCCAACCCAAAGGCCGGGCGGCAACCGGAGCGCCTGTCACGCGAGCTTACGTTCTTCGTCAGCTCTCCCCACGCATCGTCAGGCCGGAGCCTCTTGCACGGTGCGCCAATCCGTCTAGCCGAGGATAGTCCGAGGATTCTCGAATTGAAGATATTCGAATATCACACCTGGGTCGTTCGCCGTGCCGGAATTACGGACGAGGGCGTGTGCCCTCACGGGGCGCGGATATAGACGACGTCACGGCCGCGAATCGTCTCTGCATTAGGACAGCGTTCGCCGCCACCTGCGAGAGTCCCTCGTAGATCACATGCGTGTCGGTCTCGCCGGAAGTGACTAAAAATACTGGCCTCTTCTCGGTTTGGATCGGGTCTCGAAGACTTGGCTGGGAGGCAGGGATTCGCGCCCCGTCGCAACGAGCGGAGCGAGTTGCGCCGGGGTCTGAAGCCGGGCCGAGCGGCCGACGACCGAGCTGAATGCGAGGGAGTCGCGGTCAGGCGGAGAGCCGGAGAAACTGACGCACGCGGGCGAGGAAGGTTTGCGTCGTCTCCGGCGACCCGCCCGCTGCGGCTTTCGTTTCCCGGTGGCGGGCGAGCTCGGCCCGTCGCGTCGCGACCGCCGCCGAGATCCGCTCGAGGATCGCCCGGTCCGCCATCACGACGCGA
>Ga0209514_10008593_pt1 | contig 11545 bp, 6 predicted proteins | sample Subgrocontami58m_FD_187452 | JGI IMG/M metagenome (GOLD analysis project Ga0209514, IMG submission 187452) | Subsurface groundwater microbial communities from S. Glens Falls, New York, USA - GMW37 contaminated, 5.8 m (SPAdes) (version 3) | ecosystem: Environmental > Aquatic > Deep subsurface >...
CCATAATATGCAAACTCTTAAGGCTTTACCTCCATTAAAACAAAAAAGAATAGCCCAGGAAACAATGGATATCTATTCCCCCATCGCATACAGACTTGGCATGCAGAGCCTCTCCGGTGAATTGGAAGACATGGCTTTTCTATATCTTTACCCAAAAGAATATAGATGGCTCATGGAAAATGTGGCAGACCGCTATGATCAGAGAGAAAAATATTTAAAGAAATTACAGCCCGTTATAGAACGTTCTATGAAGGATGCCGGTGTTACAATAATCTCACTGGATTTCAGGGCTAAGAGATATTCAAGCCTTTACAAGAAACTTCTCCGTTACGATATGGACCTGGATAAAATCCACGACCTTGTTGCCTTGAGGATAGTAGTAAAAACAATTGAAGATTGTTACGCGACATTAGGCGCCATTCATAAACTCTGGCCGCCCGTACCTGGCCGCATTAAAGACTACATCGCCATGCCGAAACCAAACGGTTACAGAAGTTTACACACTACTGTTTTTTGCCAAGACAACAGGATAGTAGAATTCCAAATAAGAACTCACGAGATGCATGAAGAGGCGGAAAACGGCATCGCTGCCCACTGGGCTTACGAACAAATGAAAGGTTCAAGCGGCTATAAGAGAAGGCAAGCTTCCATGGCTGTGGGTGATGAAAGAACTTGGGTAGAACAACTCCGAGCCTGGCAAAAAGATTTTACCGACCCTAAAGAATTTATAGATTCATTAAAAATAGATTTCTTTAAAGACAGAATCTTCATCATCACTCCTAAAGGAGAAGTAATAGATTTGCCACAGGGCTCAACCCCGATAGACTTTGCTTATTCTATCCATACCGACGTTGGCAACCAATGTGTTGGAGCAAAGGTTAATGGGAAAATTGTTCCGCTGGATTATAAACTCAATTCTCAAGATATAGTGGAAATTATCGTCCAAAAAGGCAAAAAACCTTCTGCGGCCTGGCTGGAAATAGCAGTTACCGGAAGCGCTAAAAATAAGATTAAATCAGCTCTTAGGGGCGGGAAAATGTTTAAAGAGAAGAAAAGGACGGCTGAATTCAAAATAACCACCGAAGACAGAATAGGAGTTTTAAAGGATGTGACAAATGTTATTTCCAGGTCTCACGTGCATATTAATAGTATGAATTCCTCTGCAGAAAAACGAGGCAGATTCCAAGTTATGAGAATTAAGTGTGATACAGACGACAAAGAGAAAATAATGAAGATAATACTTAAACTTAAGGGCGTTGAAGGAGTTAAGGAGATTGAGTATCGTTTTGTGTAGAATCCGTATTTAGAAGCTTATCGGCTATGGCTTTAAGTTCTTCCCCTGAGTAAAAACTGATGGTGATTTTACCTCCTTCTCCAGCGCGGCTTAGATCTATCTTAGTTCCCAAGAAATCTTCCAAGCGTTCTTTTATATAGTCTGTCTCCGGATTGGCTGGGACAAATTTTTGATTTGGAGGTTCTGTGGAATTTATTTCTTGAATACGTGATTTAACTTCGCGTACGCTTAAATTGCTTTTTAAAATCTCTTCAAAAAGTTTCCGTTGACTGGAAATATCATCTATGGACAGCAATAATCTTGCCTGACTTTCGCTAACTCGGCCCGCTGAAATAGATTCTTGTATCTCGGAAGGCAAATTAAGAAGCCTCACGCTATTAGCCACAACCTCCCTGCTTTTACCCAGACGTGCTGCGATTTCTCTCTGTGTAAGCTTGAATTCATCTTGAAGCTTGGCAAAAGCTCTGGCAGTTTCAATGGGATTAAGATCAGCTCTCTGGATATTCTCTATAACAGCCAATTCCAGTTTTTCTTTATCGCCAGATATATTTCTGATGATAGCTGGCACAGTTCGAAGTCCTGCGAGCTTTGATGCCATAAGCCTTCTTTCTCCAGCAATAAGTTCATATTCAACCGAAGTACCGTTTTCTGTCTCTCGCTCTATTTTACTCACAACCAGCGGCTGTAGAACTCCAAATTCTCTGATAGAGTTAGCCAACTCCTTTAAAGCCTCTTCATTGAACTCGCGCCTCGGCTGATGTGGGTTAGATGTAATTCTCTCAACTTCTATTTGGAAGATTGCATCAGTTGGCAGAAGTTTTTCGTATCTTTTTTCTTCTATCAGGCGCGGTATTGTAGGTACGACAACTTCCGTAATAACAATAGGTTGGACTGGATTAGGAGTTGGTTCTGGTATCGGAGTCGGTGTTGCAGATGTTGGAATTGCCGCTTCCTTAGGCGGATCGTTTGTTTGTGGCGTTAAAGAAAATGCGCTGGAAAGCCCGGCGCTGATTCTCGCGTTAAAATCTTCCGGAGTTTGCTTATCTCCAGAATCGTCTTTTTTTGGTATTAATGATTCTAAACCTTTACCTAACATGATTGCCGAATTCTTTATTTGGACTTTGATAATTATTTTCCAACATGACTATTTCTTCCGCCAGCCTCTTGTAGGCCGAAGCTCCAGGCGAACCGGAATCGTAAACAACGACTGGTAAACCGAAACTCGGCGCCTCCGCCAAAGCCACGGAACGCGGAATTTCCACTTCAAAAACGCGGTGAGGGAAATGCCGACGCAGATTCTTTCCAACTTCACGGGAAAGCTGCTGGCGTTTATCATACAGCGTTAGGAGCGCCCCCGCCACTTGAAGATTATGCCCCAAGTTGGCCCTTATTAATTCTACCATTTGTAGCAGCTGACTTAAGCCCTCCAAACTGTAATATTCGGCTTGAACCGGAATAAGCACCTCGTCGGAGGCCACTAAGCCGTTGACTGTCAAAAGACTAAAAGACGGCGGTAAGTCTATTATAATATAGTCATATTTATGCCTAATTTGATTCAGAAGAAGACGGAGTCTGTATTCTCTCTCTGGAGCATCCACCAGCTCTATTAACGAACCTGAAAGATCCTGCGAAGCCGGCATAAAATCATAATTAAAAATCTGGCTGCGGCGTAATAGATTCTCTGGATTCTCCGAACCGCTCAGACCGTGATAAATATTTTTAGGGAAATGTTTCGTTCCGGAACCAGCAAGAGCTGAGGAAGCATTAGCTTGCGGATCAAAATCAACAAGCAATACTCGCCTCCCAAGAAGAGCCAGATATGCCCCTAAATTAACTGCGGTTGTTGTTTTACCAACGCCGCCTTTAGCGTTACAAATTGAGATAATTCTCGCCATTTACCCTCATTTTAAAAGAAAAATGGCCAAAAGGCCATTTCAATTTTTTCTTTGGCGGCAAATTCTTAATTCTTAAAATAAACTTACTATCCATTTTACAATGAAGACCAAAATACTAATTACAATACTAGTAACAATTACCTCGGTAACAAAAATTCGTGCTCTAAAAAATAAAGAGTCGGCACTCATATAAAATTGCCTACCAAGTGCGATAAAAACTGCAATAGCGATTATCCAAATATACATAGTTCTTTTATGGTCTTTGTCGGTGCGACTCCGCCACGTCTGTGTGGTGGCTGAAAACCGTTCAAGCTAGCTCAATTGTCCTGCACCACAAAGGAATTTGCAAATGCACAGAGTCCGCCGCAGGCGGCTGCCTCAAACTTGCAATTTCCTTCGTAGTGCCCGGGGAGAGACTCGAACTCTCATGGGTTGCCCCACACGATTTTGAGTCGTGCGCGTATACCATTCCGCCACCCGGGCTTCAGCTAGAAAAATCCAGCTTGTTAATAATGACACTAAATTATAATCGTTGGCAACAAATGCTTCTATCTAGGCAGAAATTTCTTAGTCAGATAGAAGAAAATATACCCAACCACAATTCCTCCAAGAATATCGCTAGGCCAATGGTAACCGTAAGCGATGCGAGAGACACCTACGAGTATTGTTCCTATTAAAAACCAATTGCCCAATCTTTTATCCTCACTCCAGATAGTTAAAGCGATTGGCACGAGAAATGTCATATGGCCAGAAGGAAAAGAGCCGTCGGTTAAAGTTGAACCAAGCGTAGGCAAACCAAGGGCTATATAAGGGCGGACCCTATAAAAAAAGAAAGCAGAAAGTTCCGTGAATATTCCCCTACTTATAACAACAGAGATAATCGCGAGTGAAGCTATATAGACTCTTTCTTTCCAGTTGGCTCGTTGAAAGATAAACCAAATAAAAAATCCGACCAAAAAATAGGTGAAGTAATTAGCTAGGAAACCAACAAAGAGACCGACTATTTTATGAGTTGAGGCAAAACCGTAAAGCAGATTGAATAACGTTAAATCCAGTGACATTATTATCTCCTAACGTAGGGCAGAAGAGCCATAAATCTGGCACGTTTGATAGCGCGAGCTAGTCTTCTCTGATGTTTAGTACAAGTACTAGTGTGACGAGGATCAACGATTTTGGCCTGGCCTGAAACAAACCTCTTTAAGAGTTCTGTTTCTTTATAATCTATGTCCAATACATTCTGCGAGCAGAAAAAACACTGTTCTTTTTTCATTATTTTAAAATGGTAAATCTTCCGGTTTAATGTCGTCGCCTTCTATGTCTATGACCGGCATATCTTCCTTTAGTGGAGTATCTGCATTAAAACTAGGCTCCTTGCCAACTCCTGAGGGCTTAGGACCCAATTGAATACGTTCTGCGATAACTTCTGTGGTACGTCTGGAAAGACCATCCTTGCCTTCCCAGCTCCTTGTTTGTAATCTCCCTTCAACAAAGATAGTGCTGCCTTTTGTAAGAAATTGGCGAACTATGCTTGCTTGTTTACCCCAAACAACAACATTATGAAATTCAGTCGCTTCTTTTTTTTCTCCGCTCTTGTCTGTCCAATTGCGGTTGGTGGCCACTCCAAAAGTTGCAACTTCCATGCCGGAAGGAGTCGTCCTCACTTGAGGATCAACAGTCAATCTACCTATAATGAAAACTTTGTTTAAATTCATTCCTTATATATTAATCTCTTCCAGCTTTTCTTCCAAGGAAGAGTTTGAGATCTCTGGACGAGCTTCTTCAACTGGCTTAACTCTATAATTCCCCTCTTCCCGACGGGACTGAACCTTAACGAAAGGAGGAGTTACTATCAAGAATCTTAAAACATTGACGTTCAGCTGCAGCGAATCACGAAGCTTATTGACGACTTCCGGCTCGGCTGAAAAATGAATATAGCCAAAATTGGCCCTAGTTTCTTTTTTGACCGGATAAGCCAATCTTATTTCGGTTACCCCACCTTCACTAATAATCTCTAACCCCATCTCTTTCAAGAGATTGGACATTAAATCCGTTCCTTCGTTAGGGTTTAAAAGGTAGGATATTTCGTAAGATTTTCTCTGATTTTCATCCATTTTTCTAAAAGTGAGATTAACAGAAGTAGTGCCTCAAGTCAATTTACGTCTCAGAGACTTCTGCCACAATTTTATCTTTGTTTCTCATGTTTTCTCCTATCGGCAATAAACGGCCAATAATGACATTTTCTTTAAGTCCGCGTAGATAATCAACTCTGCCTTCACTGGCAGCCTTGACCAAAACTCTGGCAGTTTCCTGGAAAGAAGCTGGGAAGAGCCATCCTTCAGAAGACAGAGCGGTTTTGGTAATACCAAGTAATAATTCCTCTCCCTTAATAGGATCTTTACCTTTTTCCTTTAAGATGCGGTTCACTTCAAAAAATCTGGACTTATCCATAACTTCTCCAGGAATCAATTCACTATCACCAGCATTCAAGACTTTAATTTTGCTGAACATCTGGCGAATAATCAGTTCAATATGTTTATTGTTAATAGGTGCTCCTTCAGAGAGATAAATTTTTTGCAGTTCTGCTACCAGATATCTGTAGGTTTCTTCTTTTCCCTTGAATTCAAAAAGTTCTCTGAGATCAACGCTTCCTTCGGACAACCTGTCTCCAGGTTGAACCTTATCACCTATAGCCACAAAAATTTCGGTTGAACGAACCACTGAATAGTCTACAGATTTCTTCTTTTTGGCGGACTCAATTTTGATTGTAATAACCTTTAGTAGGCCCTTTTCGGCGATTTTTTCCACCACTCCCTCTACTTCTGACAATACGGCCTTGCCCTTAGGTACGCGGACTTCAAAGAGCTCTTCTACTCTTGGTAGACCTGTTGTAATGTCCTTACCTGCAACGCCTCCGGCATGTTTTGTACTCAAGGTGAATTGAGTACCAGGTTCACCGATAGACTGAGCGGCAACAATTCCTACGGCTTCACCGACCTCAATGAGTTTATTTCTGCCTAGATCCAAACCGTAACACTTAGAACAAACGCCGTGTAAAGTTTTACAAGTGATAGGAGAGCGAACTGCCACCTCTTCAAGACTGGAAGCTTCTATCTCTTCAGCAACTCCTTTATTAATCACCTCTCCTGCTTCAACTATCACTTTTCTTCCGATTTTAATATCTACCAAAGCGACTCTAGAGAAAAGTCTATCAGAAATCTTATGTTCAAATTCAGCGCCGTCTTTTCTGTAAATGGTAATGCCAATTTTAGTCTTGCAGTCTTCTTCTTTAATGACCATATCTTGAGCGGCGGCAATAAGACGTCGTGTCAGATAGCCGGCCTCGGCAGTTTTAAGAGCAACGTCGGTCATACCCTTTCTAGATCCGTGAGTGGAAATAAAATATCCGAAAGCAGTATGACCCTCCTTTAAAGAAGTCTTAATTGGCAGACTTATCGTATCTCCTTTCGGATTAACAACAAGACCTTTTATACCCATCATCTGCATCACCGAACTCCAATTACCCCTAGCTCCAGAATCTACGCTCATATAAACCGAGTTATCTTCACGAATAGCAGTAGGAATAACTTTAGATATTCTTTCTTTAGCTTCCTCCCAAACAATGATAACCCTCGCTTCTTTTTCTCCTTCGGTTAAGAATCCTATGTTAAACTGTTCATTAATTAAAGTTATTTTTTCTTCTGTTTCTTCAATAATTTTCTGCTTTTCTTTCGGAGAGGTTAAATCAGAAATAGCCCAACTAATACCACTCAATGAAGCATAGTGGAAACCAATGGTTTCGATTTTGTCTAAGGCTAATTTAGTCATATCCTGGCCATGCTTATCAATTAAATTGCCGATAAGTTCAATTAGTACTTTCTTATTTAGAGTCGAATTAACATAGCCGAAATCATTGGGGAGGATTTCATTAAAAATGATTCTGCCGACTGTTGTTTCCTCTCCTTTAGACGATCCGCCATAAACTTTAATAGGCGCGTTGATATCTATATAACCGTTGTCGTAAGCAAGTTTAGCTTCAACGTCGGTGGACAAGGCCTTACCGGCGCCTTTACCATCTTGGTTCATCTTAGTTAGATAGTAACAACCCAAAACAACGTCTTGCGTAGGATAAGCAACAGCTTCACCTGAAGCTGGTTTTAATAAATTGCGGCCCGAAAGCATTAGCTCGGACGCCTCTGCTTGAGCCTCTTCCGACAGTGGCAAATGAACGGCCATCTGGTCACCGTCAAAGTCTGCGTTAAAAGCTGTACAAACAAGGGGCGGAATACGAATAGCGAGATCTTCAATCAAGATTGGCTTAAAAGCCTGCATGCCAAGACGGTGCAAGGTAGGCTGTCTGTTTAAGATAACTTTTTTATCTTTAATGACTTCTTCCAAGATTTCCCAGACTTCTGGCGGAGCTTGTTCAATAAGACGCTTAGAGTTCCTAATATTATAAGCCAAACCTCTCTTCATGATTTCACTAATCACAAAAGGACTGAATAGTTCCAATGCCATTATCTTTGGAAGGCCGCACTCGTCCAGTTTCAATTCTGGACCAACCACAATAACTGACCGTCCGGAATAATCCACACGCTTTCCGAGCAGGTTTTGCCTGAATCTGCCCTGTTTTCCTTTAAGCATTTCGGAAAGTGACCTAAGAGCCCTCTTGGTGCCTACCTTAGAAGCTCCTCCGCGAGTTCCTGGATCAATCAGAGAATCAATTGCTTCCTGAAGCATTCTTTTTTCATTAATAATGATTACGTCAGGCGCACTGAGCTCAAGTAATTTCTTCAAGCGATTGTTTCGGTTTATAACACGGCGATAGAGATCGTTTAAGTCCGAGCTAGCGTATCTGCCTCCATCTAATGGCACCATTGGACGCAAATCAGGCGGCATGACTGGTAACACCGTCATTACCATCCATTCGGGCCTTGTGTTATTAAGCAACATAGACTTGAAGAACTTTAAGCGCCTGAACATTTTTTTAGACTCAATATCTTCTTTAGTATTGTCCACCAATGCCTTCTGCATTATTTTTATCTCGGCAGACAGATCAAGTCCTTCTAAAACCTGCCTGATACCTTCTCCTCCCTGACCGACAGTAAAAACATTGCCAAACCTCTTACCTAAGTTCAAAAATTCTCTTTCTTCCAAAACCTTTCCGGGCCTTAAGGATTTTAATGACTCCTTGGCTGTTAATGCTCCTTCTTTCAGGTCTTCCCAATTATCGTCTTCCGCGCGACTGCGTGATTTAAATTCTTTGTCTATTTCCGCAAGAGCTGTCTTTCTTTTTTCTTCGTCAACAGAGGTAACAATGAAAGCGGCGTAATAAGTAACCCTTTCCAATTTAGAAAGAGACTCATTTAAAGCCATGCCAATTCTGCTCGGCAAACTTCTTAGAAACCATGTGTGAACCACCGGAGCGGCCAGTTTAATATGTCCCATTCTTTCTCGCCTTACTGACGCTCTGGTAACTTCAACTCCACATTTATCGCAGACAACTCCCTTATATCGAATCTTCCTGTATTTGCCGCAATAACATTCCCAATCTTTGGTGGGACCGAAAATACGCTCGGAGAAAAGTCCGTCTTTTTCAGGACGCTGGGTTCTGTAGTTGATAGTTTCTGGTTTTATAACTTCGCCATATGACCATCCTCCCTTTTCACGTGGACCCATTTGCTCCGGAGAAGCAATACTGATTTTTAACGCTTTAAAATTTGAATCTCTTTCCATATTATTTATTCTCTTTTTCGTAAACCAAATCCACTGAAAGCCCCAGTGCCTTTAATTCGTTTAACATCACATTAAAAGCGGCAGGAATGTTAGGTTTCTTAATTTTCTCTCCCCTGATTATTGATTCAAAAGCTGAAGAACGACCCATAATGTCATCCGACTTAATGGTGAGCATTTCTTGCAGGATATGCGAAGCTCCATATCCTTCCAAAGCCCACACCTCCATTTCTCCGAAACGCTGTCCGCCAAGTTGAGCTTTACCTCCCAACGGCTGCTGAGTAATAAGTGAGTATGGTCCGACTGAACGAACATTAATCTTGTCGGTTACCAAATGATTAAGCTTCATAATATACATGACGCCAACAGTAACTTTATTGTCAAAAGCTTTGCCGGTTCTGCCGTCAAATAGAGTCACTTTGCCATCTTCTGGGAGCCCTGCAGTTTTAAGTTCAGCTCTAACTTCACTCTCTGTAGCGCCGCTAAAAACAGGAGTCACGGCTCGGTAGCCGTTTTTCTTAGCAGCCCAACCAAGATGAGTCTCAAAAAGTTGACCCAAATTCATACGTGAAGCGATACCAAGTGGATTTAAAATTATATCCACTGGAGTGCCGTCTTCTAAGTAAGGCATGTCTTCAACTGGTAAGACTCTGGACACAACACCCTTGTTTCCGTGCCTTCCAGCCAATTTATCTCCTGGTCTGATATTGCGGAGTTCAGCTACCTGAACCTGAATTCTTTCCACTACTCCGGGGTCAAGCTTGTCTCCCTTCTCCCTCGAAAATATTTTAATACCGACAACTCTGCCTTGTTTGCCGTTTGGAAGCTCCAAAGAAGTATCTTTAACGTCTCTGGCTTTTTCTCCGAAAATAGCGCGGACCAATCTTTCTTCAGGAGTAAGTTCGCTTTCTCCTTTAGGGGAAATTTTTCCAACTAAAATATCTCCGCCACGTACCTCGGCGCCAACGCGTATAATGCCACTTTCATCCAAGTTTTTGAGTTTATCTTCGGCCACATTCGGAATATCCGGTGTTGTAATTTCAGGGCCAAGCTTAGTGTCACGTACATCAACAATGTGATCTTCAATGTGAACGGACGTAAACCTATCGTCCTGCACAACGCGGTCAGATAAAATAATGGCATCTTCAAAATTCAATCCGCCGAAAGAAACGAATGCCACAGTCAGGTTCTGTCCCAAAGAAAGTGTTCCCTGATCCATGGCGTGACCGTCTGCTAAAGCGTCGCCTTTGTTAACTTTGTCTCCCTTCTTTACAAGTGGCTTTTGCGTAACAGCTACAGAACCATTAACCATCTTAAATTTAATAAGCTCATAGGTAATTGATTTGCCTTCGGTTGGTTTAATAGTAATGTGATTGCCGTCAAGTTCACTCACCACTCCTGCAACATCTGAGAAAATCATATAACCTGAATCTTTGGCAACAACATCCTCAATGCCAGTGCCGACATAAGGAGCTTCCGGTTTAATTGATGGAACTGCCTGGCGTTGCATGTTTGAAGCCATGAGGGCACGGTTAGCATCATCATGTTCTAAGAATGGGACTAATGAAGCAGCCACGCTAAAAAGTTGGTTGGGGGAAATATCTATAAAGCCCACCTCGCTACTCTGACAAATTCCAGGCTTCCCTTTAATTCTCGCATCTACTTGACGTTCTGTTATATTCCCAGACTTATCAAATTCCGTATTGGAAGCCGCAATTTTGTATTTCCCTTCTTCAGCGGCGTCCAGCCAAAAGATTTTTCCGGTAAGCTTGCCCTTTTTAACTTCAATATATGGAGTGACTATAAAACCGTATTCATTTAATTTAGCGTAGTTGGTAAAAGAATTAACTAAACCGATACTTTGTCCTTCCGGTGACTGAATTGGACAAATTTTACCGTAATAAGATTCGTGTACGTCACGAACTTCAATGCTGGCTCTTTCCTTGGTAAGTCCTCCGGGGCCCAAGGCGGTTAATCTCCTTTTGTGTTCTACTTCAGACAATGGATTGCCCTGGTCCATAAATTGAGAAACAGGAGAAGAAGAAAAGAACTCCTGAACAACAGAAGTCAAAAGTCTTGAGTTTACCAAAGTGACTGGATTTAAAAGTTCATCTTCAATAGTGGACATTTTGTCCTGAACATTCCTGCGGAGCCTTGCAAAACCTACTCTCAAGCGACTCTGCAAAAGTTCTCCTACGGCCCTGACGCGCCTGTTGGAAAGATGGTCAATGTCATCAGCTTGAGCTTTCGGGTCGTTGTTAAGTCTTATAATTTCTTTTGTAACTTCAATAAGATCACGGACCTCCAAAACTTTACTATCTGACCCAGTCATCTCCAATCTCTGGTTAAGCTTAAAGCGGCCGACACCGGAAAGATCGTAGCGTGAAACGTCCCAAATCATCCCATCAATAAGCCTCTTGGCATCATCAGCCGTGGCTAAGTCTCCTGGTCTGACTCTCTTGTATATCTCTAAATAAGAATCTTGTAAGGTTTTGGCATCGTCTTCTTTTAGGGTAACCTTTATAGACTCGCCAAATGTCTTAATCATTTCTTCGTCTGACATGCCAAATACTCGCAACAGCGAAGTAATAGCCACTTTTCTATGACGGTCAATTTTGACAGCTAT